>Ga0194127_10008959_pt1 | contig 10620 bp, 12 predicted proteins | sample TA2KigC100mmetaG_FD_148624 | JGI IMG/M metagenome (GOLD analysis project Ga0194127, IMG submission 148624) | Freshwater microbial communities from Lake Tanganyika, Tanzania - TA2015036 Kigoma Deep Cast 100m | ecosystem: Environmental > Aquatic > Freshwater > Lake | place: Tanzania: Lake... | reverse complement strand
GGTGCCGTCAGCCTCGTGCTGTTCGCGCTGTCGGTCGTCTGCACGGCGGGCTTCGGCGACCACCTCGTCGTGGCCGTGTTCGGCAGCACCGCGGCGCTGATGGGCCTCAGCACCGCGCTCTACGTGCGCGACGGCTTCCGGCAGGTCGCGGTGGCGCGCGCGCTGCGGCCGGCGGCGGAGCAGTCCGGCGATCACTCGCGCAACCGGTAGCCGACGCCGTGCACGGGTGCGGACCCCGTGCGACCGCCCCGGTATAACCAGCGCACCCCATGGCCACCCGCACGCTCGTTGCCGTTCTCGTCTCCCTGCTCGCGGCCGCCTGCAACTCGGCGCCGCGCGCCACCCAGCAGGAGCCCGCGGTCGCGCCGCCGCCCGCGACCGCCGACAAACCTGGCGACAAGCCTGCCGACCCGAAGGTCGCCGACAAGGCCGCCGACGAAACGAAGCAGAAGGCCGAGGAGAAGCAGCAGAAGCAGAAGGACCTGAAGAAGGAACTGCAGAAGAAGCAGCGCGAGCTCGACTACGCGCGCATCGAGCAGGGGACCGGCGAACTCGACCGGACCGTGCGCACGATGACCGTCGAGGCCGCGCTGCAGCGCACCGCCGCCGACCTCGAGCAGGCCCGCACCGCGCTCGACCTGTTCCTGACCGAGCAGAAGCCGCGCGAGCTCGAGGACAAGAAGATCTCGCTCGACCGCAGCACCTACTACGCCGAGGAGTCCAAGGACGAACTCGCCGAGCTCGTGGCAATGTACGAAGCCGACGAGTTCGCGAAGACCACCAAGGAGCTCGTGTTGAAGCGCGGCCGGCGCCAGCTCGAGATGGCCGACCGCAGCCTCGCGATCTCGCGCCGCGAGCACCGGGAGTTCGAGCAGCACACGCTGCCGCAGCGCGAGCGCGACCTGCGGCGCAAGGTCGCCGACGCCGAGCTCGAGCGCAGGAAGGCCGAGATCGAGGCCGAGAAGGCCAAGGTCGAGCTGCAGGTGGCCGAACGCAAGGCCAAGGAGCGCGGCGCCGACCTCGAGGAGGAGATCGCCGACCTGCAGGAGAAGCTGCAGAAGCTCGCCAAGGAGTCGCCGTGACGCGTCGGCCGTTCGCCGCGGCTCTGCTGCTGGCGCTGCCCGCGTTCGCCCAGGAGCCGCCGCCGCCGCCGGTGCCGCCGCCGCCTGCCGGCGCCGCACCCGCCCCGGCCCGCAGCTCGCGCGAGGCGGCGCTGGCCGGCGTCGACCGCGCGCTCGACTTCTTCGTCCGGACCCAGAACCCCGACGGCAGCTGGGGCTCGACGTCGTGCGACACGACCTTCGAGATGAGCTTCTCGGTCGAGACGCACTACGCGTGGAACGTCGCCGCGCACGGGCTCGCGACGCTGGCCCTGCTGCGCGCGCGCGAGACGCCCGAGCGGCGCGCCTGCCTCGACCGGGCCGTGCGCTGGCTCTGCGACTGCCGCATGACGATGCGCGGTTCGAACTGGGACAACGACGCCGTGTGGGGCTGGCTCTACGGCGCCGTCGCGACGACCGAGATCGCGCAGGATCCGCGCTTCTCGACCGACGAGTGGCGCGGCCCCGTCGTCGCGCGCGGCCGTGAGTTCGTCGGCTGGCTCTGGAAGAACCAGGAGCCCAACGGCGGCTTCGGCTACTACGACGACCCGCCCCACACGCGGCGGCCGAAGTGGGGGACGAGCTTCTCGACCGCGGCGGTGCTGCCGGCCCTGGGCATCGCGCTGCAGCTCGGCTGGCTGCCCGACGCCAGGACGCGCGACCGCGCGGCGGACTACGTGCGCAGGTGCCGGCTGCCGAACGGCGCCTACGCCTACGACCTGACGCCGATCCCGCGCATCGACGGCGGCGAGGGCATCAACGACGTGAAGGGCAGCCTCGGCCGCATCCAGATCGGCAACTGGGCGCTGTGCCGCGCGGGCGACCCGTCGATCACCGACGCGGTGATCAGGAAGGGGCTCGAGCAGTTCTTCGAGCACCACAAGTTCCTCGCGGTGGCGCGCATGCGCCCGCGCCCGCACGAGGCCTACTACGCGAACGCCGGCTACTTCTACTTCTTCGCCCACTGCTACGCGGGGTTCGCGATCGAACTGCTGCCTCCGGCCGAGCGCGAAGGGTTCCGGGAGCGGCTGCGGCGGAAGGTGCTCGAGACGCAGCGGGCCGACGGCTCCTACTGCGACTTCCTGGGGGCGAGCTACATGGTGACCTCGTCGACGGCGTTCGCGACGCTGGCGCTGCAGGCGGGCCTCTGACCCCAGGTCCCCGCCCCGCTGCGGTCGGCGCGGTGGGAAGGGGCAAACGCTGGACCCGGGGCCGGTCCGGGCCGACGATGGCGACCCGGCGGCGTTGACCCCGTTCCGCCCGAACCCTATCGTCCCGCGGCTTTTCCCCTGCTGCCACCCCCCCGAACGACCGTGCGGAAGACGATCCAGCTGGGCCCCGGCCTGCAGATCGGCGGCGACAGCTTCGTCGTCATGGCCGGGCCCTGCGCGGTGGAGACGCGCGAACTGCTGGACCAGGTCGCCGACGCGGTCGCGGCGGCCGGAGCGGGGGTGCTGCGCGGCGGCGCGTTCAAGCCGCGCACCTCGCCGAAGTCGTTCCAGGGCCTCGGCCTGCCCGGGCTCGAACTGCTCGCGGCGGCCTCGGCGCGCACCGGGCTGCCGGTCGTCACCGAGGTCATGGACCCGCGCGACGTCGAGATGGTGGCGCGCCACGCGGCGATCCTGCAGGTCGGCAGCCGCAACATGCAGAACTTCCCGCTGTTGCGCGAGGTCGGCCGGCAGCCGAAGCCCGTGCTGTTGAAGCGCGGGGCGGCGGCGACGCTCGACGAACTGCTGCACGCGGCCGACTACATCCGGCAGGAGGGCAACGAGCACGTGATGCTGTGCGAACGCGGCGTGCGCGGCTTCGACCCGTCGACGCGCTACCTGCTCGACCTCGCGGCGGTGCCGGCGCTGCGCGGGCGGACCGACCTGCCGATCGTCGTCGATCCGAGCCACGGCACCGGGCGTCGCGAACTCGTCGCGCCGATGGCGAAGGCGGCGCTCGTGGCGGGTGCCGACGCGCTCTTGATCGAGGTCCACGGCGCGCCGGAGCGCGCGCTCTGCGACGGCGACCAGGCGCTGCGGCCCGCGGATTTCGCGGTTCTGACGGCGGAATTGCGCCGGCTCGTTGCCCTGTGTGGACGCCGATGGTCGCGTCCGGAGACGACCGGCCGGGTTGCGTCTGTTCCCGGGCCGCACGTGCCCGGCTCACTCGACGACGAGGTCGTGGCACCGTGACGAACCGAGCCCGCAAGCCCTACATCGCCGGCAACTGGAAGATGAACCTCGACCGCGCGCGGTCGCTCGACCTGATCAAGACGGTCAAGGGGCGGCTCGGCGACGGCGGCGACCGCGAGGTCGGGTTCTTCGTGCCCGCGATCTACCTCGCCGACGTGACCGCGGTGGCGCAGGGATCGCCGCTCGGCGTCGGCGGCCAGAACATCTACTTCGAGGCCAACGGCGCGTTCACCGGCGAACTGGCCCCGCGCATGCTGCGCGAGGTCGGCGCCGACCGCGTGCTGGTCGGCCACAGCGAGCGCCGGCACGTGTTCCGCGAGCCCGACGACTGGATGGGCAGGAAGGTGCGCGCCGCGCTCGACGCCGACCTGCTGCCGATCTACTGCGTCGGCGAGACGCTCGACGAGCGCAAGGGCGGCAAGACGGACCGCGTGGTCAAGCGCCAGCTCGAGACGGGCTTCGAGAAGGTGCGGCCCGACGACGCGCACCGCGTGACCGTGGCCTACGAGCCGGTCTGGGCGATCGGCACCGGCGAGACCGCGACGACCGAGCAGGCGGCGCAGGCGCACCGCACGATCCGCAAGTGGCTGGTGCAGCGGCTCGGCGAGGCGCCGGCGCACCTGATCCGCATCCTCTACGGCGGCAGCGTCAAACCCGACAACGCCAAGGAGCTGATGGCCGTCGAGGACGTCGACGGCCTGCTCGTCGGCGGCGCGAGCCTGCAGGCCGACACCTTCCTGCCGATCATCGAATACGACCGGTGACCGGCGAGTGCATCCATGCAGCCGGCCCCCGGCTGCGACCGAATCGACCATGATCCTCCTCCACTACCTCGGCTGGGTCCTCTTCTTCGCGGCCGCCGTGCTGCTGACGATCGTCGTGCTGCTGCAGGAATCCAAGGGCGGCGGCCTCGCCGAGGCGTTCGGCGGCGTCGGCGCCGAGACGTTCGGCGTCAAGACCGGCGGCATCAACCGCTTCACGTTCCTGCCCCCGGCGTTCTTCTGCGGCTCGGCGATCCTGATCAGCGCGACCTGGAACGTCGGCTGAACCACGCGGCGCCGGCCCTCGCGGTCCGGCGCCCGCAGCGCGCGCCGTGGACCGCCCTCCGCACAGCATGACCGGCGCCGGCTTCGCGGCCGGGGTCTGTGAGTTCGGCGAGGTGCGCATCGAGGTGCGCACGGTGAACGGCCGCACGCTGGCGGTGCGGTCGCGCGTGCCGGCGGCGCTGGCGGGCCACGAACCAGCACTCGAGGACCTCGTGCGCAGTCGGCTGCAGCGCGGCATGGTCACGGTCGCCGTCGAGGTGCGCGCCGGCGCGCCGCTGCTGCCCGACCGGGCGGCGCTGCGCGCGGCCGCCGCGCAGCTGCAGGAACTCGCGCGGGAGCTCGGCCTCCCGCCGCCGTCGCTCGCCGAGGTCGTGCAGCTGTTCGGCTCGCCCGGCCGGCCCGAACCCGCCGCCGGCCGCCCGCTGCCGCCGCGGTTCGCTGCGCTGCTCGAGCAGGCGCTCTTGGACCTCGAGCAGCACCGCCGCAGCGAAGGCCTCGCGACGGCCGCCGCGATCGAGCGGGAACTCGCCGGGTTCGAGGGCCACGTCGCCGCCGCCGCAGCCCGCGCGCCGCAGCTCGCCGGCCTCTACCGCGAGCGGCTGCTGCAGCGCGTGCAGGAGTTCGTCGCCGCGCACCTGGCCGGCCCCGTGCCGGCCGTCGACGTCGTGCGCGAGGTCGCGCTGCACGCCGACCGCATCGACACGGCCGAGGAACTGCAGCGGCTGTCCGCGCACCTGGCCGAACTGCGGGCGGCCCTCGCCGCCGGAGGGTCCGGCCGCCGCCTCGAGTTCCTGCTGCAGGAACTGCTGCGCGAGACGAACACGCTCGGCGCGAAGTCGCCCGACGCGCCGATGGCGCACCTCGCGGTGGCGATGAAGACCTGCATCGACCGCATGAAGGAGCAGGCGGCGAACCTCGAATGAGCACCGGCCAGGGCAAGCTCGTCGTGATCTCGGGTCCGTCGGGGGCCGGCAAGACCTCGGTCTGCCGCGCGTTGAAGCGGCGGCCCGACGTCGAGTTCTCGGTGTCGGCGACCACGCGGCAGCTGCGCGCGGGCGAGCGCGACGGCGTCGACTACCACTTCCTGACTCGCGAGGACTTCCAGCGGAGAGCCGCGGCGAACCAGTTCCTCGAGTGGGCGAGCTACAACGGCAACCTCTACGGCACGCCGCGCTGGCCGATGGACCAGGCGCTCGCGCGGGGCCGCGTGTTCCTGCTCGAGATCGAGGTCGCCGGCACGCGGCAGCTGCGCGAACGCGGCGTGCCGGGGCTCTACGTGTTCATCGCGCCGCCGAGCCTCGCCGAGCTGCGTTGCCGGCTCGAGAAGCGCGGCAGCAACGGCGCGGCCGAGATCGACCAGCGGCTGCGCATCGCCGAGGCCGAGATGGCGGCCGCGCGCGAACTCGTCGCCGGCGCGCCGCTCTACGACGTCACCGTGACCAACCGCGACCTCGACGCGACGATCCGCGAGGTCGAGAGGTTGATCTGGCCATGACCGCGCGCGTGCTGCTCGGCATCGGCGGCGGCATCGCCGCCTACAAGATGGCGTTCCTCGCGAGTCGCCTCGTGCAGCAGGGCGCCGAGGTGCGCGTCGCGATGACGCCGCACGCCAGGGAGTTCGTCGGCGCGCTGACGTTCGAGGGCCTGACCGGCAGGAAGGTGATCCTGTCGTCGACGCAGATCGACCCCGACGGCAGTTCGCCGCACCTCGACGCCGCGCGCTGGGCCCAGGTCTACGTCGTGGCGCCGGCGACGGCCGACCTGCTCGCGCGCCTCGCGCTCGGCGCCGCCGCGGACGCCGTGTCGCTGCTCGCGCTGACCTGCCGCTGCCCGCTGCTCCTGTGCCCGGCGATGAACGACGCGATGTGGAACTCGCTGGCCGTGCAGCGCAACGTCGCGACGCTGCGCGGCCACCGCGCGCACCTGCTGGGGCCGGTCCTGGGGCACCTCGCCGAGGGCTACGACGCGATCGGGCGCATGGTCGAACCCGAGGCGATCCTGCAGCGCGCGCTCGAACTCGCCGCCGGGGCGCCGTGACCGGGCCGCGGACCTGCGTGCCCGCCGGCGAGGTCGGCGCATCGTCATCGCGCCTGCCGGCCGAACCGGGCCACGTCGCAGTGGTGGCATCGTTCACGGCGTTCGCTCTGCGCAGGCGCCGGGCTCAGCCCGTCACCTGCCCGGTCAGGTAGACGTCGAAGCGGACCCGGTCCCCGGCGACGGCGAACGACGGTGGCCCGCCGAGCGGCGGCAGCGACCGGCCCCGCTTGACGACGACGCGCTCGCGCGCCGCGGCGACCGCCAGCGCGAACAGCCGGGCCTCGTCCGCGGGCCGCCCCGCGAGCTGGCGACAGACCTGCATCTCCTTCTTGACCTGCGCCTTGCCCGGCTCGGTGAACATCGGGTCGAGGCAGACCACGTCGGGGCGCCCTTCCGGCGGCTGCGAACCGAGCCAGTCGAGCGCGTCGCCGGCGACGACCTCGAGGCGTCCGCCGAACCCGGCATCGCGCGCGGCCTGCTGCGCGAGCAGGGCCAGGGCAGGAATGCGTTCCAGCGCAACCACGCGGCAGCCGAGCTTGGCAAGCACCATGGCGTCTCGGCAGAGCCCGGCGGTCGCGTCGACGACGAACGGCGGGCTCGCGCGGCGCGCGAGACCCACGGCGCGCGGCAGGGCGTCGTTGCGATGGGCGGTTCCGAGCCGGCGTGCCAGCGAGCCGCGGCGCGGGTCGAGCGCGAGCCGCAGAGGAGCGGGTCCGGGCCCGCGCAGCACGAGGGCGCCCTCGACCCGCACCAGTTGCCATCCCGACGGATCCCGCTCGGTGACGACGCGCAGGCCGCAGCGCGCCGCTGCCTCCCGATCCGCCGCTTCCGCGGGGGCCAGCAGGGTTACTTCCGGCGCGCGCCATCTAGGTGGCTCTTGCATGCTGTGCGGTTCGCCGTGCAGGCGGGCCCTACAGCATGCACGGGGCGACGCCGCGTTGCCAAGGCCCCGCCCCGCCTCGGTTTCGTCCAGGGACTTCTGGTTCTGTCGAACAGATCTCACTTCCTCTGGGAAGTGATAGGCTTTCGCAGATCGCGATCGGAAGTTCCGCAGCGGTCCCGCTTCTCCCTCCTCCGTCCCGACAACCTGAACCCATGCGGCGCCTGCACCTGAAGCTGTTCTTTCTGCGTACCCGCGTCAAGCGCGAAGCCCAAGGCATCACCGCCAAGACCCTCGGGGTCCGGCCTGCCACCATGTCGCACCTCGAGCAGGGCCGTTCCCTGCCGACCCTGCCGATGCTGCTCGCCCTGTGCAAGCACTACGACGTGACGCCGACCTACCTGCTCGACGACGAACGGCCGATCGAACCGGGCAACCGCGATCGCTGGAGCGAACGCGACGGCGTCGTCGCGCGCGGCAGCTGGCTCGAGGTGGGCGACGGCGCCCTGGTGACGACCCACGACGGCGCGCGGCTGGTCGCCGTGCAGCCCGGCGCGCGCTTCTTCGACGGCAACGCGCAGGCGCAGCGCATGATCTGCGCGAACGCCAACGCGGCGCGGGAACTCGAGAGTTCGCTGCACGCCGCCGGCAGGCAGCGCGACCGCGAGCTCGAGGAGACGCTGAACCGCGAGTTGCTGGGCCAGCGCAAGCCGCGCAACAAGCCGGTCGCCAGGAGCGTGCTGAAGTCCGCCCTGGCGCACGCCGCGCAGGCCTGATCCGGCGCGCGGTCTCAGCCCTGGTGCGCGATCGTGCGCTCGATGATCGCCGCGATCGCGCCCGCGAAGCTCGCCAGCGCGTAGCGCTCGCGCGCGTGGGCATTGGCCGCGGCGCCGAGCCGCCCGCGCAGCGCGCCGTCCCGCAGCACGGACCCCAGCGCCGCCGCGAGCGCTGCAGGGTCGCCCGGCGGCACGAGCAGGCCCGTGGTGCCGTGTTCGACGAGTTCGGGCACGCCGCCGATGCGGCTCGCGACGACGGCACGGCCGGCGGCCTGCGCTTCGGCGATCGCGCGCGGCGCCGACTCCGGCGCGGTGCTCGGCACGGCGACGGCGTCGAGCTGGGTGAGCACGCCAGCAACGTCGTCGCGGTGGCCGAGGAAGTGCACGCGGCCCGCGAGGCCGAGTTCGGCGGCCAGCGCCCGCAGCCGGTCCTCGAAGCCGCGCACGCGCGGCAGGCTGCCGGCGAGCGCCTCGGCGCCGACCACGGCGAGGTGGGCGTCGGGCGGCACCGCCCGGCCGGCGAACGCGCGCAGCAGCACTTCGTGGCCCTTGTGCGGGTCGAGGCGGCCGACGATGCCCGCGAGCGGGGTCTGGTCCGGGATGCGGAGTGCCGCGCGCAGGCCGCTGCCGCGCGCGGTGAAGAACGCGTCGGAGACGCCGTTCGGCACGACGTGGAGCCGGCCCGAGTGCGCGAGGGACGGAGCGACCGCGAGCGCGCCGGCGCGCGACGGCGCGACGACCGCGGCCGCCCGGCGCAGGGCGAACGCCGCGAGGCGCGACGGGGCGGCCGTGTGCAGATGCCACAGGCAGGGCAGCGTCCGGCCCTGCGCGAGCACGCCCGCGTAGCCGGCGATCATCGTGTTCGCATAGAGCAGCCGGGCGCCCGTCGCCGCGGCGAGGCGGCGCAGGCCGTGCGCTGCGCGCGGCAGGCAACGCAGCTTCTGCCACGCGGAGTGGCCGCCGATCGGCAGTCCGTGCACCGGCACGCCCCGCTCGCGCGCGGAGCGCGGCAGCGGGCCGTCGCCGGGGCAGGCGAGGTGCGGCAGCAAGCGGGAGCGGTCGAGCGCGCCCAGCAGGTCCGCGAGCACGGTCTCCGCGCCGCCCCAGTCGACGACGTGGCTGATGAACAGGATCGGCGTCGGCACGCGCGAGCAGGGTAGGCGGGAACGGGGCCGGGCGCCACGCCGCACCGCCGGCGCCATGGGGACTTCAGCGCGGTGTTGCCGCGCGCCGATCAGCGGGGCGGTGTCCGAACCCGCCAGAACCGCACTGCCGGAGTCGCCCGAGTCGCCCGAGGTCGCCGTCGTGGTGCCGTGCTACCGCTACGCGCACTACCTGCCCGACGCGGTGCGCAGCGCGGCCGCGCAGACGTGGCCGAACCTGCGCATCGTGATCGTCGACGACGGCAGCCCCGACGAGACGGCGGCGGTCGCCTTCCGGCTCGCCGCGGACCTGCCGCACCGCCGCATCGACTTGTTGCGCCAGCCGAACCAGGGCCTCGCCGCGGCGCGCAACGCGGGCATCCGCGCGACGTCGAGTCCGTTCGTGCTGCCGCTCGACGCCGACGACGCGCTGGCGCCGGACGCCGTCGAGAAGCTCGTGCGTGCGCTGGCGGCGGCGCACGCCGACGTCGCGACCCCGCTCGGGCGCACCTTCGGCAACGAGGACCGCCGGCTCGTGACGCTGCCGGCGACGCGGCGGCGGCTCCGAGCCGGCAACTGCCTCGTCTACAGCAGCCTGTTCCGGCGCGGACTGTTCGACCGGATCGGCGGCTACGCGCTGAACCTGCGCGCGGGCTATGAGGACTGGGACTTCTGGCTCGGCGCGCTCGAACGCGGCGCCCGCTTCGTGCACGTGCCCGAGGAGCTGTTCCGCTACCGGCGCCACGGCACGACGATGCTGACGGGCGCCGACCGGCAGGCGATGGCGCTGCGCGCGACGATCGTGACGAACCACCCGAGCCTCTATCCGCGCTGGCGCGTGCGTCTGGCCGGACGGCTGCTGCGGGCGGCGGACCGGCCGCCGTCCTGGGTGCGCGCCGGCATGCTCGCGACGTTCCTGCTCGACCGGCGGCTCGAGCTGTTCTGGCGGCAGCTGCGCCGCCGCGGTGAGCCGCGCCCGGCCTGAGCGGCGGCTCACGCGGCGCGCCGCGCCACGAACAGGCTGTCGACGTAGCGGTGGTCGACCCAGGCAGGGTCGCGCCGCACGAGTTCCTCGACGACGCGGCGCGGGCCGTCGTGCACGGGGTGCACGACGTCGTGCATCGCGAGGTAGCCGCCCTGCTGCACCTTGCCGGCCCAGTCGCGGTAGTCGCGCTGCACGGCCGCGAACTCGTGGTCGCCGTCGAGGAACAGCAGGTCGATCGGGTCGCGGAAGCCGGCGGCGTGCTCGTGGCTGAAGCCGCGCCGCACGGCGACGATCTCGCGCACGCCCGCGGCGGCGAGGTTCTGCTCGAACGCGGCCTGCAGCGGGCCGGCGCGCTGCGCCCGGCCGGCGTAGTCTCCGGCACTCGCGGCGTCGCCGGACGCGTCGAACGGGTCGATGCAGACGAGCTGCGGCAGTTGCTTGCCCGCGAGGCCCTTGGCGAGGCAGACGCTGGGG
>Ga0194127_10008952_pt1 | contig 10625 bp, 10 predicted proteins | sample TA2KigC100mmetaG_FD_148624 | JGI IMG/M metagenome (GOLD analysis project Ga0194127, IMG submission 148624) | Freshwater microbial communities from Lake Tanganyika, Tanzania - TA2015036 Kigoma Deep Cast 100m | ecosystem: Environmental > Aquatic > Freshwater > Lake | place: Tanzania: Lake... | reverse complement strand
CCAACCACCTTCCACACCAACGCCCCCTCCCTCGCCGAGGCTACGGAGGGCAAGCCGCTCGACGCGTAATGGCGCCTGTGGCTGGCCCGGTCGCAGGCGAGTGCGGCTGGGTAGAAAGCCGCGCGCCAGTTCGCGGATCTCGTCATAGCCGTGGAACGCGTGCGACTCGATCACAAAGCGGCCGAGCCGGTGACGGACCGTCAGCCAGCGCCCCAATTGCCACTCTTCGTCTTCGGTGATGGCGTCGATGTCGACCCAGCGCATCAGGCGCGCGCGCCCCGCATACTTCACGTAAGTAATGCCCTCCGCGTCGACCACCAACTTGCGTTCGTGATGAATACGCCATCGGCGTCTCACCTACCAGGCCGCGCCGCCGACGAAGGTCGCCGCCACCCAGACGAACAACGCGCTCTCGCTCAACGGTTCCACGGCGCGGCCGCCCGCGATCATGCCGGCAATCATCGCCACCACGCTCCCGCCCGTGGCCGGCAGAAACGCGATGCCGATGGTCGGAATCACGCAGGATGCGCGATCGATCACGACTGGACACTCGTTCGGCGAGTGCCGCTCCGTCTCTGCCATGGTGTCTAGCAACGACGTCCTTCCTCTTGACGCTCCTCGCGAGGCGGCGCGCTGATTACTGCGCGTTGATGTTCGCGCGCCCCTTTCGCAGCACGAACTTCTGAATCTTGCCGGTCGCCGTCTTCGGCAACTCCGTGACCGGTGTGAAATCGTGCGGCACCTTGAAGTGCGCCATGTGCCCACGGCAGAACGTCCGCAGTGCGTCCGCGGTTGCGCTCTGCCCGCTCTTGAACACCACGAACGCGTGCGGCGACTCACCCCATTTCTCGTGCGGCACGCCGACCACCGCCGCTTCCTGAATCGCCTCGTGGCGCAGCAGCATCGCCTCGACTTCCACCGATGAGATGTTCTCGCCGCCGCTGATGATCACGTCCTTCAGGCGATCGGTGATCTGCACGTAGCCGTCCGGATGCACCACCGCGGCGTCGCCGGTGTGAAACCAGCCGTCGCCCATGCACTTCTCGGTGGCCTCGGGATCGTTGTAGTAGCCGGCCATCACCACGTTGCCACGAGCCACGATCTCTCCCGGGGTCTTACCGTCCAGCGGGACATCGTTGCCCTGGTCGTCCACCACTCGAAGCTCTCCGGACGTGATCAGCTCCACGCCCTGGCGCGCCTTGATGCGGGCACGGTCGTCTTGCGACAACGTCTGGTGTTCCGGCAACGGCTCGCAGATGCTGATCGCCGGTGCGGTCTCGGTCAAGCCGTAGATCTGGATCACCGACCAGCCGAGGTCGTCCTCGATGCGCTGGATGGTCACCGCGGCCGGGGGCGCACCCGCCGTCATCACGGCGACGCCTCTTGGCGCCAGCGCCTTGGCCGCGGCCGGCGAGCTGGCCAGCATGATCAGCACGGTCGGCGCTGCGCACAGTCGCGTCACGCCCTCCCGGGCCGCCGTCTTGAACACCGTAGGGCCGTCGAACTTCGGCAGGCAGACGTGCCTGGCGCCGGCCGCCGTCACGGTCCACGTGAACGTCCAGCCGTTGGCATGAAACATCGGCAACGTCCACAGGTAGGCATCAGCCGGCGTCATCGGCCAGTGTGCGAGCATGCCGACGGTGTTCATCCACGCGTTGCGATGCGTGATCATCACGCCTGTCGGACGCGAGGTCGTGCCGCTGGTGTAGTTGATCGTCAGCAGATCGCGCTCGCCAATCGCCGGCCTGGTGAACGACGCCGAGGCGTCGGTCAGCAACGATTCGTAGTCGAGCCACCCGTCGCGCGGGCCATCCAGGGACACGAAGTGCGCGACGCCCGTGAGGTCGGCGCGAATCGACTCGACCGCCGCGAGGTGGTCGGCCCCGGCGCACACGACCGTCGCGCCGCTGTGGGGAATCAGGTAGCGAAAATCATCCGCCACCAGCCGGAAGTTGATCGGCACCAGGACGGCACCGAGCTGCGGCACCGCATAGAACGACTCGAGCTGGGCGTGGGTATTCGGCGCGATGTAGGCAACGCGGTCACCGTGCTTGACGCCCAGGCGCTGCAGCGCCGACGACCACCGATCGCATCGCGCGCCAAATTCGCTGTAGGTCCAGCGCCGATCGCCATCAACCACGCCAATCCGCAAACCATGCAACTTGCGCGCACGGCGAAGGAAATCGAGTGGCGTGAGCGGGATCTCCATGCCGCACATTCTAGTGAAAAGCAGAATTCAGTCCCAGCCAGAGGTCCCTTCAGGGCTGATGGAACAGCACCCGCCCCGGCCGCTCGGCGCCGGGCGCACCCGTCCATACGAGGCCGCCGTTGACCCATACCTTCACGACGCCGGTGGAGAGCGCGCGCGGCTGCTCGAACGTGGACTGGTCGGTCACCGTGGCCGGGTCGAACAGCACGAGGTCGGCCTTCATGCCCGGGCGCAGGGTGCCGCGGTCCCCGATGCCGAGCCGCGCGGCCGGCATCGACGTCATCTTGCGGATGGCCTCGGGCAGCGTCATCCACTGCTGCTCGCGCACGTAGCGCCCCAGCACGCGCGGGAAGGTGCCGGCGCCGCGCGGGTGGTTGTTGGCAATGCCGCCGTCGCTCGCCACCATCACCCACGGCTGCGCGTAGAACGTCCGCAGGTCGGATTCGAGCATCGCGTGGCCGATCATGCCCGCACCCTCGTCGGCGGCAAAGCGCACGTAGGCCTCGATGTCGGAGATCCCCTCGACGCGCGCCGCCTCGTCCAGGCGCTTGCCGACGTGCTGCGGGTAGGCGCTCCAGCGCGTGATCTGGACGTTCTTCGCGCCCCCGATGTCATCGAGGCCGCGCTTCACGCTCACCGGATCGTCGTATTGCTTGTTGGGCACCAGCACGCGCGGGGTGGATTGCCAGGCGAGGTACGGGTAGGCGTCGGCGGTCACGTCGACGCCGCGCGCGCGGGCGGCCTCGACAAGCGCCACCACCTCCGCCGCCTTGCCCCACACGTTCACGGTGCCCAGCTTGATGTGCGTGATCTGCACGGGCAGTTTCGCCCGCTCGCCAATGGCGATGGCTTCCCGCACGGCCGCCATCGTGAGGTCGGCCTCGTCGCGGATGTGCGAGATATAGAGGCCCCCCTTCGCACCGGCCGCGCGGGCCATCTCGGTCACCTCTTCGACGCTGGCGTAGCTGCCTACTTCGTACTCGAGGCCCGACGAGAGCCCGAAGGCGCCCTCGCCCATCGCCTGCTCCACGAGCGTGCGCAGGCGCGCGTGCTCGGCCGGTCGCGAGGCGCGCTTGTAGTCGTCGCCCATCACGAGCCGACGGAGGGTGGCGTGCCCGGCAAACGTCACCACGTTGACAGCTGGAGGGCTGCCGCGCAGGCGTTCGACGTAGCCGGACAACGGCCATGGGGAGCTGCCGTCCTGTCCGACGGCTACGGTGGTGATGCCCTGCGACACCTGCGTCACGGCGGCCGGCTCGTTGAACAGCCCTTCAGTGGAGTGGTTGTGGATGTCGATGAACCCCGGCGCGAGCACCAGGCCCGTGCCGTCGACGACGGTGTCGCCCGGCTGTGGCGTGACGGCGCCGACGGCGGTGATCGTGTCGCCTTCCACGCGCAGCGCCCCCGCTCCGAGCGCCGCGCCCGTACCGTCGGCGAGTTGCGCGCCGGTAATCACGAAGGAACGCGACTGGGATGAGGGAGCGGCCGCCAGGGCCAGCAGCAACAGGAAAACGACGAGTCGGGTGAGACGGCACATGGGCTGAGTATAACGAGGGTTCTGCGCGAGGATTCTGCACGAGGGTTCATCGCAAGCTCCGTGCCGCCTGTCCAGGCGTGGCCGGCTGGCCATGCCGGTTCGGTCGAAGTCGAGGTAGCGTCAGCAACTACCTTCACTCGCTCCCGCGTGGGTCCGCCAATGCCAATCATCGTGTGAAGCCTGGTTATCCTCGTCATCGCCTGTTCCACCACTGCTGCCGCGTTCGCACAGGGCAACCCCACCGGCAGTGTCGCCGGCAAGGTCTCCAATCCGGACGGCCTGGCGCTGCCTGGCGTGACCGTCACGGCATCGTCAGTCCCGCTTCAGGGGCTGCGCACTACGGTGTCGTCCGAAAACGGCGACTACATCATTCCGTTCCTCCCTCCGGACACACATTCGATCACCTTCGAGATCGCCGGATGCCAATCCGCGCGGCGCGACGGAGTCGCGGTGGTGATTGCCGAGACGTTGAGGCTGGATACGTCGCTGAAGGTCGCGGCAGTCACCGAAACAGTGCAGGTGACGGCGTCGGGCGGCTCCGCCGAGATTGCGCCGAACCTGACGGTCGCCAGCACCTATCCGTCAGAGACCATCAAGCTGCTGCCGGTGGGCCGCACTGTCCGTGCCGCCGTGCTGCTCGCGCCCGGTGTCACCGACAACGGGCCAGTCGATTCCTGCTCTTCGACATGGGCGTACGCCAACTGGCGGCGCGCGAAGGCACGCGCCTGCTTCCGGAGCGCAAGGGCGAGCTGTTCGAGCACGTCGTCGGCCTGGAGCTGATTCGCCTGTTGCGGCTCCGCCTGCCGGCGGCCAGACTTCGTTTCTGGCGCGACCCGGACGGGCCCGAAGTGGACTGGGTGGTCGAGCACCATGGGCGTTTTCCCCCGATTGAGGTGAAGCTGACCGATCGCCCGAGCGCGCGTGACACACGGCATCTTGCAGTATGTCTCGATGAGTATCGCGCGGCGTCCGGCCTGGTGATCTGCACGGAGCCGCGGAAAGCCCGGCTCAGCCGCCGCGAATACGGTCTTTCGTCCTGTGGTACAGTGCCGGCCTTGGCGCGCGTGCGGCACGATTTCGTCGAGCAGGACTACACGGCAGGTGCCCCTGTCGAGAAGAGCCACGCTTACCTTGCGGAGCTGGGGATGAAGTGAGCCTGTGGCAGACGGTGGACGGCTGACGGCCCACGGCGTACGGTCTACGGCTTGCGGCTCACAGCCTGCGGCGGACGAAGTCACGTCTCGTCGCGTAGTGCTGAAGAGGGCCGGCGGCCTGGTCCTGGCGTGGCTGACGCCGTTGGACGCCAGTGCGCAGGGCGATCAGTCGGCGCGTCCCGCCAGGGGGGACGTCCTCGTTCGTGTGGGCGATGCGACCGCCACACCGTTGACCCCGGCCGATGTGACAGGAACCGCCGTGGTCATGGCGTGGCCCGCGGCGCCGGCAGGCGTGGTGCGCAGCGGTTCACGCCTCAATCGACTGGTATTGGTCCGACTCGATCCGGCGTCGCTCGCCGAGCGCTCGCGGCCGCACGCCGCCGAAGGCGTGATGGCGTACTCCGCGGTGTGCACGCACACCGGCTGCGAAGTGGGGGCGTTTCTCGCCGACGAGCAGGTGCTCTACTGCGACTGCCACGAGTCGAAGTTCGATCCGCGGGATCAGGGACGCGTCATCGGCGGGCCGGCACCACGCAACCTGCCGGCGTTGCCGCTCACCCTCGTCGACGGACGGCTCACGGTGGCCGGCGCGTTCACCGCGCGGCCGGGTTTCGAGCAGGGGTAGCGGGGGGAAGCTGGGAGTCGGGAGTCGGGCTTGTCCGCCGAAGCCTTGGCGACGGCGGAAGTCAGGAGACAGGACGATGGGAGCTGGCCGATTCGTCGCCGCGGTATCGACCGCCCTACTGGTTGCGAGACTCCTGCTCGAGGCGACGCCGCAGCAGCCTGCGCCCGCGCCGCCACCGGCGCCGCTGCCGATGCCGATGCCGGCCATCCTGAAGGCCTACCCGGCGGTCACGGCAGACCGGCTGCTGCACCCCCGAGACGATGAGTGGCTGATGATCCGGCGGACCTACGATGGGTGGGGCTACAGCCCGCTCGATCAGATCACGCCGGCGAACGTGGCGCGACTGCGGCCGCTGTGGGTATTCGCCACCGGCGCCGTCAATGGACACGAAGCCCCGCCGCTTGTGAACGGTGGCGTGATGTTCGTCTCCACGCCTGGCAACCAGGTGATCGCCGTCGAGGTCAAGACCGGCAGGCTGCTCTGGCGCTACCGCCGGCCGCTGCCCGAGGACGCGGTGGTGATGCATCCCACCACGCGCGGCGTCGCGTTGTATGGCGACAAGGTGTACCTGCCCGCCAACGAAGGCGTGCTCGTCGCCCTCGACGCGCGCACGGGCAAGGAAGTGTGGACGACCAACGTCGGGGAGAACCAGCATGGCTACTACATGACGCTGGCGCCGCTCGTGGCCGAGGGCGTCGTGATGATCGGAGCCTCGGGCGGTGAGTTCGGCATCCGCGGGTTCGTCGCGGCCTTCGACGCCGAGACGGGCAAGCAGGTATGGAAGACCTACACCGTGCCCGCACCAGGCGAGCCGGGCAGCGACACGTGGCCGAAGGGCGATCAGTGGAAGACCGGCGGGGCGCCGGTGTGGGTGACCGGCAACTACGATCCCGAGACACGCCTGGCATACTGGGGTACTGGCAACGGCGGTCCGTGGATGGGCGATCAGCGGCCCGGCGACAATCTCTACACGGCCTCGACGGTGGCGCTTGATGTGAAGACAGGGCAGATCCGCGGGCACTTTCAGTACCACCCGAACGATTCGTGGGACTGGGACGAGGTGTCGCCACCGATTCTCGTGGACTACCAGCGTGACGGCCGCACCGTGAAGGGCCTCATCAACGTCGCCCGCAACGGCTACCTCTGGTTCCTGCAGCGCAGCGGCGGCCCCATTTCGTTCGTGCAGGGCATGCCGTACGTGAAGCAGACCGTGTTTCGCGGGCTCGACCCGAAGACGGGCCGGCCGGATGTCGATCCCGATAAGAAGCCTGCCACCGGCAAGAAGGCCGAGAACATCTGCCCGTCGCACTGGGGCGGCAAGAACTGGCCGCCGATCTCGTACAGCCCGAAGACGCGGATGATCTACATCCCCGCCAACGAGAACCTGTGCGACTGGCTGACGGGCATCGAGGTGGACTACGAGCCGGGTGAGCGATACATGGGCGCGCAGAGTGGACTCTCGCTGGCGGCCGGGGCTGACCATGTCGGGGAAGTGCAGGCGTGGCACGTGGACACGGGTCGCCGGGTCTGGACCCACAACTACGCCACGTCAATCAACTGGGGCGGCATGCTGGTCACCGCCGGCGGTCTCGTCTTCTCCGGCGGCACCAACGATCGCAAGCTGCACGCGTTCGACGCCGCCACCGGCAAGCTCCTGTGGGAGTTCCCCACCAACTCGGGCATCCTCGCGCCGCCCTCGTCTTTCACCATAGACGGCACGCAGTACATCGCCATCCAGTCGGGCTGGGGCATCGACTCACGGCTCGTGCAGGGCCGCCTGAATGCCCTCACAGGCGGCGCGTACCCCGAGGTGCCCGAAGGCGGAGCCATCTGGGTGTTCGCGGTGCAGTAGGCGGCGGGAGTCGGGACGCAACCACAGGCTGAGACTCCGACTGCCTCCGGGCAATGGCAAAACCGGGGAACCGCCCTTGAGAGCGGCCGGCCTTCGCCAACATGTATCCGTGAGGTCTGTGCTCTCTGGGATTAGGGTCGTCAGCTGGCGACGGCTGCCGGCCGCCGCATGAAGGCCCAGACCAGCAGGCCGAGCAGCAGGAACGGAATCGCAGGGGCCAGCAGCGCCGCAAAGGCGCCGATCACCGCCACCGCGAGGCCGACCACCAACAGGATCGGCAGAATCGACAGCCCGGCGACCAGGCTGAAGGCCCCCGCCAAGAGTCCCACGGGGATCCACAGCAGCTTGAACAGCAGCTTGATGGGGAAAAACACCGCCCACAGCACGATCTTCAACACCAGTAACACCACGCCGATCACAGACAGCACCGCCAATCCGGCGACGAACAGCCCCGCAAGCGCCATAAGTTCCAGCATTTTTACGAATATACGAAGGTTTCCTGATCCCTGTTTCCTGATCCCCGATCCCTGAGCTATGCTGGGCAGCTATGGCAGAAGCCGAAATCCCGCAGGTCGATCCGGCCGTTGAACAGGCGGAGGCGGTGGACGAAACCCCCGTCGAATTGCCAAGGGCCGCGCCGATTGAAAGCCGTTTTCTTTACGTGGACGTGGCGGCCCTTCGCGCCAAGCAGCTGCGCCGCGGCGCCCGCGCGCGGTTGGACCGGGTCGAAGAGCACGTCGTCGTGTCCAAGGCCGTCAAGGCCGAGCGTGTCGCCATGGAAGAGGTGAAGCAGAACCTCGTCCTGTGGGACCTGCCCGAATTCAAGGCCGTCGTCGATATCCGGTAGAGAAGTGAGAAGTGAAAGGTGAGAGCTTCTCACTTCTCTCTTCCCACTTCTCACTTCCTTTTGCTCTATGCCGCGACTTCGACATTGATCGTGCGCGGCCGCGACTCTTCGCGGAACGGCAGCGTCACCGTCAGCACGCCGTTCTTGTAGTCCGCACCAATCTTCGACGCGTCAACCGTGGACGGCAGTGAGAAGCACCGGCTGAACGTGCCATAGGCACGCTCCAGCCGATGGAACTGATCCTGCTTGACGCCGTGTTCGGTGGTGACCTGCTCGAAATTGCGCTCGCCCTTCAGCGTCAGCGTGTTGTTCTCGAACACGACCTGAATGTCCTCGCGCTTCATGTCGGGCAATTCCGCCTTCAGCACGAGCTCCTGCTTGCCGTTCTCGAAAATGTCCACCGCCGGCACCCAGCGGCCACTTCCACCCCACGACGCAAAGTCCGCGTCGAGGGGACCCCGGATGGTGAGCAGATCTGCAAATGGATCGAAACGTGTCATCGCCATGATTATCTAGCCTCCGCAAATTCGGCGTCGACCACTTCGCCATCCTTGGCCTGGTCCGCCGGGTTGTCCTGCCTGGACGCGTGCTGCGCGGCCTTGGCGGCCTGCTCTTTCTGGTAGGCCTCCGCCTCCGCGCGATTGCGCTCATCCACCTCGTCACGCTGCCGCTTGTCTTCGGCGGCATTCGCCTCCGCTTCCTTCACCTTCGCGTTGACCTCGTCCTTCGACAGGCCGCTCGCGCCGGTGATGGTGATCTTCTGTTCCTTCCCGGTCGCCTTGTCGGCGGCCGTGACGTTGACAATGCCGTTGGCGTCGATGTCGAAGGTGACTTCGATCTGCGGCAGGCCGCGCATCGCCGGCGGCAGGCCGGTCAGGTGGAAGCGTCCGCCCCGCTCGCCCTGCAGCACATGGACCTCCACGCTGGTCTGGTTGTCGGCAGCGGTCGAGAAGATCTCGCTCTTCCGCGCCGGGATGGTGGTGTTGCGCGGAATCAGGACCGTCGTCACGCCGCCCAGCGTTTCAATGCCGAGCGACAACGGCGTCACGTCCAGCAGCAGCACGTCCTTCACCTCGCCGGACAGCACACCGCCCTGCACCGCGGCGCCGATCGCGACCACTTCGTCGGGGTTGACGCCCTTGTGAGGCTCCTTGCCGAAGTACTCCTTCACGACCTGCTGCACGCGAGGCATGCGCGTCGAGCCGCCGACCAGCACCACTTCATCCACGTCGGACGGCTTGATACCGGCATCCTGGAGCGCCTGCCTGAGCGGGCCGATCGTCCGCTGCACCAGCGGCTCGACCAGCGACTCGAGCTTCGCGCGCGACAGCTTCATCGCCATGTGCTTCGGACCCGAGGCGTCCGCCGTGATGAACGGCAGGTTGATTTCGGTCTCCAACACCGACGACAGTTCGATCTTCGCCTTCTCGGCCGCTTCCTTCAGGCGCTGAAGGGCCATGCGGTCCTTGCCGAGGTCAATGCCGTCGCTCTTGCGGAACTCCGCGATCATCCAGTCGACGACCAGCTGATCGAAGTCGTCGCCGCCAAGGTGCGTGTCGCCGTTGGTCGACTTCACCTCGACCACGCCTTCACCCACTTCGAGCACCGAGATGTCGAACGTGCCGCCGCCAAGGTCGAACACCGCGATGGTCTCGTCTTTCTTCTGGTCGAGGCCATACGCCAGCGCCGCCGCCGTGGGTTCGTTGACAATGCGCAGCAGGTTGAGGCCGGCAATCCGGCCGGCGTCCTTGGTGGCCTGGCGCTGCGCATCGTTGAAGTACGCAGGCACCGTGATCACCGCGTCGCTGACCTTCTCACCGAGGTAGTCTTCCGCGGCCTGCTTGAGCTTCTGCAGGACCATCGCGGAAATCTCGGGCGGCGAGTAGAGCTTGCCGCGCACCGAAATGCGCGCGTCGCCGTTGTCGCTTTTCGACACGACGTACGGCACACGCCTGGTCTCGTCCGCGACCTCGTTGAACTTGCGGCCCATGAACCGCTTGACCGAGAACACCGTGTTCTCAGGGTTGGTCACCGCCTGCCGCTTGGCGACCTGACCGACCAGACGATCTCCGTCTTTGCCAAAGCCCACGATCGACGGCGTCGTACGCGCGCCCTCCTGGTTGACGATCACGGCCGGCTGGCCGTTTTCCATGACCGAGACCACCGAATTGGTGGTGCCCAGGTCGATGCCGATGACTCTTCCCTTACCCATGACGCTCGTCCTCCCTCAGGACTGCTTCAGTATCTGCATTATATGAGTGTATGTCAAGCATTATATTTTAGTGTATAACGCTAATATTGTACGTAATTGCCTGCTGGTTTCAAGACCTGAGCTTTAGCAAGGACCTGACGGCCCGTAGGCCCGTCAGCCCGATGGCCTAGAATGGCGACATGGCGGCTT
>Ga0194127_10008951_pt1 | contig 10627 bp, 8 predicted proteins | sample TA2KigC100mmetaG_FD_148624 | JGI IMG/M metagenome (GOLD analysis project Ga0194127, IMG submission 148624) | Freshwater microbial communities from Lake Tanganyika, Tanzania - TA2015036 Kigoma Deep Cast 100m | ecosystem: Environmental > Aquatic > Freshwater > Lake | place: Tanzania: Lake... | reverse complement strand
GGGGAAGCACTCTCGGCGCGCGATGGCATCTTGGATCGCCGCTTCGTCCACGTAGAAGGCATCACGCACCGCGGCCACAAACGGCGCGACGTGCTCGGGCTCCATGGCGGCGACGATGTCTACATCCTGCGTCATACGCGGCACGCCATGTATGGAGCTCGCCACCGAGCCGCCCACAAGGTAGGGCACGCCGATGTCGTCCAAGGCATCCACGATGAGCGCCAGCGCGCGCTCCTGATCGGTGGCCATCAGTACCCCTTCTCGCGAGGGTCCCACCCGAAGGCCTTGCGCATGAGGTCGGGATCAATGAACCGCGACGCGGCGCGCAGGCGGACCTCACGGTCGTCGGCGTCGGGATAGCGGCGGCGCACATCGGCGCGGGCCAGGCCCATGGCGAACTCGTAGAGGTCGAAGACCCGCCCGAGCTTCTGGGTGGGCGTCATGCGCCGGTACGCTTCGATCATGAAGCGACGGCCTTCGGGCGAGGTGTCGTCGAGTTCCATAGGCGGCTGTGTTCGGAGGCATTCTGACGCCGCGGGCGGAACCGAGTCAAGCCAAGGCTCCCCGAAGCGGGGAGGCTTCAGGGAGCAAAACCGACGATCGGTCAGCTTAGCGTGCGCGCCGTCGCCAGGCGCACACGGCTCCCATGGCAAGCAGGACCGGAAGCTGCACGAGTGCCGGCTCCGGTATAGGATCAGGATCGAGCATCCGGAAGTTGGGGCCGAAGTAGCCCTTCTGCTTGTCGTAGTCTATGCTCGGCACGCTGCCCCATGGGCCGCCCACCCCCTTGATGTGGGTCACGCCCGGGGCTGTGCTGACCGTGTCGGCGCTAAGTCCGACGAGATCCTGGGTGCGACTAATGTACCTTGCGCCTATCGTGTAAGGACCAGTATTGAGCGTCGTGCTCGGGACTGACGCCCAAACCCAGTTGCCGGCTCCGGAGCCGGACACCGTAGCGGATGTCATGAGTGTCCCGCCACTGTCCCAGATGGACACCAGATGGGATTCCTTCAGCCCGGTACCATCATAGTCCCAGAGACCCAGGTGAGTAACCGTGACGGGCTGAGCCAACGAGAACTGCCATCCTACTGTCAGATTGGCGTTAACATTGCCTGTATTACCACCAGTCCAGCCGATCACCCCCTGTTGTTGGGCAACCGCTGAAACCGGCAGGACGACGAATGCGAACGCGGCGACCTGGACTGCACCCCGAAAGTGGGACACTGAGTTAGCCAATGGTACCCTTGGCGAAAGGAGCCATTGATGGGACTCAGACGACGGCAGTTCTCCCGTGACTTCAAGGTTCAGGTCTTGCGCGAGATCGAGGCGGGCAAGACGCTGGCGCAGGCGGCGCGTGAGCATCAGGTCGATGCCGGCACGATCGTTGGCTGGCGCAAGCGGCATGAGCAGTACGGCGAGCAGGCATTCGCGGGCAATGGGCACGCCTACACAGCGGAGGCTCGGATCGGCGAGCTGGAACGCCTGCTGGGTCAGCTCACCATGGAGAACGCCCTGCTAAAAAGGGCACTCTCGCGGCTGGAGACGCTGGGCCCGCGGGCCGCCGCAAATGGCGGGGTGCGATGACCGCGCTTCTCGCCGAGACGCAGACGCACGGCCCGAGCGATCTCGCCGTCACCCGCGCCTGCCACGCTCTCTCGCTCTCGCGATCCACGTGGTATCGCTGGCGCGCCGTGCCGATGCCGCTCGATCGGGACATGGCGTTGCGCGACCGCATCCAGCGTATCGCGTTGGATCGGGCGGCGTACGGCTATCGGCGCATCACCCGCCAGCTTCAGCGAGAGGGCTTCGCGGCCAACCACAAGCGCGTCCTGCGCATCATGCGCGAGGACAACCTGCTGTGTCTGCGCCGCAAGAGCTTCATCATCACCACGGATTCGAGCCACGGCCTGCCGGTCTGGCCCAACCTTGCGACCGATCTGACGCCGGACGGACCCGACCAGCTCTGGGTGGCCGACATCACCTACATCCGACTCTGCCGCGAGTTCGTGTACCTGGCGGTCATCCTGGACGCCTTCAGCCGGCGCCTCATCGGGTGGGAGTTGGATCGCCGCATCGATACTGCGCTGGTCCGCTCGGCGCTGGAGCGGGGGCTCGCCGGGCGCAACGTCCGGGATGGACTGATTCACCACTCGGACCGAGGGGTCCAGTACGCCGCGGCCGACTACATCGGACGCCTCATGGAGCAGGGCATCCGCATCAGCATGAGCCGGCGCGGCAACCCTTACGACAACGCCTACGCGGAGAGCTTCATGAAGACCCTTAAGTACGAGGAGGTCTACCTCACCGAGTACCAGGACATTCACGACGCCAGGACGCGCATCGCCCAGTTCTTGGACGACTACAACCACAACCGCCTGCATTCCGCACTGGGCTACCGCCCGCCTGCGGAGTTCGAGGCGCTCCAGCAACCGGACGGATGCATTGACCGATCCGCCCTCGTGCTGTACAATGCGTTTGGGACAAGGGAAGGCGAGGAGGATCGGTCCGTCCGGTCCACCTCGTCTTTCGGTATGCAGCGGGGCGCTGAAGCGTCACGTGACGCTTCACCAGCCTGCTCAGCACCCACAGCCGACGCTACACTGGCATCGGCACCAACCACGACCATTGGTTAACTCGCTGTTCCACCAAGGGGTGCAGTCCACTCGCTTCGCTCCGGCTCCCGACATCCGCATTGTGATGCGTAGCACCGGCTCGGAGGAGGGTAACGACGAAGCGGGCGACCACCCGCTCCTCAGCGCTTGGCACTGGGCTGAGGTCAACCGCAAACCGCCGGAGGCCGCGAGAGCACGTACGAAGCCCGGCGTGGCTCCCTGTAACAGCAGCAGTTCCCGGATAGCTAGGGCCGCGTTGGCACCGGAATACTCGCGGGCAAAGCGGGCGAGTTGGGCAGGAGTTAGTTCCCGAACCATCCATGCAAGCCCATCGAGTCCCACGATACCGCTCGAGTCGGCGGACTGCATCTCCCGCAGTCGTTTCACTGCGCGCCAAGGCGTCTCTGCGCTCTCCTCTCGGAACCACCCCTGACTGCTCAGCACGAGCACGCCATTCCGCCTCTTCGACATGATCCCAGCCTGGTCTTTCAGCAGCGCCAGATACTGGTCCAGACGGCACCCTACGGGATCAGGCAGGTCTACGGGCGCCGACGAGGGCAGAAGGGCCACGACGTTTACGGGTGCAGACCGCGCCAGACGCCGCAAGCGACTCAGCAGGGATGGCGTTCCGTTGGCTCGGTCTTGGTCCTTAGGGTCTCCGGGGATATTACGCTCTCCTGCGGGATTCCCCGGTGAGTCGCCATCGAGGCTCCAGAGGTCAGAGATCATCCGATCAAGCCGCAGAGCAATGGGCATACCCCCAAGGTAGGCGTAGCCGCTTCGGCCGTCCTCGCGATGCATCCAGATCATCAGGCAGGGCGTGCCCAGAGGTCCCTGCGCTTCGGTGCTGAACTCGATGTGAGTGGGCATGGCTCTGCGAACCGGCGGGGCGCCGTCAACGGAGACCATCACCCTCTCACGCTCCCAGATGCTGCGCGCGAACGTGACGGCATCCTCGCCAAGGTCGGTCACCGGCATCTTTCCGCTGCTCTGCCCGCTCAGTATCCCCGAACGCTCGCCCGGAGCGAACGTCCGATTGAACAGGGCGAGGCCGTCCCACTTGCGCTGTCCTGAGAGGGCCGTCGAGAGCATGCGGTCGCGCTGGTCACTGGGGTACAGGCTCGGAGCATGCTGGGTAAGTAATGCTCTCCTAGATTCGGGGTCGAGAGACGCAGCGGCCAGATAGACCTCCGCCTGATGCGCGAACTCGCTCTCGACCCACTCGCAGAGGGTCGTGCCAACCTGCGCGGCTCGCATGGGTCTTGATAGCCGGTACCGAACCGATTGGGCCTTACCCTCGACGGACCAGTGCCACTCGGCACCCCGGTAGCTCAGCGTGCTCCATATCGCATTCAGCACATCAAACACCCGTGCCTCTCGGGCATATACGGTCAGCCGGGGATCACCCGCCCGATTCCTATCGTCAAGCGTGACCGGGACCTGCGAAGCCCTCAAGAGGGCAGGGACCAGATCGCCAAGGTACGCCCGCTCCGCGACGACCGTGATCTTCCGCGACAGGCGGGCATCTTGGGCAAGAGCCGTAACCGGCAACGGGTCGGCGTGACATGCACAGTAAGGGGCGCCGAGCGCAATGCCCGCGGACAGCGCCCCACGCCACGCAGGCGTCGCGGGTTTCGGCACGATGTCGGAAAGGGCGACTACAGACTGGAACACGCCCATCGCGAACAGCTTCGTCAGGCCGGCCACCAACAGCACAACCCCGAAGAGGATTCTCACACCATACAAATCCGCGGCACGTGACATCTCCACGCCTCCAGACTGACGGCCAGCACGCGGCATGGGCGCTCCGGCCCGGCATGTCCACGTTCGAACCTCAAGAACCGGATGTCGAACGACCTCGGCGAGGCATCCCGCTGCGAACCGGAATCCGCACCGTCACCTGTGCCGCACGACCCCCTGACGTCAGTTCGAGCAGGTACGCAGACCCGTCAGGCTCGGGTCGCAGACTCAGTGCGATGGGCTCCCGCGCAGGCTCACCCAGTACTTCGGTTGCGCGGCCCATGACTGTTGGCGAGGGCCGCCACAGGCGTGCACTGCGCTTCAGCGCCGAGTGCAGAGCCCCATCCGGAAGCGCCGCCAGAAGCCGATAGACCTTGAGGGCCGACGACGTCATCAGCCTGGTGGCGCCGGTCGCTCTGATCGCGGTAGCCAACTGAGGGTCTGACAGTCGGCCCATCGCGACCATGGCCCGCAGACCTCGTTCTCCTCCAGCATCGAGATCGGCGTGCCATCCTGCGATGCTGCTTTCGGACACATCGGCATGCACGTCGAGTGCCCAGGTCTTGCTCCAGACGACATAAGCGTCTCCGATCTTTCGCCAGTCGCACCAAAACGTCCGACAGATGGCGGTCAGAACCTCGTCGGGGGTGCCAGATGTGATCGGCAGAGGCATGCGCTCGCGCACAAACACCTCGGCGACGACGGTGCGCCGCGTGCTGACGGCCCATGCCGTGAGCGCCCCTGCGAGATCAGTCTCGGAGATGGCGGCATCAGGCCCGGATTGATCGCGGAGCGTTACCCTGGCCCCCGACGTCCGGTCGCGTCGCAGTTCCTCTTCGCGAACCGACGCGTCCGGTGGCCCGATGCCGAGCGTATCGAAAACGAACCCGACTTCTTCCTGTCGGTCCGGGCCGTCCTGTGTGACGAGCGTCACATCGAACATGCCTGGCATTGGGGCTCGCGACGCACGCAAGCGGCGGGGGGGTGCCGTCCTCCCAGCTCCGACGTCAGTCTCTCCCTGTTCGACAAGCGCGGTGAGCTCACCCTCGTTCGCGACGCTCAGGGCCTGCAACAGGGGTCGCACCTCCGCTGGAATACCTGACCGCGCTAGATCGCGGACAACGGGGCACGTATCGTCGTTCGGTCTCGGTGCCCCGCTCGCGTATCGGCACAGGGCCATCAGCCACTCGACAGCCTGTCGGCCCGGATTCTGGAGATCAGACCGCAACGCAGATGCCCCCGCACCTGTCCGCACGAGACGATAGACAGCTCGTCCATCTTTCTCGGTCAGTACCCACTCGACGTGGCGGCCCGGGATTTCGCCGTGGCTAAGAGCGTCCACAAGGCGCAGCATGACCTTCCATGCCAGCACATCCTTGGCGAGCATCGCTACGCGTTGGTCCGCGAGAGCATCGTCGCACTCGAAGCGGACCCCGGCTACACCGAGACCTGCCAGTGCGCCCCGCAGAGGCCGTCCGGCAACCGATAGACTGACGGCGGACTGAAGCGACCGGTCGGCACACCAAGCCGGTGTTCCAGGCTCCGAGACCACCCCGCCGCACCGCGTCGGGTCAGCCAGTGTCAGTCCGACCAGCACACTGAGCCAGAACACAACCCCCATTTGCGGATCTCACCAGCATCGGATGTATAGTTGGGTCCACACTATGTGCACCACCGTGCTCGTCTTCTGGTTGCGGATGCGGTACGCATAGTAGTCGTCCTGATTGGTCTGCTGGTAGTTGGCCTGAATCCAACCGAGGACGTTGTAGTCGGTGACGCGCGGTTCGTCCTCGCTGATCGCCGATGTACCACTGTCAATGTCCACGGTCGTCGGGCTGCCACCGGTATCGTTGACGCTCGAAGGAGTGTACCCGGGAGCCCAGATACGCATGACGACCGACCAACCGGTAGTAGGGCCCGCCTTTTACGTGAGGCGATCCTTCCCAGACGTTGGAACGTCTTGCTGCACTCCGATGCCGCAGCTCGGGCTGTCAGCCGCTCGGGCGGGGAGAAACCCCGTAAGCAGACACAGCACCAAAGACACGCAAATGATGCTCAGTACCTTCATAGCTACCTTTGCCCCCTTGTCTCACGACGCGGTTGTCATGGACCGAACACGTATGCTATCGTCCGCAGGCCACGGATGGACGCACAGGTACCACTCAGGTGCGCCCGCTGACCGCGATGTTCATTCTATCATGGGTCCCCCCCCCAGCAAGGTAGACATCCGTATCATTTCCGGATACCTGTGGAGCTTCAGATGAACAGCCTCCACGACTGCCTGGCACGCTGACGCCGCCGCGTTCGCACCACTTTGCCTGAGTGGGCGGCCCCACATTCCCGATGTTTGGGTAGACTTCTGCCGATGAGCACCTCCCGCATGACCCCACGCGATCCCTTCGAGTACGGCCTATCGGAGGAGCTGAGCGCCGACATCGCCCTCCTCGATCGGTTGCTCTCGACGGTGCTTCACGATCAGGAAGGCGACAGGCTGCCTGCGCTCATTCGGTCTCTATACGGCCCGGACATGAGTTCGCCCGAACTCGATGACCCACAGACTGTGGAGCGCGTGCTCAAGGCATGCACGGTGCTCTTCCAGCTCATCAACACGGCGGAACAGACCGAGATCATACGAGTGAACCGCCGCAGGAGGGCACGGCATGCCTCCACGCCACGCCCGGAGTCGATCGCCGAAGCCGTGCAGCGACTTGGCGCCCTGGGCCTGTCGGCTCACGATATGCAGAACCTCATCTCCAGGCTGGAGGTCTGCCCAACCCTGACCGCCCACCCGACCGAGGCGCGGCGGCGCGTCGTTGTGGAGAAACACCAGGAGATAGCCCGCCTGCTCACAGAGCGCGGCATGCCCAACGATGCCGCTCGAGTGGATACTCCGCTCGACGCGGGCGGCACGCCCGAACGGGAGCTCTACAGGGCGCTAACATCCCTTTGGCAGACGGACGAGCTTCGTTCGGCGCCCATGGGCGTGTGGGATGAAGTGCGAAACGTCGCACACTACATCGAGCACACGGTTCTCGACGTGGTCACGTGGCTACACGCCGATCTTCGCCGGGCGCTCCAGGAGGCGTTCCCGGACCACAGCTTCGAGATACCTCCGTTTCTGCAGTTCCGTTCGTGGGTCGGCGGCGACCGCGACGGCAATCCGAACGTGACACCGGAGGTTACATGGCAGACGCTGGTCTACAACAAGCGCTGCGCGCTCGAGTGCTATCGGCGGCGCGTGTGGGACTTGCACAGGCAGTTCACCATCAGCGCGAGGCTTGTCGAGCCCTCCGAGAGCCTGCTCAGCTCGATCGAGGGCGATCGCGCACTGGTCGGTCTGCCGGCTGAGCAAGCCGAACAGCACGCGCGCGAGCCGTATGCCCTCAAGCTCCTATGCATCCATGAGCGGCTCTCGGCGACGCTCGATCACCTCCAGGATCTGTCGGATCTTCACTCCGAGGGCCCGTCGTTCGTCGCGCAGCCGCCCGCATACCGCCGCTCGACCGAGCTGCTCGACGACCTTGCGCTCATTGAGGACAGCTTGCGCGCAGGCAAGGCCGCGGTTCTGGCCGATGAAGGTCCTCTGGCCGATCTGGCAGTTCAGGTCCGCGCATTCGGCTTCCACCTGCTCTCGTTGGATATCCGCCAGCACAGCGCCGAACATGAGAAAGTCATCGGCGAGATGCTGCAGGAGGCGTACATGCTGCCTCCCGAGCGCCCCTACAGCTCACTGCCCGAGTCCGACCGGGTCGCGATCCTGACTCGCGAGCTATGTACGCCTCGTCCGCTCGTGGCACGGGACTGGGTCGGCTCCGAGACCGCTCAGAGCGTGTTCCAGGTCTTCGAGGTCATGCGACACGCTCAGCGTTACATCTCGCCGAACTCCGTAACGGCCTACGTGATCAGCATGACTCATCGGGTGAGCGATCTGCTGGAGGTGTTGGTTCTGGCCAAGGAGGCCGGGCTCGTCCGGTGGCGGCTCACGGAGAACGGGAAGCGGATGGAGAGCGACATACACGTGGTGCCCCTGTTCGAGACCATCGAGGACCTTGCGCAGTGCGACCGTCTCTTGCGCAGCCTCTTCGCCAACCGCGCCTACCGGGCTCATCTTGACGCCGTCCCCCGGTTCCAGGAGGTCATGCTAGGCTACTCCGACAGCAGCAAGGACGGAGGCTATATGGCTGCCACATGGGCGCTCCAGGATGCCCAGACGCGGATCACGGCGGCTTGCAGGCGTGCCGATGTGGAGCTTCGCGTGTTCCACGGTCGTGGCGGGACCGTAGGTCGCGGAGGCGGACGGGCCAATCGGGCCATCCTCTCCCAACCGAGCGGGAGCTTCAGCGGTCGCATCCGGTTCACCGAGCAGGGCGAGGTCATCTCGTTCCGCTACAGCCTCGCGCCCATCGCCCATCGGCACCTGGAGCAGATCATCCACGCCGCGATGATCAAGGCGTCGGGTAAGGAGGAGCGGCCGCGCATCCCGACCGAGTATCGCGAAGCGCTCCACGATATGGCCGAGCGATCGCGCCAGGCCTATCGGAGTCTGGTCTACGACGATCCCGAGTTCTGGAGCTTCTTCACCCAGGCGACGCCAATCGCCCACATCAGCCGCCTGCCCATCGCATCGCGTCCCACCAGTCGAACGGGCGTTGAGCTGGTCGGGCTCGATGAACTGCGCGCCATTCCCTGGGTCTTTGCGTGGGTCCAGTGTCGCTATACCGTGCCGGGATGGTTCGGCCTGGGAGCGGCGCTCGAGTGGTTCGTTTCCGAGCCGCGAGCGACCAGCGAGCGGTTGGACCTGCTGCGCCGCATGTACCGCGATTGGCCCTTCTTCCGCACCGTCATCGAGAACGCAGAGCTCGAGCTCATGCGTTCCAGCATGGACACGGCAGCGCGATATGCCGCCCTCACGAAGCCTGAGGCGCTGGGCCGACGCATCCATGACACCATCTCCGCCGAGTACCGCCGCACGACCGAGTGGCTCCTTCGCGTCACGCAGCGGGACGGGCTGCTGGCCGATGCTCCGGCGCTCCGGCGAACCGTCGAGTTCCGCGATCCCCTCGTCGAGCCGCTGAGCAAGCTGCAGGTGGACCTGCTACGGCGTCTGCGCGACGGCGAGGACTATCAGCGATGGCGCGAAGCCATGCTCCTGAGCATCACGGGACTGGCCGCGGCGATGCAGAGCACGGGATAAGCCTCGGCGACTCAAGGCAACCGGTAGATGCGGTGCTCCCAGCCGACATCCTTGACATAGCGACACCCAATCGCGTACCGGTCTCCACACGCATGGATGTAGCTGGGCTCCCCTCTGCTGTTCACGATCCGCCTGACGAGGTTGCCATCGCGATCCGTAAGGAAGCTCTCATGGCGCTGCACGACTTCGGGCGGGCGCTTCTCGCGATCGGACACAACGTACCGCCTCAAGTTGATCACGAACCCCCGGCCGTCGCCTCTCCGTGGGATAGTGTCCCGAATCAAAAACTGCGCGCCTTGGAGCCCCTGGATGACCTGACGGCGAAGGATGTGCCCATCACCGTCCACCGTGTACAGCCAGGTCGCATTGCGGTTGGGATACGGATACAGCATGACGATCACTCGGTCGCCTTCGGGAGTACAGCCAACGATGCCCCGGAGGGTGGCCGCCGGATTCAGACGTGTCGGCGACATCGGGTCGTACTCATATCCTCGCTCCCCTGGCTTGGTCGCGATGGGCAGCGAGACCGTCCACCTAAGCCCCGAGACCCGATCGAAGCAGAGGAGAACTGGATCCCAAGGCCACGTATGATCGTCTCCCATTGGATACAAGCAAAGATACCAGTAGCGCTCGGCGTCACCTGTAGCCAGGGGATCATGCGTTTCCCCAGCCCATGCGGCCCAACTGAACCTCATATGTCGCGGGGGCTTCCATTCCCAGACCACGTGCTCATCGTAGTCCATCCCCTTGCCTGTCCAGTGCCTCCGGAACGCGGTCACTCCAACGAAGCCGCTCTCTGGCGAACCGGTAAGAACCATGTTGCACCGCATGAGGGGGAACGCATTCCTCGCCTTCGGATCAAGTCCCGTAGCGTAACGGCCCGGCATATGGAAACGGTACAGGTCCGTGTAGTGCACCCCGTACCGTTTGGCAACATCATCCGGTGGTTCGCGGTCCTTCGTTACTACGACCTCGCAGGGCCTGAGCGCAGGAATGCCACTGAGGTCCACCGGGCGTGCCTGGCGGGCGGCCGTGGTTGTGACCATTGTGAACGACACGGCAACCAGAGTCCCGATCAAGC
>Ga0194127_10008949_pt1 | contig 10630 bp, 9 predicted proteins | sample TA2KigC100mmetaG_FD_148624 | JGI IMG/M metagenome (GOLD analysis project Ga0194127, IMG submission 148624) | Freshwater microbial communities from Lake Tanganyika, Tanzania - TA2015036 Kigoma Deep Cast 100m | ecosystem: Environmental > Aquatic > Freshwater > Lake | place: Tanzania: Lake... | reverse complement strand
ATAATTGTTGGTTCTAAGACCCAAAGTACCAATTGAAGCAACTTTCTTTTTATTTAATTTTAATATTTGATAATAAAAATCCGCTATTGACGACTTTCCATTGGTACCTGTCACTGCAATTAATTTTTTTGGAACTCCATTGTAAATTTTATATGAAGTCTCTGCTAATAATTTTCTAATATTTTTAGAATGTAAAAATAAAATTCCATTTTTAATTCCGGTAAATTTTATTTCTGAGATTATGATTTTTGCACCTTTTTTTATAGCCTGATTGATAAATTTATTTCCGTCTAAATGATTTCCTTTTATGGCAAAAAAGATATAATTTTTTTTTATTTCTGAACTATTAAATGCAATATTTGAAAAAAAAAAATTTTGATATTTTTTTTTAATATTACTGAAGTAATCTTTCAAAATCATTTTCTTCAACTTCTAAAGATTTTGTGGCTAAAATAGGCCCAATTTTTTCAATAATTTTTGCAGCAACCTCAACCGCAGTCCATCCTGCTGTATTAAAAGGAGTTCCTTTTATAATTCCTTTATTATTTCTGAGTGTATAAACATAATCAGTAGATTTTTTAGGAGTATCTAACATTACAATAAAAACATACTCAGGCTTTGATGATGGGAACACGGACGCAAAAGTATTTATTTTTGCTCTTGAATACTCTCCCTCAATTGGTTGTTGGGCTGTTCCCGTTTTACCAGCAATTTCATATCCATTCACATCTGCAAGATTTGCGGTACCTTCTTCTGTATTAACAATTTTTCTTAAAGCTGAAACTACCTTTTCTGAAACCCCATCATTTAGAATTTGATTTTTTGGTTCTTCATTTTTTTTTCTTTTAATTAATCTTGGTTCAATATAGAAGCCACCATTTGATAAAATGGAATATCCTTTAGCCAACTGCAGGATGGTTGTGGTTATTCCATGTCCGAAAGCTGCTGTTTCAAGTCTACATCTGTCAAATTCAAAATTTTTATCGCTTGCAATCTCTTCAATATCAAAATTTATCTGACCAAGGACACCAATTTTTTCTAAAAAAAATTTAAATTTTTCGGAACCAATTTTTTCTGCAATTCTTACAGATCCTATATTACCAGATCTTATTAAAATTTTTTCTGCAGTTAAGTCAGAGGGTATTTTTTCATCATATTCTGATATAGGAAATCTGCCACAATAGATTGTTTTTGGAAGATTTAAAAACTCACTTTCTGGTTTAATTAATTCTTCATTTAGTGCCGCTGCATAAGTGAAAGATTTAAATACTGACCCTAACTCATATGTTCCTTTAGTAACTTTATTAATATAATTTGCATCTGTAATATTTTCTCTCAAATTAGGATCAAAGTCAGGCAATGACACTAATGAAATTATATCACCATTATTAACATTCATTAACAACGCTGCAGCACCTTTATTTTTAAAAATTTCTTGATACCTAACTAATTCACTTCGAATTAAAAATTGTATTTCCTTATCAACAGTTAGACGAATTGGATCTTTAGAGTATTTTAATCTTTCATCTAAAGATTTTTCAAGTCCAGAAATACCTTTATTTCCATCATCAATTTGACCTATTATATGGCTAAACAAATTTTTTTGCGGATAAAGCCTAATAACATTTTCTTCTGCAACGATAGATTTGTCTCCTAATTTCATTATTTTTTCGTAATTGTCTGGTGTAATTCTTCTTTCAAATTTAAAAAATTTGTTTTTTTCAATTCTTTGTTCAATTTCAACAAAATCTTTATTTGGAAAAATATACTTTAGATTTAAAATCAATTTTTTTTTATCAATTATATCTTCGGGCTTTATACCAACATCGATAGAACTCACTGTTTTTGCTAAATAATTCCCATTTATATCGATTATATCTGCTCTTTGAAATTTTGTAGATATCGAACTAAAATTATTTGATTGTTTATTATAAGATTTTTTTAAACCTAAATGAATGAGATGAAAAATATATATCAAATAAATAACAAAAAAAATAAAAAAAATAAAGGCTATTCTATTAAATTGAATACTTGTGTTAAATTTAATTTTTTTTAATGAAAAATCATTTTTATTATTATCTGAAATAATCTTTAAATTCATTTTTTTTCTTATCTTTTAATAATATTTAAATCTTCAATTAAATTTTGACCATTTCTTAATTTAATTAATTTTATTTTACTTATATCTTTTGGAATTAATTGATCTTCAAAATAGAGTGATTGAAATTCTAATAATTTTTCGGATGAACTAAGATAAATATATTCTAAAAAAACGTCCTCTAATTCCGAGTTTAAATTTCTTAAATTTTCTTTTACGTTAAAAATTTCATCCTCAATTTTTTTAGTTGAATTTTTAATGAGTGATGTTGATAAAATTAAAAAAAAAATTATTAATATTAATAAATATTTTTTCATAATTTATTGCCAAAACTTTCAATAATTAAAAGATTTTTAAATTTTTCAAAAATATCTGTTTCAAATTCGTAAAAATCTTTTCTCTTCAAAACATATCGAAGTTTTGCAGACCTAGACGGGGGATTTATTCTGATTTCTTCTTTAGATGGAATAATTGGTTTTTTTTGAACTAATTTAAGCAAAATATCTGGTTGCTCAGTGCTGGGGACATATCTTGAAATACTTTTATTTTCTGAAAGACTTTTAAAAAAATATTTTACTATTTTATCCTCAATAGAATGAAATGTTACAACCAAAAGAATACCATCTTTTTGAAGTAGTTTGGTTGCATTAATTAAACCATTTATTAATTCACTAACTTCTTTATTTACAAAAATTCTTAATGCTTGAAAAATTTTATTAACAATTTTTTTTTTAAAATTTTTTTTTTTTTTTGATTTTTCAATTAATTCAACAAGCGTTTGAGTGTCGATTTTTTTTTTTGATCTTTCATTTAAAATACGTCTTACTATTTTACTACTATCTTTTTCTTCACCAAAGAATTTAAAAATTTTTTCTAATTTATTTCCTTCAAGTTTATTAACAACATCATCAGCAGAAAAACTATTTAATCCCATTTGCATATTAAGATTACCCTCGAACTCAAACGATAAACCTTTTTTTGGATCCTTAATTTGTGAGTATGAATATCCTAGGTCAAAAACTATTGCTTTAATATTTTTATTTTTAAGATTAAGATTATTTAATTGGCTAAATTTTAAATTTTTAAATATAAATCTATTCTTATATTCATTTAAAAATTTTTCTGCTTTAATTTGGCTATCAACATCTCTGTCAATTGCAATTACTCTTGTATTTTTAAATTCTAATAATTTTTTTGTATATCCGCCTTGACCAAATGTACAATCTATAAACGTACCACCATATTGAGGGGATATAATACTAATAACCTCTTTTAATAGAACCGGATAATGTTTTTTTGTATCCAGTTCTATAGTGGCTTCCATTTATTTTTTCAAAAAACATTAATTATTTCTGTCTTCTTAAAAATGCAGGTATTTCAAGATCATCTTCTTCATCTTGGTTATCCTCATTCAATAAAAATCCTGAAGAATTTGAATTTTCATGATCTGAGTTAAATAAATCAGGAGCGTCCTTATCAACCCCAAATTCTTTTAAATCATTTGAAATATCATTTTGATTATTAGTTGAGTCTATTGCCTCTCGAGTAAATGATCTTTCATGCTCATTAATTGAAGCATGATCGACAATGGTCGCTGAGTCAGCTGATGTATTTTGAGAATTACCCTCATTAATTTCATCCGTAGAAATATTTTGAGTAATCTGCTCTTGGATAATTTCATTATCAATTTTTAGGGCATTTGCGCCATGAGAAATTGGTCTTGACATTGTGTTCGAAAAATTAAATGAAGCCGTTGGTCCAATTTTTGAAAAATCTGAGTAACCTGGGTTTCGATTTTGTATTCGATGAACCATGTTAATAATAGACTTAGACTCAGGATGTTGGCCATCTAGAGAAGTAGCAACAATTGAAACCCTCATTTTACCATTAAGTTCACTATCATTAATTGCGCCAATTATAATTTCTGCATCTGGGTCTACTTCAGCTCTAACTTTATTTACAGCCTCATCGACCTCAAAAAGTGTCAGATCATTGCCACCTGTAATATTTACCAGCAACCCCTTAGCTCCTTTTAAGGTATAATCGTCAATTAAAGGATTGTTGATTGCCATATCCGCAGCTTTTGAGGCTCTGCCTTCACCATCAGCTTCTCCAGTTCCCATCATCGCTTTACCCATAGAAGCCATCACTGTTTCTACATCAGCAAAATCCAGATTAATCAATCCTGGTCTTACCATTAAATCGGTAATACTTTGAACACCCTGCAACAATACATTGTTTGAAAGATTAAAAGACTCCTGAAAAGTAGTTTGTTCATTTGCAATTTTAAATAAATTTTGATTTGGAATTACAATAATTGTATCAACATGCTTTCTTAATTCCTCTAAGCCCTGTTGAGCTCTTCTCATTCTAGTAGGACCTTCATATAAAAAAGGAAGAGTGACAACCCCAACAGTTAAAATATTCAATTCCTTTGCCGCTCTAGCAATAACATGTGAAGCGCCAGTACCAGTGCCACCGCCCATTCCAGCTGCAATAAAAACCATATTTGAACCTTGTAATATATTAATTATATCATTCAAAGACTCATCGGCAGCAGCTTGCCCAATATCTATTTTTGCTCCTGCACCTAATCCTTTAGTTAAATTTAAACCTATTTGAACTCTTGTTTTAGCTTTACTTAATTTTAAATCCTGTGCATCCGTATTTACTGCAATAAACTCCACCCCTTGTAGATTTTTTTCAATCATTTCATTAATCGCATTCCCGCCTGCTCCACCTACTCCTAAAACTAATAATCGTGGATGTAATTCTTTTATTTCTGGTGTTTTAAAATTTATTGCCATTTTATTTCCCCTCGTTGTTATTTAATTGTTTTTCCCATTTAAGGCCTGCACGGTTTAAGTTTGCTTTTTTTCTTGCTTGCACCTTAAATTTTTCGAATATTGCTGGTTCCCAAATTTGGAAAGTTTGACCTTGACCAACAAATAACATACTGTTCTTAATATTAGCGTGTTTTAATAAATTTACAGAGATAGAAATTCTACCCTCAGTATCAAATTGTAAATAAACACTTTCTGATAAAATTGATGTAGCAAAAAAATCTCTTCTCTCCTCAAAAGGATTTAACGAGTCTATTGTGGATGAAATTTTTTCTATTCTATCTTGTGAACATGCCTCTATCGAGGGATTATTAAAGGAAGGATAACATATGACACCATTATAACCTAGATTTGACAAGTAAGATCTAAAGCTAGCAGGCACTGAGACTCTTCCTTTTTTGTCCAACTTGTTTTCGAAAGTAGATAGAAACATTTAATTTTAAAAAAGTTAATTCCATATATGGGAATGTATGGGAATATATGGGTTTATACTATATTAGTCAATTGAAGAATTTATTAAATATTAAAAAATACTTAAAAATATTACGAGATTATTTAAAAGAAGAATTTGCTTTGACTAATCTAAAAAATTGAATAGTTGACGGATAAATTAAATTTAAGATTTGTGGTGTTAATTTAATTTTATTTCAAAGTTTATAGCCAGATAAACTATAAGCCGGGTTCTGTCTTTTAAACTTATCATTTGTCTAGACTTAAGATCACTCTTAAGCTCAAGCAACTAACCCTGATGACGAGCCAAGAATGGCTTTTAGTTTTTCAACAGTGTCATCTCTACTTAGTCTTGCTCCCAGTGGGGTTTTCCAGCGTTCATTGTTACCAATGGAACCGGTGTGCTCTTACCACACCTTTTCACCCTTGCCATGTTATGGCGGTTTTTTTTCTGTGGCACTATCCCTAGGGTTGCCCCCGCCAGGAGTTACCTGGCACTGCATTCTTGTGGAGCCCGGACTTTCCTCTTTAAAACAAATTAAAGCGATAAGTCATTTATCTGGCAAGTTAAAATTAATAAAAAAATCTAAAATTTGCAAGTAAAATTATTTGATCAATTTAGCTATGTTTTTACTAATTAAAAAACATTCTTTATCTATTTTACCATTTATCAATTCTTGACGAAATCTTCTTTGAAATGCTTGAGTTATAAGTGCTTTATTTTTTTTTTTACTAAAATTTATATTTGAGTTTATTACATATCCAATTTTATTTAAATTTTTAAAAAAAATATTTTGACTTTTTATATCAATTTTTTGATTTCTACTTTTTTTTAAAACTTGGTAAGTTATTTTATGCCAAAATCCAATTTTTCTCTTTGATAAATATCTCCACGGAAACTTTTCACCGGGATCTTTTTTTCTATCTGGCGCAACATCTGAATGTCCTAAAATATTAAATTTTTTAATTTTATATTTTTGAATTAAATATTTAGTAAGTTTAATTAATGAATTTATTTGTTTCTTTTTAAAGTTACTATATCCATGATCATGCCCAGGGTTATTAATTTCAATCCCTATTGAATTTTTATTTAAATAATTAAATTTTTGCCATTTTGATTTTCCTGCATGCCAAGCTGTGTATAAATCTGGTATTAGATTTATAATTTCGCCATTAGATTTAATAAAATAGTGGCTACTAACTTTAGATTTGGCATTTGTAAGCCTCTCAATTGCCTCAGATTCTTTCTTCATGCCTGTATAGTGAATAATAATAAATCTTAATGTGCTGCCAACTCTTTTGGGCAAACTAAAGTTGGGTGAATATCTTTTTAATATTTTATTGAACATTATTTAAAGAAATTTATCATATAATCTTGATTTACTTTAAATTTAATTCCTCTATAAAGTGCATACCAAATGAAAAAAACTATTCTTGCGATTTTATTAAGTTTTTTGTTAATCTCAAATCTCAATGCATCTTCAAAAGAGGAATTGCTTTTAAATAAAAATCAGCCCTCTGAAATAAAAGATTGTTTTGAAACTTTAAATCGAGCTACTTTCACTTTTAACAAAGCATTAGATGGGTTGATATTTAAGCCAGCAGCAAAAGTTTATAAGACTTTTCCCTCACCAGTAAGAAACGGTATTAGCAATTCTCTAGATAATCTCTCTAACTTAGTAACAATTCCAAACAACATAATTCAAGGTGATCTTAATAAAGCTGGAAAAAATTCAGGAAGATTTTTGATCAATACGACAGTTGGTATTTTAGGTTTGATTGATGTTGCGAAACATGTTGGTTTACAAAATTATGAAAAAGAGGACTATGGTCAATCATTAGCAGTCTTAGGTGTGGGACCAGGATGCTATCTAGTGTTACCAGTTTTAGGTCCTAGCACAGTTAGAGATAGTGCTGCCTCATTAATAAATATAGCAGGTGGAGACGCTTGGTATAATGTTACTGTTAAAAATGATACCCACTACTTTAATGATTTTGATTATTATTCCTCAATGGTAACATCTGGAATTAATTTTAGAGCAAAAAATTATGATAGTATTGATAGTTTAGAAAAAAATTCTATTGATTTTTATGCTTCAGTAAAAAGTTTATATCTTCAGGATCGTCAACAAAAAATTTTAAATACAAATAAAGTTGTTGATACCCAAGATGATAGTAGTTGGGAAGAAATTGATAATTAGTTTCTAAATTACTAAATCATGAATATAAAAAAAATACTCCTTATAACTCTTCTGTATTTGATAAGCTTCGTAAACGCTTATTCACAAGAGACAGATATATTTGTTCAATCATTAATTGATAAAACCTCAAAAATATTATCAGATAATATTTCAAAAGAACAAAAAATCACTGAACTCAAAGTTGTTGCTAAAGAAACTGTTGATATTAAGGGCGTTAGTTTATACACGCTGGGATCTTTTGTAAAAACTTTAGATCAAAGTCAACAGGACAAATATAATACTCTATTTGAAAATTATTTTTTGAAAAGCTTTTCTAGTAGATTAGTAGATTATGAAAATCCAGAAATTATTATTACTTCAAAAGAAGTGATCAATGAAAGTTATACAATCGTCAATAGTTCACTCAAAGGCACTAGCGATAGACCCGAAATTAAAATTGACTGGAGAATTTATACTAAAAATCCTGACAAGCCTTTAATAAGAGATCTTATTATTGAGGGATTAAGTTTAGCAAGAACACAAAAAGAAGAATTTGAGTCAGTCTTAAATTCCAATAATGGTGATATCAATGCACTATTTAAAATATTAGAAGAGTATTCAAAAAATTAAAAATTGGTGGGCCCGCCTGGACTCGAACCAGGGACCAATACATTATGAGTGTACTGCTCTAACCAACTGAGCTACAGGCCCAAATCTTAATCACGATTATATCATTTTTTCTAAGTTATCAATTACAGATAATTTTTTTTGGTGGGCCGTGTTGGTTATGCTCCAACTACCCCTGCAATGTCAATGCAATACTCTACTATTGAGCTAACGGCCCGTGTAAATTAACTTTCTAAGAAACTTTTTAATTGCTTAGATCTACTTGGATGTTTTAATTTTCTAAGTGCTTTTGCTTCAATCTGTCTAATTCTTTCTCTAGTTACAGAAAACTGTAAACCAACCTCTTCTAAAGTATGGTCTGTGTTCATCCCAACACCAAATCTCATTCTTAAAACTCGTTCTTCTCTTGGGGTAAGAGTTGATAATATTTTAGTTGTTGCCTCACTTAAATTAGATTTAATCGCTTGTTCCAATGGTGCCAAGGCTTTTGTATCCTCAATAAAATCGCCTAAACTACTATCCTCTTCGTCTCCGACTGGTTTTTCTAATGAAACTGGTTCTTTAGAAATTTTTAGCACTTTCCTGACTTTATCCAAAGGCATTCTCAATTTTTGTGCTAATTCCTCTGGTGTTGCTTCTCTACCAAACTCACTTAAAATTAATCTTTGGGTTCTTACTATTTTATTGATGGTTTCAATCATATGTACCGGAATTCTAATTGTTCTTGCTTGGTCGGCAATTGACCTTGTAATTGCTTGTCTAATCCACCATGTAGCGTAAGTGGAGAACTTATAGCCTCTTCTGTACTCAAATTTATCAACCGCCTTCATCAATCCAATGTTTCCTTCTTGAATTAAATCTAAAAATTGCAGACCTCTATTCGTATATTTTTTTGCAATTGAAATTACTAATCTTAAGTTGGCCTCGACCATTTCTTTTTTTGCAATTCTTGACTCTTTTTCTCCTTTTTGAACTCGACTGACTAATTTTTTAAAATCAGTAATTGACATTCCAAGCTTGTGACTAAACTCAATTAATCTTTCTCTTATATTTTTAAATTCATCTTTATTCTTAATAAAAAATTGCCTCCAAACTGGATTGGTATCTAAAAATTTTTTAAAGTTTGGATTTATTTCATTGCCGACATAAAATTTAACAAATTCATTTCTTGGAATTTGGTGTTGAATGGCTAAGTTTAAGAGATTTCCCTCTAGAGATAAAGTTTTTTTATTTTCCGTATAATGCTTTTGAACTAGGTCTTCTAAAACAGAGGTGGACAACTGAAGTGATTTAATATTTTCCAAAATATCACTAACAATTTTTTCATATCCTTTATCTTTTGTTCGAGAAAAAATTTGAGAGTTCAAAACACAATCTAGTTTCTCTCTCTGATATTTAATAAGTTTATTATATTCTTTTGTTAGGATATTTATTGTTTTTAAAACTTTTGGCTTAATTTCAGTCTCCATAGCATCAAGGGTAGGATTAAACTCATCCTCGTCGGTTGCATTGTCATCTTTGTCTATTTCACTGGCATTTTTTTGTTTTGCACTTGGACCTGTGGTCTCATCTTCCATATAATTAGTATCAATATCAATAATTTCCCTTACTAAAATTTCATTTTTTTGTAATTTTTCATTCCACTCAAAGAACTGTTGCGCAGTAATAGGGCTTTGAGCTAAAGCAATTAACATTACATCTTTTCCAGCTTCAATTCTTTTTGCAATTGCAATTTCACCCTCTCTAGAAAGTAATTCCACACCACCCATTTCACGTAAATACATTCTGATTGGGTCATCACTTTTTTCAATACTCTTACCTTCATCCTTAGAGGAAATTTCTTTTTTTCTTAAAACTTTAAAATCAGATTTTTTTTCAACAAGTGAAATTCCTTCATTCAAAATATGCAAAAGAGCTTGGGATAAATTTTCATCTGATAGATTTCTTTTTCCAAGTGACTTGTTTAACTCCTCATGAGTAATGAAACCTCTATGAGTTCCACGGCCCATTAATCTAGCAAATGATTTAGTTATAATTCTTTCCACAGCAATATAAGTTTGGAAAATCTATATAATGTCAAATTGATAAAAATCCATGATTAATTTAAGTGTATTAATTGATATTTTGCTTTTTTTTTAGCTCTTTAAGTTGATTAAATGTCACCTCACTCAAATCTTTAGAAAACTTCGATTCTAATTCTTGAATTCTATACTCTAGATCGAAGTTAATTAAATCTCTAGAAATATCTTCCAATAATTCTAAAATTATATGATCATCATTTGGTTTGTTTTTTAAAATATGTTTTATCGGGGCAAATTTATAAATTTTTTTTAATAACTCTGGGTCCAAATTTAAAGTTTCAGTATTAATTAATATACCGGTTTTAAGCTTAGAAATAATTGTCTCAAAAATTTGCTTATTCACTTTAGTGA
>Ga0194127_10008944_pt1 | contig 10632 bp, 9 predicted proteins | sample TA2KigC100mmetaG_FD_148624 | JGI IMG/M metagenome (GOLD analysis project Ga0194127, IMG submission 148624) | Freshwater microbial communities from Lake Tanganyika, Tanzania - TA2015036 Kigoma Deep Cast 100m | ecosystem: Environmental > Aquatic > Freshwater > Lake | place: Tanzania: Lake... | reverse complement strand
CTGACGGGCGCGTACATTCTCCTCCGCTCGATGCGTGAATGGACCTCCCCAAAATCCATCCCCACGGATTCGGATGGAAAGGGTGCAACCACTCCCAAACCGAAGGATGAATACGTCAACCGCCTCGAAGAAGAATTGAAGAAAAGGAAATAAATTTCCTCCTCCTGCCCTACACTCAAAGGGAAAGCTTCCCTGCCCAAACAGGGTGATTGAGGATCAAGGAGCATTGCATGACTGAATCAAACACTCCGGCAGCGAAACGCGGCGTCCCCCTCTGGGTGCAGATTCTCATATGGACCGTGCTCGTGGCGCTGCTGGTATTGGTGGGCGTCACATTGAACAAACGCCAGCAGGGGACGGTCCAACCCGGGGATTCGATCCCGGAATTTTCCCTGCCCCTGTTCAGCGGTTATGAGTTCGAGGGACGAAACGAAGTGACACTCTCGGATTTCAAGGGAAAAGTGGTTGTGCTTAACTTTTGGGCTTCCTGGTGCAAACCCTGCGAACAGGAGGCGGCTGAGCTTCAGGAAGCCTGGGAATTCTACGAACCACGTGGGGACGTCATCTTCCTCGGTGTGGACTATGTGGACACCGAACCCGAAGCCCGCGCCTACCTGAAGAAATTCGAGATCACCTTTCCCAACGGACCGGATAAGGGAACGAAGATCTCACAGATGTTCCGCATGAGCGGTGTGCCGGAAACCTACTTCATCGACCGAGAGGGGGTTTTGCAATACGTCAAGATCGGCCCCTTTGCCTCGGTGAACGAGATCAAATCCAACGTCGATCCACTGCTTCCATAAAGTGAGCCTTTCATGATACCCGCCTCGATCTTCCTGCTGCTGGCCGCACTCGTCCTGGTCGGTCTGTATTTATACGCCCCCTTTCTCCAGCGTGCCCGCAAGAACCGCGCGACCGATTCGCGCGAGGTCTCGACCCTGCAGGCAGAACGCGATCGTGTGATCAATGCCCTTCAGGAATTGGATTTTGACCATCATCTGGGCAAGATCCCCGCTGAGGATTATCCGGAACAGCGCGCCGGCCTGCTGCAAAAGGGCGCAGAAATACTTCGCCGGCTGGATGAACTATCTCCTGCAGACGCCGAAGCACGCATCGAAAAAGCCGCAGCCGCCGCACGCGCCGATTCCGCCGCGGATTCCACATCCCTGAGCGATGACCAGATCGAATCCCTGGTCGCTGCGCGGCGCAGGGTGTCCAAGGGTAAATCTGCCGGCTTCTGCCCTAAGTGCGGAAAGCCCGTCCTGGTGAGCGACAAATTCTGCGTTTCATGCGGAAAGGCGCTGAAATAGCCTGCCATTGGCACAGGTAGCGACATGATTCGAGGAACCCGATGAATTTTCGAAATGCAATTCTGCCGGCAGGCCTGACCTTCCTTCTCGCCGCCTGCAATTTCACGCTGGCCGCGGATGTCACCCCGCCGCCGGGATATGTGCCTCCGACGCCCATGCCCACGCTCGGTCCGTTATACCCCGCCGGCGCGCCGGATATCGTCAACGGCGCGAGCATCTATTTCGATAAATGCGCACCATGCCACGGTGAAACCGGATTAGGGGATGGGGAGCAGGGAAAAGAACTGCCGGTCACCGTCCCAGCCTTCGCCCTGCCGCAGACCGCGCACAAGGCCTCGCCTGCTGCCTGGTTTACCATGGTCAGCCGCGGAAACCTTGACCGGTTCATGCCGCCCTTCACCAGCCTGAACGAACAGGAACGCTGGGATGTCGTCGCCTACGCGCTAACCCTGCACACAACGCCCGAACAGATCGCAACCGGGAAGGCGCTATTCGATGCGCAATGCCTCGAGTGCCATGCGGACGGATTCTCGCAGGAATTGATGGCCGGCAAATCCGCCGAGAACATCGCCTTCCTCATCTCCAACGGTCACAACGACGTCCCGCCCATGGATATGACCGAGGACGAAGCTTACGCAGCAGCCGCCTACCTGCGCAGTGGGACTTTCGCGATCCTGTCTGCTCCGACGCCCATGGAAACGGTCGGTGCCACATTCACACCTCAAGTGGAAGGCACGCCGGCCGAAGTCACGCCGGAAGCGACGTTCATACCAGGTGTCGGGAACGTAAGCGGATCCATTGACAATCGCAGCGGTCAAACTCTTCCATCCGATCTCAAGGTGACTCTGCGAGGCCTGGATCACGGCGCCGACCCAAACCGCGGACCACAGGAGGTCTCCCGTCATGAAGCACCTTTGAACCCAGATGGAAGCTATATATTCGAAAATGTGGAATTGCCGGAGAATCTCATCTTCATAGCCGAACTGGAAATTCAGGGTATTACCTACCAATCGGAGTTTGTCATCGTCGAAAGCGGCACGACGGATCTGGCGCTCGCCCCCATCCAGGTATACGGCTTGACGGAGGATCCTTCCATCCTGCGCGTGGATGCGCTGCAAATGTTCTTCGATTTCGCCAATGAGCAATCAGTTCAGATCCTTGCGGTATACAGCCTGACGAATTCCTCGGAAAAAACGCTCACGGTCAGATTGGGCGAACAGGAGGAGATTCCCTTCATCAAGACACCCAAGGGCACGCAGAACATCGGTTATGAGGCCGCTTCGGACGGCGCGCCGTTTGTACCCCTCGCGGACGGGTTCGCTATACCACCCAATCAGGTCCCGTACAGCCTGATCGCTTTTGCCTCGCTGGCCAAGGACGAGACGCTTTTGATCGAGCAGCCGATTGCTCTGCCAGTGGAGGAGGTCGTGATCATCGTACCGGAGGGAGTGACTGCACGTGGCGAAACACTCACGGATGAAGGCTTGCAGTCCATGCCCGGTGGAAATTTCTATGTCTACCGATCCGGAAGCATAAAAGCCGGAGGTGAGCTGTCCTTTACCCTATCGGGCAAGCCCATCTCCACATCCGTTTCCCCGGACCTCACCCAAAACAGCAGTCTGCTGATCGGTGTTGGAGGCCTGGGACTGGTCCTGATCCTCGTCGGAGCATGGTTATTCTTGCGTGACCGCAGGCGATCTGAACAGCAGGAAGATGAAGCGGAAAGCTTTGAGGAACCTGACGCCGTCATCGATGCCATTATTGCTCTGGATGATCTGCACCGCGCCGGCAAGCTCTCGGATAAAGTCTACAAACAGCGCCGGGAGGAATTAAAGGACTCGCTCAGGAAGAGAACGGGATAGAACCGGGCTCGCTGCATGAAACTGAAAACACCTCCGATCATCGAAGTCAGGAAATTGGTCAAGCGATTCGGTTCAAAGACCGTCCTGCGCGGGTTGGATTTCGAAGTGAGTCGCGGCGAGTTCGTCGCGCTGCTCGGACCCAACGGCGCCGGCAAGACCACCTTCCTGCGCATCCTCGCCTCACTTTCCCGGCCCTCGCTGGGAGAGGTGATCATCGCCGGCAGTCACCTTCCACATCAAGCGGCGCAGGTCCGCTCCCAGATGGGGGTGGTCTCGCATCTTCCTCTGTTGTACCCGGATCTGACTGCCGAGGAGAACCTGCAGTTCTACGCACGCATGTATGGAATTCCCGACCCCCTGGCACGCATCACGGAAGTTCTTGAATTGGTTGGCCTGGAGAATCGCCGGTCTGACCTGGTGCGCACCTTCTCGCGCGGCATGCAGCAGCGCCTGGCGATCGGCCGGGCGGTGATACACGACCCGCAAGTAATGCTGTTCGATGAGCCCTATACCGGCCTCGATCAGGATGCCTGCGAAATGCTGGATGGCGTACTGCGATCGGTGGCGGCGCAAGGTCGCACGGTCGTGATGACCTCCCATGACCTGGCCCGCGCGGAGGACCTCGCCACACGCTTCGACATCCTTTCACGCGGCACGATCGCGGCTTCCGCCTCCCGAAGGGAGTTGAAAAAATCCAACCTGCTCGCGTTCTACAAACTGGCGCTGGCGGATTGACCATGGCGAAAAACCCCAGGACCATGGACCGTAGACGAAGGACGATGGACAAAGATTCAACGCGCATCTTCCATGGTCGATCGTCCATCGTCCATCGTCCTTCGATATGGAAAGCCACCCTCGCCATCGTCCAAAAGGACCTCGCCGCGGAACTCCGTTCGCGCGAACTCATCTCCGCCATGCTGGTCTTCTCCCTGCTCGTGATTCTGATCTTCAACTTCGCCCTGGAACTGGATATCAAGGTGAGGCAATCGGTGACCGCCGGCGTACTGTGGACCACGTTCGCATTTGCCGGCACGCTCGGCCTGAACCGCTCCATGGCCGTCGAAAAGGATCGCGGCTGCATGGATGGCCTGCTGCTCGCGCCGGTGGACCGCGCCGCCATCTATTTCGGTAAATCGATCAGCAACCTGGCCTTCATGTTGATCGTGGAAGTCATCGTCCTTCCCATTTACAGTATGCTTTACAACGTGAACCTGTTCCAGGGCGGCCTGCTGGGGGTGATCCTGCTCGGCTCGATCGGTTATACTGCTGTGGGCACGTTGCTTTCCGCCATGTCCGTGCAGACGCGCACGCGCGATGTACTTCTGCCCATTCTGCTTTTCCCGGTTGCCGTACCGGTTCTGCTCGCCTCCGTCAAGGCCAGCGGCGGTCTGCTGGCTGGCGCGGAATTTTCCGAAATTCTGATCCCGCTCAACCTGCTCATTGTCTACGATGTAATTTTCATTGCCGTTGCCTTCATGGTCTTCGATTACGTGGTTGAGGAATAAACCTGTTCCTAAAGGAGTTCTTATGCAATCCAAACCCATCACCCTCACAATCCTGGATTTCGTCTCTGTGACTGTCCTGATGATCGCCGCCTACCTGGCCCTGTTCTTCGCCCCCACCGAAGCGGTCATGGGAGACGTGCAGCGCGTCTTCTATTTCCACGTCGGCACGGCCTGGGTGGGCCTGCTCGGCTTCCTGATCGCCGCCATCTCGGGCATTGCGTACTTGGTGACCAAGGACCTGAAATGGGACCGTTTCGAAGTGGCCGCGGTGGAAGTCAGCACGATGTTCTTCTTCATCACCATCGTTTTGGGGTCCATCTGGGCCCGCCCCGCCTGGAACACCTGGTGGACCTGGGATCCGCGCCTGACCACAGCCGCCATCACCGAACTGATTTACATCGCCTACTTCATGCTGCGGCAGGGCATCGAAGACCCCGAGAAGCGCGCCCGCTTCGGAGCGGTTTACACCCTGTTGGGCGGAATCAGCGCGCCGATCACCTTCATGGTCATCCGCCTGTTCCGCACCATTCATCCGGTGGTGATCGGAAACCAGAGCGCCGCGGCGCAGGGCGGTTTCGACATGACCGCCGACATGCGCACAGCCTTCTTCTTCGCCCTGTTTGCCTTCACCGTCCTCTTCATCGACCTGATCTGGCACCGCATCCGCCTTGGCAGCTTGCAGGAGCAGGTCGAGCAGCTCAAGCTCAACGCTTCCGCCTAGGAGATATCCATGTTCCTCGAAACCACTCCCGACACTTCCGGCTATATGATCGCCGGTTACCTGATCACCTTTTTCACCATGGGGCTGTACGTCCTGAGCCTGTTCCAGCGGAACAAAGACCTCGGTCAGGATCTCGAAATCCTGGCAAAAATGGCAAAGGAAAGCCGATCGAAACCATCCAGGCCCAGCAAATCCGCAAAGTCCAGGCCTGGCGGTAAAAGCAAAACCAAAAAGATATAGCCCGCACGAATGAGTCCGCTTATAATACGAGCGGACTCATTTTTTCAATGGCACGCAAGTGGAGGGTCGGGGTTGCTTCCATCCTGGTCGCCCTGATGGGCGCCGCTTTCTCACGCGTGCCGGGTTCCGCCCAGGAATCCAATCCCCCGCCCGGACCGGACCGCTACACGGTCATCGCCGTTGAGTACAACGCCTTCGAATGGTACATGGTCAAATGGAAAAACCAGGCGGTAGTCTGCTCCGTGATCATCGACCATGAAGGAACTCCGCTCCCTTGGGAGGTATACCGGGATTGCGGCGAGTCAGTGTACGATACATGGATCACGCAGAAACCCTGTTATTCGAATAAAACGTACACCTGCGAAGGCTATTACACCTTCCTGATCGACAGCTGGCCGGCGGAAAAAGAGATTGCCATGCAGCTCGCCCCTGCCTCCGCCTGGATCTCGCTGGAGGATTGCGAACCGGTCTACAGCAGCGGCACTCACATCTGCGAATCCTCCCCGGTGCTGGTAATCAGCGGCCGGGAACCTCTGCCCAACGAATCCATCATCCGCATCGAGGGGACGTACGACGGGCAGCCGTTCGATTGCAACGGAACGGATACCTGCAAATTCCAGATCGTCGAGACGGGCGACGAGGGTGTCACGGTCGAGTTCTGGTCCTACTCATCCTATGGCGATTCCAGCCTGGTTTACAGCGCCCGGGTCCGAGCGCAACTGGCCGACGAAGGGGACCCCGACCAACTATATTGGTATGTGGATGTGCTTTCCTCTCAGTGGCTTGGAGAGGTGCTCGCAGCCTGTTCCGATTCCTGGGGTGCCTTTCCTCCGGTGGGCGGGGCTCCGGAATGGCTATCCACACCCCGACAGAGCGAAGAATTGAGCAGTGACATCCCGTACACCTATCTCGCCACCAACCTGATCCTGCAGGGCGCGGTGGACGCCAGCATGTGCCCGGATTCCGGCATCGGCGCCGGGAACGTCGTCAACCAGTGCGGTCTGGACCAGGCCAGGCCGGCAGTGAACGAATGGCAGGACCGCTTCGATAGGTTGATCCTCACCACCGCAGAGGAAACCGGGGTTCCGGCCAGGTTGTTGAAGAACCTGTTCGCGCGCGAAAGCCAGTTCTGGCCCGGCATCTTCCAGTCTGTGGCAGATATCGGCCTTGGCCAGCTGACAGAGAACGGGGCGGACACAACCTTGTTCTGGAACCGCTCGTTCTACGATCAATTCTGCCCTTTGATCCTCGAGGAAGGAGCCTGCAACGAAGGCTACATGCACCTCGATGAAGAGCAGCAGTCGTTCCTACGTCACGCGCTGGTCGGCAGTGTGGATGCCACCTGCGAGGAATGTCCCCTTGGATTGGACCTGACTCAGGCGGATTTTTCGGTGGGAGTTTTTGCTCACACCATGGTGGCCAACTGTGAACAGGCTGGGCAAGTTGTGCGCAATTACACAGGAAATCCCCCCGGCGAGGCCGCCTCGTATGAAGATCTGTGGAAGTTCACATTGGTAAATTACAACGCGGGTGGTGGATGCCTCACAGAAGCGCTCACCCTTGTCGTGGAGAACGGCCTTGAGATCACCTGGGAAAATGTGTCCCCCTTCCTCACCGGTGCGTGCTCACCCGCAGTGGATTACGTGAACGACATCAGCCGGTAGACAATTCCCATCGATCCCGTAAACGGTTTCGGCCAACCTTGTAGAAACTTGTGCTAAACTTGGCGGAGCATTAACTTTTCCCGCTGGAGGAACCATGCTCACCTTCGTTGAAAAGATCCTCTTTGCGCTCGCGACGCTGGTTTCACTCTACTTCACCTGGCGCGGCGCCGTGCGCATCGCCAGCCACATCGCCAGCGGACAGGGAAAGATCGACTGGTCGCTGATCTGGAAACGGGTCGGAGAACTCATCCTCAAGGTGGGGCTCTTCCAGCCCGTTTTTCGTTTTCGTCTGTGGCCGAGCATCTTACACGGCCTGATCGGCTGGGGATTCCTCTCGTTCCTGTTGATCAACCTGGCCGATCTGATATATGCCTACACCGGTTACAAACTGCTGGATCATACCGGCCTGTTCGGGGATGTATACCGGCTGATCGCGGACATCGCCAATGTGGCGATCATCCTGGGGATCGCAGCCATGGTCGTTCGCCGCTTCATCCTGAGGCCGGCAACTCTATCCACCCGTGAATCCACCCTGCTGCATTCAAAGGCGCGCTTTGGCATTGCGCGCGATTCAGCCATTGTCGCCTCGTTCATATTCATCCACAACTCGATGCGGTTTCTCGGTGAGTCGTTCTTCCTGGCCTCCGCCGGCCACACCGACAGCTGGCAGCCCACCATCTCAGCCGTATCCGGCCTGTGGTCCAACGTGGATGCGGACTTGCTGACCGCCGGCGAGCATATCGCCTTCTGGCTGTCCATCGGCGCCGTGGTGGCGTTCCTACCCTACTTCCCCTACTCAAAGCATATCCACCTGTTCTTCGCCCCGATCAACTTTGCGCTCAAACCGCAGCGCAAATCCATCGGTCAGTTAAGTTACATCAACCTTGACGACTCGACCATCGAGCAATTCGGCGCGGCAAAGATGAAGGATCTGGGCTGGGAGCAGATCATGGACAGCTACGCCTGCATCATGTGCTTTCGCTGTCAGGAGGTCTGCCCGGCGTACAACACAGGCAAATTGCTTTCCCCCGCCGCGCTGGAGATCAACAAGCGCTATCACCTGAACGACGGCGGCGGGACGGATGTCGAGTTGAGGACGTTGATCCCCGAGGAGGCCGTGTGGGCCTGCACTGCGTGCGGCGCCTGTGTGGATATCTGCCCGGTCGGCAATGAACCGATGCGCGATATCCTGGACATTCGACGCAATCTCTCGATGATGGAAAGCGCCTTCCCCAAGCAGCTGGAAACCGCCTTCAGGGGCATGGAACGCAATATGAACCCATGGAACATCTCGCAAGCGGACCGTATGAAATGGGCGGAGGGAGTGAACGTCCCGACCATCGAGCAAAACGGCGAACCGGAAATTCTATGGTGGGTCGGGTGTGCCCCAGCCACGGATGTGCGGGCGCAGAAAACGGCGCTGGCATTTGCAAAGATCCTGAACACAGCCGGGGTGAATTATGCTGTACTTGGGAAGAACGAGGCCTGCACCGGCGATTCGGCGCGCCGCGCCGGACGCGAGGATATCTTCTTCGGGCTGGCCACGCAAAACGTCGAAATATTGAACGAGGTCAAACCGAAGCGCATCGTCACCACCTGCCCGCACTGCCTGCACACCATCAAAAACGAATATCCGGCCTTTGGCGGCAACTACACCGTCATTCATCACACACAACTGATCAACGAACTGGTTGGCGCCGGGAAAATACAGCTTTCAGTGGACAGCAATCAGTTGAGGGTGACCTTCCACGACCCGTGTTATCTTGGGCGGCACAACAGGGAGATCGACGCGCCGCGTCAGACGTTGAAGTCCGCAGGCGCGGTGACGGTAGAAATGCCGCGCAATGGAGCCAAATCCTTCTGCTGCGGCGCAGGCGGCGCCCAGATGTGGAAGGAGGAGGAAAACGGCACCGAACGCGTGAACGAGGCACGCTTCAAGGAGGCAAAGTCAAGCGGCGCGGATACGGTGGCTGTCGGCTGTCCCTTCTGCTTGACAATGATGAATGACGCCGCGAAGGCGGACGGAGGGGCGGTCCACGTGAAAGATGTGGCGGAGATCGTGGCCGAGAGAATGAAGTGACAGTCTCAGCGCGGCCATGAAAGGCCGCTCTTTTTCTTATCCGTTATAATCCGCCCCAACACTCAATCAGGAGAGAGAATCATGCCCCGCAAAAAGGGCTCTGTTGTGCTTCCCCTAGAAAAAGAAGAGATCCTCAAAGATTACCGCCTGGCATATCAATCACGCCAGGTATCGCTGATCGGGAGGCGCGAGGTTCTCAGCGGGAAGGCCAAGTTTGGCATCTTCGGGGATGGCAAGGAAGTAGCCCAGCTGGCAATCGCCCGAGCCTTTCGCAAGGGGGATTGGCGTTCCGGATATTATCGCGATCAGACCTGGATGTTCGCCTCGGGGGTGATGAGCATACAGGAATTTTTTTCCCAGCTCTATGCTCACGCAGACGTGGCATTCGATCCCGCCAGCGCGGGGCGGCAGATGAACGCGCACTTCGCGACGCGTTTGCTGTATCCCAACGGGTCGTGGCGAGCCCAGATGGAGATATACAACACTGCGGCCGATGTCTCCCCCACCGGCGCACAAATGCCGCGCGCCGTCGGTCTGGCCTATGCATCGGTCCTCTATCGCCGGCTCAACGATCTTCATGCATTTCAGGATTTCTCACACCATGGCGACGAGGTCACCTATGCCACCATCGGCAATGCCTCCACCGCCGAAGGATTGTTCTGGGAATCGGTCAACGCCATTGGTGTGCTCAAGGCACCTGCGGTCATCACCATTTACGACGACGGCTACGGCATCTCGGTCCCCAACCAGTTTCAGATGGTGAAAGAGAACATCGGAGCATTGCTCAAAGGATTCGAGCGCGACCCTTCCGCGCCGCCGGATAAGGTTCAAAACGGATTCGATCACTACACCGTGCGCGCCTGGGATTATCCAGCACTGCTCGAGACTTATCAGACCGCGGCGGAGATCGCGCGCGAATATCACATCCCGGCCCTGGTGCACGTCATCGATGTAACCCAGCCGCACGGACATTCCACCTCCGGAAGCCACGAACGATACAAGTCTGCCGAGCGGCTTAAATGGGAGGAGGATTTCGACTGTATCAAGAGAATGCGTCAATGGTTGATCGAAAACCGCCTCGCCTCGGACTCCGAACTGATCGCGCTCGAAAAAGCGGATTACGAATCCGTAGAGAATCTCCGCAAAACCGCCTGGGAGGCGTATCTTGCCCCCATTCTCGGGGAACGCGGTCACGTGATGGACATGCTCGAAGAGATCGCCGGCAGTTCAAGTCACGCCTCAGAATTTTT
>Ga0194127_10008943_pt1 | contig 10633 bp, 7 predicted proteins | sample TA2KigC100mmetaG_FD_148624 | JGI IMG/M metagenome (GOLD analysis project Ga0194127, IMG submission 148624) | Freshwater microbial communities from Lake Tanganyika, Tanzania - TA2015036 Kigoma Deep Cast 100m | ecosystem: Environmental > Aquatic > Freshwater > Lake | place: Tanzania: Lake... | reverse complement strand
GAAGAGGCGTCAGATGGAGATACTGGAGAGGATGGCGGAAATCGGAGCGATCGGGAAGTCGGAGATAGAGGAGATCGCCGCCCGACCGATTTCACTCGCGCCGCGCGGAACATCCAACGAGGAGGGCTCGTTCGCCCTCGACTACGCCCTTGAAACCGCCCGTCGAGAGATCGGCGCAGATCTAGTGAATTATGGGGGCGTAAAGATCTACTCGACGATCGATCTCCGCCTGCAACGGCTCGCCGAGGAGACTATCTCTGCCGGCGTCGAGTTGCTTGAGCTAAACCTCAGGCGTCGAAAAGGGGAGAAAGAGGGGAGATTAGAGGGTGGTTTGGTCGCGGCTGACATATCTACAGGACGCATCCTCGCCATCGTCGGCGGAAGAAACTACAGCGAGAGCCCGTTCAATCGGGCGGTCTATTCTCTCCGGCAACCGGGATCAGCCATTAAGCCGGTCATCTACCTCGCCGCGCTCGAGAACTTAGGCATAACGCCTGAATCAATGGTCGTCGATAAACCGGTCAGCTTTCGCATCGACGAGAATCAAGTCTGGAGCCCGCGGAACTTCGACGAGGAGTTCCGCGGCGAAATCACGCTCCGATATGCTCTGGCGAAATCCGTCAATACAATCGCTGCGCAACTGATCGATCGCGTCTCCGCAGAAAGTCGTTGAAACCGCCGTCCGGATGGGCATTAGCAGCCCGCTTCAGCCACACCTCTCGCTCTCGCTTGGCGCTACAGGAGCGACGATGATCGATATGGCGACCGCCTACGCTACTATTGCGAGGGGGGGCGTTGAGATTGATCCTCAGATGCTGACTCGCATCGAAGGCGACGGCGGTGTGGTGTTGGCGGAGTTTCTTTCGGCTGGCGAACGACGCTTCGACGCCGAGAAGGTGTATGATCTGATCGGGATGATGAAGGGGGTGCTCGATTATGGAACCGGAACCGTAGTTCGTCGACGGGGCTTTACCGGGACGGCGATCGGCAAGACCGGAACGTCCAGCGACTATCGCGACAGCTGGTTCGTCGGGGCGACGCCGGTAACCTCGGTCGCCGCGTGGGTTGGCTTCGACGACAATCGCCAGATGTTTCTCGCCGACGGCAAAGGCGTAACGGGCTCTTCCGGCGCCGCGCCGATCTGGGCGGACTTCATGGTTCAGGCGACGGCAGGCGAGCCGAACCGTGATTTCCCTCCTCCTTCAAGCTTAACCAAAGATATCCCCGAGCGAAATCAGGACTTCTTTGAAAGTCAGAAGGCAAAAAGGGCAACCGGTCGTTAGACGCCGATTGCTCGCGGTGAGCCCAGCTTTCGAGACTGTCCGGGAACGGATTATCCCTTCTTCGCGTCTCCTCACTCGACGCCATTCCGATTCAACAATACTGTATCTGTCGCCGCTCTCGCAGGGCGGCGTCGGGTGATTTGGCATTCTGATACATACTCTTGCAACCCATCCTCCCGCCTCTTCCCCGCCCACAGTCTGTGATTGAAGCGTCTGTCTGAAATTCAACGATATTTCTCCTGCAAATACTTGCGCAATGTCTGCATTTAGCTTATCTTCTGAAGCGCAAGAAATGCACAGGTGTCCCGATGCAAATTGCCTCGGGAAGGACTCGGGAGATCGGGTTGCCCCAATCCAAGTTTTTAATAATCTTACTTGCAGCGATCACTGCAATCTCCGGGTGTCAATGGGATCCTCCTCGCGACAATCCGCTGGATCCGGGCTCCTATCGATTCCAGCCGGTCGGCGCGCTGGAATTGCTCGTCCTTGACCGGGCGACCAATACTCCGATAGCCGGAGCGGAAGTTCGAATCAAGGAGATTTCAGAGTTCCGCCACACCGATTCGCTTGGGGCAGCCTCCTTCTCCGCGATCCCCGCCGACACCTACTGGGTCGCCGCCGAGCGGGGTGGTTCCTTCCCGTATGGAATCGATTCGACCCGCCTGATCATCGCCTCCGACGTCTCCAGTCGCGACACGTTACGACTCGCCGCGCTCCCTACCGCCTCGGGCGGCTTGAAGATTACAATCCTTACGCTGAACTCTCAGCCGATTCCGGGCGCAACCGTGCAGGTGAGGGAACCGAATGGCGTAGTCGGTCGTTATGCTATAACTAACGCGCTGGGCGAAGCTGAGTTCGCCATCCTCCCGGCGGGATCGGTCTGGGTTACGGCGTTCCGCGAGAACGGCGGCGCAGCTTATGGAAGAGATTCCATTAGGGTCGATATCTTCACTGCACAGATCGCCGATACGTCCCTCTCCCTGAACGCTCTGCCGAGCTTCGAAAAAGTCGTAGTTAACGCCATCGCTTACGCAGACAATCCTCAACAGGCAGAACCATTCTACTTTGTTCGGCTGAAGGCAGTCGAAAATGATCCAGACGGTTCTTTCCATTTACGGAGAGTTGAAGCGAGAGCCATTGACTTTGCTCACGAAGACACCATCCGCACCTCGCTGCGCTATTTCCCGAATGACATCCCCGACTCGATTTACTGGGGAGCGGACATCCAGAGCGATCAATTCTATAACAGTCTCATCGACAATGTGGTCGCCATCCCGTTTGAGTTCTTCGCCTACGACGCCGCTGGCGGAAGCGCCCCGCCGACATCAACCATCCTTGTTCGCGTTCTCCACGGCTACCCGGACGCCGCGCAGGTTCAGCCGGAGCAATACCCTCAACTTCGCTGGATCTATACTTACATTGACGATCTGCAGGATACCAGTCTTTTTAACTACTTAGTCCGCATCTACCGGACGTCGTTCCCCTCGAGCCTCGCTTACGAACGGCTCGTCGCCCCCAACGAAGGAACTCAGAACCTTCACGTTGTTGACCGTCTCCTCCCTTCGGGCGGAATCGACTACGAATACGAAGTCTGGGTTATAGACCTCTACGGTAATAGTTCGCGCTCGCCGCGCATACCCTTCAGGCGATAGTCTGATGAAAAATCAAAACTTCCCCTTACCTGCCGGAGGAACCGGTCCCGCCGCCCACGGCAAGAGCGACGCTCTTTCACGCGAAGACGTCGCCCGGCTCCTCGACACCGTCCTCGGTCTCGCGGTTGAGATGATGAACGCCGACCGCGGGGCGATCATTCTACTGGACGGCCAGAAACTCAGCGTCGTCGCTTCAAAGAACCTCTCTGATGAGAGCGCACGCGACCTCACGGCGCTATCGACTTCGGTAGTGCGGCAGGTTCTCGAGAGCGCAGCGCCTCTCCTGACGCACGATGCGCAAGCCGACCCCCGTTTCGGACAGGCGGCTTCGGTGATCCTGCACCAGATTACCTCCATCATCTGCGTGCCGATGTTTCAGGAGCAGACGGTCATCGGCGTAATCTACCTTGACAGCCGCCGCAATCGTCAGAGATTCACCGACGACAACCTCGACTTTATCACGATCTTCGCCAGAATGGCGGCGATTGCGGTTGACTACGCCAAGAGTTACAGTGACCTCTATCGGGAGCGACTCCACTTCGTTTCCGAAGCGCAGCAGCGCTGGAAGTTCGAGGAGATTGTCGGTCAGTCTCCGAAGATGCAGGAAGTTTTCAACCTGATGCGGCGCGTGATGAATTCGGATATCTCCCTCCTGCTGGAAGGAGAATCCGGCACCGGAAAGGAGTTGGTCGCAAGGGCTCTCCATTACAACGGACCGCGTCGCGAGAGGATGTTTGTAACCCAGTTCTGCGGAAATCTGGCGGAAGCTCTGCTGGAGAGCGAACTCTTCGGGCATAAAAAGGGGTCATTCACCGGCGCTATCGCGGATAAGAAGGGCTTGATGGAGATCGCGGACGGCGGAACCTTCTTCCTCGATGAAATCGCCGACATTAGCCCTACCATTCAAGCGAAGCTTCTTCGAGTTCTGCAGGACGGCGAGATCCGCCGGGTAGGCGACACCGATTCGCGACGTGTGAACATCCGGATTATCTCCGCCACGAACAAGAGCTTGAAAGGGGAGGTCGAAGGGGGAAAGTTCCGCGAGGATCTCTTCTACCGCCTTAATGTCATCACCATACATCTACCTGCTTTACGCGAACGGACCGGCGATATTCCGCTCCTTGTCCATCACTTTCTGACGTCTCTGGCGGCGAAAGGGAACACGCCTGCCAAGCGCGTTGCGCCCCGTGCGATGCAGGCTCTCGTGAATTATGGCTGGCCGGGCAACGTCCGGGAACTTGAAAACACCATCGAACGTGCGCATCTCCTTAGCGAAGGGGATGTAATCGACATCGACGACCTCTTCATTCCCGAAGCTCAGGAGCTCGCGCTGCGTTCAAAGACGCTGAAAGACTACGAACGGGAAATCGTGCTGAGGGTCTTGAAGGAGTGCGGCGGCAATAAAACGCAGACGGCCGACACGCTCGGAGTGTCGCTCCGCTGGCTGCATTACAAACTGAATGAATGGAAGGCGAAAGCGGAATAGGCCCCTACCGGATCGACGCGGAGATAGCTCGAAGCAGCATCTGCACAATTTATCGCGCTTGGGAAACGAGCCTTAACCGCCCCGTCCTTGTAAAGAAACTTCACCCCCAGATGAACCGCGAGGAGGATATCCGCAAGCGGTTCGAACGGGAGGCGCAGGTCTGCGCGCGCGTAAAGCATGAAAACATAGTCGATATCTATAGCTATCGCGCCGACGAAGAGGCGACGCTTCTGGCGATGGAGTTCGTGGAGGGAACGTCACTCGGCGATATGATCGCCAAACGAGGAAGGATTGAGTGGCGCGTCGCCCTTACGATGCTCGCGGGAGTACTGAAGGGACTCGCTTACGCTCATTCCAAAGGCGTCACTCACAGGGATATCAAGCCGGATAATCTGCTCGTCTCAGACGAAGGGCGTGTAAAGATCACCGACTTCGGCTTGGCGACGATCGCCGACTCATCGAAGATGACGGTGCAGGGAGCGGTCGTCGGGACGCCCGCCTACCTGCCGCCCGAACAAGTCAGCGGGGGCGTTTCGGACCATCGAGGAGATTTATATTCCACCGGCGTCGCCTTCTACGAAGCCGCGACAGGAGTCTCCCCCTTCAGCGGTCAAACGCTATCCGATACCCTGAAGAAGATCCTCAACAGCAATCCGCCCCCCCCATCCTCCCTAATCGCTGAAATCCCCGTCGAATACGACCAGATCATCGCTCGGCTCCTCGAGAAACAGCCATCCAAACGCTACGCCACCGCCGATCAGGCTCTCGAAGACGTCAAGCGTCTGGCGACTCAGAAAGGGATCAACCTCGAGTCAGCGGCTGTTAAGAGCGCGATGGAGGCATCCAGCGGCGGCGAAAAACTCTCGTCGGCGATCCTCCCGGTTAAAACTTCCATCAGTTCGGTCTGGTGGAAACGAGTTGCGGTTATAGCGGCTGGCGTCGCAGCACTCGCAGCTCTCTTCCTCGCTCCCGTCCCGCGCGGGGAATCGCTGGTCGGCGGCGTTTCAGGGAAGTTCATATCGGCGGTCAAAGGCGCGGTTAGCGCAGGTTCATTAAGGCGGGCAGCCGAACCCCCCCCTACCGGCGTCGCCGAACTCCCCGCTGCCGACCGCATCCCTTCCACCCTCCCGCCGGATGTAAAGAAAACCGCCCCGATTCTTCGCACCGAAGTCCCTCACGGAGAAGAAAAACTTTCCACGGCGACGGGGGGGATTAGATCGGACTTGCCGGGTAAGCTCGCCATTTCATGCCGTCCTTGGGCGACCGTAACGATCGACAACATCCCCCATGGTCAGACGCCTCTTCCCGGGCCGATCGAGCTTTCGCCGGGACAGCACACCGTTGCGCTCACCAACTCGGAGTTCCCTATTTCGTTCGCGGAGACGGTGATCATTGAACCGGGAGTAACAGCGAGTCTCGACGTCGATCTCTGGATGTTGGTCGGGAGGATAAACATTCTTTCTGTGAAGCCTTGGGCAGAGGTCTATGTCGATGGCGTCTCTTACGGAATGACTCCCCGCGCCAAGCCAATCCTCGTCCCGTTCGGAAGGCGCGTCATCGAATTAAGAAATCCGGCGTATAAACTATGGAGCCTGACTGTGACTCTTGATCAGGCGACCCAATCCGTAGATGTAACCGCCGAGCTGGAAAAGCCTTAACGCTCTGATGGGAAAGATTGTCGAGTTCGGGAAACTGATCGCGGAATCGTTGACTTCGATTGCCTTTCCCTACTACTGCCCCGGATGCAACGCCGAATTCAAAGAAGGGGTGGATTGGATTTGCCCACGCTGCTGGAGGGAACTACCTGAAGCTGGCGGCGGAGTCTGGAGCGTTGACCCGCGTTTGAAGGAAAATGTTTTTGTCTCCTTCCACTACGGCGACCTCTGCCAGCAGATGGTTCATCAAATGAAATTCGTGGGGCGCTGCGACATCGCCCCGAAGCTCGGGCGGGAGGCCGCTCTCCGTTTGCGTCAGTGGAATCCGCAGCCTTCGAGCTGGGAAGTCATCGTTCCCGTCCCGCTCCACCCGATCCGCCGGCGGGAACGCGGTTATGACCAGAATCGCCTCCTCGCTGGCGGGGCTGCGGAGGTTCTCGGTGTGCCTGTCGCAGATCGCCTTATTCGGCGGATCAGGCATACTCCGCCGCAATCGCGGCTCGCCGACCCGGAACGTGTTCGAAACACCCCGCGAGCCTTCGCGCCGACTGGATATGGAGCGCCGCCGAAGAGCGCGCTTTTGATCGACGACGTCATTCACACAGGCGCGACGCTGATGGAATGCCGCGCGGCGCTTAAGGCTGCAGGCGTTGCACGGATCGGTCTGATGGCGGCTTGCGGGTAACGCCGCCGCCTTTCCTATAGATTTTTCGCGGAACTCTGTTCGCAATGGACACAACGATAAACCCAAATTCTGAGCATCGTCTCTCCTCCAACCGCCGCATCAACGAGTTGCTCAACGATGTTGTCGGGCTGCTGAAGGATTACACCGAAAACCAGATCGGCCACCTCAACCAGCTAGCTAAGATCGGCGTGGCGCTCTCGGCAACGCGCAATCTCGACCAGCTCCTCGAGATGATCGTCGATGAAGCGCGCGCCTTCACGTTCGCCGACGGGGGAACGCTCTATCTCCGCTCCGATGATGAGAAGGAGCTTCGTTTCTCGATTATGCAGAACGAGACTCTAGGGACGCGGATGGGAGGGGTAACCGGCAAGCCGATCACCCTGCCGCCGGTTCCGCTGCAGGTCGATGGAAAGCCGAACAACGGCCACGTCAGCGCCTATGCGGCGAACTCCGGGGAGTTAGTTGAAATCCCGGACGTTTACGAAGCTCAGGGATTCAATTTCGAAGGGACGCGGAAGTTCGATGCGATGACAGGGTATCGCTCGAAGTCGATGTTAGTCGTTCCGATGACCAACCACGAGAACGAGATTATCGGCGTCCTGCAGTTAATCAACTCCCGAGATCCCGATACTCGTGAAACGATCCCATTCGCGCCGGAATTCCGCGAGCTCTGCGCGGCGCTCGCATCCCAGGCGGCGGTGGCGATCTCGAACGCGCGATTGATTCGGGACGTCCAGAATCTGTTCGATTCGTTCATCAAGGCTATCGCTTCCGCAATCGACGAAAAATCCCCCTATACCGGCGGTCATATCGAGCGGGTCGCCAACCTGACTATGGAGATCGCCCAGAAGATCAACGCCACCGAGGATGGTCCCTACGGTCATATAATCTTCAATGAAGATGAACTTTACGAGTTAAGGCTTGCGGCGTGGCTCCACGATACAGGTAAGATCACCACTCCCGAGTTTGTGATCGACAAGCACACGAAACTCGAGACGATCTTCGACCGGATGGAATTGGTTCGGATGCGCTTCGAACTCGCCAAGGCGCAAGCGACGATCCGTGATTTGAAGGCTCAGGGGGGCAAGCAGGTCATCGAGATTGTCGACGGGCAGCCGGAAGTCACTCCGGACTCCTCGCCTGAAATCGCCCGCCTCGACGAGGCGTTCCGTTTCGTCTCCGGCTGCAATTCGACTCAGGAATTCGTCCCCGACGCCACCATCGCTCGGCTCGACGCCATCGCCGCCGAAAAGATTCTCACCGCCAAGGGCGAAGAAGGGATGCTCTCGGACGACGAACTCTACAACCTCCACATTCGCAAGGGAAATCTGACCACTGAGGAGCGGAAAGTAATTGAGAATCACGCGCTGATGACTATCAAGATTCTCGAGAAACTCCCCTTCCCGAAGAAGATTCACAATGTCCCTTACATCGCCGGCGCCCACCACGAGAAAATCAGCGGACGCGGCTACCCGCTGGGGCTCAAAGGTGAACAGATCGGTTTGCAGGCGCGGATAATGGCCCTCGCCGACGTCTTCGAAGCGCTCACGGCGCGTGACCGCCCCTACAAGGAGCCGAAGAAGCTTTCCGAGTGCGTCAAGATACTCGGCTTTATGGTCAAGGACGAAGAGCTGGACGGCGGCGTGGTGAAGTTCTTCCTTGATAATAAAATGCACATCGATTACGCCAAACGGCACCTAAATCCCGACCAGATCGATTTGGAGTAGGGGCTATCGTGAGCCAAATCGAAACAAACCGCCTCTACTTCGGCGATAATCTCCCGTTCCTTCGCAATCAGGATTACTTTCCTTCCGAATCGGTTGATCTGATCTACCTCGATCCGCCGTTTAACTCGAGTCAGGACTATAATGTGCTGTATCGGGAAAGAACTGGGGAACCCTCAAGCGCACAGATCAAAGCATTCTCAGATACCTGGACCTGGGACGATTCCGCTGCTCACGCTCTATACGAATTGAACACTTCAAGCTCGATTGCCCCAAGGAAATTGGTGCTTCTATTGGATACGCTTCAGGAGCTACTCGGCCACTCGGCGATGTTCGCCTACCTGACGATGATGTCGGTTCGACTCGTGGAACTTCACCGGATTTTAAAGCCAACAGGTTCCTTCTTTCTACACTGCGATCCAACGGCAAGTCACTATCTCAAGCTGATTTTGGATAGTCTATTCGCTCCAACTCGCTTTAAGAACGAAATCATCTGGCATTATCGCCGTTGGCCTGCAAAGGCGCAACGGCTTCAACGAATGCACGATGTAGTACTATTTTATTCTAAATCACATAAAGACAATAGATTTAACGTTCTTCTGGAGCCTCTTTCGGAAGGCACGTTACATCGATGGAAGGGCAAGAAGAGCTTCGTCGAGTATCAAGACGAGAAGCGACTCGTCACAAAAATGACTCAAGAGAGCTCGCCTGGAAGCCCTATGGATGATGTCTGGGATATCCCCGTCATCAACTCACAAGCCAAAGAACGGCAAGGCTACCCGACCCAAAAACCACTTGAGTTACTGAAGCGTGTTATTCAAATCGCTTCGAATCCCGGCGACGTCATCCTTGACCCCTTCTGCGGCTGCGGAACAACGATTGACGCAGTTGAAGCGCTGAATCGAGAGTCCCCAACTTCTGAACCAAGATGTTGGATCGGAATCGATATCACCCATCTCGCGATCAATTTAATCAAATCAAGGCTGGCGTTTCGCTTTGGACTCGGGAGGAAAGATTACGCCGTAATCGGCGAGCCGACCACGCAGGAAGAAGCGAAAGCGCTCGCCTACGACGAGAACGACCGATATCAGTTTCAGTATTGGGCTTTGGGCTTGATTGGGGCGCGTCCGTGGGGAGATGAGAAGAAGAAAGGGAAGGATCGGGGAGTCGACGGCTATCGGAGTTTTCTGCATGGGCCGCATCGAGCCTATCAGAAATGCATCATTCAGGTGAAATCGGGGAAGGTTAACTCATCCCAGATCAGAGATCTCAAGGGGACGATGGAACGTGAGAAAGCCGAGATGGCAGCGTTCATCACTCTCGAATCCCCCACTTCGGAGATGAAGTCTGAGGCTGCCGCAGCCGGATTTTATCATTCCGAGGTTATGAATCGCGATTACCAGCGTATTCAAATACTTACAATCACACAACTTCTTGCCGATCCCGATCTGTTTAAGATACCCCCCGGCGGCGATTTCCTATCCCTCGGACGATTCCAAAAGGAATCAAAGCCGCAGAATGGACTCTTCTGATCCACGGAGGAGTTTTCATCTCCGCCGCGCTACGGGAAGGCGAGCGCCGCCTTTCCGAAGCGGGATTCGTTCTGAAGCCCCGACGCCACGCGGAATTGTTACTGGAAGAGGCAATCGGATGCGACCGCGTTGCGCTCTATTTGCGCGGAGGTGAACTGCTTCCGGGAAAAGCCGCAGAACGCTTTGACCGTCTGCTCCTGCGCCGACTTTCCGGCGAACCGGTGCAGCATATCGTTGGCTGGGCGCCATTTTATGGCAGGCGATTCTCGGTCGGGCGGGGCGTGTTTATCCCGCGCTTCGACAGCGAGGCGCTGGCTCACCGGTCAATCGAAATCGCTCGCGATGCCCGTTCACGTCCTCTCGAGATTATTGATATCTGCTGTGGTTGCGGCGTCCTTGGATTAAGCGCCGTCCTCGAAATCCCTCTCGCACGAGTTACTCTCACCGACAATAGCATTACGGCTCTTAAATTCGCCGCCGCCAATGCGCAGGGATTCGGCGTCGGTGAACGAACCGCCCTGTTTCGCTGGGACGCGCTGACGAATCCTCCCGAATGCTGGCTTAATCGCTTCGATCTCGCACTCGCCAATCCGCCATACATTCCCGCTGACGAAAC
>Ga0194127_10008942_pt1 | contig 10633 bp, 7 predicted proteins | sample TA2KigC100mmetaG_FD_148624 | JGI IMG/M metagenome (GOLD analysis project Ga0194127, IMG submission 148624) | Freshwater microbial communities from Lake Tanganyika, Tanzania - TA2015036 Kigoma Deep Cast 100m | ecosystem: Environmental > Aquatic > Freshwater > Lake | place: Tanzania: Lake... | reverse complement strand
GCGGCGTAATGGAAAAAAATCGGCCTCAGGATTTGCTTTTGGCGCCATGCAGGCTGTTGCCAGTATTGCTGTATCTCCGGTGCGAAGCAAAACCGAACCGTTTGCTAGCCGCGCAAGTTCGCCCGTTTCAAAAGAGATGTGTGTTTTTCCGACAACCACATCGGTTTTATGACTTGCCATAAGTCGTTCCTAAATCTAAATTTTGTTTGCTAGTTTCGAACGGCAATTATGGCATACTTTTCCTTGATAGGCAATAAATCTCTGCTCAAGGAAAAATTTAAAAGGGATTGAAAGCTGTTAGTTATACGAATTTTTTTAGTTTGCTTTACCCGAGTTGTATACGCCCGAGTGGTTGGATCCGAATTTCGGGGATAATTTCGTGGGTAGACAAAACGGCAAGGTCGGGGAATTCCCCCTCAATCAGTTTGCGAACGAACCGGCGGATATCCATCGAGGTTAAAATCACGGGTTGCTGACCACCGGGCGGAGGGGGTACATAGGTGGATCGTATGGATTGCAATATCAGCTGGGTTGAATCGGGATCAAGAGTAAGGTAGGTACCTGCGGAGGTCTGTTTGATTGCTCCGCGTACAATTTCCTCAATTTCGGGGTCTAACATATAGACTGCAAGGGTAGTTTGTCCTTGCGAGTACTTGTAGCTGACGTATCTTTTCAGTGACGAGCGGACATACTCTGTTAGCATCACGGTGTCTTTTTCCAATTGGGACCACTCGGATAGGGCCTCCAGAATGGTACGTAAATCTTTTATGGAGATTTGCTCCTGGATCAAGCGTTTGAAAATTTCGGTAAGTTTTTGGAGGGGAACAAGCCGAGTGACCTCTTTTGCAAGGTCGGGATAGGATTTCTCAATAAATTCGAGAATAGAGCGCACCTCTTGAATACCGAGAAATTCCGAAGCATTCTTTTTGTAGAAATAAGAGAGGTGTAAAATCATCACATCGAGTGCATCCCAATATTTGATTCCTGCCTTTTTAAGAATTTCTACATAACGGTTTTCGACCCAATAGGAGTTCTGATTGAGGATACTTTTAAAGGTAGTGTAGGGGATATTGTACCGTTTAAGATTCTCGGCCGATTCATTTGTAAGGACTTTTCCATCAATCAGCATCCCTTTTTCCATCGGTACCTCATTGAGGTATATCATGTACTCGTCGTCTTGCAAGCCGGGTGTATTTGTGCGGACGTGTACGCCGGGAAAGCGCACCCCCAGGTCTGCATAGAGGGCTGCACGCATCTTTGGTACCATAAGCTCTACAAATTCGGCACCTTTTCGTTCTTTAATGAGCTGCGAACCGTATTTGCCGACCTCTAATATGACAGGAAGGGTAAGAGCAAACTGGGTCGTACCCCCCTTGACCAGAGCATGCTCGTCACTACCTTCTATAGCCATGCTCGAGCCGTCTGCAGAGCGCACAACGCCCATCGCACGCCTTTCGTCGAGCATTTTTTTCACCCCTATTCCTCCTATGAGAATCGAGAGGGGTAAGAAAACGAACGGTGGAAACACAGGAATTAATGATAAAAGGAAAAGAACTCCCGAGCTTATAAAAAGCGCTTTGGGGTGAGAAAGGATTTGAGTTGAAATATCACTGCCAAGATTTGCATCTGCTTTATCGGAGGAGACTCTTGTAGTTATGATACCGGCGGTCAAGGAGACCAGAAGGGAGGGGACTTGGGATACAAGGCCACCGCCGATCGATAAAAGGGAGTAGATTTTGGCCGCCTGCATAGCGGACATCCCATGGATTGCAACTCCTATTATCAATCCTCCCACAATGTTGATCACTGCAATCACGATACCCGCAATGACGTCCCCTTTGACGAACTTCATCGCTCCGTCCATCGCACCGTAGAGTTGGCTCTCTTTGGCCAAAGCAAGACGCAGTTCTCGAGCTTGATTCGCGTCGATCATCCCGCTTCTCATGTCGGCATCGATACTCATCTGTTTACCGGGCATCGCATCCAGGGTGAAGCGCGCTGCAACTTCGGCTACCCGCTCGGCACCTTTTGTTACAACTATAAATTGAACGATTGTGATGATCAAAAAGATGACGCCGCCGACAACAAAGTTGCCACCCACAACAAGATTTCCAAAACCAAAAATGATTTCACCCGCGTTTGCATGGAGCAAAATTTGTCTTGTAGCGGATATTTCAATACCCAATCTAAACAAAGTTGTGATCAATAGAATTGACGGGAAAGAGGAGATGTTTGTCGCCCTGGGGATGTACATCGAGACCATGAGAAGAGATAAGGAGACGGTAATATTGATTGCGATAAAAACATCCAAACCTTCCGGAGGGATGGGGATGATGATCATCATGAAAATAATCACGACGAATATCGCAAGTACCATATCGCTAGACTGGGATACAAATCTAAGAACGGAGTTGCTTCCTAAAGTGGGAATAAGTTTGGATAGATAATCTTTCATTTAAAGAGTTCGGTAATTTTTTCTTCTTTTGCTTTTTTCAAGCTATTGACCCACTTCAAAATATCGGCAACCGCTTGGTAGGTATGTTCGGGAATAAACATCCCTATTTCCCCTTTTGCCCACAGCTCTTGTGCTAATTCAATATTTCTCATGATTGGGATTTCACATTCAACAGCAATTTTTATAATCTCTTCTGCAACGAGGTCAGCACCCATAGTTGCTATTACAGGTACATTCTTTTCTACTGCATCATATTCAATCGCAATAGCGAGGTGTGTAGGGTTTGTGATGACAGTGCGTGCCCGGCGCGTAGCTTTGGGACCCTCCGAGTAGGCGATCTCCCTAGCAATCTGCCGGCGACGTCCTTTAATATGGGGGTCACCTTCAGTATCTTTATATTCTTGTTTCACCTCGTACTTTTCCATCCGCATCTCTTTAGCAAAGTTGTAGCGCTGGAAAATCAGATCGAACAGAGCGACTATTATAAAGAATATACCGACTTTAATGACAACTTTTCCTAAAAAATTAGCAAAAACAAGAACCGCACCCATTGCAGACATGTTAATTGTGGAAATGATCTCCGGAAGACTGTCTTTGATTACGGTGTAAATGAGGATAAAGGCACCAAAGATTTTGAAAAGGGATTTCAAAAGCTCAAAAAAGGTTTTAGCCTTAAATATGTTTTTAAGATTTTTAACAGGATTTAATTTTTTGAGGTCGGGTTTGAAAACTTCTACAGAAAATACAGGGCCTATTAACAAAAAATTAATCAATACCCCGGTAGCAACTACGATTCCTAGTATTGGCAGAGAGATACTTAAAATGGTGTCAAGAGCTGAAGAGAGGAATGGAGCTGAACCTTTTTGCATATCCAACTCACTGTTGATGCTGCGAAAGGTGTAAATGGTATACTCTACAAGGGTTTCATAAATCGATCGTGCAGAAAAAAGGATAGTAGAAATGGAGACGATAAATGTGAAAGCAGAGGGAAAATCCTGTGATTTTGCAACCTGCCCCTTTTTACGTGCATCACGTAATTTCTTAGGTGTCGCCTTTTCACTCTTTTCCGCCATGTTTTAGATTATAAAAGAAACCATGGATATTTCACCATGGTCAATCGTCATCTTTAATCAAAATGGCTCTAATTTTTTTATCCGTGATAGAAAAGGATCACATCACCATCTTTTACTGTGTAGGTTTTACCCTCAGTGCGCGCGACCCCTTTTTCCTTTGCGACTGCTCGGGTTTTACAAGTCACAAAATCGTCGTAACCGATAACTTCAGCACGTATAAATTGTTTTTCGAGGTCAGTATGAATCTCCCCTGCAGCTTGTGGTGCCAAGGTTCCTTTGCGGATTGTCCATGCTCTGGCCTCTTTTTCACCGACAGTAAAATAAGTAATGAGTCCTAGGAGTTCAAAGCTTTTTCTGATGATTCTATTTAGACCAGACTCTGTCAATCCGCACATCTCTAAAAAATCTTGTGCTTCTGCACCCGATAATTGAGATAGTTCTTCCTCGAGCTTTGCCGATATCGTTAGGCAAGCGGCTTTTTCAGATCTGGCAACCTCCTCTAACGCATTGACGTACGGATTGTTTGTGTTTAGGATGTCGTTTTCTGCAACATTCCCAACATAAAGAACCGGTTTTGAGGTAAGAAAATTGTACTCCTTAATGCTTTTTATCTCATCAACTGAGAGGCTCAAAGAGCGTAAGGGGAGACTCTCTTCAAGGTGTTTTTGCATTTTTTTCAGGGTTTGTAGCGTGGTCTCTTTATCTTTATTGGTTCGCGCTATCTTCTCGATTTTGGGGATGATAGACAAAATTGCATCGAGGTCCGAGAGAATTAGCTCAAGATTTATGATTTCGGCGTCATCGGGGGGGTGGACGCGCCCCTCGACATGAATAATATCCTGGCTATCAAAGCAGCGGACACAATGGAGAATCATGTTGCAATCACGAATGTTATTAAGGAACTTGTTTCCAAGCCCTTGACCCTCTGACGCCCCCTTTACTAAACCTGCGATATCGACAAACGTGATCGTAGCATGAATTCTTCTTTCGCTTGATCCTAACTCTTGTAAAGTGTGAAGCCGCGCATCCGGTAACTCTACTAACGCCTCATTAGGCTCGATAGTGCAGAAGGGATAGTTCGCAATTTCTGCCTGGTTTCGGGTAATTGCAGAGTAAAGGGTAGATTTTCCTACGTTAGGAAGACCGACAATACCAACTTTGAGATTCATGCTATTTAAAACCTTTGTAGGTGATCTGTGTACGAAAAATTTGGGCTAAGAAGATGTGGGACTTCTATGCATTGGTGAATTTGGAAGCGGCCGCTTCGGGTCCTTTTCAGCTCTTTGACATGACCGTAAGATTTTAGTGCTAACCCCAGGTCATGAGCTATAGACCGGATATATGTTCCTTTGGAGCAACGGACATGGAGCTTTAGATCCGGGTAACAATAGGAAAGGAATTGCGTTTGTAAATAAACTTTTTGCGGCTCCCGTTTTACCTCAATACCCTGGCGAGCTAAATCATAGAGTCTTTTGCCCTGCTGCTTTTTGGCAGAGAACATAGGGGCTGTTTGATGGCACTCTCCTTGAAAAGCCTCTAATGCTAGATGAACTTCATCTAAAGAGGGTATATCTTGGGAGGTAAAAAGGGTTTCCCCCTCTTTATCATAGGTAGAAGTTGCAGAACCTAACTCTATTATAACTTCGTATTCTTTATCATCATTTAAAAAAAGATCCGACTGGGTCGTATAGGTCTTCCCGATAAGCATAACCATAACGCCTGTCGCTAACGGGTCAAGAGTACCTGCATGGCCGATCTTTTTAATCCCGGTCAATTTTCGTAGTAGATGCACAAGGTAAAAAGAACTTTTATGCAGAGGTTTATCTATAAGGAGTATGCCGTGATGGGTATTATTCTGCTGGCTCATCTACTGGGGAATCTTTACGCATTTGCTGAATCTTGTGGAACACCTGCTCCAACCGGAATATTTCGTCGTACTCACTGTCATAGATAAAACGCAATTCAGGGAAAAAGCGGAGTTTTACCTCTTTAGAGCATTTTACTGCTATAAATCCACTTGCGTGGTTGAGGGCTTCCTTTGTTTTCTCAATTTGCTCCTTAGTAGCGTTCGTGATAGTGAAATAAACTTTTGCAAAATGGATGTCTAAAGAGACATCCACTTTAGTGATGGTCAGAAGGGGAGCTACGTTTACATTCTTCACCTCAGTGCGAATGATATCGCTGATCACCTCTTTCAAAAGCGAGTTTACGCGTTCAATTCGTCTGGTAGACATACTAGTTAAAGCTCCTGCTGAATATACTGCACCTCGAAGGTTTTGATGACATCGCCGACTTGGACATCATTGAAACCTTTTAAGAGTACACCACACTCAAGCCCTTTTTGAACCTCTTTAACATCCTCTTTTACACGTTTCAAAGATTGGATCTCCCCTTCGAAAACAAGCTCTGTACCCCTGTAAACTTTAGCGATATGACTCCTTTTTGCGGTACCACTTGTGACCATGCAACCAGCAATGACTCCAAGATTGGAGGCTTTAAAGGTAGCGCGCACTTCAATTTCAGCCATCTCGTTTTCTACACGAAGCTTATCAAGCAGTTGTGTCATGAGCTCTTTCGCATCATCGACAAGATGGTAAATCACATCATGGTGATGGATACTGATCTTGTGCGTGCGTATAAAAGATTCAATCGTCTTGTCCGTCTTGGTATGGAAACCGAAAATAACCGCATTCGAAGTCATAGCCAGCTCGGCGTCGGTCAAGGTGATCATCCCTAGCCCTTCAGATACAAATTGTATAAGGACTTTTTGTGTCGGAATTTTTAAAAGGGAATCTTTAATCGCCTCAAGTGAACCCTGCACGTCTGCCTTGACAATGACGTTGAAAATTTTCTTCTCCTGTCTAGCAGCATTAGCTTGCAGCATAGAGCCCAGGTTGAACGATTGCTTTCGCAGTCTGTTCTTACGAGATTCAGCTTCTCTCTGCTCAGTAATTTTCCTTGCTTCTTTTTCGCTTTTCACAACGATGAAGTCGCTTCCGGAAGAGGGGACATCAGATAGACCTGTGACCCGTACTGCATGTGAAGGGCCGGCCGATTTTAATTGTTTGCCATGTTCGTCTTGGATTGTCTTAACTCTTGCGTAAGCTTCACCAAAAACTATCGCATCTGAAATTCTCAAGGTTCCGTTTTGAATCAACAAAGTAGCAGATGGACCTAGACCCTTGATAATTTGTGATTCAAGGACAGTTCCGCGAGCCCTAGACTCTGGATTAGCCTTGAGTTCAAGAATTTCCGATTGCAAAGCCAACAGTTCCGAAAGTTCAGAGATCCCTTGTCCATTAAGCGCAGAACAGTTCACCGTGGGAATCTCTCCTCCCCATGCCTCTGGTAAGAGATCACGATCAGACATCTGACGGTAAACTTTTTCAGGATCAAATCCTTCTTTATCCATCTTGTTGATCGCAAAAATCATCGGTAATTTAGCCTCTTTGGCAATCCGAATGGCCTCTTCTGTCTGTACTTTGAATCCCTCGTCACCTGCAACAACAAGAACAACAATATCTGTGACGCTTGCGCCACGTGATCGGATCGTTGTAAATGCCTCATGGCCAGGGGTGTCAAGAATAGTGATGTCCCCGTTAGGCGTTTGGCAGCTAAATGCGCCGATATGTTGCGTGATGGCACCGGCTTCTTTGGAAGCTAGATTACTTTTCCTTAAGGCATCAATCAAACTGGTTTTACCATGATCGACATGCCCCATGAACGTAACGACGGGTGGTCTTAAAACCAATTGAGAAGGATCTGTTCCTGCGATCTCTTCGAGGATAGATTTTCCTGTGATATCAAGACGATCTTGTTTCGATGTATCGATTGTAATTTCACACCCAAAATCCTGTCCAACAAGCTGAACAACAACTTCGTCGTCCAAGGGATCATTGAGCATGCATTTGATACCATGGGTCAACAACTTGGAAATTACATCGACCGCTTTTAATTTCATCTCCGAGGCCAGGTCCTTTACAGAAATCGGCAAAGTAACCGCGATAGATTTTGGACGGAGGATCTCCTCTTCGAAATGAGATTTGTGGGTGTGTGACTTGAATTTGCGACGGTGGAAACCCTCTTCGTCATCTCTCAATCCATGACGATCACGGCTGTCAAAATGTTTCGAAGGTTCGTTTAATCTTCGCTTTTTCTTCTCTTCATCTTTAGTCGGTGGTCCCTTTTTAGCGGGAGGAAGAGACCTTCTTGAACCGGTTTCTGTCAACGGAGGAGGAAAGTTTGCAACCTGACCAAAACTTGTCCTTTGAAATGGGGGGCGTGAACCCTGGGGCCTTTGTCCAAAACCGGGTCTTCCCCCCTCTCTTGGAGGATAAGGTCTTCTCTCCCCGCCTTCTCTTGGAGGATAGGGTCCTCTCTCACCACCTTCGCGTGGGGGGTAAGGTCTTCTTTCACCACCTTCGCGTGGGGGATAAGGTCTTCTTTCACCACCTTCGCGTGGAGGGTAAGGTCTTCTTTCGCCACCTTCGCGTGGGGGATAAGGTCTTCTTTCGCCACCTTCGCGTGGGGGATAAGGTCTTCTTTCACCACCTTCACGTGGAGGATAAGGTCCTCTCTCTCCACCTTCACGTGGAGGATAAGGTCCTCTCTCTCCACCTTCGCGTGGAGGGTAAGGTCTTCTTTCGCCACCTTCGCGTGGAGGGTAAGGTCTTCTTTCACCACCTTCGCGTGGAGGGTAAGGTCTTCTTTCACCACCTTCGCGTGGAGTATAAGGTCTTCTTTCGCCACCTTCGCGTGGAGGGTAAGGTCTTCTTTCACCACCTTCGCGTGGAGGATAAGGTCTTCTTTCGCCACCTTCGCGTGGAGGATAAGCACCCCTTTCTCCCGAATCTCGTGGGGAATAGGATCTGCGCTCATCTCCCTCTCGTGGTGAATAAGGTCTTCTTTCTTGGCCATCTCGTGGAGGATAGCTTCTTCTTTCTGTTACGTAGCCTCGCGGAGATTCTGCAGTTGGGGCCTCGGTGTTACCCGCTCCTTTTGTGGTAGATCCTGCGTCAAAGTTGCTTGGTGCGTCGTAACCGCTCGGGAAGCGGGGTTCCGCTCTCCCGGACACATGATTTCGATCGGTGCTATCGACCCTTTGCCTAAAATCTGTTGATGAGGGGCGATTGAATCCGTCAGCCGGTTTCTCAAAATTAAAACTTCGAGGTTGAAAGCCTGCTGAGCGTGCAGGTCTTTCACTAGTGTGGGAGGTTCTCGTTGGCTTTTGTTGTGATTCTAAAGAACGCTGCGGTCTTGATTCGAAAGAGGTTGCAGGTTTTTCTGATTTGGTGGGCACTTCTTCCTCAAATGATTTTTCAGAAACCTCTTCTTTGAAGATTTCCTTTTCTATCTTGGAAAGACGTTCTTCTTTTGGATGAGTTTCGGTTTTTGGATGTACAACTTCTGGCTCTCGTTGTGTTGGTTGGTCCGCCTCCACTTGTGGTTTCGGTGCGGCAACCTTTTTAGCTCTGGAAGCTTTTTTTGGTGCTGGTTTTTCCGTTACAGCTGATACAACAGGTGTATGTTCCACCTCTTTATCTTTTGCTACAGCCTCGTCGGAATCGTCTTTTTTTTGACGAATGCCTTTAAGGACCTGGTTAAGCTGACTGTTTTTAACGTTAATCTTTAGATTTTTAGCCAATCGAACTTCCTACGTGCTTGCGAATGCGGTCGATGGTATCTTCGACAATCTCGATGCTCAAGCCTGTCTCGCGCGAGATTTCGGCTGCATTCTTTTGTAAAATTTTTCTCATAGTTTCTAGACCGCTCTGAATATACGCGTCAATCACAAGCTGATTGACACCTTGAAGGTCAGATAGGGGAGAATCAAGGATTGGTTCCTCGGAGAGAGCCAATCTGCGCTGCTCTTCAAAAGCACCACGCTCAAATTCTGATTCTTTGAAGATTTCTATTCTTCGTTCAAGGAGATCCGCCGTCAGACGGGCATTAGCACCGCGTCTTCCGAGAGCTGAAGGATAGGATTCATCTGCGACAACTATCACAAAGTCTCCCTCTTCGGTCTCATCAATGCGGCGTATGTCGCATGGGGAAAGAGCGTTCTTCAAAAGCTGTACAGGATTGTCGCTCCAAGGGAATAGATCTATTTTTTCATGACCGAGTTCCCTTAAAACATTTTTGATGCGGCTCCCGCGGACACCAACGCAAGCTCCAACCGGATCTAACTTAAGATCTGATGAAACTAGGGCAATCTTTGTCCGGAATCCGGCATCGCGCACAACTCTACGTATTTGAATCACACCTTCGGCGAGTTCGGGGACCTCTTGTTGCAATAGAGCCACAACAAAGTCAGGGTGGCTTCGGGATAGAATCACCTCCGCTCCGCCGCTTTCGGTATCTTGCACTTCTAAAAGAAGAGCTAGCACCTTGTCTCCAACTGCATAAGTTTCACCTTTAGGGTAAAAACGTGTTGGCAGCAATGCTTCAACTTTACCGAGGTCAACGATCAGAGTGCCTCCCTTGGAAATTCTACGTATGGATCCGGAAATAATCTCTCCAGCGCGATCGCGGAATTCCTCGTAGATTACCTCTTTCTCTGCTCCTCTGAGCTTCTGAGAGATAACCTGGCGGGCAGTTTGTGCTGCAATGCGCCCGAAATCTTCGGGCGTAACCTCGATATCGATCCAGTCACCGATCTTGATTTTAGAATCAAGAGCCTGTGCATCTTTAAGAAGGATCTCCTCCTCCGGATATTCTACTTGGTCGACAACCTCTTTGTGTGCGATAGCGACAATAGAACCGGTTTTAGGATTGACCTCAACAACTACGTTGTTAACGCCTTTGTTCTTTTTGCGCGCTGCGATAGTAAGGGACTCTTCGATTGCCTTGATGATCACATCGCGTTTGATCCCTTTTTCTCTCTCGAGATACTCAAAAATGGCAATTAGCTCTTTATTCATCGGTTGCCTTTATTATCGTTTTTTACCATCAAGAACAATAGCATCACGGCTGGATTTAGTTGAGCCGAGTTCGTGTTCCTTGATTGAAAGGGAGATTTTCTTGTGTTCGCGGTCAATCTTGATGACCTTGGCTTCTACGTCTGAACCTACACGTACTACGTCTTCAATCTTATTGAATGGACCCC
>Ga0194127_10008941_pt1 | contig 10634 bp, 7 predicted proteins | sample TA2KigC100mmetaG_FD_148624 | JGI IMG/M metagenome (GOLD analysis project Ga0194127, IMG submission 148624) | Freshwater microbial communities from Lake Tanganyika, Tanzania - TA2015036 Kigoma Deep Cast 100m | ecosystem: Environmental > Aquatic > Freshwater > Lake | place: Tanzania: Lake... | reverse complement strand
CGGAGCCGCCGATGCCGATCAGCAGGAAGCGGGAGAAGGCGCCCTCGGGGGCGCGGATCGCCCCGGCGCGCACGCGCGCGGCGAAGGAGCGGACCTGCTCGACGGCGGCGCGCACGGCGGTCGCGGCGGCGGGATCAGGGGCCAGATCGGGGGCGCGCAGCCAGTAGTGGCCGACGGCGCGCTTCTCGTCGGGATTGGCGATCGCGCCCGCCTCGAGCGCGCGCATCTCCTCGAGCGCGCGGGCGATCGGCTCGCGCAGGTCCGCCCCGGCCAGGCCTCCCCCGGGCATGCGGCTCAGATCGACGCGCACGCCGAGAGAAGCGTCCTCGAGCAGAAGGCGCCGATACCTGTCCCACCCCCCGGCCGCTGCGCTCACTCCGGCCTCCGTTCCGCGGCGCCGCCCCCGCGGCGCGCAAATAAGAGGCCCCTCCTTGCGGAGGGGCCCCCTTGGCAGTCATTGCATGGCAGTCTAAGGCAGTCAACCGCGCTCCGTCTCGCGACGGAGACCAAGACAGGCTACCGGTAGATAGCCTTGATCGAACCCCAGCTGGACGGATCCGCGGGAGTCAGCTCCTCGCACGGATTGTCCGTGCAGTCCTCGAACTCGGGATGGACGACGCCACCCTGAGCCAAGCACTCATCCGGATGGATGATGAGGCACTCGTGAACGATGCAGCACACCATGGGGAACGGGCACTCGACCTGCTCGCAGGTCATCCCAGGGTACCAGACACCGTTCTGACCCGCACAATCCTCCTCCGTCACGAAGATGCAGCTGCCGTCATAGAGACAGCAAGCCCAGGAGGGCGGAGGCGGAATCTCGGGGCAGCAGTCCACGCCCATGGTGTTGGCGAAGCCGAACGCGCCGTAGCACACCGCGGGGAACTCCTGCTGAGCGCAGTTCGCGAAGGCGGTCGGGCCAGGCGTGCCCAGGTGATCGCCGAGCGCGAACGTCGTGGCCGAGCCGTAGGCGTAAGCGGAGAACCAGTACACCGGCAGGAAGTTGCCGGTCCAGGGGACATCCGTCGTCACGATCGAGATGCCCGTGCCGCTCGCCGGCCAGCCCGGCTGTGCGATCTCAAGACCGTCGGAAGGCACGCAGCGGCCAAACTCGGTCATGAGGAGCCCAGGGGCGTAGCTGACGCCGAACTCGATTCCACACCACTGGCTCTCCTGCAGGAACCCCGCGACGACGTACATCACAACGTAGTCCGACGTCGGCAGGTAGTCATTCAGCTGGTCGTCGCAGCCATTGATCCGGCCAAAGTGGCACCAACCCTCCGCAGGAGGGTCGGACGAGTAGACCAGACCCGCCGGGGCGTGCGCGATGAACACGCCGCCGCCGAGGTCTGTGGCCGGCTGAGCGATGGCTGCACCAGTGACCAGCCCCATGACTGCGAGAGCTAGAAGCACTCTTCTCATCGGGTTGACCTCCTTAGTGCAATGTTTCCACACAGATGCAGTACGGTCCGGGAAGTGCCCACTCCCTTGCGGGAGCCTTCCCCTCTCCCCACCACCACACACAAGACGCTGAGGACTCCGGACGCGGTGCCACACCAGCCAAGGCCTACCCCACGGAACCTGTTCGGCTTGATCCCGCGACGCCTGGACCTTGCGAGCCCCACGGCACCCCCTGAGGCCCACGGATAAGTATAGCCCCGCCGGGTGCGATATCCAAGAAGAAACATCCCCGGCAGCGCCTTTCCTCCGCCTTGGAGATCGGCCTGCGGCCCGCGTTCGTGAAGGAATTCCCGCCGCGGGCCCTTCCCGCGGGCGCGGGCCCGGGACGCGGCTCAATGCGCAGGATTCGTTCCGCAACCAGTTGTCAGAAAAAGAGATGTGGGGTTCTCTCCTGCTGCCCCGGCGACGGCGCCGCGCTTCCTGGTGGCCGATATCGGCCGCCGCGCCAGCCCGCGCCGTTGAGTCCGGGGCCCGGAGGGCGGTAAGATCCTTCGTCCGGGCCGCCGCGCCCGCAACCGAACACCAAGGAAGGACGGCATGAGCACGATGACCCAGAAGCTGGAGTTCAAGGTCGCCGATCTGGGGCTGGCCGCGTGGGGCCGCCGGGAGATCGATCTCGCCGAGCAGGAGATGCCCGGACTGATGGCGCTGCGCGAGCGCCACCGCGCCGGCCGGCCGCTCGCCGGCGTGCGCGTCGCCGGCTCGCTGCACATGACCGTGCAGACGGCCGTGCTCATCGAGACGCTGCGCGATCTCGGCGCCGAGGTGCGCTGGTGCTCGTGCAACATCTTCTCGACGCAGGATCACGCCGCCGCCGCCGTCGTCGTCGGCCGCGACGGCAGCCGCGAGCGCCCCGCGGGCACGCCGGTCTTCGCCTGGAAGGGGGAGACGCTGGACGACTACTGGTGGTGCACGGAGCGGGCCCTCGACTTCGGCGGCGGCCTCGGGCCGCAGCAGATCGTCGACGACGGCGGCGACGCCACGCTCCTGCTGCACAAGGGCTACGAGGGCGAGCGCTCCGGCGGCGTGCCCGACCCGGAGGCCGCCGACGGCGAGGACCTGGCCGCGCTGCTGCGCACGCTGCGGCGCGTGGCGCGGGAGACGCCGGGCCGCTGGCGCGCGCTGGCGCCGGTCTGCCGCGGGGTGAGCGAGGAGACGACGACGGGCGTGCATCGGCTCTACCAGATGGAGCGCGCCGGGACGCTGCTCTTCCCCGCCTACGACGTCAACAACAGCGTCACCAAGAGCAAGTTCGACAACCTCTACGGCTGCCGTCACTCGGTCATCGACGGCCTCAACCGGGCCAGCGACGTGATGCTCTCGGGCAAGGTCGCCGTGGTCTGCGGCTACGGCGACGTCGGCAAGGGGTGCGCCCAGGCGCTGCGCGGCCAGGGCGCGCGGGTGATCGTCACCGAGATCGACCCGATCTGCGCGCTGCAGGCCGCCATGGAGGGCTACCAGGTCCTGACGCTCGAGGAGGCGCTGCCCTACGCCGACCTCTTCATCACCGCCACGGGCAACTTCCACGTGATCACCGTCGAGCACATGGCCCGGATGAAGGACAAGGCGGTCGTCGGCAACATCGGCCACTTCGACAACGAGATCGACATGGCCGGGCTGGCCGCGCGGTCGGGGATCGTCAAGACCGAGATCAAGCCCCAGTACCACATGTGGACCTTCCCCGACGGGCACAGCGTGCTCGTTCTCGCCGAGGGGCGCCTGCTCAACCTCGGCTGCGCCACCGGGCACCCCAGCTTCGTCATGAGCCACAGCTTCTCCAACCAGGTGCTGGCGCAGATCGAGCTCGCCGGCAACGCCCACGAGCTGGAGAAGCGTGTCTACACGCTGCCCAAGCATCTCGATGAGATGGTCGCGCGGCTGCACCTGGAGAAGATCGGAGCGAAGCTCACGCGCATGACGCCGCAGCAGGCCGAGTATGTCGGCCTGCCGATCGAGGGCCCCTACAAGGCGGAGCACTACCGCTACTGAGCCCCGGGCCCGGCGCTCCGCGCGCCGGGCGGGCGAGTCCGGTCGAGGAGCCCCTCGCGGAAGGCCGCCCGGAACGGCGGCGGCACGGCCGGCTCCCAGACCCAGGTCTCCGCGCCCGGCGCGCGCCGCCCGAGACCCGGATCGCGCAGCGCCCCGCCCGCGGCCCGCCCCCCGGCGCGGTAGATCGCTTCAGCCGCCGGCGCCGGAAGGGCGCGGGTCGCCCGCGCGAGCTCCGCCGCCAGGGCGCGGGGTCCGTCGCTTCCCCCGACCAGCCAGCCGGCGGGCCGCGTGGCCAGTTCCGCCTCGCAGGCGGCGGCCGCGCCCTCCCAGAGCGCGGGCGTCCCCCTGCCTTCGACTAGGGCCGCGGCATGGGGGGCGACCCACGACGAGGCGGGCGGGGACCAGAAGCGCGGGCCGCCCCGGCCCTCCAGCATCCGCCAGAGCGCCCATCCCGCTCCCTTCTCGAGCGCCTCCTCTCCCAGGTGCCCGCGCAGCCAGGCGGACCACTGGGGCCCTCCCGGGGCGGGGATCGGCGCGCGGTCGCCGGCGCCCGAGGCGCCCCCCTCCGGAGCGCCGGGCCGGGCGGCCTCGGCGATGCGCCCGCGGTGGACGGCGAGCGCCGCCAGCGCGCGCGCGAGCGCTTCCAGCATTGCCGGCCGATCCTCGGGGGCGAAGGCCCGGGCGATGGCCGGGACGACCGCCGGGCCCTCGCGCGCCAGGGCCGAGGCGAAGACGAGGTCGGCGTAGCGCAGCAGCCCCCGGCGGAGCGCCGCGCGCTGCGCCTCCCCGAGCGCGGGCAGGTATCGCGCCGCCTCCCAGAGCGCGTGCGTCTCGCACCAGGCGCCGCCGATGCCCTCCCAGACATGCGGCTCCCCCTCGGTCCCGGCGGCCGCGGCGCTCTCTGGCCACGCCTCCGGGCGCAAGGTGCGGAAGAGGCGCCGCCCGTGGCCGATCTCGAAGTGCGGCCGCACATCGGGCGGGAGGGAGGCGATCGCGGGGCGTTCGAGCTTCGCGCCGGCGATCTCGCCGAGCAGCGGCCAGTCGACGCCCGAGGCGGGCCCGCGCAGCGCGGCGAAGCGGACATCGCCGACGGCCCAGGCCTGCGCGGCGATCCCGGCGGCGGCGACGGCGATCAGGATGGCGCGCCGGGGCGCGCCGAGCGCCGCGATCAGGAAGAGCGGGTAGGCGGGGACGATGTAGCGCGAGCTGCCGTCCGGGGCGAGCAGGCAGAAGGCGGCGATGTGGGCCCCGGCGGCGGCGAGGATGGCCGCGGCGAAGGCTCCGCCCGCGCGGTGCTCGGACGACCGGCCGGCGCGCCCGCCGCCGCGCAGGAGCGTCCAGGCGCCGCCGGCGACGGCGAGGAGCCAGACCAGCCCGGCGAGCGCCGGCAGGATCGCGCTCGGCATGTCGTAACCGGCCATCAGCCCAGAGCCGGCCAGCCGGACGAGGCGGCCCCCCGCCTCGGCGAGGTCGACCGCGCTGCCCGGGGCGCGCCCGTAGATGAGCAGCGAGCGGCCGCCGGTGGCGCCGAGGTGGATGAACCAGGGGAGCAGGCCGGCGGCCAGGCCGGCGCCGAAGGCGAGCCAGGCGCGCCGCGGTCGCCCGCGCGCGCGGATCAGCACGGCCGCCGCCCCGGCGGCGAGAACGGGCGCGGCCGAGTAGGTGACGTAGAGGGCCAGTCCGGCCAGCGCGCCCGTCGCCGCCGCCCAGAGCCGCCGCGCGCGTTCGCCGCCGGCCTGGACGGCGCGCGTGCCCAGCCAGCCGACCGCGCCGAGAAGGGCCATCGCCTCGGCGTGGTCCCCCTTGGCGATCAGCGCCGTGCGCACGAGCAGCGTCGGGGCGAGGATGTAGAGCAGGCCGAACAGGGCGGCCGCGCGCCGGCCGAGCCAGCGGCGGACGACGAGGAGCCAGAAGAGGGGGCCGGCGACGGTGATGAGCAGAGGGATCAGCTTGAAGGCGAGGTATCCGGAGCCGAGAAGCCCCTGCACCGGCATCGCGACGCAGGCGATCAGCAGGCTGCCGCTGCCGTAGGGCATGAAGCGATAGATCTCGGCGGGGAGGCCGAGATCCATGCGCATCGCCTGGGCGGCGGTGTTCGTGTAGAGCTCCTCGCGGTCGTAGAGCGGCCGCTCGGGCAGCGTTCCCCCGGGACGCGCCGCACTCTCGACCAGGCTCATGGCGCGCTCCTGGGCGGGGTCCATCGCCCCCAGCAGGAAGGCGACGCGCAGGAGCACGAGGAGCGCCGCGAAGAGCGCCGGCCCGGAGAGCCGGTCGAGGAGAGGCTCGCGCGGGGGCCTGATCAAGGGCGCAGCTCCTCCAGCCGCCGGACCTGCTCGCCGGTTAGCCGCTGCACGCGCCCGAGCTGGTGGGCGGCGGCCACGATCCGCGCGCAGTGCTCGAGCTTCTCCATTCGCAGGCAGGCCTGGCGCAGCGTCGCGCCCACGGTCACGGCGCCGTGGCGGTCCAGGAGCAGCGCGTCGTGCCGGCGGATCAGCGGGCGGATCGCCGCGGCCCCCTCGGGCGAGGAGGGCGTCGCGTAGGGTGCCGTGGGGATCGACCCGAGCAGGACGACGACCTCGGGCAGGACCGGCGCGTCCAGCGCCAGTCCGGCGACCGTCAGCGCGGTGGCCAGCGGCGGGTGGGCGTGGACGACGGCGCCGATGTCGGGCCTCTCGCCGTAGGCGGCGAGGTGGAGCGCCCACTCGCTGGTCGGGCGCGCGGCAGCGGCGGGGGTTGCCGCCCGCCCACCCTGATCGGAGCGGCCCGCGGCCTCGCGTACCTGCTCCGCCGTCGCGCCCGCGGACGCTTCCGTCGCGTCCAGCGCCACAACCTCGACGAGGAGCAGATCGGCGGGCCGCAGCTCGCCCAGGCAGCAGCCCGCCGGCGTGACCAGCCAGCCGCCGCCGGGCAGCCGCGCGCTCAGGTTGCCGTCGGTGGCCGCGACGAGCCGCAGACCGTGGAGCCGGCGCCCCGCGGCGGCCATCTCCTCGCGTAGCGATCGTTCGGCGTTCACGTCGAGCGCCCCTCGCGCTCTCCCGCCGCGAGCGGCCGCGCGCGCCCGGTCGTCCGCCCCTCCGGGGGCGCCGCGGCCTCGGCGAGGATCCTGACCCCGGAGCTCGTCCCGATCCGCGTCGCCCCCGCGGCGACCATCCTCCGGACGTCGTCCGCCGTGCGGATGCCGCCGGAGGCCTTGACGCCCAGCCCCGCGCCGCGCACTTCGGCGGCGAGCAGGGCGACGTCGGCCTCGGTCGCCCCGCCCGGGCCGAAGCCGGTGGAGGTCTTGACGAAGTGGGCGCCCGCGCGGCAGGCGAGCCGGCAGCCGAGACGCTTCTCGTCGTCGTCGAGAAGCGCCGTCTCGAGGATGACCTTGCAGAGCGCGCCGCCGGCCCGGCAGGCGCCGGTGACCGCCTCGATGTCGCCCAGCAGCGCCCCTTCGTCCCGCTCCTTCAGGGCGCCGATGTGCAGGACCATGTCGATCTCGCCGGCGCCCGCCGCGATCGCGCCGCGCGCCTCGAAGGCCTTGCTCTCCGGGGGGGAGGCGCCCAGCGGGAAGCCGACCACGGCGCAGACCCGGGCGGTGCCGCTCAGCGCGTCGCGGGCGAGCGGGACCCAGACCGGGTTTACGCAGACGGCGAAGAAGCGATGCTCGCGCGCCTCGTCGCAGAGGCGGCGGATGTCGCCCGCCGTCGCGTCGGGCCGGAGCAGCGTGTGATCGATGAGCGCCGCCAGGGCCGTCCCTGGGAGCTCAGGCCGGGAACCGCTCATGGACGCTCTCTCCTCCGGTCGCGGATCGGGGACCGGGCCCCGCGGCGGCGGACAGCCGCCCGCGCCGCGTCCCAGAGTGATCGGCGACGAAGGGGCGAGCGTCAAGCGCCATCTCGCCCGCCCCCCGTCGCCGCGGGCACTTCCGGGGGCGGGCGGCGCGGCAGGGTCTCCCGGCGCCCCCGCGCGCGATCGCGGATCGTCCCGCGCTACTCGGCCCAGACGACGCGGCGGGCGATCGAGGTCTCTCCCGCCCGCAAGCGGACGAAGTAGACGCCGGCGGCGAGGTCGCCGCGGGTGAGCGCGAGCGCGTGCTCTCCTCTGGCGTGGGGCCCGCGGGCCAGCGTGCGCAGGCGGCGGCCTTGCGGGTCGAAGAGCCCGACGTCGAGCGCCGTCTCGCTCGGCAGCGAGAAGCGCAGCAGCGCCGTCCCGGGGGCGGGCTGCGGGCCGGGCGGCGCGAGCGCGATCCCCGAGGCTCCGCGCCGCGGGGGGAGCGGCGCCGCCTGGGTCTGCGGCGGGATGAAGTACTCGATCATCGCCCGCGCCAGCGCCTCGCGGGTGGAGGGAGGCTCCCCGTCGGTCAGGCCGGCGAACTCGAACGAGGTGCCGATCGTCCGGTAGACGCCCGAGTTGTAGGCGACGCCGGTGATGTACCAGGGGGACTCGCTCTCGAAGACGATGACCCCGGCGCCGGTGCGGTTGATGCGGTCGATGTACTCGTTCTCCCCCTGGTAGTCGAAGCGCATCCCCTGGGTGAAGGTGGCCGAGCGCCCCTTGACGGTGACGAGGTCGGGGTTGCCGTCGGCCACGGGGAGGATCTTGAAGGCGGGGCCGAAGTCGAAGCCGCCGTTCTGCGTGTCGTAGACCCAGACATCCCCCCCCTCGAGGTAGACGCAGCCGCCCTGGGCGAGATAGCTCGTGATCGCCGTCGCCTCGGGCGCGTCGTAGGCGACGCGGAAGGCGTTGGGGTAGACGCCCAGCGAGACGAAGAGGCTGGCGTAGAGGTCGAGATCGGTGTACTCGATCGACTGCCGGTAGCCGCCCTCGTATCCGAGGGCCTGCAGCGTCTCGAACAGCACCGGCCCGCTCGATTGATCGCCAGTCGGGTCCCAGACGAGGAAGCTGAACTTGCCGATGCAGACGCGGAAGGTCGACACCGCCTGCCCCCCGGTGAAGGTGGCCACGGCGGTGAAGTCGGCGATGTGCCCGATCCGCGCCAGGGCGGGAGCGAGCAGGATCAGCGGGTCGCCCGCGTTCGTGGCGATCTCCCCCGGGGCCAGGTCGCCGTATTCGGCCGTGCCGTCGACGACGAGGATGTAGGGATCGTCGGTCGTGATCGTCAGACGGACGTCCTCCGCCGGAGCGCCGAAGTTCCTCAGGCTGAGGATCAGCCCGACCTCTTCGCCCGGATCGAGCCGGCCGTTGCCGTCGCTGTCGCCGTCGTCGATCAGATGGTCGATGTAGCGCACCAGCGGCTCGCCGCTCTGGAAGCTCAGGCTGACATCGTCGGCGAAGACCTTCGCCGTCTCCGTCGCCCCTCAGCAATCGGCGCCGACGACGGCCGCCAGGCCGACGCGGATGCGGGAGACCGCCTGCGGGTCGACGCCGGCGAAGTACTGCAGTTCCTGCGCGACGTCGATCGTGTGCGTGCGCCACTCCTCGTCGGCGACGGTGATGAGGCGGAACGAGTCGCTGCTCGTCCAGGGGCAGTGGGTCGAGGGACGGGCGATGCAGGTCGTGCCGTACAGCCTGCCGAGTTGGTCCTCGTAGTAGAGCAGGATCGCGGCGACGGCCCAGGGGCGGGTCGCGCCCCAGGTCGCCGAGGCCTGCAGCTTGGCGGTGATCGAGAAGACGACCTCCGGGGAGGGCACGGCGATCGTCTGCCAGAGCTTGGCGTGGCCGTTGCCCGAGCCCTTCTGCACCAGCACCTCATAGTCGGGATCGGGATCGAAGGTCGTGGCCCGGACGATGAAGGTGCCCGGGCCGCCCGTGTCGCTCAACCAGGGCGGCGCGAGAGCCGTCTCGAAGTCCCCGTTGACGAACAGCTCGAGTGCCGCGGACCCGGCGGCCAGCAGGCCGCCGAGTCCCAGGATCAGCGCCGGACGCATCATGCGCTTGCCCCTCCGAGGGTTGGAGCCCGTTCCTTCAGGCTTCGCCGGTCGGCCGCGCGGGGAGCGGGGGAGCGCGAATCACGGCGGGGGAGCGCGGTTCGCGTTGGGCTTCTCCCGGGCGCCTGCCGTAGAGTATACGCGGTTCTCGGCCGGCGGCGGCAAGCGCGGAGCCGCGCAATCGACTTGCAGCCACGACGGGGTGGCCCAGGCTGGGTGGCGAGCGGAGTGTCGCCGAGGCTGAGCAGCGGAGGGCCGTCGAGGCCGCCCGGGCCCGATGCCTGCGGGCGGTCCGAGGGAGAGTCGAGGTCCATGGGACCTGAGGCGCACTTCTGGGTGATCGGCGCCGGCGCCGTCGGCTCGACGCTGGCGGCGATGCTCGAGGGCGGCGCGCCCGGGCATGTGACGCTCGTCGGCGGCAGCGCCCACTGGCGGGCGGTGCGCGAGAGGGGGCTGGTCGTCGAGACGGGCGACGCCGGCGCGGGCGGCTCTTCGCCCGTGAGCCTGCAGACCGCCTCGCCGGCGGAGGTGCCGCGCCTGGGCTCGGACGACCTCGCGCTGCTGACCGGCAAGCTCACCCGCCTGGAGGAGACGGCGCTCTGGCTGCGGGAGCGACTCGGCCCGTCCGCGGGCGCCGTCGCCCTGCAGAACGGCTTGCGCGTCGACGAGCGCGTGGGGGAGCGGTTGGGACGGTCGATCGATCGCGGCCTGGTCTACTTCGGCGCGCGCGTTCCGGAGCCGGGACGGCTGCTCTACTACCCGGGCCGGCTTCGCCTGCGGGATGCCCCGGCGACGAGGATCCTGGCGGAGCGGCTGGGACGTGAGGGGCCGGAGTGCGAGCTGCTCGCCGACCTGCGCGCGGCGGAGTGGGAGAAGCTGTCCATCAACTGCCTCGCCAATCCTCTCGCGGCGCTGCTCGGGGGATGCAACGCCGACCTGGCGGACCCGGGGCTGGATCGGCTGAAAGCCCCCCTGCTGGCCGAGGTACGCGCGGTGGCAGCGGCGGAGGGCGTGGAACTCGAGATGACTCCGGGGGATTTCAACCGCTACATCGGCGGGGCGACGGGAGGGAACATCCCCTCGATGGCGGTGGACATCGCGCGCGGCGAGCCGACCGAGATCGAGTATCTCAACGGCGAGATCGTGCGCCTCGGGCGCGAGCGGGGGATCCCGACGCCGGTGAACGCGACGGTCGCCGATCTCGTGCGGGCGCTCGAGCGGCGCGCCGTCGGGCGATCGGGGCCGGCGCCGGAGACGACCGGCGCCGGCAAGAGGGAAAGGAGGCGCGAACATGGAGAAGAAGCCCGTTCGGGG
>Ga0194127_10008940_pt1 | contig 10635 bp, 9 predicted proteins | sample TA2KigC100mmetaG_FD_148624 | JGI IMG/M metagenome (GOLD analysis project Ga0194127, IMG submission 148624) | Freshwater microbial communities from Lake Tanganyika, Tanzania - TA2015036 Kigoma Deep Cast 100m | ecosystem: Environmental > Aquatic > Freshwater > Lake | place: Tanzania: Lake... | reverse complement strand
GAAATTCTGAGATCAAACGAATCCCTCATCCACCGCATGGCCTGGGATTGATTGGGGCATTGATGGCGTCGGAATACCCGATCCGCGTCTCGAGGATTCGGGAGCATCCTGACTCGGTTGGCTTCCCCAAGAATCACCCCAAAATGGTGACTTTTCTTGGAGTACCGATCCGCGCGGCAGAGCGTCAGCTTGGTCAAATCTACCTTACGGACAAGGTGGACGGGGATGAATTCACGGAAGATGACGAGAAGATCATCCAGATGCTTGCGGCGTACGCCGCAACGGCGATACAAAACGCCCGGCTGGTAGCAAACTTAAAAGAGCGCGACGTCATGCTGACCCGCCGCAACGTGGATATGGCCTTGCTCAATGGCATCGCCACCACGTTGACCTCCAGCCTGGAGTTGGACGAGATTCTGAATAGAACCCTCGGTCTACTCATGAACTACATGAAGGTCGAGGCAGGTGAGATCTTCCTGCTCCAGGAGGATAAGACCACCTTGCGCATGGTCCTGCATCGGGGTCAGGCGGCGGAAGCGTTTTGGACCCGCAATATTTTCCAACTGGGGGAGGGATACCCCGGCATCGTGGCAAAAACCCGAAAACCGATATTTGGGAACCAGATCGGTGATGATGAAAACTTCCTGCGTCAGGCGGTCGTCAAGGCCGGATTTAAACAAATTGCGTGTATCCCAATGGTTTCCGGCGACAACTTGATGGGGGTTATGAGTGTAGCCACCCGCGCTGACGAGCCATTCGATGAGCGAAGTGTTCAACTCCTTATTGCCGTTGGAGCCTGGGCCGGTTTGGCGATCGAAAACGCGCGATTGAATGAAAATGCCCGTCGGTTGGCGATATTGGAAGAGCGAAATCGCATAGGTATGGACCTGCACGACGGCATCATACAATCCATCTACGGCATTGGCCTGGGATTGGAAGGTGTGCGACTCAGCCTGGACGAAGATCCGGCTGTCGCAAAAGAACGGATCAAACATGCAATCGATGGTTTGAACCAGGCAATTCGTGATTTACGGTCTTACATCCTGGATTTAAGACCCCGTCAGCTCGGCAACGAAGGCTTAATCAGCGGCATAAAGAGATTAATCAACGAATATCGTGCCAATACCTTCTCTGAAGTCAACCTGACCATCCCCGATATGGACTTTAAAGACCTGCCGCATGCGCATGCACTGGCCTTGTTTCACATTTGTCAGGAGGCATTGGCAAATGCAGCCAAGCATGCAAAGGCCAATAACGTGCAAGTGGCCTTGTGGTCGGCTGAAAACCGTACCTTGTTGGAGATACGAGATGATGGACGGGGTTTTGACCTTGAAAAAATCAACTCATCGATCGGCCATGGACTGGCAAACATGCAAACCCGGGCGCGGTCGGTGGGTGGTGAGTTCGATATTTCGTCAATCATTGACGTTGGAACAACCATTATGGCATGGGTGCCGCGGGTGAATCATTCATAATCCGTCGTTATCATCCTGCATTTTCAAATGAATCTCAAGAAATTGAGTCTCGTGCATAGCGGTTGAACGAATCAATGCATGAAGATTCTTTAAGATGATATGGAAGGCTGTTCCCCGATTCACATCGAAATGCCCAAATATGGGGGTCTCCGGATCAAGCGACCGTATTAATGGCTGAAACGCTTGTTCTACTGCAAATGAATAATCCATTGTTGCACGCGATGATTCGTTAACATGGAATAACCTTAAAAAAACAAATCTTTTTAGCTTCACGTAGGTCTAACGTCTTGTTATTTGTTGATATTCTGCTAGAATACAATCACGCTGATAACCGGATGGTTAAATCCCACATCCATTTCATCTACGATCGAAAACATGCGGAATATTCATTCAGATGATCCTGTTTGGGCCGGGCGATCCCGGCCGCATAATATGTTTCATCACTTTCGGCGCGACGAGGATAACTTATGAATGGTGAACAGGCTTGGCAGACGGTGCTGGCGCAATTGCAGATGGAGATGCCCCGCGCCTCCTTCGATACCTGGGTGCGTGATACCCGGCCGGTCTCACACGAGAACGGCGTGTTGACGGTTGGGGTGCGCAATGCCTATGCGAGGGATTGGCTGGAAAGCCGCCTTGCCAGCACGGTTAACCGTCTGTTGATCGGAATCCTCAACTCAAATGCCTCGGTTATGTTTGTCGTGACGCCTGAAGGGGAGGCGAATCCCCGTCCGCAGGCCGAGGCGGAGAGATCGCCCCAAGAGGAATCCACGCTGCCCACCCACTCTCGGCATGCGAATCTCAATCCGAGGTACACCTTTGATACATTTGTCGTGGGTGCTGGAAACCGTCTGGCCCATGCGGCCTGTCAGGCGGTGGCGGAGAAACCTGCCCGGGCTTACAATCCCCTATTTGTCTACGGTGGCGTGGGGCTTGGAAAGACCCATCTCTTGCATGCCATCGGTAACGCCTGTACCCAAAGAGGCCTGAACGTCCTGTATGTGTCTTCGGAAGAATTCACAAACGACCTGATCACAGCCATTCGGACACACACGACCCAGGCCTTTCGGGAAAAATACCGCTCTGCGGACGTTCTCTTGATCGACGACATTCAATTCATTGCAGGGAAGGAGTCCACCCAGGAGGAATTCTTCCACACCTTCAATACACTCCACGGGCAGGATAAGCAGATCATCGTTTCCTCCGACCGCCCGCCCAAGTCGCTGGTTACGCTGGAAGAGCGTCTGCGCTCGCGATTTGAATGGGGTTTGACCGCTGATATTCAGCCTCCGGACCTGGAAACCCGCCTGGCAATTCTCAGATCCAAGGCGGAGCGTACGGGTCGGATGGTCTCGGATGAGATCCTCGAGGGCATCGCCAAACGGGTCCAGTCGAATATTCGGGAGCTCGAAGGAGCGCTGAACCGAATTATCGCCTTCGCGGACCTGAGCGGTTCCTCTCTAACCCCCAATTTGGTGGAAGTTGCATTGTCGGACCTGCTGCCCTCGCGCGGGGATCTCGAACCCGATCGGGTCTTTGACCTCGTGGCACGAAAATTCAACACCACGGTGGAAAAACTGCTTGGGCGAGATCGATCAAGGGACGTAGCCCTGCCGCGGCAGGGGGCCATGTATATCCTGCGGGAGGAGGCAAACTTATCCTTCCCGCAAATAGGTGAAGTGCTGGGCGGAAGGGATCACACGACGGTCATGTATGCGATCGAGAAAATCTCCGATCAAATGGAACGGGATGACCGATTGCGTCGGGATATTGTCTCGATCAAACAGCAGTTGTACGGACAAGCCGCGGTCGTGTAATTCGTACCTTCTCAAGGAGCAAGCCGGTTCATGGAAGAATCGGCTTTTTTTATTTCCGTATCTTTGGAGGCCGGGCCGAACCGCCCTGTGGGAGGAATCTCACTTCTGCTATATGTTCCTCGATGTATTTCATCAGTGTGAAGATTATCAGAGAAACCCCAATCCATTCGAGGCTTTCCTCGAGGGTGGTGAGCAGGGCAAAGGTGAAATTCTTGGCGCCGTACAGGGCTTGATAACGTCCGCTGATCATCTCGGATCCGAGTGCACCGAAAAGATATATGGCGCTCGCCAGAATGAGAAAGAACCTGTTCCGCTGATCGAAATGCAGGAAAAACCGTAGAAAAGCAGCCGCCAGGACCGCAACAATGACCATTCCTGCGATCACCCACTTGTACGCAAGAAAGCCTCCGATATCCGGAAGATCCTTGAGCAGGATGCTGAAACGTTCGTGGATGGCGGAAGCCTCGTCAAGTGACATGACGAACAACAAACCGGCCAGAGCAAGCCATTCATATCTGTACTTATCCTGCTGATCAAATTTGACGGCAGAAATAACGAATGCCAGCAGGCTTGCGAAGACCAGCAGCAGTGTATTGAAATACGTGGGGATGTTGGATTCGTTGTTCACATCGAATTTGAAGATGAACAGGTCCAGAAAGAATTCCTGAATGGCGTTGGAGAGGTTGTAGGAGTTCGGGTTGAACCGCAAGTATTGACCGATCAGGCTAAACAGGACATTCACCACGGAGGTGATTGCCAGAATCAGAATGATCCTGTATGGTTTGAGAGAAAAAGAAAATCGGGCTTTCTTCATGCGCCACTGTCTCCGGAGCTTCGTGAGAAATTGTTGTCCAGGTGAGGGAATCCTCATCATTGGAGGTTGTATTATATCCATGAAACTACGTTTCGATAAACAGACCTTTCCATGATATAATCCCGCCGCTCTGTAAAGGGCACATTCTGCCCGGGATGGGCATCAAGCATCCCTGAGTGGGTCATCATCCCCACTAAACACACGCCGTTTCACGAAGATCCACGGATCCCTCGTCGGAAATGGCATCGAACGGAGTAGACATGGCTGTCATATCAATGAAGGCACTGCTTGAGAGCGGTGTGCATTTTGGGCATCGCACGAACAAGTGGGATCCCCGCATGAAACCGTATATCTTCACCGAACGTAACGGCATTCATATCATCGACCTGCAGCAGACGGTGAAAATGCTCAACCAGGCATATGGCGTGATCCGCGATGCGGTGGCCAATGGCGGAACGATCCTTTTTGTGGGAACCAAGCGTCAGGCGCAGGAGACAGTGGCCGAGGAAGCCGCACGCTGCGGCATGCCCTATGTCACCGAACGCTGGATGGGTGGAATGTTGACGAACTGGGCGACCATCCATCTGCGAATTCAGGAGCTGGATCGCCTGGAGGGATTGCGCAACTCAGAGGAAATCAACAACCTGACCAAGAAGGAGGGATTGCTTGTCGAAAGGCAGATTAATCGCCTGCAGAGGGGCTTGTCCGGCACGCGAATCATGAAGCGCCGGCCCGATCTGCTGTTCATCGTGGATGTCGGCCGGGAGGAAGCGGCTGTGCATGAAGCCAATCTTCTGAGCATTCCCATCGTGGCACTGGTGGATACGAACTGCAATCCCCAGAACGTGGATTATGTCATTCCTTCCAACGATGACGCCATCCGGGCGATTAAACTGCTGGTGGCCAAGGTGGCGGATGCTGTGCTGGAAGGTAAGGCCATGCGGAAGGAGGAGGAAGCATCTCAACCCGCATTGGAGGAATTGGAAGCCAAACCACACGGTCGACCTTCCCGTACACCCGTACTGGAAACGGAGGAGGATGTCGTTGAGGAGGAAGTATTGCTCGGCGATGCCACACTGGCGAAATTAAGTATCTCCCGCAAGGTGGAGACGGATGAACCACCGGTCGAGAAACAGGAACGTGTGGAGGATATCGCCAAGGCGCGTGCTCGCAAGGAGAAGGAAGAAACAGTTGTGACAACGGAAGTTAAACAGGAAGAGAGCCCGGAATAACGGGATGGGGACCAGGAAAATGGAAATTACAACGGAAATGATCAAAGAATTGCGGGCTGCCACGAATGCGCCCGTGATCGATTGCCGGAAAGCCTTGCAGGAATCCGGCGGCGATTTTCAAAAAGCAGTGGATTGGCTGCGGGAAAAAGGCATGGCTACCGCTGCCAAGCGGGCGGATCGGGAAGCCTCGAATGGGGTGGTCGAACTGTACTCTCATGGGAGTGGGCGTGTGGGTGTGATGGTGGAAGTCAATTGCGAGACGGATTTCGTGGCGCGCTCGGAACAATTCCGCAACCTGGCTCACGAACTGGCATTGCAGATCGCCGCCGCATCCCCACGCTATATCAAAGCGGAGGAGATCCCGACGGGGGAATTGGATCACGAAGCGGACATCGCCCGTGCGCGAGCGCGCGAGGAAGGCAAGCCGGATAACATCCTGCCGAAAATTGTGGAAGGGCGTCTGGAGAAATACAAGGACGAGGTGTGTCTGCTGCGTCAGACCTATATTCGGGATGAAACCATCACCGTGGAAAAGCTCATTCTCCAGAATGTGGCGGCGATCGGGGAAAACGTGGTGGTGCGGCGTTTTCAGCGATGGGAACTGGGTGAAAGCACAAGTCAAGCCTGAGATCATTAAAAAGCCAACCCCCGGGTTGGTTTTTTTGTACAATGGTCTGGTGGATCGGAAGCGTATGGATAGGTCCTTATGGAGGCCGTATGGCTGATTTGAAATACAAGCGAGTCCTTCTGAAGTTGAGCGGAGAGGCGCTGGCGGGAAAAACCGGTTACGGCATCGATGTGGATCAGGCGGAGTCGATCGCCAGCCGTATCAAGGAGGTCCGCGACCTCGGCGTTCAGGTGTCGGTAGTGATCGGCGCGGGCAATCTATGGCGGGGCGTCCAGGGGTTGGAGCATGGCATGGACAGGGCGACGGCGGACTACATGGGCATGCTGGGGACGGTCATGAACTCCCTGACCGTTATGGATGCACTCGAGCGCGCGGGTGTACACACAAGGGTGATGTCGGCCATTGAAATGCGCGCGATCGCGGAGCCGTATATCCGCAGGCGGGCGATCCGGCATCTGGAAAAGGGGCGGGTGGTGATCTTCAGCGCCGGCTCCGGAAACCCATATTTCTCGACAGACACTGCGGCGGCTTTGCGCGCCACGGAGGTCAGTGCGGATGTGGTCATCAAAGCCACCAAGGTTGACGGCGTGTATGATGCGGACCCGCGGAAAAATCCGGATGCGCACAAGTTCGACCAGATGACCTACATCGATTTTCTCAGCCGCCGCCTGACCGTGATGGACAGCACGGCGATTACTTTGTGCATGGAAAACAACCTGCCGATATTGGTGTTGAACTTTTGGGATAAAAACGCGCTGACTGGCGCGCTGCAAGGAAAAACGATCGGTACGCTTGTAAGCGGATGAACTAAACGATCCAACAAGTTTCATGCCCATCCTTCCCAGAGGCCGATAGGAATGCGGGAGGATTTCATGTGAGTCTCTCAAAATAGGTCCAAAGACTCTCACTTTTATTCGTTCCCATAGCATTAATTCATATTTTAAGGTATCCTTGTACCGCCAATGTTTTCAGGAGGAAGATCGTGACCACTGATGAAATCAAGAGCATGTTAAAGGATGCTGAAGTGCGGATGCATGGCGCGATCGTGTCATTGAGCGATGATCTGGCGGGGATTCGGACCGGCCGGGCGAGTCCGGCGCTGGTGGAAAAGCTGCCGGTGGAATATTACGGCGCTCCCACGCCATTGATGCAGCTGGCAACGATCAGCGTTCCGGAACCGCGCTCGCTGATGATCAAACCCTTCGATGCCGCGTCCCTCAAGGAGATCGAACGAGCCATCCGTACTTCCGATCTGGGGCTGAACCCGAATTCCGACGGAAAGGTCATACACTTGAATCTGCCGCCGCTCAACGAGGAGCGCCGCCGCGAACTGGTCAAGCACATGCATCACCGGCTGGAGGAGGCGCGCATTGCCGTGCGCAACATCCGCCGCGACCTGCACAATGACATGCGCGAGTTCGAAAAGGAAAAGATGATCACAGAGGACGATCTGAAACGCGGCGAGGAGGATCTGCAGAAGCTGACCGATAAGCATGTGGAGGAGATCGCCAAGCTGGGTCAGAACAAGGAGAAGGAAATCCTGGAGGTTTGATCCCAGCCGGCTTTTTGGAACCATGTCCGATCCCTCCCTGCCTGCCCTCGAAAAAGTCCCCCAGCATGTCGCCATCATCATGGATGGCAATGGTCGTTGGGCGATTCAACGCGGACTGCCGCGCCTGGCAGGCCACAAGGCCGGCACGGAGAATTTGAGGCGGGTAATCCGCTCCACCGTGGAATTCGGGGTCAAATACCTGACGATCTATGCGTTCTCCACCGAAAATTGGGGACGACCGCCGGAGGAGGTTCAGGGATTGATGCTGATCCTGCAGGACGTGATCGACCGCGAATTGAACGAACTCCACAAGGAGGGGGTTCAGCTGCGCCACATCGGCCGCCTGGAACGGCTGGATCCGAAAATCCAACAGAAGGTCCTGAAGGCGATCGAATTGACCAGGAACAACGACCGTTTGATCCTGAACGTTGCCTTCAATTATGGAGGCGGGATGAGATCGTCGTGGCCATCCAGAAGATGATGCGAGACGGCATCGCTCCCGAGGATGTGACCGACGAACTCGTCAGCCGCTACCTGTATACCGCCGGCGTCCCTGACCCGGACCTGATCATCCGGACCTCCGGCGAACTGCGCGTCAGCAATTTCCTGATCTGGCAGGCTGCCTATTCCGAATGGTACATCACGCCCACGTTTTGGCCGGATTTCGACAAGGAGGAGTATTACCGGGCGCTGGAAACCTTTGCCCACCGCGAGCGCCGCTTTGGCAAGGTGTCCTCGGGGGAACTCCAGGAGACCAATGCGTAGAAGACTCATCACGGCACTGGGATTATCGTTGATTGGAATGCCCGCCATTATTTTTGGCGGCGCATTTTATTTCCTGCTGATGTCCATATTCCTTGTGGGCGCCGCGTGGGAATATGTGCATTTGTTCCGCGCCGTGAAGTCTGAACCGCAAATGCACATTATCCTCGGTGGGGTGGGACTGATCCTGCTCGTGCGCATGTTCAATCCTGAAGTGGCGCTGCCGGCCTTCGCTTTGACGATCCTGGTGGCGTTGGCCTTTCATTTGTATTCCTATGAACGCGGCCGCGACCAGGCCGCCCTTGATTTCGGTGTGACGGTTGGGGCGCTGGTCTATATCGGCTGGATCGGAGCCTATCTCTTAGACCTTCGGAATCTGCCGGAGGGAGGCTGGTGGTTCATGCTTGTGATGCCTTCGGTCTGGATGGCGGATTCGGGAGCCTATTCCATCGGCCGGGCATACGGAAGGCATAAGCTGGCTCCACGACTAAGTCCGAAAAAGAGCTGGGAGGGTTATGCCGCCAGTATCTTCACGGGGATGATCGCCGGAGGTTTCTTTGTTTACGCGTATTCTGCTTTTGGGAATCTTGCCGGCGATATCACCATCCCGCAGGGCGCGTTGTTGGGATTGATCCTCGGTGCTCTGACGCCATTAGGGGACCTGGGCGAGAGCATGTTCAAACGACAATCCGGGTTGAAGGATTCAAGCGACATCATCCCCGGTCACGGCGGGTTCTTCGACCGCATTGATTCCTGGCTTTGGGGGGCAGTCATCGGATATTATTACCTGGTCTGGTTCATCCTATAACGATTGGAGGGAATCATGAAAGTCCTTGGAGCCACTCCCACCCGCAACCTGGCCCTTGAGATGGCGCGGGTGACCGAGGCAGCCGCCATGCTCGCTGGAAGATACATGGGACGGGGGGACAAGGAAGCGGCGGATCAGGCGGCGGTCAATGCCATGCGGCTCATCCTGGGCACGATCGATATGGATGGTGTGATCGTCATCGGGGAGGGGGCAAAGGATAAGGCGCCGATGTTGTACAACGGTGAGAAAGTCGGCAATGGATCCGACCCGAAGGTGGACGTTGCGGTTGACCCGATCGACGGAACCCGGCCGCTGGCATTTGGCCGCTCGAATTCGCTGGCAACCGTGGCAGTGGCGCCGCGCGGCACGATGTTCGACGCCGGGCCGTTCGTTTATATGAACAAGATCGCGGTCGGGCCCGAAGCGAAGGGCCGGATCGACATCGAGAAATCCATCATAGAAAATCTCAAAGCCATCGCGAAAGCCAAGGACAAGGCCGTGGAGGATTTGACTACGATCATCCTTGACCGTCCGAGGCACGAGGGGATGATATCTGAGATTCGCCGGGCCGGGGCGCGCATCCGTCAGATTCCGGATGGCGATGTGGCGGCTGCGGTAATGACCGCCTGGCCGGAATCCGGCGTGGATGTCCTGTTGGGAATCGGGGGAACCCCGGAGGGGGTGATCGCCGCCTGCGCGCTGCGAGCCATGGGCGGCGAGATCCAGGGAAAGCTGTTCGCGCGGGATGAGGCGGAACAACGCCGAGGGCGCGAGGCCGGCTATGACTTCGACAAAGTGTTGACCATGGACGATCTGGTTTCCTCGGAGGACGTATTCTTCGCCGCAACAGGCATCACCGACGGGGAATTGCTCCAGGGAGTGCGCTATTACGGCGATCACATCACCACCGACAGCCTGGTGGTGCGCGGCCTGACCGGAACCGTGCGTCAGATCATTGCCACGCATACCACGGACAAGTTGGATAACCTGAGCTCGATCCATTATTAAGTGGTATGTCATTGCGAGGGAGCGGAGCGAACGAAGCAATCTTCCATTTACAGGAAGGTCGCCTTGACATTCCCTTTCCTTCTCCGTATAATCCCGCACGCATTCCTGGCTAGCTCAATCGGCAGAGCGCGCGGCTGTTAACCGCTAGGTTCGAGGTTCAAGTCCTCGGCCAGGAGCCAGAAAAGCCCTCCTTATTTTGGAGGGTTTTATTCTTAGGTTTGAGGCCCCCTTGCAGGGGATGGTATTCAAGTCCTCGGCCAGGAGCCAGAAAACCCCCTCCCTATTCATATTATGGAGGGGTTTAATATTAGGTTCGTGGTCCCCATTGAGGGGATGGTATTCAAGTCCTCGGCCAGGAGCCAGAAAAGCCCTCCTTATTTTGGAGGGTTTTATTCTTAGGTTTGAGGCCCCCTTGCAGGGGATGGTATTCAAGTCCTCAGCCAGGAGCCAGAAACCCCCCTCCTTATTCATATTATGGAGGGGTTTAATATTAGGTTCGTGGTCCCCATTGAGGGGATGGTATTCAAGTCCTCGGCCAG
>Ga0194127_10008934_pt1 | contig 10639 bp, 8 predicted proteins | sample TA2KigC100mmetaG_FD_148624 | JGI IMG/M metagenome (GOLD analysis project Ga0194127, IMG submission 148624) | Freshwater microbial communities from Lake Tanganyika, Tanzania - TA2015036 Kigoma Deep Cast 100m | ecosystem: Environmental > Aquatic > Freshwater > Lake | place: Tanzania: Lake... | reverse complement strand
CCCCTACCTCGCGAAGACGGAGAAGCTGCTCCAGTCCCAGATGCCGGAGAACGGGATCGACGAGGTGTCGAACGGCTTGATCCGCAACCAGTTCCAGGACACGACGGTGGCCGGCGGCACGCCCGTGCCGATCCCGGACAACAACCCGACCGGCGTGTCGTCCGATCTGTCGTTCCCTGACCTCGGGATCGCCGAGGGCCTGACCGTGAACGTGAGCCTCACAAACTCCGACGTCTCCAAGGTCGAGGTCCGCCTCTACGACCCGCAGAACGTGATGTACCTGCTGTACTCCGGCGGCTCCACGGGCACGCAGATCACCGCGACGTACCCGGTCCCGACGCCGACGCTGACGGGCGACCTCGGGACGTGGACCGGCAGGAACCCCAAGGGGAAGTGGTGGCTCGAGGTCATCGACTTCGGGTACCTGAACAACGGGTTCGACGGCGCGATCAAGGCGTGGTCCGTGACCACCAAGACCCTGTCCACGAAGAAGGTCGAGGTCGCGGGGGACCTCGGGGTGACGGGCGCGCTCGGGGTCGCGGGCGCCTCGACGTTCGGCGGCGACGTCGTCGTCCAGGGCAGGCTGACGGTGGTGAACCGGCCGGTGGCGTCCGTGTGGACCGCCGAGGAGGACGCGCTGGCGGACGGCGCGTCGATGCAGATGGACACCGGCATCGCGAGCCCGCTGCTGATCGCCCAGGCGTGGTTCCTCCAGGATGGGCAATGGCTCCAGGCCTCGACCGCGGCCGACGTGCAGACGGTGGGCACCTGTTCCGCCTGCGGTGACGGCAAGCACGGCGACTACGTGGCCCAGGGGAACGTCAACCTCGCGGGCGGCACCTACGACTTCGAGTCGTTCACGGTCAGCCCCGGCGCGGTCGTGACGGTGACCGGCAGCACGCCGCTCGTGATCAACGTCCAGGGCGACGTCGTGGTGAACGGGTCGATCGTGCTCAGCGGAGGCTCCGGCACGGACGCGACGTCCTGCTGCCCTGACAACCCCGGCGGTGCGGGGGGCGGCGGCGGCGGCGCGGCCGGAGGGACCGGCAGTTCCAACGGCCAGGCCGGAGGGGGTTCGGGCGGCGGCGGCCAGGGCTGCACCGCCGGCTACGGCTCCGGTGGCGGCGGCGCCGGGTATTCGGCCTCCGGGACCGCCGGAACGACCTCCGGCTGGTCGTGCAGCCCGGGGGGTAGCGGCGGCGCGGCGTACAACGACGCACTCCTCTCCCAGGGCCTCACGGGAGGCTCCGGCGGCGGCGCCGGCGGTTACGGCGGCGCTGCGAACTCGTGCGGCGGCGGCGGAGGCGGAGGCGGCGGCGCGATCAAGATGACGGCCTACAAGATCACGGTCGGGTCGACCGGCGCGATCCTGGCCGATGGGGGTCGCGGCGGCAACGTGCTGGGGGACCGGGACGGCGGTGCTGCCGGCGGCGGCTCCGGAGGCACGATCTGGCTCCGCGCGACCCAGTTGCTCCTCTCCGGGAACGTCCAAGCGCGTGGCGGGGCGGGCGGCACGGCCGACCGTAGCAACGGGTATGGCGGCGACGGCGGCGCGGGCGCGAACGGCCGGATCCGCGTCGATGGCACCGTGGCGGGCACGAGCACGCCGGTGTTCGTGGCGGGCGACACGACCGGGCTCGCGACGCTGGTCCGCAACGCCTTTCCGCTGGCCCAGCCTTCGCCGGGCGTGGTCAGGCTCACCAACAAGTCCGGGAGCACGCAGAAGGTCAAGCTCGTGATCATGCGGTAGCCGCCCCCCCGGTCATCCTCCCCGCCCCGCCGCGAGGCGCGCGTACGGCGCGCGCGAAACCTCGCGCCGTACGTGCGTCATCTCGTGCCAGATCGCGGCCTCGCGCTCGCCCGCGCGGCGGCGGAGGCGCTCGGGGTCGCGGCGCGGCCTCGGCAGTCGGACCGGGCGCGGGACGGGCGCGGGGGCGGGCTCGGAAACGGTGTGGCCCAGCGGCGGGTGGGGCTGTCGGCGGCGCGTCCCGGTTGACGCGGCGCGTCGAATCCCCCTTCCAACGGCTCCGCGACATGGGTACGATACCCCCGGGCCCCGACTCGGAGGACCAATCGCATGCTGGCCGCAGCGGAACGGAAACGGTTGCAGGACAAGGCGCGCGCCATCCGCGAGGAGATCGTGAAGGTGACGTACGCCTGCGGCGGATCCCACATCGGCGGCGCGATGTCGCAGACCGACGTCCTCGTCGCGCTGTACTACAAGTACATGCGGATCGACCCCGCGCGCCCCGACTGGGAGGACCGCGACCGCTTCGTGCTGTCCAAGGGCCACGGGGGGGTCGGGCACGCGGTCGTGCTCGCGGACAAGGGGTACTTCGAGCGGAAGCTGCTCGACGACTTCAACAAGACCGGCTCGCCGTTCGGGATGCACCTGGACCGCCTGAAGGTCCGGGGCGTGGACGCGTCCACCGGGTCGCTCGGCCACGGCTTCGGCATCTCGATCGGCATGGCCATGGGCGCGCGGCTGACCGGCCGGCAGTTCCGCGTCTACTGCGTCGTGGGCGACGGCGAGTGCCACGAGGGCTCCGTCTGGGAGTCCGCGATGGCCGCGGGCCACTTCAAGCCGACGAACCTGACGGTGTTCGTGGACCGCAACCGCTTCTGCCTGGACGGGCCGACCGAGGAGGTCATGCCGCTCGACCCGCTCGACGGGAAGTTCGAGTCGTTCGGGTGGCGCGTCCTGTCCATCGACGGCCACGACTTCGACGCGATCTGCGGGGCGATCGAGACCGCGCACGCGGAGACGGCGCGGCCGGTCGTGGTCATCGCGAACACGGTCAAGGGCAAGGGCGTGGACTTCATGGAGAACCAGACCGCGTGGCACTACGGCGGGCTGGACGACCGGATGAAGGCGCGCGCGCTCGAGTCCATCGCCAGGTCCTGACCCATTCGGGGCGGGCGAGCCCTCGCCCGCCGGACGGGAGGTACGACCATGTCGACCGCTACGCCGACCGCCGGGAAGCCCGCGAAGAAGGCAGCGAAGGCCACCGGGCTGACGTGGACCATCGCCGACGCGGACCACATGACGCAGGCCGAGATCTACGGCGAGGTCCTGACGCAGGCCGCCCTGAAGGACGGCCGGGTCGTCGCGCTGACGGCGGACCTCGCGAAGTCCACGAAGATCGGGAAGTTCGAGCAGAAGGTCCCGGAGCGGTTCTTCAACTTCGGCATCGCCGAGGCGAACATGTTCGCGGTCGCCTCCGGCATGGCCGAGACCGGGCTGATCCCGGTGGTCAGCACGTTCGCGGTGTTCGCGTCGCTGCGCGCGGCCGAGTTCGTGCGGACCGACGTCTGCTACCAGAAGCGCAACGTCAAGATCATCGGCACGCACTCCGGCACGTCGTTCGGGCAGGCGGGCACGACGCACCACTGCACCGAGGACATCGCGGTGATGCGGTGCCTCGCGAACATGACCGTGATCGCCCCCGCGGACGCGCGCGCGACGGCCAAGGCGGTCGAGGCGATGCTCGCGCACGACGGCCCCGTGTACATCCGCATCGGCCGCGGCTTCGAGCCGCCGTGCTACAAGGACATGGACTTCGAGTTCACGATCGGGAAGTCGAACCTCCTGCGCGACGGGACCGACATCACGGTCATCGCGGCCGGCATCCCGGTGCTCCAGGCGGTCGAGGCGGCGGACCGCGTCAAGCCCGACGGCGTCTCCGTGCGCGTCATCGACATGCACACGATCAAGCCGATCGACGAGGAGGCGATCGTCAGGGCCGTTCAGGACACCCGGCGCCTGATCACCGTCGAGGACCACACCGTGGTCGGCGGCCTGGGCACCGCGGTCGCGGACGTGATCGCGAAGAGCGGCAAGGGGTGCGCCTTCCGCAAGCTCGGGTACCAGGACGAGTACTCGATCGTGGGCTATCCCGAGGACCTCCAGCACCGCTACGGGATCGACGCCGACGGGATCGTCTCGGCGATCGGCGAGGTGCTGAAGCAGGACTTCGAGCAGGACGAGGACTGGGAAGACGAATAGCGCCGTCCTCGAAGAGGTGACGCAATGGCCGATCAAGCCCAGGAACTGCGCGCGCGCATATTCCTCCGTTCGTGCCTTCCGCTCGTGAAGGTCGTCCTCGAGGAGCGGTCCGCGTATCGCAAGCTCCTCTACCGCGCGGGCGGCGCGGTGCAGTTCGCCGCCGCGGACAGCGAGCAGGGCGCGTGGGTCGAGCTGACCCCCGAAGGGCTCGACGTGAAGCAGGGGAAGCACCCCTCCCCGTCGATCACGCTCACGTTCAAGGCGCTCCGCGACATGAACGAGTTCTTCGCGGGGGGGCTGGCGCTGCCGCGCGTGTCGGGCATCGCGGGGCTGCCGAGCCTGCTGCGCCTGCTGCCGTTCCTGCTGAAGCTGAAGATGCTCCTGCCGGACGTGATCCCGGAGGACCCGGACGAGAAGGCGCTGAAGGTCCGGATGCTGCTGTTCATGGTCACGAACGCGCTGTCGCAGCTCAACAAGGGCGGCGACGAGGCGATGGCGAAGTACGCGAAGACCAGCCCGGACCGCATCTTCCAGCTCACGGTCGAGAACGGCGGCCCGGCCGCGTACCTCCGCATCAAGGCGGGGCGGTCGAAGGCCGGGCGCGGGACCTACACGCGGCGCCGCCCCTACGTCCACATGATCTTCCCCGACAGCGAGGGGGCGTTCGACGTGCTCACGCAGCATTTCAGCAACGTGGAGGCGGTGCGCCTGGGCAAGCTCCGCATGGAAGGCGCCATGGAGGGGGGCAAGGAGATCGGCCTGCTGATGCAGCGGATCGAGGCGATCACGACGGGGGCGGTGTAGGGAGGTGCCGATGATTCTCGCAGGCGGATTCTGGGACGCGAGTATCGGCCGGCTCGGGAGGCCGGCCGATACCCGCGAGCGCGTAACGGCCAACATGCACCTGTACGCGGTCCTGCCGCGGGTCCTGGACCTGGCGCGGCTGGACGACGCGGCGACGGGCATCGCGCGCGACATGGACGTGTCGATCGCGTTCGCGGTGCGCGGCGGGCCGTACGTGGCGCTCGACTTCAAGCGCGGCTCCGGGGGGGCGCGCCGGACCGGGCTGGCGGACGTCGTGCTGTTCTTCCCGTCCTGCCGGCACCTGAACCGGATGTTCGGGGGCGAGAAGGCCACGCCCATCCCGCTCTGGGGGCTCCACCGCTTCCGCGACCTCCAGCGCTTCACGAAGCTGTCGGATCGGCTGACGCAATACCTGAAGCCCTCCGACGACGACATGGCCGACCCCTGCTTCCGCAAACGCCACGTCGAGCTGTCGCTGCTGGTCGGGCTGGCCGCGTGCCGCGAGGTCGCCGACCTCGACCCCCGCGCGCAGCGGGTCGCGACCGCGCTCCACGACGGGACGATCCAGTACTCGGTGGGGGAGGAGGGGCCGCACGTCACGGCGAAGGTCGAGCACGGCACGATCAGCGTCGCCCCGGGGCGCGTGCCCGATCCGACCACCACCATCGCGCTGCGCGACCTGGACTTCGCGGTCGCCCTGATCCGCGGCGAGGTGGACACGTTCGCCGCGTCCGGTCTCGGGGACATCCGCCTGAGCGGCGACCTCGCGCTGGCCGACAAGTTCAACCACCTGTTCGACCGGGTGGGGCTGTACTTGAAGTAGGGAGCAGGGGGCAGCGGGTACGGGCACGGGCACGGGTACGGGCTCGGGTTCGGGGACGGGAGGTGGCGGCATGGCGCTGTACAAGTTCGACAAGTCGCTGGCGTTGTTCGAGCGGGCCTGCAAGGTGATCCCCGGGGGGATTCCCGGCCACACCAGCCCGGCGTTCGCCGTCGCGGGGTCGTACCCGTACTTCGCCGCGAGCGGCAGGGGCTGCCGGTACAAGGACGTGGACGGCAACGAGTACATCGACTTCATGGCCGCCTACGGCCCGGTCGTGCTCGGGTACAACGACCCGGTCGTCGACGCGGCGGCGGCCCGCCAGCGGGAGGCGGGTTCCCTGTTCAACCACCCGACCGCGCGCTCGGTGGAGCTGGCCGAGCGGATGGTCGCGCTCGTGCCCGGGATGGGTTGGGCGGTCTTCGCGCGCAACGGGTCCGACGTGACCTCGTACGCGGTTCAGGTCGCGCGCGAGCACACCCAGCGACGCAAGATCCTCATGATCAAGGGCGCCTACCACGGCGTGCAGGCGTGGTGCCGCGACGGGACCGGGGGGCTCATCCCGGAGGACTACGAGCACGTCCACGCCTTCGCGTGGAACGACGCGACCCAGGCGGCGGACCTCGTCGGGAAGCACGCGGGCGACGTCGCGTGCATCATCGTCACGCCGTTCCACCACCCCGCGTTCGGGGACCAGGTCCTGCCGGCGCCCGGGTTCTTCGCGGACCTCCGCCGCATCTGCGACGAGGGCGGGATCGCGCTGGTGCTGGACGACGTGCGCGGGGGGTTCCGCCTGTCCATGCACGGGTCGCACGCGTACTTCGGGTTCCGTCCGGACCTCACCTGCTACTGCAAGGCCATCGCGAACGGGTACACGCTCTCCGCGTGCCTGGGCACGGACGCCTACAAGGGCGCGGCGTCGCGCGTGTTCTTCACGGGCAGCTACTTCGGCGGCGCGGTCGAGATGGCCGCGGCCCTCGCGAACCTGGACGAGTTGGAGAAGCGCGGCGCCGTGCCGCACATGATGGCGATGGGCACGATGCTCCAGAAGGGGCTCGCGGACCTCGCGGCGGCGCGGGGCCTCCAAGTGGCGATCTCGGGGCCGCCCACGATCCCGTACATGCGGTTCGCGAACGAGAGGAACTTCCGCCGGATGCAGCGCTTCTCGGGCGAGGCGGCGCGGCGCGGCGTGATCCTGCACCCCCACCACAACTGGTTCCTCATCGCGGCGCACCAGGAGGCCGACATCCGGCTGACCCTGGAGGTCGCGGACAAGTGCTTCGAGATCGTGAAGAAGGAATTCGGAGGGTAGGAGCGATGTCGGGACCGATCACGATCCCGAGTGCCCGCCTGCCGCGGCGTCGCGGCCCGGTCGAGAAGGCGCCGCAGCCGCCGGCATTCGACGAGAAGGCGTTCGTGAGGGAGCTGATCGAGCGCATCGTGGCCGAGTGCCCGCGGCGCCAGCCGACCAGCGAGGACGAGCGAAAGGCGCAAGGGATCGTCGAGGCGGAGTTCGCGCGCCTCGGCCTGGCGACCGGGTACAAGCCGTTCCGGTTCAACGACAACCTGTACTCGAACCTTGCGCTGCACACGGGGCTCGGCACGCTCGGGACCATGGTGTCCGGCGTCTCGCCGTTCGCGGGGCTCGCGCTGCACCTGACGAGCGGCCTGTCGTACCTGTTCGACTCGACGCGCAAGGGCTACTTCCTCAGGCGCGTCCTGGGGTTCAAGCCGTCGCAGAACCTGCTCGCGGTGCTGCCCGCCGAGGGCGAGCCGCGCTTGCGCGTCGTGATCACGGCGCACATCGACGCGGCGTTCACGGGGTGGATCTTCAAGCCGGAGTTCGTGAAGGCCTTCAGCTCCGCGCACCTCCCCAAGGGCTTCGAGTTCATGGGGCGCGCGGTCGCGCTGGCCACGCTGAACCAGTTCCCGCTGGCCGCGATCGACCTGCTGCGCATCGTGTTCGGGCGGGTCCTGACCGCGCCGCTGCGTCCGCTCGAGGCGCTCCTGACGCTGCCGTCCGCGCTCGCGTTCGTGATGAACCTGCAGATGGTGCTGCGCAACGAGGTCGTCCCGGGCGCGAACGACGACCTGTCAGGGGTTGCCGCGCTGCCCATCCTGGCACGCCGGCTGGCCGCGACGAAGCGGCCCGACGTCGAGTACGTGTTCGCGGTGACCGGGTGCGAGGAGGCCTCGCTCGGCGGCGGCGACGCGCTCGCGAAGCAGATGGCCGGGGTCTGGGACAAGACGAAGACGGTGGTGGTCGGCCTCGACATGCTGTCGCTCGGGCAGCTCCACTTCCTGGAAGGGGAGGGCGAGGTCATCCGCACCTGGATCCCGCAGTGGCTGGGCGACGCCTGCCGCAAGGTCGCGGCGTCCGAGCCCCGCTTCGCGGAGGTGAAGGGCTTCCGCGTCGACATCGGCGGGTCCGACGTGGCCGCGTTCCTGGCGCGCGGCTGGGAGGGTGTCTGCCTCGCGTGCATCGACCCCGAGAAGGGCATGCCGGAGCACTACCACTCGCCGAAGGACGCCCCCGAAAACATGGATTGGGACAAGGTGATCTTCTCGATCGACTTCGCGGAGAGGCTGGTTCGCGAGATCGTCGCCATCCGCCTGCCCGGAGGCTCGTGATGATGCGGAAGACCCTGCTGATGCTGCCGGCGGCGCTGCTCCTCGGCTGCTCGTCCGCCTCCGAGGTCGGGTCGGACCCCGGCCCCGGCGACGCGACCGACTCCTCGGCCCAGCCCGACCTCGCGGGCTGCCGGGTGACGGCGAACCTCGATGGCGCCTACTTCCGCGCCCTGAGCCTGATCATCGAGAAGCCCGCGGGCAACGAGGGCGCGCTCGCCGAGACGCTCACGATGATCTGGAACCCCCAGCTCCGGAGCGGGCTCCTCGTGCTGATGTTCCGGGTGACGAAGCACGACCTCGCGACCGGCGAACTGGTCATGGAGGGCGGGTCGGGCATCCGGATCACCGAGGGCAAGAACGCGGGCAGGTTCCAGTTCCTGGCCCACCCCGCGCCGAACGCGATCCGGCTGAAGGTCGACGACTGCGTGGCCACCGTGACCGAGCCCGCCGAGATCCGCATCTACCCCGAGTACTGCACCGACTCGATCCCGATCAAGGGCCTGACGGTCGGGCTGAACCTCGCTCCGGACGGCTCCGCCATCGGCGAGGGGAGCTGGATGAAGGGCAGCCTGTGCGCCACGAACGCCAAGGGCATCGACACCAAGTTCCTCCCCGAGTCCGAGGGCTGCATCAACTTCTACGGCTTCATCAACGACATCGGCGTGCCGACCGACTCCACCGCGGCCGCGTGTGGCGAGGACCCCGCGGCCTGGGCGTTCGAGGGCAGGTTCCACGCCCCCCGCATGATGGACGACGAGTTCCTCCCCGGCGAGAACTCCCTGATCCGCAGCTTCAAGTGCTTCTGATCGCGGTCCGGCCCCCCCCCCGCGCCCTCGGCCGGCGGCGTGGACTCCACCGCCGGCCGCCCGGGAACGAAGGGGACGGGCGCGGGGGGGGATCAGTGCTCCCGAATCGGCTGGTAGTCCGCGACCATGTGCTCCATCCGCTCCCAGATGTGGGACGCGTCGTTCGTCAGCACGTGGAGGTCGCGCTTGCGGCCGGTGATGTCCTGGACGTGGCGGCGCAGCACGGCCTCGCGCACGAAGCCGAGCCGCTCCAGCGCGCGCTCGGCCCCGGCCTGGCCGTCCACCACGTGGGCCACGATCTTCTCGAGCCCGATCGACATGGCGTGCCGGACCAGGATCCCGGCGAGCGCCGTGGCGATGCCCTGGCCCTGCCAGTCGCGAGCGACCACGAACCGGACGTCCGCGACGTGCGTGGCCCAGCGGTGCCGCTCGCGCTCCAGCGTCGCGGTCCCGATGATCCTGTTTTCGTGCTCGACCGCGATCCCGACGAGCCAGTCGTCGTCCTCGTTCGTCACGTAGCGCTCGACGGTCCTCGGCTGGGTGACGTCGTTCCGCAGGTAGCGCCGGTCGATCTCGGGCAGGCCCCGGAAGAACTCGAGCATCGGCTTCGCGTCGCCGGGAACCATCTGGCGCACGACGACCGTGCGGCCGTCGCGCAGCGGGATCTCGATCGGGTAGACATGGGCTTCCATCACGCTCCTCCGAGGTCTCCGAGCCGGATTGTACGACTGATCCGGGTCGGGTTTTCATGACGGATCGCACGGAAACTACGATACCGGATCTCCGGGTTCTACGTCGCCGTCCAGGAACGCGACCCTCCAGCCGTCCGCGTCGTTGCCCCCGGCCAGCACCATGCCCTCGGACACGCCCCACTTCATCTCGCGCGGCTTCAGGTTCGCCACCACGACCAGCCGCCTGCCCACGAGCACGGACGGGTCCGGGTAGGCGGCCCGGATCCCCGCGAAGACCTGCCGGAGACGGCCCTCGCCGAGGTCGATGCCCAGCCTGATCAGCTTCTTGGCCCCCTCGACCGCCGAAGCCGATCGCACCAGCCCGGCACGCAGATCGACCTTCGCGATCGCGTCGATCGTGATCTCCTCCGCCAGGGGCTTCAGGTCGGTCCGGGCGACCGCCTCGCCGGCAGGGGAGGGCTCCGGGGCCGGGGGGGGCTGCGGCGCAACCGGCTTCGCGGGGGCGCCCGCACCGAGGCGCGCGTGCAGCCGCGCCCAGGAGTCCTTCAGCGGCACGGTTCGGTTGAGGACCGGCCGGCCGGGGCCGCAGTCCTTCGAGTCCGCGCAGAAGTAGCCCACGCGCTCGAGCTGCCAGCGGGACCCGGGCGCCGCGTCGGCGAGGTAGGGCTCCGCCTTGGCGCGGACGACCGCGAGCGAGTCCGGGTTCAGGTGCGTCAGGAACCCGGCCTCGTCCGCGAGCGGGTCCTCGACGTCGAACAGGCGGTCGTACAGCCGCACCTCCGCGTCCACGGCGTGCTCCGCGGACACCCAGTGGATCGTCCCCTTGACCGTCCGGCCGTCCGGCGACGTGCCTCCCCGCGAGCCCGGGTCCCAGGTCGCC
>Ga0194127_10008933_pt1 | contig 10640 bp, 6 predicted proteins | sample TA2KigC100mmetaG_FD_148624 | JGI IMG/M metagenome (GOLD analysis project Ga0194127, IMG submission 148624) | Freshwater microbial communities from Lake Tanganyika, Tanzania - TA2015036 Kigoma Deep Cast 100m | ecosystem: Environmental > Aquatic > Freshwater > Lake | place: Tanzania: Lake... | reverse complement strand
CGTCGAAGAGGGCGATCACCGTCGTGGCGCGCGCCGTCGCGGGGGCTCGCAGCAGCGCCTCCAGCGCGGCGTGGCAGCCGGCCAGGTTGTCGATGCGCGGCGCGGCGAAGAGCTCCTCGCGCAGGCCGGCCAGGGCGGGCGGCTGCGCGTCGACGAGCTCGAGATCGGCGCCGACGACATCGGCCGGCCGGACTCCCGCAGCGCCGGCCAGGAGCTCGCGCAACGCGCCGGCGCCCGGAGCGCGCCCGCCGTCCAGGCCCAGGATCGGCGCCAGGTGCTTCTGCGCGTCGAGCTTCAGCCCCTCCTGGTTGACCTCGCGTTGGAAGTGGATCGCCGCCAGGGGGATGCGGCAGAGCGGCCGCGCGACCCGCACGAGGGCGACGCGCGGTTCCCCGCCCCGCCGGCGCACGAGCAGCCGGCCGGCGAGCGTGAGATCGCGGTCGGCCCAGCTGGCCAGCAGCGGCCCGCCGTAGACCTCGACGCCCAGCTGCAGGTAGCCGCGGGCCTCGTAGGGCGACTTCGGCTTCACGCGCAGGCCGGGGGAGTCGCAGTGCGCTCCGATGATGCGGAAGCCCGCCTCCGCCGGAGGCGCGGAGCCGACCCGGCCGGCGACGAGCCCGGTCGCGCCGCGCGATAGGTGGAAGCCCTGGCCGGGGCGCAGCCTCCACGGCGCCCGCTCGTCGAGGCGGGCGAAACCGGCCGCCTCCAACCGCGCGGCGGCGGCCGCCACCGCGTGCGCCGCCGTCGGGCCGGCGTGGATGAAGTCCATCAGGTCAAGCGTCGTCTTCCTGGCCCTGTCCGCCGCCATGCCCGCCCCCCTTCGCCGCCCGGGTCTCGCCGATCCGCGTCGCTTGCGCGCCCAAGATAGCCTCCCGAACCGGATCGGGCCATCGGGATTAGGCCCGGTGGCGGGGATTCGGTCCGGGACGGCCCGATGCGATCCGAGCCGGCGCGCCCCGTCCCGCCCGGACCCCGCCGGCCCCGAAGGAAAGACCCCCGCCGTGCCGAGAACGGGAAGGAAGGGCGGCCGGGGACCGCGGGCGCGTCTGCGCCCCGCGCGGCGGCCGTCTCTCCGGACCGGTCAGCAGCGAGGCTTCGATGGGGATCGCATCCGCCTGCCGTTTCGCCCCGCGCTTCCGCGCCCCGCGCCTCCGCGCGCCGCGGTTCAGAGCCCCGTGCCTCCGTGCGCCGCGGCGTCCCCTCCTCGGTCTCCTCGCCGGGTTGCTCCTCGCCCCGGGCGCGGTGGCGCAGCTCACGCCGCAGCAGGAGGCGGCGCGCATCGCCGAGATCCAGCGCCGCATCGAGAGCCGCGGCCTGCACTGGACGGCCGGGCGCACGGCGCTGACCGCGCTCACCTGGGAGGAGATGCAGACGCGCCTCGGGCTGCGCATCCCGCCCGAGTACGGCGACATTCCCTCCGGAGGCGGCAAGGAAGATCTGGCTCCGGGCAGCACGGGCGCCGGCGCGCTCGAGGACGTTGCCCCTGCCGCCCCCGCTCCCAGCATGGGCGCGAACGCTGGAGCGCTCGGGGCCGGCGCCCGCGCCCCCAGCGCGCCCGAAGCCGTCGCCCTCGCCGCCCCCGCGCCGGCCGGCGCGGCCGGGCCGCCCTTCGCCCTTCCCGCGCGCTGGGACTGGCGCGAGCTGGGCGGGACGACGCCGGCGCGCGATCAGCGGCGCTGCGGCAGCTGCTGGGCCTTCGCCGCCATCGCCGCCGCCGAGTCGGCCATCCGGATCCACTCGGGCGAGGACGTCGACCTCTCCGAGCAGCAGATGCTGAGCTGCAACCTCTACGGCTACGGCTGCGACGGCGGCTGGATGACGGCCGTCTACCGGCACCTGCGGTCTACGGGCGGTGTCACCGAGGCCTGCATGCCCTACACGGCCGACGACGGCGCCCCCTGCCTGCAGAGCCAGTGCGCGGCGCGGCGTTATCTCGACGGCTACCGCGCCGTGACGACGACGACGCGGGACCTGAAGCTCGCCCTGCTGCGCGGGCCCTTCGCGGCGGCGATGGCCGTCAGCGAGGACTTCTCCGCCTACACCGGGGGCTGCTACAGCCACCCCGACGCGCGCACGCCCAACCACGCCATCCTGATGGTCGGCTGGGACGACACGCTCTGCGGCGGTGAAGGGGCCTGGATCTGCAAGAACAGCTGGGGCACCGACTGGGGCGAGGAGGGATTCTTTCACCTCGCCTACGGGAACTGCTCGATCGGGTTCGGGGCCGAGCAGGTCGACTACACGCCGCCCTCGGGCATCGTCATCGCCCACGGCGTGCCCGAGGATCCGTTGAGCGGCGCGGGGGGCGTCGAGCTGCGGGCGGTCGTCGCGACACCCGGAGAGACGCACGCCGCCGGCTCGCCGAGCCTGCGGTACCGCGTCGGCGGCGGCGCCTTCGCCGCCCTGCCCATGGCGCCGACCGGGGAGCCGAACGAGTTCCTGGCCCACATCCCCGCCCAGTTGGACGGCGCGCTGGTCGAGTACTACTTCGAGGCGGCCACGCTGGAGGGCAGCGAGCAGACCGACCCGCTGGCGGCGCCGCTGCACACGCACCGGCTGCGTTTCGGCTACACGGTGCTCTACGCCTTCGACGGCGAGAGCGGCACCGCCGGTTGGTCGCACGGGCCGGTGACGGACGGTCGCGGCGACCAGTGGCACCTGAGCACGCAGCGCAACCACACGCCGGGCGGCAGCCGCTGCTGGAAGTGCGGCCCGGTCGGGCGGGACAACTACCAGCCGTTGCTCGACGCCGGCCTGGTGACGCCGGCGATCACGCTCCCCGCGCAGGCGATGCTGCGCTTTCATCACTGGATCGACGCCGAGCGCAGCCCGTTCGAGCTGGGGTGGGCCTACGACGGCGGCATCGTCGAGATCAGCCTGGACGGCGGGCAGTCCTGGACGCAGCTCGCCCCGGTCAACGAGTGGCCCTATCGCGCCCGGCGCGGCGCCGCGCCCGGGCCCTTCGCCGCCGGCACGGGGCTCTTCTCCGGATCCGAGGGCTGGCGCGAGGAGCGCTTCGACCTCTCCGGCTTCGAGGGCGAGGCGCAGCTGCGCTTCCGCTTCGGCAGCGACGGCGCGGTCGCCTTCGAGGGCTGGTGTCTCGACGACATCCAGGTGCTGGGACTGGCCCCCGGCTCGCCGCCGGTGCCGGTGCGCCTGTTGGAGTTCGCCGGCGCCTGGGTGGAGCCGAAGATCACCCTCTCCTGGCAGATCGACGACCCCCGGGGCGTCCTCGGCTTCCACCTCGGGCGGTCGCCCTGGCCCGGCGGGCCGTTCGAGCGGCGCACGGCGGCGATGATCGCCGCGGGGGGACAGGAGGAGGATGCCTTCTCCTTCGTCGACGCCGCCCCGGCGGACGCCGAGGGGGCCTACTATCGGTTGATCGCCGTGGAGCTCAGCGGCGCGGAGACGCCGCTCGGGTTGACGCGCGTGCTGCGCGGACAGCAGAGCGCGCCCGCCCAGCGCGCGCGCCTTCTGGCCAATGTGCCCAACCCCTTCGACGCGGTGACCGCGCTGCACTTCGAGCTGCCCCTGGCCGCGGCGCCGAGTCCGGTGCTGCTGGAGGTCTTCGACCTGCAGGGCCGTCTGGTGGCGCGCCCCCTGGAGGCGCGGGAGATGGCGCCGGGCACGCACTGGACGCTCTGGGACGGGCGGGACCTGGGCGGCCGCTTCGTGCCCGCCGGCGCCTACTGCGCCCGGCTGCAGGCGGGGGCCGAGCGGGTCGTGCGCACGATCACCGTCATTCGCTGATCCGGCTAGCGGTTCCCCGCGTCCGGATCGCTCGCTTGACCCGGGGTTCGCCAGCGTGTATCTTCCTTCGCTCCCGTCCGGCGCGCTAACTCCGTCCATCAGGCCGCCTTGGGGATCTCATAAGCGGATCTCCCGCCGGATCGGTCCGCGGAGCGAGTAGACTCCGCGGACGCTCTTTCGGCCGGCCCGCGCCGCGCGGGGCCGGCGGTGTGCGCAGTCGCTGGGAGGATCGTCATGGGCAGCCGACGCATGGTCACGATCGACGGAAACACCGCCACTTCGTCCGTGGCTCACCGGATCAACGAGGTGATCGCCATCTACCCGATCACCCCCTCTTCGGTGATGGGCGAGCTGGCCGACGAGTGGTCGGCCGCCGGACAGCGCAACATCTGGGGCGCGGTGCCCGACGTCATGGAGATGCAGTCCGAGGGGGGCGCGGCCGCGGCCGTGCACGGCGCGCTGCAGGCCGGGGCGCTAACCACGACCTTCACCGCCTCCCAGGGCCTGCTGCTGATGATCCCGAGCATGTAGGGGATCGCCGGCGAGTTGACCGGCTACTGCATGCACGTCTCGGCGCGCACGCTGGCCACCCACGCGCTGTCGATCTTCGGGGACCACTCCGACGTCATGGCCGTGCGCCAGACCGGCTTCGCCCTGCTCTCGTCGGCGTCGGTCCAGGAGGCGCACGACTTCGCCTGCATCGGCCAGGCGGCCTCGCTCGCCTCGCGCGTGCCCTGTCTCCATTTCTTCGAGGGCTTCCGCATCTCCCACGAGGTGGCGACGATCGCGGAGTTGAGCGACGACGACCTCCGCCACATGATCACCGACGAGTTCGTCGCCGCGCACCGGGCCCGGGCGATGACTCCCGACCGGCCGGTGCTGCGCGGCACCGCGCAGAACCCCAACGAGTTCTTCCAGGCGCGCGAGGCCTGCAATCCCTACTACGACCGCTGCGCGGCGATCTTCCAGGAGCAGATGGACCGCTTCGCCGCGCGCACGGGACGCGCCTACCGGCTGTTCGACTATGTCGGGCACCCGCAGGCCGAGCGGGTGATCGTGCTCATGGGCTCCGGCGCCGAGGCGGCGCGGGAGACGATCGACTGGCTGACGGCGCGCGGCGAGAAGGTCGGGATGCTGCAGGTCCGCCTCTTCCGTCCCTTCTCGGTCGAGGCCTTCATCCGCGCGCTGCCGGCGACGACCCGCGCCCTCGCCGTCCTCGACCGGACCAAGGAGCCGGGAGCGCTGGGCGAGCCGCTCTACCAGGATGTCGTCACCGCGCTGCGCGAGGGGCACGACGCCGGCCTGGCGAGCTGGACCGGCGACGACTGCCCGCGGGTGATCGGCGGCCGCTACGGGCTCTCCTCGAAGGAGTTCGACCCGGCGATGGTCAAGGCCGTCTACGACGAGCTGGCCAAGCCGGAGCCCAAGAACCACTTCACCGTGGGGATCGTCGACGACGTCACCCGCACCTCGCTGGAGGTCGACGAGAGCTTCGACACCGAGCCGGACAGCGTCGTCCGCGCCGTCTTCTTCGGCCTGGGCGCCGACGGCACGGTGGGCGCGAACAAGAACTCGATCAAGATCATCGGCGAGGAGACGGACAACCACGCTCAGGGTTACTTCGTCTACGACTCGAAGAAGGCGGGGGCGATCACGATCTCCCACCTGCGCTTCGGGCCCCAGCCGATCCACTCGACCTATCTGGTCCGCAAGGCCAACTTCGTCGGCTGCCACCAGTTCGTCTTCCTCGAGAAGTACGACATGCTCGAGTACGCGGCGCCCGGAGCGGTCTTCCTGCTCAACGCCCCCTTCGGGCCCGACCGGATCTGGGACGAGCTGCCGCGCGAGGTGCAGGAGACGATCATCGCCAAGCGGCTCAAGTTCTACGTCATCGACGCCTACGAGGTCGCCCGCGAGGCGCGGATGGGCACGCGCATCAACACGATCATGCAGACCTGCTTCTTCGCCATCTCCGGCGTGCTCCCGCGCGACGAGGCGATCGCCCAGATCAAGCAGGCCATCGAGAAGACCTACAAGAACAAGGGCCAGGAGATCGTCCAGCGCAACTTCGCCGCCGTCGATCACACCCTGGCCAATCTGCACGAGGTGCCGGTGCCCGCCCGGGCGACCTCGGCTAAGCGGATGCCGGGCGCCGTGGCGGACGAGGCCCCGGAGTTCGTCAGGAAGGTCACCGCGCCGATCATGCAGAACAAGGGCTACCAGCTCCCGGTCAGCGCCTTCCCCGACGACGGCACCTGGCCGGTGGGCACGACCAAGTGGGAGCCCCGCAACATCGCCCTCTCGATCCCGGTCTGGGACGCCGACCTCTGCATCCAGTGCGGGAAGTGCTCGCTCATCTGTCCGCACGCCGCGATCCGGATGAAGGTCTACGAGCCGGCGCTGCTCGCCGGGGCGCCGCCGACTTTCAAGTCGGCCGACTACCGGACGGCCGACTTCAAGGGGATGAAGTTCACGGTGCAGACGGCGCCGGAGGACTGCACCGGCTGCACGCTGTGCATGGTCGTCTGCCCGGCCAAGGACAAGGCCAATCCCAAGCGCAAGGCGCTGGAGATGCAGCCGCAGATGCCGCTGCGCGAGCCGGAGCGGGCCAACTACGCCTTCTTCCTCGGTCTGCCGCAGATCGACCGGCGCAAGGTCAGGCGCGACACGGTGAAGGGCTCGCAGTTCCTCGAGCCGCTCTTCGAGTACTCCGGCTGCTGCGCCGGCTGCGGCGAGACCCCCTACGTCAAGCTGATGACCCAGCTCTTCGGCGACCGCGCGCTGATCGCCAACGCCACGGGCTGCTCCTCGATCTACGGCGGCAACCTGCCGACGACCCCCTACACGACCAACGCCGACGGGCGCGGGCCGACCTGGAACAACTCGCTCTTCGAGGACAACGCCGAGTTCGGCTTCGGCTTCCGCCTGGCGATCGACCAGCACGCCCGCCTCGCCGGGGAGCTGCTGAAGGGCCTGGCTTCGCGGGTCGGCGACGACCTGGTCAGCGGGATCCTCGGCGCCGACCAGACGGGCGAGGAGGGGATCTTCGCCCAGCGCGAGCGCATCGCCGCGCTGGGCGGCAAGCTCGCCGCGATCGCGACGCCCGAGGCGAAGCGGCTGGCGGAGATCGCCGACTACCTGGTCAAGAAGAGCGTCTGGATCCTCGGCGGCGACGGCTGGGCCTACGACATCGGCTACGGCGGGCTCGATCACGTGCTGGCCATGGGGCGCGACGTCAACATCCTCGTCCTCGACACCGAGGTCTACTCGAACACGGGCGGACAGGCCTCCAAGGCGACGCCGCTGGGCGCGGCGGCGAAGTTCGCCTCGGCGGGGAAGGCCACGCCGAAGAAGGACCTGGGCATGATGGCGATGACCTACGGCAACGTCTACATCGCCCGCGTGGCCATCGGCGCCAACGACGCGCAGACCGTGAAGGCGTTCGTCGAGGCGGACGCCTATCCGGGAACCTCGCTGATCATCGCCTACTCGCACTGCATCGCCCACGGGTACGATCTCGTCCTCGGGCCCTCGCAGCAGAAGACGGCCGTCGACGCGGCGCTCTGGCCGCTCTACCGCTACGACCCGCGCCGCGCCGTGCTGGGCGAGCCGGCGCTGAAGCTCGATTCGGGCGACCCGAAGGTGCCCGTGTCCGAGTTCACGAAGAACGAGGCGCGCTTCCGGATGATCGAGAAGATGGATCCGGACCGCTACCGCCAGCTGCTGGAGATGGCCCAGCAGGCCGCCGACCAGCGCTGGGCCGCCTACAAGCACATGGCCCAGCTCGGGGCCGGCGCCCCGGCGGCGAAGTAGGCGCCGGGGCGGCGAAGCAGACGCCGGGGCGGTGAAGCAGACGCCGGGGCGGTGAAGCAGACGCCGGGGCGGCGAAGCAGACGCCGGGGCGGCGGGGAAGGGCGGCGGAGAGGGCCGGGGCCGTTCCGGGCGCAGGCGGGCGCGCCGCCGCGCGGGGTGGCGGCGGGCGGGAACAGAGGGCCGCAGCCCCGGTACAAGGGGGCGATCGCGGACCAAGGAGGATGGCCGGATGGATCTCTCGACGACCTATCTCGGGCTGCAACTGCCCCACCCGTTGATGCCGGGGGCCTCTCCGCTCACCGCGGACCTCGACGCGGTCAAGCGTCTGGAGGATGCGGGAGCTGCGGCGATCGTCATGAACTCGCTCTTCGAGGAGCAGTTCACGCGCGAGGCGCTGGCCGCGCAGGAGGCGATGGAGACGCCGGCCGAGTCGTTCGCCGAGGCGCTGAGCTACTTCCCTCGCTCCGACGAGTTCCGGCTCGGGCCCGACGAGTACTTCGACCGCCTGCGGCGCATCAAGGAGACCGTCGGCATCCCGGTGATCGCCTCGCTCAACGGCGTCACCTCGGGCGGCTGGGTCCGCTGCGCCCAGCAGATCGTCGCCGCGGGCGCCGACGCGCTGGAGCTGAACGTCTACTACCTGGCGACCGATCCGCGCGAGAGCGGCGCGGCGCTGGAGCAGAAGACCGTCGCGCTGCTCCGCGCCGTCAAGCAGGTCGTCGCCATCCCGGTCGCCGTCAAACTCTCGCCCTTCTACTCCTCGCTGCCGCACATGGCCCGGCAGCTCGAGGAGGCGGGGGCCGACGGGCTGGTGCTCTTCAACCGCTTCTACCAGCCCGACATCGACATTGAGGAGCTGGAGGCCAAGCGCGCTCTCGAGCTCTCCACCTCCGCCGAGCTGCTGCTGCGGCTGCGCTTCCTGGCGATCCTGTCGGGCCGCGGCCACGCGTCGCTGGCGGTGACCGGAGGCGTGCACACCGCGGCCGACGCGGTCAAGGCGATCATGGCCGGCGCGCACGCGGTGCAGATGGTCTCGGCGCTCCTGCAGCGCGGGCCCGCCTACCTGCGCCAGGTCTGCCGGGAAGTGGAGACCTGGCTGGAGCGCCGCGGCTACGCGTCGCTGGCGCAGATGCGCGGGAGCATGGACCTCTCGCGCAGCCCGGATCCGGGCGCCTACGAGCGCGCCAACTACGAGCACATCCTGCAGGGCTGGCGGCCGGAGTAGCCGGCGCGAGGCTTCCCTCGGGCCGTCCCTCGGGCGAGCCGCGCGGCGGGTCCCGGGCGGCGCCTCCGTCGGGCGAGCCGCGCGCGCGGCCCCGAGCCGTAGGCGACCCGACCGGGCTCGACGAGGCGGGTCCCCGCGCGCCGGGCTGCGGAGGCCCTGACCGGTGGAGGAAGGGCATGACCCAGCGGACGCTTGGCCTGGACGACCGTCTCCACGAGTACCTGACGCGGACCTTCCTGCGCGAGCCGGAGGTGATGCGCGAGCTGCGCGCGGAGACGGCCCGCCTGGGCGAGATCGCCCGCATGCAGATCGCCCCCGAGCAGGGCCAGCTCATGGGGCTGCTCCTCGAGCTGATCGGCGCGCGGCTGGTCATCGAGATCGGCACCTTCACCGGCTACAGCGCGCTGGCCATGGCCCGCACGCTCCCCGACGACGGGCGGCTGATCGCCTGCGACGTGAGCGAGGAGTGGACGCGGATCGCCCGCCGCTACTGGCTCGCCGCCGGCGTGGCCGGGAAGATCGACCTGCGCCTCGGCCCCGGGCTGGCCACGCTGGAGGCGCTCGAGGCCGAGGGCCTGGGGGGCAGGGTGGACGCCGCCTTCGTGGACGCCGACAAGGCCGGCTACGACCTCTACTACGAGCGGCTGCTGCGGCTCCTGCGGCCCGGCGGGCTGATCATGATCGACAACGCCTACTGGGGGGCCCGCGCCGAGGATCCGCAGGGGCGCACGCCCGAGACCGAGGCGGTCCGGGCACTGAACGCCAAGCTGCGCGACGACGAGCGGGTGACGCTGGCGCTGGTGCCGGTCGCCGGCGGGCTGACGCTGGCGCGCAAGCGCGAGGTCGCGCGGTAGGCGGCTCCGGCAGCGCAATCAAAGCCCAACCTGAAGCTCAAACTTTCCGAACATACGTCCCCTTTCATCGGACGGCACGCCGGGTGCGGGACCCGGCGATGTCGGCCGGGGAGGGGGTGGCATGGACGGGAGTCGAACGCGGGCGCGGAGGCGGGAGGGGCGCTGGGTCCGGGACGGCGAGCCCGCATCCGCCGCGCATCGTCTTCTCAGGGGTTTCTGGGGGCGCAGCTGGGTCCTGCTCGCGCCGCTGCTGGGGATGGCCTGGGCCCACAGCTCCCACGTGCGCCCCGACGTCGCGGCGCTCGAATCGGTCTCCCGGATGGACCTGCAGCGCGCGCTCGACCGCGAAGACGCCCTGCGCGTGCTGGTCTCGGCCGAGCAGGGCGAGACCGAGACGGTCCTGGCGGAGATCGACGCGCTCCACCTGCCCCGCGTCCTGCTGCGCCAGACCGTGCTCGACAGCCTGGCCCGCTGGGAGCGCTCGCCGCGCTTCGGCCTCGCCCGGTTGCAGGCGCGCGTCGACTCCCTCCGGACGCTCAACGACTACCTGGCCGCGGACCTGGCCGCGGTGGACCGCTCGCTTGCCGATCAGCGGGCGCTCCTGGCGAACCTGCAGGGATGGCAGGCGGCCCTGGGGGACTCCCTGGCCCGCGTCGAACAGCTGCTGGCCGCGAACGCCGCCGAGGCCGAGCGCGGCACACGCAGGAACGAGGTGCACGCCGCCTTGTCGCGCGCCTGGTACCTCTTCGGCCCGGCGATCGGCATGCTCTGGACCCGGAACTCCTAACGGGCGGGGGTCGGGAGCGGCCGTCCGCGGGGCCCGGGCGGACGGCGAGGACAGGGGCGAGCGGCCGGGCCGCGGCGCCGGGAGCGCGGCGGCGGCCGAGGAGCGACGGGATGAGCAGGTCCGAGTACTACAACACGCCCATCCGGGGAACGCTCGTGGCGATGGCCGCGGTCTTCCTGCTGGCCGTCGCCGGGGGGGTGACCTGGTTTTC
>Ga0194127_10008930_pt1 | contig 10641 bp, 7 predicted proteins | sample TA2KigC100mmetaG_FD_148624 | JGI IMG/M metagenome (GOLD analysis project Ga0194127, IMG submission 148624) | Freshwater microbial communities from Lake Tanganyika, Tanzania - TA2015036 Kigoma Deep Cast 100m | ecosystem: Environmental > Aquatic > Freshwater > Lake | place: Tanzania: Lake... | reverse complement strand
TTTTTGCTTGAGCGTGCCATTTGCCAACGTGACCAGGGCTGCGGATGCCATGCCTGAGCCGGAACCACATTCAGCCTGACACCCACCGACCTCTGCCGAAAAAGTGGCATGAGCCGCGATGAACACACCGATCATTCCCGCAGCCAGCATGGCTTTTGTCATTTCATCCACAGATAACCCCAGTGATGTTGCCGCACCGATACACGCCCCAGGTAATCCCGCGCATGCCCCAGCTGTAGGCGCTGCGACGATTACGCCCATTGAGCTTTTCACCTCCATCATGGCGGTCACGCACAGGATCATCTGATTTAGCATTCCGCCATCGAGCAACAGCTGATTTTCCATTCGCGTCTTGAAGAGTCCAGATTGAGGGCCCAGGATGCGGTCAGCGTATTTGGTTCCGGCAATTCCATCAAGAATTGATTTTTGCATGAGGCGTACGATCTCAGACATCCGCTGAAATACCTGCTCGTGGGATAGATTGCCGCGGGCACTCTCGTAATGGACCGCCAGTTCCCACAATGCCAGGTTTTTATCCGCGTTATAGTCCAGCATTTCATCGCAGGTAATGAACGGCACACGGATCTTTTGGCTGGACATCACTGGCAGGACTGGCGGAATGGATTTCAAGGATCTGATATCGAATTGTGCATGGAGCGTTGAAATGATCCTATCCTCTAGGAAATTCTGTGCTTTGATCTCAACCATCCGCACATTCATACCGCTTAGGAGAATGATCTTGTCGGTGCTTATGTTTTCCTGTAGGTATTTTACGATCTCATCGCCGTTTGAATCTACGTAGATCAGGGTTTCAAAATAATCGCCAGCCAGCGACAAATCGATGCCATCGATCTCCACGATTTCCATCATCCCACCGCCGGTGGAGATTGCGGTCATTGTGTGTTGCTCTATGGAATTTTTTAGGGTTAATTTATAGGCACTGGGATGCTTCGCTCCGATATCTTTAATCTCGATCTGGACTCTGATGCCAGCTTCCCGAATCGCCTGGGTGGATTGCGTCAGTCGTTCATCGGCAGTCTCCCAGCCCAGAAGACCTCCAAACATGCCCATATCAGAGCCTTGACTGTCATGGGTGGTAGCAAGTGAACCGTGCGAGTCAAACTCAATGAGTACCTCTTCGATCCTGGCATCCATCAAGTCTCTGGCGATCCGCCCGATGCGTAGGGCAGCGGCGCAATGCGAACTGGATGGTCCGCGCATGACGGGTCCGATCACATCATTGAAAATACTGGGGTAGTTAGTCAGGGTTTCGATATGGTCAAGAGGCAAAGGCTTATTACTTGTAAACATGTCCGACTCCTTATTGTCCGGGGCACCGATAAACTTTGAGCAACCCAATCTGCTCAATTACACGATAAATCTACTGCAAACCGCACTCAGCAAAACCTGAGAAATACTAACACATTGACTCAATTCGTGGAAGATTTTGGCTACGGTCTTTGCGCGGGACTGCCAAGGACCGATTTCGCTTTGGAAGTGCATGCGTGTTTCGGCTGTGTTTTGGACTTGGATTTTGCACCAGATTCTGATAATACAAACTGAATATTGATCCCATTCGATTTAAACCTTACATGTGATTATTTGAAAAGAACAAAAGATACTTCTACTGTGGATGGTTCAAAGCATGTCCTGCAAGCCGCCTCTTGTGCCAAAGGCAACATATACCCTTCTCGGTTTCACTGCGATGATCTACCTTTTACAAATGGCAAGCATGGCAATTTGTAAATTAGCCTGGGGCCCGGTATTGATAACTGGGGGCAGGTGGGCGGACTGCTCGACGGCGCAATATTTGCCTGGTTCGCCGTCTGCGCTGGGAAGTGGTGGGAATCTACCCAGTTTTCATTTACAGGATCAACGTGAATTTCGTGAGATCGTTTTGGGTGCAAGTGAGGCGCTCCTTGTTTTTGGGGCATTGGCTACCTGGGGATTATTTTCAGGGTAAATGGCTTTTTGAAGAGGAACTTCTGAATCCCTTAAACAAAAAACGCGTCGATTTTGCGCCGCGTTTTTGATTCGTAAGTTTGAGATTAAATTTAGTTGGTAAACCTTGGGTCTAAAGCATCTCGCAGACCATCTCCAAGTAAATTGAATGCCAACACTGTGATCATGATGAAGATGCCCGGAAAGAAGACCAGATGCGGGGCATTGAAGAGGCTGTTGCGCTCTTCACCAAGCATCAGCCCCCACTCAGGCGTTGGAGGCGCCGCACCAAGCCCGAGGAAGGAAAGCGCCGCCGCGTCCAGAATGGCAGAGGCAATTCCCAGCGTTGCAGCAACGATGAGGGGAGTCAGAGCGTTTGGTAGTACGTGTCCAATCAAATTGCCCATTGGTGAAGCTCCCAGCGCACGCGAAGCAGAGACGAAATCCTGCTCTTTCACCTGCAGAACACTGGCGCGCACTAACCGCGCATAGACAGGGATGGATACAAAGGCGATTGCAAGCAAGGCGTTGGCTAGGCCGGGACCGAGGACGGCGACGATCGCGATGGCTAATATTAGACTGGGGAATGCCAGCAATACATCCATGACTCGCATGATGGAGTTATCTAACCAGCCGCCGCTGTAGCCCGCCAATGCTCCGAGAACAACGCCAATGATAATGGCAAAGGTCACTGTGGTAATACCTATGGTAAGCGAAAGGCGTGCGCCATAAACGACCCGCGAAAACAGGTCGCGCTGATTGCCGTCAGTGCCGAAGATGTGCTGAGACTGATCTTCAGGACAACCCAATATATGAATACACGGAGGTGAACGGCGTTTTATATCTCGCAACGGTTTGATCGGATCATATGGTGCGATCAGCGGCGCAAGGATCGCGGCCAGCGTCAATATCCCCAAAACGAACATGCCCATGCGGGCGGTGCATGGGGGCACAGGTGAACGACCCCTTCGACAAGCTCAGGGTTAACTCTGGGAGTGACACTTGCACCGCACCCCCACTCGCTCGCTCGGGGACTTCGTGCGTGCGTTGCAGTGCAGGTGTCGCTACGCTCACATCGTCCCGACACCTGCACCGAGCGCAGGTACGGTGTGTCCCCGTCTCGGGCCAGCGCCCTCGCGGGGCGAACGGCCTTCGGGAGGGAATCACGGCGAAGGTCACGGAAAAGTGCGTAAGTGCGTTAGGCGAGTTACTTATTTACCAGGCTAAGGATGTAAATCATTAGCGGTGCGACTGCGAGTGCTGGAAGAAAACTCCCCACCCGAATTTTCTTAATTTCCAGCAGGCTGCTAATGCCAATTCCTGTCAGAAGTATTCCGCCAGTAGCCGTCAATTCGTTCATCATTGTGCTGCTGATGATTGTATTTAACTGGGCAGCCAGTAGACTAATACTGCCCTGATAGGCGAATACTGGCAGTGCAGAGAATGCAACCCCAATACCCAGCGTGGAAGCGAAGGCTATGGAAATGAAACCATCCAGAACAGATTTAATGGCCAGGGTGAGATAATCGCCTTGTAATCCATCACTAATAGAGCCAAGAACTGCCATCGGACCGGTGCAATACAGCAATGAGGCGCTGAGAAAACCGCGTACAAAACGGCTGGAACTTCCTTCGGAACCGCCCGTAACCCATTTTTCCAGCCTGATCCCCAGAAATTGTAACCAGTTTTCGATTTCCCACCACTCTCCCAGCAGCCCGCCAATGCTCAATGCACCCAGCACAATGAGCGGATTTTCAGTTTTCAAGAACATCTCGAAGCCTATGGCTGTAGTGAACAAACCCATACCTGCAACAACAGTGTTTTTAAGGTTGTTGGATAGCCGTGCCCCAAAGAAAATACCAAGCAGACTGCCGATGATAATAGCGACGACATTGATGAGGGTTCCGATCATTTTTACTATTTGTCCACTTCTTTAAGAATGTCATTGCGAGGCCGAGCGAATCGAGTGCCGACATGCGCCATGTATGCCCGAAAGGGTACAAAGTGGTAAGCAATCACCAGTTTACGAGAAATTTCACCCAGAAGGAGATTGCCAAAGTTTTACAAAATGGTACGCTGCCAATGAACAAGATCGCAGCTCGCACAGCGTCCCCTTTGGGGAATGGCAACACTTTATGAGATGTACGGTAGCGAGTTTATTTGCTTGTTGAGCGATCGTTATTCACCCTTTGGCAAAGGTGGCAGGGATTGCATGCCAAATGTCTCTGCCGCACGTAACGTGATCGCCCGAAGTTCCTGACGCAGTTCCCCTGTGATCTTGGTCGGTTGGTAGGCCGCGATCAGCTTTTCGGCACGTTCTCGCGCCCGCTCAAAGGTGGACTTCTCTCCCCGGCTTTTCCACCCTTCAAAGGAAGCCCGGTCTATTACTTCAGATGGCAGGTACTGTTCCTCCCGGTACCACTTGCGGGTATGCGGTAGGGACAGGAAATTTCCCTTATGTCCGCTCTTCTGCATCAAGGATAGGGCAATTGGATTGTCACGTACCTCGATGCCCGTCACAAAGCGTTTCACCATGCCGATCATTTCAGCGTCGATCACCAGCTTTTCGTAGCTCAGGCAAGATTCAAGATCCAACATGCCACAGCCCGAAATGATATTTGCCCCGGAAAGCGCCGCGACAAAATTGCCGCCCATCGACTCCAGCCCGCATTGTGCGTCGATAATCTTCCCATCGCTCATGCCCGTGTACGCATGGGTTGGTAGCCCCAACGCTTTCCCGACCTGTACATATGCTGAGCTGATCATCCAGGTTTCGACCGCCCCCATGGGTGTGGATCCTTCCCGCATGTCAAATATCGCCGGTGATCCTCCCCACACAATTGGCGCGCCCTCTTTGGTCAGTTGATGGATCACCACCCCGCTCAAACATTCGGCGGTATGCTGAACGACCGCTCCTGCAAGCGTAACCGGCGCAGTTGCCCCGGCCAACGGCATGGAAATAAGCTGCGCAGGGATGGAGAAGCGTGCGCAATCGATCAGGTTTTGGCAGGTGGTCTCACTCCAAAGCAAAGGTGGCGATGGACAGACATCGAAGACGGCAGTTGGTTTTGACGCCAGCGCCTGGTCACCGCCGGCAACTGCGGACAGCATTTCCTTCATCGGCAACCAGGTGTCTTTACGAAATGCCCCGGTGATGATCGGCTTATTCATGTAAATCAATGCCAGATATAGACGATACAGGTCGCCGATTTCCGGGACGACATCCGAGCATATAAAAGCCGTGCTTTGCGCGTCAACCTGGGGAAGGGCCTCCACGAGTTTGACGAATTTTATCAAGTCACTAGTTACGGGTAAACGAGGCCGTTCGGTCTGGCTGTCGATGATGGTCAGCCCTCCCGATCCGGGATCGAAGTGGATCTTATCTCCAAAATAGTGGACGGCAGGGTCGCCCTTCAAGTCGAACAGGGTAAATTCGTGAGGGGCGGTTTTCAAAGCCTGGCGGGTGATGCTCTCGGGAATGCAGGCAATCTGAGCCTGAAAATCCACTTTCGCGCCGGCGTTCGCCAAGAGCTCCAAAGCCTCCCGGTTATGAACCCGAATCCCGGGACTTTCCAAAAGCGCGATCCCCTCGGAAATGATTTGATTCACCAAATCGTTGTCAAGTAGTTCCAGCTTCAGACGAGGCATATCGCGCTCCTTTGAGGATTGATATCAGTGGATCAGGTATCTGAGATTCTATACAAAACTACGATTACTGGTCTGCTTTACCAACCATTCCCTTGGCAATCTTCACCGCGCCGACCGCGTCTTCTGAATAGCCATCGGCCTTGATCTTCTCGAACCAATCACGGGTGATGGGCGCCCCGCCGATCATGACTTTGATGCGCGGGCGCAGGCCTTCCTTATCCAGTTCTTCGATCACTTCGCGCTGGCGCACCATCGTGGTGGTGAGCAGTGCGCTCATGCCGATGATGTCCGCATTGACTTCGAGCGCCTTGCCGATGATCTTTTCTGCGGGTTGATCCACACCCAGGTCATAGACTTCAAAACCGGACGCACCCAACATCGAGCCGACAAGGGTCTTGCCGATCTCGTGAATGTCGCCTTCAACGGTGGCCAGCACGACCCGGCCCAGAATCTCGCGCGCCGACCCGAGTTTCTTCAACTCAGGTTCGAGTGTGGCGAGGGCGGATTTCATCGCATCGCCTGCCATGACCAGCTCTGGCAGAAATACATCCCCAACGGAAAACGCCTCGCCCACTTTATTCACACCTGTGACAAAGCCATTTGATATCGCTTCCAGAGGGTCAATGCCCTGCGCAATAGCCTGCTCGGCTAGTTCTACAGCTACTTCACTGTCCCCATCGATGATGCTTTGCGCCATTTTCTGAAAGAGTTCGTTTGCCATCGCGCTCTCCTTGGTTTTGGATTCTGATTGGTATGGGCTTCAAAAGACTTGAGCTAACATATCAATAATATATTATAATGCATATCAGGTTGATGTCAAGTAAATGTTCAAAAGCTAAGAAAAAAGTGGTTAAATTGGGTGTGCAGATCAACCGAACAGATCGCTTCTCAACCAAAGCGAAGTATCATGAATACCGGTTTAAGTGGTGGGTTTTTTTATGGTGCAACAATCCGCGAAATGATGATTGGCTCAGGACGGCGGCGAGTACGTAGGCGGTCTTGCAGGTCAGGCGAGATGTTGGGCTTCTCCATCCACAAGGACACACCATACCTGCGTTAGATGAAGATGTCGCGATGGTGCAAGCGAAGATGAAGGACAGCTTAATCCCGGAGGGAAATAAAATTTTCTTAGGTAGAGGAGACAATAGGAGATTGAAATGGGTGTACTGAACAACAAATGCGCATTGATTACCGGTGGTGCCTCCGGCATCGGCCGCGCAACCGCCGAATTATTTGCCAAAGAAGGCGCAGCCGTAGTGATCGCGGATATCAATGCTGAACTGGGTAACCAGGTCGAGCGCGAAATTCTACAGACCGGCGGCAGGGCTGTTTTTATCGCGTGTGATGTGACGCGCGCCGAAGATTGTCAACATGCCGTGCAATCGGCTGTCGAAAAATTTGGCCGTCTTGACATTCTCTTCAATAACGCTGGGATAGTCCGCCGCGCTGACGTAATCGGCACAACCGAGGAGGAATGGGATCGCGTGATGGATGTCAACGTTAAGTCCATTTTCCTGATGGGCAAATATGCCGTGCCAGTCATGGCAAAGCAGGGGAGTGGGGCGATCGTCAACTCAGGCTCTGGCTGGGGCATCAAGGGCGGACGCAATGCCGTCTCGTATTGTGCGGCAAAGGGCGCGGTGGTCAACATGACGCGCGCCATGGCAATTGACCACGGTCATTTGAATATCCGCGTTAATTGTGTCTGCCCCGGTGACACCGATACTCCCATGCTGCAGAATGAAGCCGTTCAGGTCGGACAGCCCTATGATCAATTCATGGCAGAAGCCGCAGAACGTCCGTTGAACCGATATGCCCAGCCAATGGAAATCGCGCAGTCGGTTTTATACCTTTCCAGCGACGCGGCAAGTTATGTGACCGGTGCGATCCTGGCAGTGGATGGCGGCGGAACGGCATAGAAAGACTTTTAGCGGATATTGGTTTTCAAAAGCTGGCTCGGATGGAAGGCGGTCTTATGCCCGCCCCATCGCATTTATCGGACGCCAAAGCCCATCCTGGTGAACACGGATGCTCAGTTCGATAGCTATTGATCACCGTGAAGCAACTCATTCTGGACCAGCTCAACTCCAGCTACCCGCAGGAAGTCCAGGGCGTTTTCGTCGGTTCGATAAGCTGTGCTGTAAACGATCCGTCGCACTCCGGCGTTGATCAGCGCCTTGGTGCATTGTATGCACGGCAGGTGCGTGACGTAAGGGGTGGAGTCGCGCGTCGAAACGCCATGCAGCGCAGCCTGAATAATGGCGTTGGTCTCCGCGTGGATCGTGCGCACGCAATGCCCGTCCACGAGCAAATGACCGGTTTCGTCGCAGTGCGCCTGGCCGGCGGGCGAGCCGTTGAATCCGGTGGTGAGTATGCGCTTCTCCCTCACCAGCACGCATCCAACGTAAGCCCGGTCGCAGGTGCTACGCTCGGATACCGCGTACGCGATCTTCATGAAGTACGAATCCCATTCCGGGCGCATGGAAGTTCTCCTTGAAACGGAAATAACCTGGATATTGTACCCTCGGGATCCTGCGGCTGGAAAAAACTGGTAGTAGCTTTTGGGAGAGGGGGGGGTTAACGATTGTACAGAGTCAAAGGAGAATGTATGTCACAATCCACAGAAATTCCCGTCCCTGCCTTCTACAACCGGCCAGGGGTGGAAACGGAAACCCTGCCCATCGGACCCGGAATCTCCATTGGATTCGAGAGCGTGTACAATTCGGAATTGGGGATCGGAGGTGTTTATGGATCGTGGGGGGATAGTTATGACAACTCGTCTCTGCCGACCTTGGTCGAACAGCGATTGGGCAAGTCCCTCGATTCTGACGAGATCCTTAATCTGGCTGAATTGGGATTCAACCATCGCCATCACACTCTCGACATGCAAGACGAGCTGCATCTTGAGCTTGAGCTGGAAGTCGGCTCCCGCTTGCTGCAACGGGCTGTGCGGGCTTGCGGGTGGGATCCGTCCGAAGTAGAGGGGGTCCTGATCGGAATGACGGGACCCATTTCCAGTGATTACGTGCCTAGCATCGCCCGGAAGGCCGGAATACCAGACAGTGCTTTGAAAGTCAGTGTCCACAAGGCTTGTGATGGTTCGATGGGAGCACTCCACCTGGCTCTTAACCCGGCTCTATCCAGTCCCGGGCAATTCAATGTCGCCGATCACTTGAGAGGAAAGAAGGTCCTGGTGGGGGGGATCGAGGGATTGAGTCGGTTGACCTGCCGCTCCCACGATGTCAATGCCATCCAATTGTTCGGTAACGGCATGGGAGTGATCGGGCTTATGCCCGGCACGAACATGAAGTTCCTTGTGGGGAAAAGTTACGAGACCTTCGATGAGGAAGGCCTGCTTGAAGTCCGGATGTATTACCCTTATACAAGGGATTCAGCTGCCGACGGATCCCTGATCGAAGTCACGCAGGATGCCGCGGATCATATTCGCGTGGCAGGGATGATGCACGAACCGGAAGATGGATCGCCGATCGTCATGGCGGGTTTGATGGGCATGGTCAAGCTCTTTGTCAGGAACGGAGTCCAGGTTGTGACGGATGTCTACAATGATTACCAGGCTTTGATGACACGCCTCGGTCAAACCGGAAAATCGATCAAGATGGGCATTGTTCACCATGCGAATTTCAAGATCAACGCCCTGAAGGCGAAGCATCTGTCGAAAGCCGGGATCAAATTCCCCATGCCCTGGCTGTTGAGCGATTTTGGGAACGTCAGCGCCGCATCCAACATCATCGCATTTCTGCGTCAGCTGCCGAACATCCACTTTGGCGATCACATTCTTTTCGATGGATTCGGCGCAGGCACCTAATACGATGTGATGGCGGTCTCGATGGGGTAGACCAGCACGACAGCAAATTGGCGAAAAAAATATCCCTTCCTGCATGAAGGGATATTTCATTGATTCTACGCATTGATCCGGCTTATTCCACGGTCACGCTCTTGGCGAGGTTCCTCGGTTGGTCCACGTCCAGTCCACGAATGGCTGCGATGTGGTACGCAAGCAGTTGCAGAGGCAGCACGGTAATGACCGGAGATAGCATCCAGGGTGCTTCGGGAATCCACAGGACATGATCGGCCATGTTCCTGACCAATTCATCCCCCTCCGTTGCCACTGCGATCACCGTCCCACCGCGCGCCTTGGCCTGTTGAATTTGCGAGATCATCTTCTCGTGCCATGGATCCTTCGGCGCCAGGCAAAGGACAGGCATTTGCTCGTCGATCAGCGCAATCGGACCGTGCTTCATCTCGCCGGCGGGATACCCCTCGGCATGAATGTAGGAGATTTCCTTCAATTTCAGAGCACCCTCGTAGGCAATCGGCATGTTGATGCCGCGGCCAAGATACAGACAGTCGCGTATATCCTTGAGCACCTGCGCGACCTTCTCCACCTCCGGATCGGTATCGAGCACGCGGCCGGCCAGGTCGGGAACGAGGCGCAGATCCGAGACAAGTTCCTTGCGCCTCTTTTCATCGATCGCTCCGCGCAGATCGGCTAGCAGGATCGCCAGCATGTATTGATCGACGAGTGGTGCAGTGAAGGCCTTGGTGGAGGCGACTCCGATCTCGGGTCCGGTTTGCATCGAGATGTAACCGTCGGCGATGCGCATCGCTTGCGAACCGATGGCGTTCACGATGCTCCACAGGATGGCTCCCTTGCGCCGGCCTTCCTCCATCGCAGCCAGGGTATCAGCCGTTTCGCCCGACTGAGAGATGGCCAGGACCACCGTGTTTTGATCCAGGATTGGATCGCTGTAGCGGAATTCGGAGCCGATCACCACTTCCACCGGCACGCGGGCGATCTTTTCAATCAGATATTTCCCGACCATTCCCGCATAGGCAGCGGTGCCGCAGGCGGTAATGTACATGCGCTGTATGCGTCGGGCGGTTTCGGGTGTTAAATTCAGTTCAGGCAGGCGGATCCGCCCCTGTTGAAAATCCACCCGTCCGGCGAGCGTGTCGGTCAATGCCCGAACCTGTTCATGGATTTCCTTCTGCATGAAGTGCCGGTACTCGCCTTTTTCCGCCGATACGGGG
>Ga0194127_10008922_pt1 | contig 10649 bp, 8 predicted proteins | sample TA2KigC100mmetaG_FD_148624 | JGI IMG/M metagenome (GOLD analysis project Ga0194127, IMG submission 148624) | Freshwater microbial communities from Lake Tanganyika, Tanzania - TA2015036 Kigoma Deep Cast 100m | ecosystem: Environmental > Aquatic > Freshwater > Lake | place: Tanzania: Lake... | reverse complement strand
GGACCGCGAGGGCGTGCGGCTGATCGGGCCGAACTGCCCCGGGGTCATCTCGCCCGGCAGGTGCAAGATCGGGATCATGCCGGCGCACATCCACAAGCAGGGCTCCATCGGGGTCGTGTCCCGCTCGGGCACGCTGACCTACGAGGCCGTGGACCAGTTGACGAAGCTCGGGCTGGGCCAGAGCACCGCGATCGGGATCGGCGGGGACCCGGTCCAGGGCACGAGCCACACCGACGTGCTGGCGGCCTTCGATGCCGACCCCGAGACCGAGGCGGTCGTGCTGATCGGCGAGATCGGCGGCCAGGCCGAGGAGCGGGCCGCGGACTACGCGGCGAGCCGGAGCAAGCCGGTCATCGCGTTCATCGCCGGCCAGACCGCGCCGCCAGGGCGCCGCATGGGGCACGCGGGCGCGATCATCGCGGGGGGAAAGGGCACCGCGCGCGAGAAGATCGAGTACCTGCGCGACAAGGGGATCGACGTGGCCGCGACGCCCGCGGACATCGGGCTGACGCTGGCGCGGCGGATCGGTCGCACCTGACCTACAGCAGCTCGCTCGCGGCAAAGAAGAACGGCACCTCGACCGCGGCGGTCGCGGGGGCGTCCGACCCGTGCACGGCGTTCAACTGGATGCTCGTGCCGTAGCGGCCGCGCACGGTGTCGGGGCCGGCCCTGGTCGAGTCGGTCGGGCCCATCAGCGCGCGCCAGCGGGCGATCGCGTCGTCGCCCTCGAGCGCCAGCACGACCACCGGCCCGGAGACCATGAACTTCACGAGGTCCGCGTAGAAGGGGCGCTCGCGGTGGACCGCGTAGAACCCCTCGGCCTGGGCCCGGGTCATCCGGATCATCTTCATCCCGAGGATCCCGAGCCCGCCGGCCTGGATCATCGCGACGACGTTTCCGACGTTCCCGGCCGCGACCGCGTCCGGCTTGATGATTGCGAAGGTCCTCTCCATTGCCATCGTCGAATCCTCCGTTGTGTCCCGGAATGGGGCGCGTGCCCCGAAGCGCTACCGGATCCCGTGGAAATTCAGGTTCATCGATCCGGCCGGCTCGCCGCCCTCGCCGCCGCGGCGGGAGAGCAGCACGATGCCGGTGACCAGAACCAGCACTGCTTGAACACGCTCCTGCTCGCGGCCTTCTTGCCGGTGTCGCGGAAGATCGGGGAGTTGGGGTCGATCACGTACTCCTCGCCCTCGCCCACGGGCATCGGCTGCGCGGTCCCCTCGGTCCCGGGCACGGCCACGGGCGGAGGCTCCAGCGCGGCCAGCGGCGCCTCGGCCGGGACGCCGACGCCCAGCGCGCTCGCCAGGACGCCCTGGGTCGAGGTCACCAGGGTCGCGTCGCGTGCGAGCGCGGCGCGGATCGGGCTCGACCGGCCGCCCGCCCACGATGAGCCGGTCACGGCGAAGCCGCTCTTGTCCATGGCCACGGCCAGCACGACCACGTCGGTCGCCGCGGTCATCCTGGCCAGCTTCTCCATGTCGCCGTCCGCGGACCTGCCCTTGTCGGCCGCCTTGGCCACGGACGCCAGGGCCTCCTCCATGCCGGACTTGAACGGCGCCGACCCCATGGTCACCTCGAGCGCCTGCTCGGGGCCGCCGCGCACCGCGACGAACTGCGACCACAGCAGGTGGCCGTCCTGGAAGACGGACACCAGGTGCTCGCCCGCCGCGAGCCCGGAGACCTTGACCGGTCCGAAGCCGCGGAACTCGTAGTCCACATAGACCTCGCCGCCCGGCGGGGTCGTGGTGATCGCGAGCAGGCCGTTCGGGGACTCGTCGATGTCGCGCTGGACGGACGCGAACAGGTTGCGCGCATCCACGCTGTACGCGTAGTCGGTCGCCTTCTGGCCCGGCCACAGCAGCAGCGCCCGGCGGATCGCGTCCCTGGACTCGCTCGGCGGTCGCCTGGATGCCTGGGCGGCCACGCCCAGTCCCTTGCAGGTCTTCGCGACGAGCGCACGGTCCGCGCCGCCCAGGCACATCTGGAGCGCCGTGTCGGCCGCGGAGTAGGCCCTGTACGCGTCCTCCCACTTCTGGGCCGCCAGGGCCGCCCTGCCCTCCTCGACCTTCGCCGCGGCCTGCGCCGGGGCCGCGGGGTCGGCGCACGGCGACGTGCCCGCGCGCGCCACGCCGGCTGTCGCGAGCCGGTCCGCGGTGCCGCGAAGCAGGCCGCGCACCACCATCGCCGCGGTCGCGTCCTTGGCCGTCTTCGGCGTGACGAACAGCGCGAGTCGCCGCTGCGCCGGCGCCGGCTGGGCGGTCGCGACGCCGCCCGCGAACGCGAGCAGCCCCGCGACCTCGGCGTTCACGAAACTCGCCGCCACCGCGAGCGCCACCCCGGCGAACCACTTCCTGCGCGCGAGCGTGGGCAATCCGTTCCTCATGCGTCCATCCTCCAACTCACGGGGCCGTTCACGGGGCCGTCGGGTCGAGCCGCACGGTGGGCGGCGCATAGACCTGGACGATGCCGGTCTCCTCCGGGAAGGCGCCGCGGGTCGTCATGCCGCCCACCACCAGGACCGTGTCGTCCGGGAGCGGCTCGGCACGGTGGCCGGCGAACGCCTGGGTCTCGGCGACCACGGACATGGCCTCGGGGAGCTTCGCGTTCGGGTCGTCCGAGACCGTCGTGTCGGGCCGCTCCGGGTCCCAGCGGCAATTCGGGGAGGCGGCGGGACCCGTGAAGTCCTTGAAGCCGCCGATCACGAACGCGCGGTCGCCGTCGAACGACGCCATGGCCGTGTGGAAGAAGCGCTGGCCGCAGCCCGCCGCCACGTTCCTGGCCGGGGTCACGGCGACCGTGTCGCCCGAGGGGGCGCGGCCGAACTGGAGGATCCACGCCGAGTCGGCCGGCGCCTGGAACTTGCCGTCCTTGTAGCCGATTCCGCCGACCACGAGGAACCGCTTGCCGGAGAGCGGGGCCACGGCCGGGAAGAAGAGCGGCGGCAGGCCCTTCGCCTCCAGGGCGGTGAACACGCCGCTGACGCCCTTCTGCTGCTGCGAGGACTGCGTGTAGATCTCGACGCCGGGGTTGTCGGCGTTGACCGTGGAGATGCCGCCGATCAGGGCGTACCTGGAGAGGCCCTCCGCCGTGTCCTCGAGCTTCGCGATTGCGGCGCCGTTGTGCTGGCGCTTCATGATCGGCCCGTTGCCGCTGAACGGCTGGAGGCCGCCCTTCTCGTCCCCCGTCGCGACCCACGGCGCCCACAGCTCGGCGTTCGCGTAGTCCGGGTTCGGGTCCTTGGGCCACTGGCCGCCGCCCGTGATCAACACGCTGTTGTCGAACAGGCGCGCCACGTTCGGGAACGCGCGCTTGAGCGTCATCTGGCGGGGGTTGCCGGTCCCGTCCTTGAGCGCCGGGTGGAACGCCTTCGTCGCGACGTCGTAGATCTCGTACGAGTTCAGCGCGTCGCCGGTCGCGAAGGCGATGCCGTCGGCCTTCAGCTCGACCTTGTTCGCGCCGCCGATCAGCAGGACGATGCCCGACTTGCCCAGGACCGCCCCGTCCGCGCCCTTGATGCCGTCCTTCTCGGTGATCGGGAGGAACACGGCCGCGTGCGCCGCGCGGCGCGCGGTCATCGGGGCGGCGATCGGGTCCAGGGGGCCGCCCGTCTGGGCGCTGTACAGCAGCGCGAGGTCGGAGGGCTCCTCCAGGACCGTCGACGCGGCCGCGGTGACCTTCGTGAAGCCGCCGGTCACGAGGACCGTGCCGTCGCCGAGCGCCGTGGCCGTCGAGAACACGCGATGGGTGAAGGTGTTCGGGGGGGTGACGCACGCGAGCCGGCCGAGAGGGGCGAGCACCAGGTCCAGGCTCGTGGTCGCGTCCTGCTCGATGCGCACCTGGCGCTGCCGCGCGAACCAGCCCGCCTCGGTCTGGCCCGGGGCATAGCCGAGCACGGTCACGACGTTGTTGATGCCGGCCGGGATGCCGCCGACCGTGATCGAGGACTTGACCTTGAAGGCCTCGTCCACCGGGTTGTACAGCTCCTGCGTGTCCCGGTTCACGGCCGTCACCATGACCCGCACCCGGTCGATCGAGGGGATCGGGTCGCTGCCGGTCACCCCGGGGCACGACCCGAGCGCGCTGACGGCGAGCCCGATGTTGCCGACCCCCGTCTCCGCTTCGCAGCCCGCCGCGAGAAGGGCCGCGGCGACCGCACCCAGGAACGTCAACCGAGTCGTCATGTGGTGATCTCCCGCCTTCCAACCACGTCCGGGCCTGACAGGGGCAGGCCGAGACTGGGCGAGAATAGACCGGGGTTTCGTTGGAAGTCAAGGCGATTCCCCGCTCGCGCGGCGTCCGGATCGAGCCCCCCGCCGACCGTGCGGGATCGCCTGACCCGGGGGCCTCCGCTTCCAACCCTGAAGCCGTAGTGGCGAGGCCCCCGCGCGCGGGTCCGCTTCGTTCCCCGGCGGGCCGCGCCGGAGCCGGTGCGGCGCGGAGCGCCGCCTTCACTGTCCTCCCCTGGGAGGGTTGAAGCCCTCGCCTTTAGGCGACCGCTTTAGCAGGTCCTCCCCCGCCTGAAGGCGGCGGCTTCCGGATGTGGAAGCCGTGAAGCTCCACCGCCTGAAGGCGGCGGCCTCTCAGGGGTCCCTGCGGCTCAACCCGGCGCCGCGAATCGCCGACCTCCGGTCGGCGCGGCGCCGCGAAGCCCTCGTCTTCAGACGAGGGTCGTTCACTCGCGCGAAGCGCGGTGGCGCGGACCGGTGACCGGCTCGCCGGATCGATGATGGCCTCGTCGCGCCTCGCTTCGGAAACGAGTCTGGCACACGCGGCGCGCGATGTGAAGCGGTCGCGGGGCTGAGGAATCCCCTCGTGATCGGCAGCCGAAGGGAGTCGGGGAGTTGCGTGCGCGGTGGGCGCCGGGCCAGCGGGCCTCACATCCGGCCCGCGGCCCGGCGCTCCCGGTTTGCGGGGATACCTCAGGTCGCGGGGGGCGGAATCGCCGGCCACGCCGCCGCCATCCGGCAGGGAGGCCCGACGATTCGGGCGGGGGGCACGACCGTTGACTCGCGCGCGGCGGCGGCCGACAATCCGGATCCATGAGGGGCTTCGAAGAGGCGGTCGCAAGGGTCGGGCGCCTGCCGCGGGACAACCTGAACGAGTACGGGTTCGACCCGTTCGGCTTCAGTCCGGACTTCGTGGCCCGGATCGCGCCCCTGGCGCACGTCGTCTATCGGCGCTACTTCCGCGCGGCGGCCTATGGCATCGAGAAGGTCCCGACGGGCCGCGTGATCCTGGTCGCGAACCACTCGGGCCAGATCCCGATCGACGGCATGATCATCGCCTGCGCCATGATGCTGGACGCGGAGCCGCCCCGCATGGTCCGCAGCATGGTCGAGAAGTTCGTTCCGGCGCTGCCTTTCGTGTCGTACTTCATGTCGCGTACGGGGCAGGTCGTCGGGACGCCCGACAACTGCGTCCGGCTGCTGGAGCGCGACGAGACGATCCTGGCGTTCCCCGAGGGCGTGGCCGGGATCAGCAAGACGTTCTCGAAGCGATACCAGCTCCAGGAGTTCGGGCACGGCTTCATGCGCCTCGCGCTCCAGACCAGGAGCCCGATCGTCCCGGTCGCGGTCATCGGGGGGGAGGAGCAGGCGCCCTCGCTGTACAACTCGCGGGCGATCGCCCGGCTGTTCGCGGCGCCGTCGTTCCCGATCACGCCGACGCTCCTGCCGCTGCCCGTGAAGTACCGGCTCTACTTCGGCGAGCCGATGCGGTTCAAGGGCGACGCCGAGGCCGAGGACCGGCAGATCGAGCCGAAGGTGCGCTCGGTCCGCTCGACGTTGCAGGCGCTGGTCCACCGGGGCCTGCGCGAGCGCAGGCACGTTTTCTGGTGAACCGCGGGCGGAGAGATGCCGTACGACCCCGAAGGCGCGGTCCTGGTCACCGGCATCGCCGGCAGGCTCGGCCGCCTCGTCGCCTCGCGCCTGCACCGCGAGGTGCAGGTGGTCGGGCTCGACCGCCGCCCGTTCCCCGGGCGTCCGAAGGACGTCAAGCACTACCAGATCGACATCCGCCGCAAGAAGGTCGAGGAGCTGTTCGAGCGCGAGCGCATCCGCGCGGTCGTCCACATGGCCATCGTCCACGACCCGCGGCTGGACGCCGAGGAGCACCACTCGGTCAACGTGATCGGCACGCGCCGGGTACTCGACCTGGTCCTCAAGCACGGCGTCCGCAAGGTCGTGGTCCTGTCCTCCGCCACGGTGTACGGCCCGCGTGCCGACAACACGCAGTTCATCACCGAGGACACGCCCCTGCTCGGCGCCGAGCGGCACGGCGACCTCCGGGACCTGGTCCAGGTGGACCTGTACGCCAACACGTTCCTGTGGAAGCAGCCCGAGGTCGAGACGGTCGTGCTGCGGCCGGTCCACATCGTGGGCGACGTCGGGAGCCCCGCGTCCAACTACCTGCGCCTGCCCCGTTTCCCGGTCGTGATGGGCTTCGACCCGATGATCCAGGTGATCCACGCGGAGGACGTCGTCGCCGCGATGATGGCGTCGCTCCGGCCCGGAGTGCGCGGCGTCTTCAACGTGGTCGGACCGGACGGCATCCCGCTGTCGCGTCTGCTGCGCGAGATCGGCCGGCCCCTGGTCCCGATCCCCGGGCCGCTGCTGACCGCGGGACTTTTCTGCATGGTGGACGGCGAGCGGTTCGCGCGCGACGTCGGCTTCCGGCCGCGCCTGTCGCTGCGGGACGTCATCGCCGTCTATCGCGATGCGGCCGCGCAGCCCGCGCGGGCGCGGCGGTAGGGCCGGCGAGAGGTGGCCCGATGGCCGGCAGGGTCCTCGTGGGCACCAGCGGCTACTCGTACGACGACTGGCGGGGCGTGCTCTACGGCCCCGACACGAGGAAGTCGGACTTCCTCCAGGTCTACGCGTCGCGCTTCGCGGCGTGCGAGCTGAACTTCACCTACTACCGGATCCCGACCGCGAAGAGCCTGTGGCTCGCGGTCCAGAACAGCCTGCGCCGCGTCACATTCACCGTGAAGGCGCCCGGCCGGGTCACGCACGAGCGCACGGACGTCGAGGCCGCGTGCGCCGACCTGCTGCGCGCGCTCGAGCCGATGCGCGAGGCCGGCGTGCTCGGCGCGGTGCTCGCGCAGTTCCCGTACTCGTTCAAGAACACGGACGAGTCCTGGGCGTACCTGGATCGGCTCGCCGCGCTGCTCGCGGGCCCGCCGCTCGTGGTCGAGTTCCGGCACGCCGGCTTCGTGACCGACGCGACGTTCTCCCGGCTGCGCGACCTCGGCGTCGGGTTCTGCTGCGTCGACGAGCCCCGGCTGCGCGGCCTGATGCCTCCCGTGGCCGAGGCGACGTCGGACGTGGCGTACGTCCGCCTCCACGGCCGCAACGCGCGCGACTGGTGGGAGCACGAGGACCGCGACATGCGCTACTCGTACCTCTACCGCCGCGAGGAGCTGGCCGAGTGGGTCGGGCCGGTCCGGCGCCTGTCGGAGCGCGCGCGGACCACCTTCGTCTTCTTCAACAACCACGACGCCGGGCAGGCGGTGGTGAACGCGATCGAGATGCGCGAGATGATCGACGCGTAGCGGCGCCGCGCGGCGATTCGGACATGATCGCTCCTGGTTATGCGCCGCGTCATGGTGTAACCCCGCCTTCGATCTGCTATCCTCCGGCGACCCTTGGAAGCAGAACGGAGCGAAGCGATGACCGAGCCCCAGGCCAGGACGACCGGCGGCGCCCCCGCGGCGGGCGACAAGCCGATGACGCAGCGCGAGACGATCGAGGCGGTCGTGAACGACCTCCGCCCGATGCTCCAGCAGGACGGCGGGGACTGCGAGCTGGTGGACGTGTCCCCGGACGGGAAGACCGTCTACCTGAGGCTCCAGGGCGCGTGCAGCCACTGCCCGTCCGCGATCTACACCCTCAAGTACGGGATCGAGCAGGTCCTGCGCGAGATGGTTCCGGGCGTGGAGACGGTCGAAGCGGTCCCGTAGCCCGGGCTCTTTTTTTCCTTGACAGGCCCGGGTACCCCGACTAGATTCGCCGTCGCCTTGGGGCCCCGGGGGCGAATAGCTCAGCCGGAAGAGCACCGGTCTTACACGCCGGGGGTCACAGGTTCGAACCCTGTTTCGCCCACAAAGGCGTCGGGTTTGAAGGTTCCCTGACTTGGTATGGGGTGGTAGCGCAACCGGTTAGAGCACCGGCCTGTCACGTCGGAGGCTGCGGGTTCGAGTCCCGTCCACCCCGCTGCAATGAAACCGCCGCTTTCCCGCACGGCTCCAGGGGAAGCCCCGTCTGCCGGAGGCTCCGGATGGCGGCTCCGATGCCGGTCCGTGGGGGTCCTTGCCGGGGCAGTGTTGTGGTGAAGGCTACAAGACGAAGGGAATCAACGCCTTGCGATTGCGAGGATAGTCGGGGAACGTCCGGTGGTACCAGCGGTGCGTCGCGATGGCGCGCGGCCCAAGGTTCGCGAACGTCCAGAAGGCGAACACCGCGCCGGGCCATGACCAGGTCAGGACGGCCCAGCCGACCCACTCGGTGAACTCGCCGAGGTAGTTCGCCGCCGACACGAACCGGAACATCCCGCGGCGCGGGATCTTGAAACCGGTCTCGCCGGGACCGCGCAGGTTGCGCAGGACGTGGTCCGAGTGGAGGTTGATCGCGAAGCCCGCCAGGAAGATCGCGAGGCCGGCGACGAAGCGCGGGTCCGACAGCCACGTCGCCGGATACGGGTCGGAGAGCGTGAACAGCCAGCGGCCGTTCAGGTACGAGTTGAACAGGTTGAACAGCGTGCCGAACAGCGCGATCGAGAGCGGCATCGGCGGGTCGCCGGGCTTCATGAGGAACGGGAACACGAACGTGCGCTGGCAGTAGTGGAGCTGCCAGATCAGCAGGAACGCGACCTCGACCGGGCCTTGGCGGCCGCCGAGCAGGAAGAACACCAGCATCCCGACCGGGGCGGGGATCTCCATGACCAGCCAGCCCCAGAGGTTGGACAGGGTCGGACCCCACCCGCGCCGCGCATGGCGGCCGTAAGGCGCGGTGACGAGCAGCAGCGACCCCACGCCGGCGAACCCCCAGAGCACCCAGTGGAACACGGCCCGCTCGTCCACTCCGCGAACCTCCTTCCCGTCCCCGAACCCGTCCCCGCCCCGACGGCCGGCGCCGGATGGTACGCCGGGGCCGCTCCACGCGCAACGCGCTTGACTCCGGCCGCGGGCAGCGCGTACGGTTTGCCATGAAGCGCAAACCACCCCTTGCGTTCCTCGCGGCCCTGGTCGTCGGCCCCTACCTCCAGGACCTCCGGCCCGACGGCGTGCTCGTGTCCTTCGAGACCGACGCGCCGTCCGCCGCGGCCGTGGAAGTCGGACCGGACACGTCGTTCGGCCAGGTCGTGCCGTCCGCGACGTCCGGCACCCACCACGACGTGCGCCTGTCCGGGCTCGCGGCAGGGACGGCCTGGCACTACCGGGTGCTCGTGGACGGCCAGCCGGCGGGCGAGCCCGGGACCTTCGTCACCTCGCCGGAGCCGGGCTCGACCGGCGCGTTCACGTTCCTGGTCGCCGGGGACAACCGATCGGACGCGAACGCCCACGCCCTGGTTGTGTCGCGCATGACCGAGCACGAGGCCGACTTCGTGGTCAACACGGGGGACATGGTCAGCAGCGGCGAGGTCGCGTCGCAGTGGGTCGAGTTCTTCGCCATCGAGGCCGCGCTCGTGCGGGACACGCCGATCTACCCGACGGTCGGCAACCACGACGAGGACGACGGCGACCTGCCCGAGCCGTACCTGCGCCTGTTCACGCCGCCGCCCGGTTCCGGCCACGACTCGTACTACTCGTTCGACCACGGCAACAGCCGGTTCATCGTCCTGGACGGCTACGTGGAGGTCGACGACGAGTGGTCCTGCCTGTTGAAGATCCTCAACTGGGGCAAGTGCTTCGACGAGCACCAGTCCGAATGGCTCGAGGCGACGCTGAAGGACGCGACCGGCGACCCCGCGGTGGACCACGTCTTCGTGTTCACGCACGAGGGACCCTACTCGTCGAAGCCCGGCCGGTCCGGGTCGCCCCAGATGCGGCGGCTGCTGGATCTCTTCTCGGTGAACAAGGTGCGCGTGGTCATCTCGGGGCACGACCACTACTACGAGCACGGTCTCGCGAACAACGGGCTGCCCTACGTGATCACCGGCGGCGGCGGGGCGCCGCTGTACGAGACGAGCCCGGGGCTGGACCTCCTGCACCCGCACCAGGTGCTGGTGTCCACGAGCGTTCACAACTTCCTCCGCGTGTTCGTCCAGGGGCCGTACATCGAGGTGACCGCCTACGACGCGACCGGCACGCAGATCGACCGCTTCGAGATCGGCGGCAAGCCGGAGTGCTCGAACGCGGCGGACTGCAACGACGGTGAGCCCGGCGTCTGCGCGGGCAAGTGGTCCTGCGGGGCCGATTCCAGGTGCGCGTGGGTGTGCGACCCGCCGCCGCCGTGCCTGACCGTGCTCGATTGCGGGGCGCCGCCCGCCGGCGCGTGCCCGGGGCATTGGCAGTGCCTCGGCTCGTGTGCGTGGACCTGCGACTCGTCCGGCGAGTGCTGGAGCGACCTGGAGTGCGCGTCCCACCCGCCGCTGAACGAGTGCCCGGGCGGGTTCTTCGCGTGCGTGGACGACGTGTGCGAGTGGAAAAC
>Ga0194127_10008919_pt1 | contig 10651 bp, 7 predicted proteins | sample TA2KigC100mmetaG_FD_148624 | JGI IMG/M metagenome (GOLD analysis project Ga0194127, IMG submission 148624) | Freshwater microbial communities from Lake Tanganyika, Tanzania - TA2015036 Kigoma Deep Cast 100m | ecosystem: Environmental > Aquatic > Freshwater > Lake | place: Tanzania: Lake... | reverse complement strand
GAAAATCCGGTCCCCGACGGATCGAAGGGCACGAACTCCGTCGTTGTCCGGCTCCAGCCGCACGAGACGCCGGCTGACGCGGCGAGGGCCGCGATCACGATCGTGACGCCGTTGCGCATCTCGCCCCCTGTCACCGATCGAGGTGCGCCTCGCGCCAGACCGCGCGCTCCAGCACGTCCGTCATGCGCTCCACGTGGCTGCGCTGCTCCACGATGCCCTCGAGCAGCACGCGGAGCGGCTCCCACCGTTCGTCCTCGTCGTCGTCGAGGTCGATGCGGCGCATGAACCAGTCCGGGAACATCCGCTCCTCCACGCGCTCGTCCGACAGCAGGAGCGGGTGCCGGTGGCGCACGTCGGTCACGATCCGGTCGTAGACGCGCTCGACCTCCTCGGGGGGGCCTTCGAGCACCTTCAGGAACACGCCGCCGCAGGTGACCAGCACGCCCGTGATCCCGAGCCGCTCGTTGTTCGCGGACGACGTGAACGTCAGCGCCTCGACGTCGTCGGGGGAGAGTCCTTCCGCCACCTGGCTCACGTACCGGATCCGCCTCAGCATCGCCGTCACCTCGCAACGTCGTGTGGGATCGTAGCGTCGCGCGGGCGCCGGGGGAAGCGGGAGGGGGCTACCATGCGCGTTTTGGCGGGGAGAACGGGTACGGGACGGGTTCGGGCACGGGTACGGGCACGGGCTCGGGTACGGGCACGGGCTCGGGCACGGGTACGGGTTGAAGAGGGGGGAGTGCACGGGGACGGGGACGGACGAGGGGCGATGGTCAGTGGTGCGCCTGGGCTTCGGGAGAGGCGTCCATCTCCATCTGGTCGTGGTCCATGGCGTCGTGGTCGATCGCGTCGGGGTCGGCGGCGCGATCCGCGCCGCGTCGCGCGTCCACCGCCGCAGACCATGACCGGCGGCCCAGGTCCGGCCGTCCCCGAGCGCCTCGGCCGCCTGGCCCAGCTTCCGGTGCGCGGTCCCGATGCTGATGAGGAGCTGCGGCACCTGCCGGACCGCGTAGGCGGCCTTGAACTCCGCGAGCGACTCCGCGTAGCGCTCCGCGAGGTTCGCGGACACGCCCCTGCCGCAGTGATCCTGGAACGGGTCCGCGCCCGGGTCCGCGCCCGGGTCCGCGGCGCGGGCCGCGAGGGGGCGCGACACGAGCGCGAGCGCGACCGTGACCAGCGTCGCCCTGAACACCTTCGACCCTCCCCGGACGGGCGTGACGAGTATGGCGCGCCCGGTCGGCTCCCGGGTGCCTGCCTTCCCTAGGGCCAGGCGCGTTCCCGGCGCGAACACTGCTGGACTTCGGGGTCCGCCGGCTCGATAATCGGTGGAGGAGGACGTGTTCCGCATGGTCGGCGACCCGATGCTCCTGGCCGTGATGGTGAAGGCCCTTGCCGACACCTTTCACCCCCTCCGCGTCATCCTGTTCGGCTCGCGCGCCCGCGGCGACGCGAGGCCCGACAGTGACTACGACTTCCTGGTGATCGCTGAAACGCCGCTGGCCCCGATCGAGCGGATGTTCGTCGCGCGCAAGGCGCTCTGGGGCCTGCGCGTGTCCGCGGACGTCTTCGTCCTGACGCCGGGCGAAGCGGAACTCCTCTCGCAACGTGTGGGCAGCGTCGCCGCCGCCGCCAGCACGGAGGGACGAGTGCTGTATGAAGCGGCCTGACGACCCCGACGTCGGCGCGTGGCTCGTCAAGGCGAGCGAGGACCTCGCTGTGGTGGCGGTCCTGCGGGAGCGGGCGCCGCACCTCGATGCCGCGATCTGTTTCCATTGCCAGCAGGCCGCCGAGAAGCTGCTCAAGGCCGTGCTGGTCGCCTTCGGGGACGTGCCCCCGCGTACGCACGACCTCGCGGCGCTCGTCGAGGAGGCGGCCGCTCGCCTGCCGGCACTTGCGGACCTTCTGGCCGACGCGACGTACCTGAGTCCGTTCGCGGTGTTGCCACGATACCCGGTCGCGCCCGCGCCCGGGATCGAGGCAACGGTCCTTGTCGCGGACGCGGAGGCGCGTGCGCGTCGCATCGAGCGTGCTGTGCTTGCGCTCCTGACCCGGCCCGACGGGCCGTGACCCGCGGTCGCGCCGCTGGAATCCGTGGAACTCCACATCGGACGAGCCCGGTCCCCGAAGATGAGCAGAGCGGTGGGGGGTTACGGGGGGGCAGAAGGAACAGCTCAGCCCCGCGTGGCGAAGGCGTACGCGTTCCGGAACATGCGCATCCAGGGGCCGGCCTCGGCTTCGAACGTGCCCGCCGGGCGCCAGGAGAGCTGGACCGACCGGAAGGCGCGCTCCGGGTGGGGCATCAGGATCAGCGCGCGGCCGTCCACGGACGTGAAGCCGGTAAGGCCGCCCTCGGACCCGTTCGGGTTCAGGGGGTAGCGCTCGGTGGGGCGACCGCGGTGGTCCACGTAGCGCACCGCCGCGAGGCCCTCGGAGACCGCCGCGTCGCGGTCCGCCGCGGAGTCGAACACCGCGAGCCCCTCGCCGTGCGCGACCGGGATCGGGACGCGTGAGCCCGCCATGCCCGCGAGCAGGACGGAGGGGGAGGGCAGGACCTCCACGGTCGCGTACCGGGCCTCGAACTGCTCGCTGTCGTTGCGGCGGAACGCCGGCCAGTGCGCCGCGCCCGGGATGATGCCCTTCAACTGGCTGACCATCTGGCAGCCGTTGCAGACCCCGAGCGTGAATGTGTCGGGACGGGCGAAGAAGGCCGCGAACATCGTGCGGAGGCGGTCGTTGTAGAGGATCGACCGCGCCCAGCCCGACCCCGCGCCGAGCACGTCTCCGTACGAGAAGCCGCCGCACGCGACCAGGCCCGCGAAGTCCGCGAGGTCCGCCCGGCCAGGCAGCAGGTCCGTCATGTGGACGTCCACGGACTCGAAGCCCGCCAGCGCGAACGCCGCGGCCATCTCCACGTGGCCGTTCACGCCCTGCTCGCGCAGGATTGCCACCCTCGGTGCCCTGGCCCTCTCCCCCCCCGCGCCCGTCCCCTTCATCCCCGGGCGGCCGGCGGCGGCATCAACGCCGCCGGCCGAGGGCGCCGGGGGGGGGAGGGCCTCCGGATCGTACGTCACCAGATACGACCGCCCCGGGTCGCCCGCGTCGAGCGCGTCCTCGTATTCCTGCGCCGCGACGGCCGGGTTGTCGCGGATCGTCTGCATCCGGTGCGTCAGCGCGGACCACGTCCGCCGGACCTCGGTCACGTCCGCGTCGATGGCGATCGCGCCGCCGACCGCGATCCGGATCCGCTTGTCGTCCCGGCAGCTTCCGACGACGCGTGCCAGGTCCGACAGGCCGTGGCCGGCGAGCACGGCCCGCACCTCGTCGAGCCGGCTCGGCGCGACCTGGAGGACCGCGCCCAGCTCCTCGGCGAACAGCGGGGCCAGCGGGGCCGCAGGGTCCCCCGCGAGGTCCGCGTCGATCCCGCGGCCGCCCGCCACGGCCATCTCGCACAGCGTGACGGCCGCGCCGCCGTCGGAGCGGTCGTGGTACGCGAGCAGCAGGCCGCGCCCGACCATCTCGGCCACGGCCGCGAAGAAGCGGCCGAACGCCTCCGGGTCGTCGAGGTCCGGCGGCTCGTCGCCCGCCTGGTTGAATACCTGCGCGAGCGCGCTGCCGCCGAGCCGGTCGCGGCCCGCGCCGAGGTCGACAAGCACCAGCGAGGACGGCCCCGGCGCGAGGTCGGGGGTGACGGCGCGGCGCACGTCGGGGACCGTCGCGAACGCGCTCACGATCAGGCCGAGCGGCGCGGTCTGCCGCAGCGGCTCGCCGGTCGCGGGGTCGTCCCATACCGTCCGCATGGACAGCGAGTCCTTGCCGACCGGGATGGAGACGCCCAGGCGCGGGCACAGGTCGAGCGCGACGGCGGCGACCGTGTCGAACAGGCGCGCGTCCTCGCCGGGCTCGCCGCACGCGCACATCCAGTTCGCGGACAGCTTCACCCCGCCGATCGCGCCGATGCCGGCGCCCGCGAGGTTCGTCAGGGCCTCGCCGACCGCCATGCGGCCCGACGCGGGCCCGTCCACGACCGCCACCGGCGTGCGTTCGCCGACCGCCATGGCCTCGCCCGTCACGGACCGGTATCCAGTCACGGTCACCGCGCAGTCCGCGAGCGGGACCTGCCACGGCCCGACCATCTGGTCGCGGTGCACCATGCCGCCGACGCTCCGGTCCGCGATCGTCACCAGGAACGTCTTGTCCGCGACCGCGGGCAGCGCGAGCACGCGCGCGAGCGCCTCGCGCGGCGCGACGCCCGACAGGTCGAGCGGCGGCGGCCGGGTCGGGTCGCGCGCCACGTCGCGGAGCATCCGCGGGGGCTTCCCGAGCAGCACGTCGAGCGGCACGTCGATCGGCCGGTCCCCGAACAGCGGGTCCGCGAGCACCAGCCGGCCGTCGCCCGTGGCCCGCCCGATGAACGCGACCGGGCAGCGCTCGCGCCGGCACAGGGCCTCGAACCGCTCGCGGTCCGCCTCGCCGATCGCGAGCACGTATCGCTCCTGCGCCTCGCAGCACCAGACCTCCATGGGGCTCATGGAGGGCTCGTCGTTCGGCACGTCGCGCAGCCCGAACACGGCGCCGGTCCGCTCGACCAGCTCCGGGCAGGCGTTCGACAGGCCGCCCGCGCCCACGTCGTGGATCGACAGGATCGGGTTGTCCGCGCCGAGCGCGACGCAACCGTCGATGACCTCCTGGCACCGGCGCTCCATCTCCGCGTTGCCGCGCTGCACGGAGTCGAAGTCGAGCGCCGAATCGTTGCTGCCCGAGGCCATGGACGACGCGGCGCCGCCGCCGAGCCCGATCCGCATCGCGGGCCCGCCGATCTGCACGACCCAGGCGCCGGGGACCAGATCCTTCTTGTATACCTGCGAGCGCCGGATGTTCCCCATGCCCCCGGCGAGCATGATCGGCTTGTGGTAGCCGCGCCGCCGGCCCGAGACCTCCTCCTCGTACGTGCGGAAGAACCCCGCGAGCTGCGGGCGGCCGAACTCGTTCCCGAACGCGGCGCCGCCGATCGGGCCTTCCAGCATGATGGCGAGCGGCGTTGCGAGGCGGCGAGGGTGGGCGGGCGCGTCCCGCTCCCACGGCTGCGCGAACCCTGGCACCCGGAGGTTCGAGACCGCGAACCCGGCGATGCCGGCCTTGGAGCGGCTGCCGATCCCGGTCGCGGCCTCGTCGCGGATCTCGCCGCCCACGCCGGTCGCGGCGCCGGGGAACGGCGATATGGCGGTCGGGTGGTTGTGGGTCTCCACCTTCATCAGGACATCGACCTGATCGTCCGCGAAGGCGTACGCGTGCCCGGCGGGGTCGGGCGTGAACGCGGGGGCGCGGAAGCCCTCGATGACGCTGGAGTTGTCCTTGTAGGCGACGAGCGTGCCCTCGGGCCTGATCGCGTGCGTGTGCCGGATCATCCCGAACAGCGTCCGGTCCTGCGGCGCGCCGTCGACGACCCAGGACGCGTTGAAGACCTTGTGGCGGCAGTGCTCCGAGTTCACCTGCCCGAACATGACCAGCTCGGTGTCGGTCGGGTTGCGGCCGAGCCGCGCATACGCGTCCGCGAGGTAGCTCACCTCGTCGCCGGACAGCGCGAGCCCGAGGGCGCGGTTCGCCTCCGCGAGCGCGTCCGGACCGCGGAGGAGCACGTCGAAGGTCCGCCCGGGCGCCGGCGGGCGGCGGTCGAAGAAGCCGCCGATCTCGGTCAGCACGCACTCGGTCATCCGGTCGTGCAGGCACTCGATCGCTGCCCGGGGGAGATCGGAGGGCCCGAGCGCCCGCCCGTCCGCGCCGCGAACGCGGAACCGGATGCCGCGCTCGACGCGGCGCACCGCGACGAGGCCGCAGTTCCGGAAGATGTCGGTCGCCTTGGAGGACCACGGCGACACCGTGCCCTTCCGCGGCGTGACGAAGAAGCCGCCTGCCGGACCCGGGGCCGAGGACGCCGGATCGGAACCGGAGTCCGGTGCCTCGAGCAGCGTGCGCGCGCGCGATTCCGATTCCGGGTCGAGCGGGGAGGCGAGGTCGAGCAGGTAGATCCAGGTCGCCTCGATCCGGGCGCCGACCCTGGCGGCGAGCGCCTCCAGCCGGAACGGCGAGAACGCCGCCCCACCCGCCAGGACGAACGGATCCGACATCAGCTCTCCAGGTACAGCCGCGACCTGCGGCTGAGGTACAGGCGCGGGTCGCCGTCCGCCTCAGGCTCCGCGATCGTGCGCGAGGGGCTCCACTCGGCGAGGAACGCGTCCGTGGCGGCCGCGTCGGCGAGCACGGGGTTGTAGAACAGCTCGTCGTCCGGGTCGTCGCCGGCCTTGAGCACGAGGTCGCCGGCGCGGTATGCCTTCCAGCGGGGCCGGTCCGCGGGAGGAGTGACGAGGGCGACCACCGTCGCGCCGGGCAGCTCGCCGGACAGGTGCATCGCGCGCGCGAACGCCCGGTCCCAGTCGGCGGCGCGCAGCCACACGACCCCGTCCGGGTCGGGGGGCGCGACCGCGAACCGGGCGAATTCCCGCTTCTGCTCCGGGTAGTTGCGCGGAACGCGGGCGGCGTCGAACGGCGCGTAGCCCTCGCGCGACAGCACGGCGTCGAGCGCGCGCAGCACAGCGTCCCGGGCCGCCCCGCGAACGGCGAGCCGCGCTCCTCCGCTGCTCACGCCTGCACTCCCATGCGGTTCGCGGATGAGCGGCGGCGAAGCGTCCGCTCCATCCGCGGCAGCCGGCGCGGCTTCAGTCCGTGCCGGCTCACGTCTCGACCCGCGACAGGACCTCGGCGTAGGCCTCCTCGACCGATCCCATGTCCCGCCGGAAGCGGTCCTTGTCGAGCTTGCGCAGCGTCCCGACCTCCCACAGGCGGCACGAGTCGGGCGAGATCTCGTCGCCGAGCAGCACCTCGTCCTTGTGGCGGCCGAACTCGATCTTGTAGTCCACGAGGATGATCCCGCGCTCCAGGAAGAAGCGGGACAGGACCTCGTCGACCTTCAGCGCCACGGTGCGCATGTGCGCGACCTCGGCGCCGGTCGCGAACCCGAGCACGTCGACCTGGTCGTCCGTCATCAGCGGGTCGTCCAGCTCGTCGCACTTGTAGTAGAACTCGACGAGCGGTCGCGACAGCTCCCGCCCCTCCTCGAGCCCGAGCCGCTTTGCGAGACTGCCCGCGAGCCGGTTCCGGACCACGACCTCGACCGGCAGGATGGTCAGCCGCTTCACGAGCATCTCGCGGTCGTTGAGCGTCTTCACCCAGTGGGTGCGCACGCCCTCCCGTTCGAGGAGCCGGAAGATCACGGTCGAGATCCGGCAGTTGAACTCGCCCTTGTTCTCGATAGTTCCGGTCTTCTTGCGGTTGAACGCGGTCGCGTCGTCCTTGAAGTACTGGACGAGCAGGTCCGGGTCGTCGGTCGCGTACAGAATCTTCGCCTTGCCCTCGTACAGCTGCTCCCGCTTCTCCACGCAGTCCTCCATTCGGTTTCAGATTCCGGAGCGCCCCAGGATCGTGTCCGCCCAGCGCAGATGATGCCCGGTCGAGAAGCAATCGTCCAGCACGCCCGCGGCCAGCCTCGACGCGATCTCGGGTTCCTCGGCGAGGTTGTCCTTGAACGTGCCCCGGCCCGCGGCCGCGCGCATCGCGGCGCGCTGCACGACCCCGTACGCCTCCTGGCGCCTCATCCCGGCCCGCACCAGCGCGAGCAGCACGCCCTCGCTCGCCACGAGCCCGCCGCCGGACGCGAGGTTCTCCGCCATCCGGTCGGGCCGCACGTCCAGGCCCTCCACGATGCCCGCGAGCCGGCCGGCCATGAACTCGGTCGTCGCCGTCGCGTCCGGGCCGATCATCCGCTCGACGCTCGAGTGGCTGATGTCCCGCTCGTGCCACAGGGCCACGTCCTCGAGAGCCGCGACCGCCGCCGACCGCACCACGCGCGCGAGCCCGCAGACGTTCTCGGCCATCACCGGGTTGCGCTTGTGGGGCATCGCGGAGCTGCCGCGCTGGCCGCCGCCGAACGGCTCCGCCGCCTCGCCGACCTCGGTGCGCTGGAGGTGGCGGACGTCGGTCGCGACCTTCTCCATCGCGGCGGCCGCGACCGCGAGCGCCGCGAAGTACGCCGCGTGCCGGTCCCTCGCCACGACCTGCGTCGCGACCGGCTCGACGCCGAGCCCGAGCCGCCCGAGCACCCGCTCCTCGCGACCCGCGTCGCCGAACGCGTGCGTCCCGACCGCCCCGGACAGCTTGCCGACCGCGACGCCGTCCGCCGCGGCCGCGACCCGCTCCCGGGACCGCGCGACCGCGCCCCGCCAGCCCGCCGCGACCAGGCCGAACGACGTGATCTCCGCGTGGATCCCGTGGGTCCGCCCGACCATCGGCGTCGCCCGGTGCCGGTCCGCGAGCGTCCCGAGCGCCGCGACCAGCCGGTCGAGCGCTGCCAGGACCAGGGCGGACGCCTCCTTCAACTGGAGCGCCAGCACCGTGTCGAGCGCGTCCGACGAGGTCAGGCCGTAGTGGAGGAAGCGGGACCGGTCGCCCGCCTGCTCCTCGACGTGCGCCAGGAACGCGATCACGTCGTGCCGGAGCGTGGCCTCGATCGCGTCGATCCGCGCCGGGTCGAGCTTCACGCTCGAGCGCACCGCGGCCGCGTCGCCGGCCGGCGCGATGCCGTCCTCCTCCAGGGCCTCGAGCCAGGCCAGCTCGACGTCCAGGAACAGTTCCCAGCGATGGTCGGGGGACCACACGCGCCGCATCGCCGTGGTCGAGTAGCGATCGATCATCCCCGCCCTTCTCCTCGGATCTCTCTGCGGTCTCTGCGATGAAACGCCCCCTTTGGGCCCTCACCGCGTCGCGTCGGAGCAGCACCGGAACCCGTTCGTCGGGCCGGGCATGAAGCGCTTCGCGGTCGAGCCGCAGGTCGCGCCCTTGCCGCCGCCCGCGTCGCCGCCGTGGAGCTGGCCGTCGGCCGCCCACTCGGAGGCGTTGCCCGCGAGGTCGTAGATGCCCGCGTCGGTCTTGCAGCTCGGGAACGAGCCCGCGGCCTGCACGCGGCCCGACACGTTGCAGCGCTCGGCGTCGAACTCGTCGCCGTAGGGGTAGCGGGCCTCGCCGCACGCGGTCCGCCACTCGTCGCCCACGCACAGCCGCCGGCCGGCGTCCTTGCAGAGCCTGGCCGCGGTCGAGGCGGACACGCCGGTCCTCGGCTTCTCGCCGCGCCCCGGGAACTCGTGGGAATCCATGCAGAAGGCCACGGTCTTCGGATCGATCCCCGGAGCGTCCTTCGCGGCCGCGTCCCTGACCACCTTCGCCATCCCGCCGGGGCACTTCAGCAGCGCGGCCAGGGTCTTCGGCGCGGGCGGGGGCGGCGGCGGCGGCGGGGTGACCGGGGTCGGGGCGGGCGCGACCGCCGGGGTCGCGGCGTGGACCGCGGCCGGGGTCCCGGCCACCGCGGCGTTCGTGCCGACCGCGGCGACGGTGGGGGGCGTCCTCGGGGCCGCCGGCTCCTTCGGGGGCACCGCAGCCGGCGCGGGCTGCTGCGCGACCGGCACCGGAGGCTGGGCCGCGCCGCCGTCCGACGTCACCTTCATGTAGACGAGCACGGCGCCCCCGCCGACCACGACGAAGAGCGCGAACAGCAGCAGGAACGTCTTGAAGCTGGATCCGCCGGCCGCGGGCGCCCTGGCGGCGGGTCGCGGCGCCTGGGCCGCGGGCGCCGCGGGCGGCACGTTCTGCACGCGCTCGAACGGCGCCATCACGTGCGGCTGCGGGGCCGCCGCGGGCACCTTCGGGGCCGCTGCCGGCGCCTTCGGGGGCGGCGGCGGCGGCGCCGCGTTGTAGGCGACCGTGGGGAGGGCGCCGGGCTTCGTCGCCGGTGCGGCGACCTGGGTCGCCGCCTGCGCCGCAGCCTGCTTCGCGGCCTTGGCCGCACGCTTGGCCGCGCGCTTCGACAGCAGCGGCGCCTGGGGCTCGGGGTGGGACAGCGACTCGATCTCGATCGTGCCATGGACCGCCTCGGGCGGGACGTCCTCCGGGACCGGCTCCAAGTCCTCCTCGAGCGCCTCGGTCGGGACGGGCGGCGCGTCATCCGCCACGGCCTCGGCCGGGACGGGCGGGCCGTCCGTCTGGCCCATGCGGCGCGTCACGATCGGGGTCGGCTCCGGGACCTCGTCGGCGGCCTCGGCCGGATGAGGGGGGATCTCGTCGCCGAGCACCTCGATGCCCTCGAGAACCTCCTCGTCGGCCTCGACCGGCTCGGCCGCGACCACGATCCCCTCGTCCTCGACCACGACCTCGGTCTCGGCCGCGGCCACGTCCTCGATCCGCACCTCGATCGGCTCGGCGCGGACCGGGCGGAGGTCGTCGAAGCGCGGGGCGGGGGAGATGATCGTCGGGTCGATCTCCTCGTCGGTCACGTGGAGCGGGGCGGGCTCGGGAGTGGGAGCCGCGACCACGGGGGCGGGCTCGGGGACGGGGACGGGAGCCGCGATCGGCTCGCGTACGGGCTCGGGCTCGGGTGCTGGGACCGGGGCCGCGACCACGGGTACGGGCTCGGGCTTGGGTGCGGGGACCGGGGCCGCGACCACGGGTACGGGCTCGGGCTTGGGTGCGGGGACCGGGGCCGCGACCACGGGTACGGGCTCGGGCGTGGGTGCGGGGGCCGGGGCCGCGACGACGGGCACGGGCGCGG
>Ga0194127_10008918_pt1 | contig 10651 bp, 9 predicted proteins | sample TA2KigC100mmetaG_FD_148624 | JGI IMG/M metagenome (GOLD analysis project Ga0194127, IMG submission 148624) | Freshwater microbial communities from Lake Tanganyika, Tanzania - TA2015036 Kigoma Deep Cast 100m | ecosystem: Environmental > Aquatic > Freshwater > Lake | place: Tanzania: Lake... | reverse complement strand
GGCGCCTTCGAACCCATGAACTCACGGGCTTGTGGGCCGACCCGACCCTAACTCTAATACTGCAGATTCAAGCTTTTGCAATAGCCTTTCCGGGCTGACTGCTTCATTTCCGGTGGGAAAAGAGATTCTCGGGGCAGCTTCCGCCGCGCCATCTCCCCCCCAAAAAAAAGCCCCCGACCGGGCCGGCCAGGGGGAAAGGAGAGTATGTGATGAGTCGGGTGGTGTGTGCTTCATCCGGCTCCTTGGGTGCGCACGGGTTGGGCAAACCGTGCGACACCCAATCTCTATGTTATGTTTATCATGGCTTCAAGGCTCCCAGGATTTTGGAGAAACTCGGCTACCTCTCTCTAGGGCGAGTTCTCAGAATGACAACTCAAGCGCCAGCCCGAGCGCGTACCACGACTGAGACAGTTTCGCGTTGTCGATTGAGAAGCTGTTGGGCTGAGACCGATAGAGGGTCGATCCTTGCACGTTTCCCTGTATATTACCCGCGCCGCTGTTCCGAAAAACGTTTCCCATGAGCCAGAAGTTCGTCTTGAAGTTAGGGGTCAGACTGTATATCGCTTCGCCCTCCACTTCCAGCCATCGGGCCGCTCCGGAATTCAGAGTGTACAGGGTGTTCTGGATCTCGGTTTGCGTGGCGCTAAAACAGTGAAGGCCCACAACGTTTTTGAGGTCCGTCCAGCCAAAGGGTGAACCGATCACCCGCCATCGATAGTAGAGATTCGAACAGCACCAGCCAAGACCGCGAAGACCTATGAAGGGAAGATACTGCTTCTGCAAAGGACCTGAGGGATCGCCGCCAACCTGGCCGCGACCCCCAAGTCATATCCGGTCACAGGGTATGGCAAACCCCGGCGGATTGTTGTTGAGCGACAGTGTCTGGTTCCGGGGACTGGTCAAATAGAATTCCAGGTGCTCGGCCCGGAAACCCAGATCAAGTCCAAAATCTCGCGTGAACATCCATGCCACGCCGCCTTCCACCATCCACCAGAAGACCTGACGAGCGGTCCACTCCCAAGGGGAACCCGCGTTAGCTCCGGCGCCGAGGGGAACTGAGGTGGGAGTTCGCACTCCCGCGCCCGTAAAGTTCATCTCCGCAATGCTGTCTTTAGGGATGTTCCCGCCCAGTCGGCCGTACACGATAAAGTCCTGCACGGGCTGGAGTTCCAGAATGGCGATACCCATCCAGTAATTGGAGTCCTTGAGTGACAGGTCCATGCCGACGAAGAAGGGATTACCGACAAAATCAGAGATTTGATATGGAAAACTCATGTTATACGCGAGCCACATGTGCCCCGCCCTGGCTTCTGTCCGCGCCGTCCAGGCCTCATCCGGAGATCTTTGAACGTAGGACTGGGCGCCAGGCCCTTGAAACGGAGAAAACAACGGGGTCCCTGGAAAACCCGGACCGCCCGGGCCGGCCGGCGGTATGCCGGGTCCTGGCGGCGCGACCTGGGCGGACCCCAGGCACGGCGCCAGGACCATGCACAGGGCCCCCAGCAGTAGAGCGAATCTTGTCATAACCAAGCCTCCTGGGAAATGCCTCCTGGGATCACGGTAGCCGTTTTGACTTATGAAAACGGGCCGCGGCCGTCGCGAAGCTGGCGGCAAGTTTGGTTATAACAAAAAAATGCCCTTATGTCAAGATGATCTGGCTATTTACTAATCTAGTTGTTTATGATTTTTTTATGTTATAGGTCTATAAATCATCATTACGCTTGGTAATTGCTTATACTTTATTGATGGAGTCTGGCGGGGGGATGACAAACGCTCACATCGCAACCGAAAAAACGGGAGGTATGGCGGGTGGGCCTGCTCAGGTCTCCATCAGCACCAGATTATCCGCGTGGATCGCTTCGTCGCTCGTCCGATAGCCGAGAATCCAATCGATTTCGAAGGCCTGGCGCCCTTTTATCTTGCCGAGCTCTTCCGAAGAATAATTCACCAGCCCTAGGGCCACGTCTTTGCCGCTGGGATCTTTTACGCGCACCGCCGCGCCGTGTTCGAAATGACCTTCCACCTCGATCACTCCGACAGGGAGCAGGCTGACGCCTCCCCGCGCCAGCGCCCTCGCCGCGCCTTCGTCCACGCGCACCGCGCCCTCGGGAACCAGGTTATAACGCATCCAGTGTTTTCGGGCTGATATGCGTTCCTTCGCCGGCAGGATAAGGGTGCCGCACAGCTCTCCTTCCATGACGCGGGGGATGATGTGGGGGATCTTGCCCCGCGCGATGATCATGGGAATCCCGAACCTGCCCGCCTTGGTGGCGGCCTCCAGTTTGGACGCCATGCCGCCTCGGCCCACTCGGGACGTGGAACCCTCGGCCAGCTTCATGATATCGGGTGTCAATTCTTCGACCAGAGGGATGAGGCACGCGTCCGGGTTTGTTTGCGGGTCGCAGTCCATAAAGCCTTCCTGGTCGGTAAGGGTCAGCAGCAGATCCACTTCCGCAAGAGTGGCCACCAGAGCTGACAAATTGTCGTTGTCCCCCAGCTTGATCTCTTCCACCATCACCGTGTCGTTCTCGTTGATGATCGGTGTGACGTTCCACCCAAGAAGGGTCATCAAGGTGTTGCGCGCGTTCAGGTACCGGTTTCGGTGTATCAGGTCGTCCCTGGTAAGGAGCATCTGTCCAACCCGGTATCCGTGCTTTCCGAACGCCTCTTCGTAGGCCGCCATCAGTCGTGTCTGCCCGACGCTTGCCGCGGCCTGCTTCTGGGGGATGGTTCTGGCGCCTTCCTTGAGATCCAGTCGTCGGACTCCAGCGGCAATCGCGCCCGAGGATACGATAATGAACTCCTTGCCGAGTCTTTTGTATCGGCAGACATCGTCCACAATTCCCTCTATGGCGGTCTCATCCAGCCCCGATTCGGACGTGACGACACTCGATCCGAGTTTCAGGACCACTCGTTTCACTTTCGAGACGGTCTGTTTGCGAACGGTCTCCGGATTCATCTCCGCTCTTGCGCCTGTTGCAGCATTTGGGTCGTGTGGATCAGGAGTTCTTTTACTCCCGCGCCGGTGATTGCCGAGATCGTATGGACGGGAATCCCCTTTTTTTGCAACTGCCGTTGAAGCTTGCGCGCTGGTTGGATGTTTTCCGACACATCCATTTTGGTGATCACCGCGATCATTGGTTTGTCTAGCAGACCCGCGCCGTACGAATCAAGCTCCGCCATAACCACGGAGAAACGTGCTTCCGGTGATTCGTCGTAACGCGGGGAAGGATCGATGAGGTGGAGCAGAACCTTGGTCCGTTCCACGTGTCTGAGGAAACGGTCACCCATTCCCGCGCCCTTATGCGCGTCTTGGATGAGCCCTGGGATGTCTGCCATGACGAATTCCGTCTCGTCGTCCAGTCGAACCACACCGAGCGCAGGCGCTTTTGTGGTGAAGGGGTAATCGGCTATCTTCGGTCTGGCCCTGCTGACCTGCGATATAAGAGTGGACTTGCCGCTATTGGGCATGCCCACCAGGCCCACATCCGCGATGATTTTCAATTGGAGCCGTATCCGTCGCTCCTGCCCCGGTTGTCCTTCCTCGGCCCGACGAGGCGCTCGGTTTCTGGGCGTTGCGAACCGGGCATTTCCGCGGCCTCCTTTGCCGCCGCACGCGACCACCACATCCTTCCCCGGAAGGTCCAGGTCGGCCAGCAGCTCACCGGTCTCTTCGTCAAAGACCAAGGCGCCGGGAGGCACTCTGATCACCAGATCCTCGCCCGCGCGGCCCTGACGGTTGTTCCCCTGCCCGTGGCCGCCTCTGCGCGCGCGGTAAAGCTGTTGGCACTGGCAGTCCAGGAGCGTATCAAGCGACGGGTCCGCGCGGAGGATCACATCACCGCCCTTTCCGCCGTCTCCTCCGTCAGGACCGCCCTTGGGGACGAAAGCTTCGCGCCGGAAGCTCAGGCAGCCCTTACCCCCTGCGCCTGCGACTACCTGGATACGTGCTTGATCGACGAACTTCAAGATAATGTCGGGAAATTCGATAGCGGTGTTTCAGATTGAAGGGAGGCCCTATTGCGCCGGCTCCACGGTAACCTGTTTCTTGTTGCGGCCTTTCTTGTCGAACTTGACCACGCCGTCCACCTTGGCGAAAAGCGTGTAGTCGCGTCCCATGCCCACGTTTTCGCCTGGATGGATGCTGGAGCCTCTCTGGCGCACGATGATGTTGCCCGCGCGAACCACCTGACCTGCGAAACGCTTGACACCCAGCCGTTGACCTGCGCTGTCACGACCGTTCCTGGAGCTTCCGCCCGCTTTCTTATGAGCCATGAGCCATGCTCTCCTTGTTTGCAAATCAATTCGTAGTTTACCGCTCTACCGGGACCCTCACCTGTCCTATACTACTCCGTCCCCTGGCCGATGGACTGGATGCGCAGGAGCGTGTACCATTGACGATGCCCCTGTTTCTTATCGAACGCTTTGCGGCGCTTCTTCTTGAAGACGATTACCTTGCGATCCCGTGCTTGACGGAGCACACTCGCCTTGACCTGCGCGCCCTCCAGGGTGGGAGTGCCCAGGCGGATACCGTCGGAATCTCCGATGGCGAGCACCTGATCCAGGACGACTTCTTCGCCCCGTTGAGCGGAAATGCGTTCGACTTTGAGCTGGTCTCCGGGCGCCACTCTATATTGTTTTCCGCCTGTTCGGACGATGGCGTACATACGAGTCCTCCTCAAAAGGTAAAAAAATATTAAAGCATTGGAACTGGACTGTGTCAAGACCCAAGAACCGCGGAGCGCTATCGTTTCAGTCATCCATGCATGAGACAAAACCGCATCGCATCCGGGTTTCCGATCCCGTTGCCCCAGCCGACGAACGAGGAGCATTTTGCACGAAACCGTTCTTCTCTTGACAGGGAAGAAGCACTGATTTATCTTGGTTCTCAAGAGATAATCATTCTCTCAAGAGAAACAACTTCGCTAAGCGGACGGTCCTCATGGCTCTCCATGACTCAAGAAGAAGTGAAAAGCGTTTTCAACAGATGCTTGACAAGCTCAGGAGCCTTGATTTCCGTATCACCCCCCAGCGCTTGGCCGTGCTTCGGATTCTTTCCGCCAGTGAGGATCATCCTACCGCTGAACAAATCTTCGAAAAGGTCAAGACCGAGTTCCCGACCACAAGCTTGGCCACCATCTACAAGACTATCGCCCTGCTCAAGAGCCTCAACGAAGTTCTCGAGCTGGGCTTTCCCGATGGGAGTAACAGATACGACGGGAACAAGCCGTTCCCCCACCCTCATGTGGTCTGTGTCAGGTGCCGGAAGATCATGGACCCTGAACTAATAAGTCTCGATGAGCTTAAGGACGAGATAAGCAAGAAGACAGGATTCAGAATTCAACATCACCGTTTGGACTTCTTTGGTTTGTGTCGGGAATGTCAAGAGGATGCGTAACGCGGATTTTTTTTGACCAGAAAGAGAAAAAAGTTCCTGAAAGATAACGACTCTCGACAAACCTAGTGGTCGTTGGCAACTCAAGGTAAGAGCTATAACCTTCTCACTCCCGGATAAAGAGGACATGACATGGAAGAAAAATCAGAGCGCCTTACCACGGTGGTTTGATGTCCCATTTTGGACAATCAGATCAGTGCTGATTGCAAGACCGCGAACTCGGAAATATTTGGTCACAAAGCCATAAGGCACGTGTGAGACCGTAGGTCTATCCAGGTCATCAACGCATGTAGAGGACAGGCCGGCACGATGTACAAAGAGCGCTTTGAGAATATCTTTAGACTGGCGAAAAAGCTCACGTCATCTTTGGATATAGGCGATGTGCTTGAGATCATACGAGATGAAGCGAAAAACAGCATTCCTCAGCTTCGTGAGGCCTGCCTGCTCGTTGTCGACCCGCAGGCCGAGCATTACACCAGACCCCTCCATTGTGCAGTCGAAAAAAAGCGAATCAATTGTCAGCTCTGCAAAAGAGGAAGGCTAACCGTTGCCGGCGCACTCGATAAGGGGGCTTCCACAATGTGCTATCTTCCCGGGGGCTCGACGGCTGTGGTAGTACCCCAAGGCCTCTCAGAAATTGTCGTCCCTATTTACCTTGAGGGCAAGCCCCTCGCTGTCTTGGATGCTATTTCAAAACCGGAATCCACGCTTGGTAAGAAAGACCTTATCGTCCTGCAGGACCTCGCCGAACTTGCTTCCAACGTCATCAAGAATGCGAAAGGTCATTGGAAAATAGCCCAAGCCAAGATGACGGTAGACAGCATGCTTAAACATCTTCGCCCATTCGTTCCGGCGACGGTCCAACGGATCGTGGAAAGAAATCCAGGCGCTCCAGAATTTGAGAAGAGGGACATTGAGGTCACGGTCTTGTTTCTGGATATTGCGGGGTACACACGAATAAGCGAAACCCAAACACGGGGGAAGGTCAATTTCATCATCGAGAAGTATTTCTCTGCCTTCCTGGACATCTTGTACTCCCGAGGTGGAGACATAAACGAGACCGCGGGGGATGGGCTCATGGTCATTTTCCAAGGAGACGTAGAGACGTCCTCAATAGGTGCAGCCCGGGGAGCCCTCGAGATCCGAAAGAAGACAGACGAGATCAATGAAGAGCTCAAGTCAAGGTTTCCCAAGGTCGAGATCAATATGGGCATCAATTCCGGCGTTGCGTCGGTGGGGATGACCAAATTCGAGGGAAGCACAGGGACCCGTATGACATTTACCGCCACCGGCCCCGTGACCAATCTCGCGGCCAGGATTGCCGCCGCCGCTCAAAATGGCGACATTCTCATAGGTCCGGAAACAGCCAAGCATGTTAAGGAGAGGATTCAATTATTTGAGCGCGGCTTGATGGAGTTCAAAAACGTGAGTGAACCGATTGAGATTTTCAGCTTGGTCAGGAGTGAAGAGCTGGAGATGAAAGGACAATGCTGAAGAATCGCCGAATACCGGCCTATTAGCCCATTTTCGCTTGTCAGGCATCTCTTAGTTGGCCTCCTCCACGGAGAAAGGGTTGATATACTCCACGAGTTACCATCAATCCGGTTGGGTGCTACAGCAACCGCTGGATTCTGCGCTCGAAAGTAATGGCAGAGGGCAACTACGGGCAGTCCGAGTTCTCGTGTTAGCCCAGAAACTGATCGTCGAGAATGAAAGGAGCTATAGAGATGAGAATACAGGCCACTGCTCTCGTGATAGGATTTGCCATTGCGGTTATCTTGAGTGGCGTCGTGGCAGCGTCTTTCATCGGGACCCCTCTATGGGGCCCAAGTCAGGCCATCGCATCACAAGACAAAGGTCAGCCTGTCGATCCCGCTCTCCTCGCTGCCGGGAAGAATCTTTTTGCAGCCAATTGTGCTGGCTGCCACCATGCTGACAAGGCGGGGGACAAAGGTGGACCAAGTTTAATGGGACTGTCCGAGACCAAGAAACTCCCTGCCAGTGGCCGTGCCGCAACGGCTGAGAATATCAAAACTCAGTTGAAGTCCCCGATCAAACGAATGCCGAAATTTGATAAGCTGACAGATCAAGAAATCAGAGCGCTGGTGGCGTATCTCTCTAGTCTCTCAACCAAAGGAGGAAACGTTATGAATGAAGATAGCAAGCGCCCGATAATGGGATCCACAGTCCGCAAAGGCACGTCAAACCGCGACTGGTGGCCGAACCAGTTGAATCTCAAGATTCTTCATCAGCACTCTCATAAGAGCAATCCGATGGGCGAGGGGTTTAACTACGCTGAGGAATTCAAGAAACTCGACCTGGAGGCCGTGAAGAAAGACCTCTATGCGCTGATGACCGGCTCCCAGGAATGGTGGCCTGCGGATTACGGTCATTACGGCGGGCTCTTCATCCGGATGGCGTGGCACAGCGCAGGCACTTACCGTCAAGGTGACGGCCGTGGCGGCGCGGGGACCGGCGCCCAGCGCTTAGCGCCCCTGAACAGTTGGCCGGACAACGTGAACCTCGACAAGGCCCGGCGGCTGCTCTGGCCGATCAAGCAGAAATATGGCAAGAAAATCTCCTGGGCCGACCTCATGATTCTGGCTGGCAACTGCGCCATCGAGTCGATGGGGTTAAAGACCTTCGGCTTTGGCGGCGGCCGCGAGGATGTCTGGGAGCCGGAAGAGGACATCTACTGGGGCAGTGAGGACACCTGGCTCGGCGACCAGCGCTACTCGGGTGACCGCAAGCTCGAGAACCCGCTTGCTGCTGTGCAGATGGGCCTTATCTATGTGAACCCGGAAGGGCCGAACGGTAATCCGGACCCGGTAGCGTCGGGCCGCGACGTCCGAGAGACTTTCGCGCGCATGGGCATGAACGATGCTGAGACTGTCGCGCTGGTCGCGGGTGGCCACACCTTTGGGAAATGCCACGGCGCCGCCCCTGCGTCCCATGTGGGGCCTGAGCCCGAAGCCGCCCCCATCGAAGAGCAGGGCCTCGGCTGGAAGAGCAACTTTCGCAGCGGCAAAGGCGGGGACACAATCAGTAGCGGCATCGAGGGCGCCTGGAAGCCGAACCCGACCAAATGGGACATGGGCTATTTGAAGGTGCTGTTCAAATACGAGTGGGAACTGGTCAAGAGCCCGGCCGGCGCGCATCAGTGGCTGGCCAAGGACGTGGCCGAAGAGGACATGGTCGTGGATGCGCACGACCCGTCCAAGAAGCATCGGCCGATGATGACCACGGCGGACCTCTCCCTACGCTTCGACCCGATCTACGAGCCGATAGCGCGGCGCTACCTGCAGAACCCCGAAGAATTCGCAAACGCGTTCGCCCGGGCGTGGTTCAAGCTGACCCACCGCGACATGGGCCCCCGCTCGCGCTACCTCGGTCCGGAGGTCCCGTCCGAGGAACTGATCTGGCAAGACCCCGTGCCCGCAGTCGATCATAAGCTGATAGACGCGCAGGACATCGCGGCCCTCAAGGCCAAGATCCTCGCCTCGGGACTGTCTGTCTCCCAACTCGTCTCCACCGCATGGGCATCGGCGTCCACGTTCCGTGGCTCCGACAAGCGCGGAGGCGCCAACGGGGCGCGCATCCGTCTCGCCCCGCAAAAGGATTGGGTAGTCAACCAGCCGGCCCAACTGAAGACTGTGCTACAGACGCTTGAGGGAATCCGAAAGGAGTTCAACAGCGCTCAGTCCGGCGGGAAAAAGGTGTCACTCGCCGACCTGATCGTCCTGGGTGGATGCGCAGGCGTCGAGCAAGCGGCGAAGAATGCCGGTCACGATGTGACCGTTCCCTTCACACCCGGACGCACGGATGCCTCACAGGAGCAAACCGACGTGAAGTCATTCGACGTACTCGAACCGGCTGCAGACGGATTCCGCAACTACCTCAAAACCAAATACGCCGTATCGGCGGAGGAACTGCTGGTTGATCGCGCCCAACTGCTGACGCTGACCGCTCCTGAGATGACGGTTCTCCTTGGCGGTATGCGCGTCTTGAATGCCAACTTCGGACAATCCCAGCACGGCGTTTTCACTAAGCGGCCGGACAAGCTCACCAATGACTTCTTCGTGAATCTGCTCGACATGAGAACGACGTGGAAGGCAACCTCGGAAGACGAGAACGTGTTCGAGGGTCGTGATCGCTCAACGGGCGAACTCAAGTGGACAGGCGCCCGTGTCGATCTTATCTTCGGTTCGAACTCCCAACTCCGGGCCTTGGCGGAAGTTTACGCATGTAAGGACTCCCAGGAGAAGTTCCTGCACGACTTTGTAGCGGCGTGGAGCAAGGTAATGAACCTTGACCGCTTCGACCTCGCCCGACCGTAGCATAAACGTCTTGGAGGGCTTCTGAAGCGTATTCTAAATTGCAAATCGGATTATCAGGAAGCGATAGCCGCCACGAATTGACCGATTTCTTGAACGCTCACGGAGGCTATTGGCAACATATGAGGGCGGCGTTTCAATACAATCTGAAACCCCGCCCTTTCTTTAGGCTCTTACCGTCTGCCGGTCACAGAATCGGAGCCAAAAACATAATCGCGTCAGTTCTCGGCCATGAAGCCCATCGTTTGGAGAAAAATAAACGGCGCCCTATATGCTTTGCCGGCGGCCTCCGTTGACGACTAATCTTTTTGGCCGAGTTGACGCGCGGGAACGCTCGGGTATAGTCTCCTTGCATTCAAGATGCTGTGTTGCGCGCATCAAATACGCTTCAAGTCGGGTACCCACGTGGTGACCGAAATCGCCTTCCCTTTTGGAAAAAACTGGCGGGAGTTCCTGCGGCATTTTGACGAGGAGCGTCGCCGCGTCGCCGCGGAGTCACTCATCGAATTCTTGCCGCTTCAAGATATGCGAGGAAAGACGTTCCTGGACGTGGGCTGCGGCAGCGGTCTCTTTTCGTATGCTGCGCACACCTTGGGCGCGGAGCGAATCGTCAGTTTCGATGCGGACCCTGACAGTGTCGCGTGCTGCAAGGTGCTCCGTGCGCGATCTGGGAACCCCGAGTCGTGGGAGGTGACTCAGGGCTCTATTCTTGACCGCGAGTTCACCTCAAGGCTGGGTCTGTTCGATCTGGTCTACGCGTGGGGTGTCCTGCACCACACGGGAAGGATGTGGGACTCAATCCGGATTTCCGCGGATCTTGTCTCTCCTGAAGGGTATTACTACATCGCCCTGTACAATAAGATCTTGAGTCGAGACGGACGGGCCGCCTGGATTCACGATTTCTGGATCACAGTGAAACGAT
>Ga0194127_10008916_pt1 | contig 10653 bp, 7 predicted proteins | sample TA2KigC100mmetaG_FD_148624 | JGI IMG/M metagenome (GOLD analysis project Ga0194127, IMG submission 148624) | Freshwater microbial communities from Lake Tanganyika, Tanzania - TA2015036 Kigoma Deep Cast 100m | ecosystem: Environmental > Aquatic > Freshwater > Lake | place: Tanzania: Lake... | reverse complement strand
CCGCTACTTCTGCAATCCTCGCGGGAAGATCGTGGCCCAGGCCAGTGCGGACAAGGACGAGCTGCTGATCGCGGACCTGGATTTCGATGAAGTCCGGCAGGTGCGCAACGCCTGGCAGTTCTTCCGGGATCGCCGGCCCGAAACCTACGGTGACATGGTGAAGCTGCTGCCGTGAACAGCCGCTCCGGACGTCAGGGACCCGGCCGCGCTGCCCCCCCTGGACGGACCATGAGCAAGGAGCCAGACATGCCCAACGGCTTTTTCGGGCGCATCCTCGAAGTGGATCTCGATGCCCTCAAGACGCGAGTGGTGGAGTTCGGCGAGTCGGAGGCCCGCAAGTACTTCCTCGGGTCAGGGCTGGCCGCACGACGCCTGTTCGACGAGTTCGAAGAGGCCCTGGGGCCGCTCCACCCCGACAGCCCGCTCTACTTCATCTCCGGCCTGTTCACCGGGACGCCGCTGCCCGGGACTTCCAAGCTCTCGGTCTGCTGCCGCTCGCCGCAGACCGGGATCTGGAACGAGGCCACGGTGGGGGGCCACTGGCCCGCTGAGTTCCGGCGCACCGGCTACGACGGGATCTGCCTGGTGGGCCGGGCAGCGGAGCCATCCTACCTGTTCGTCAAGGCAACCGGGGTCGAAATCCGCAAAGCCGGCCACCTGTGGGGCCGGGATACGTACGAGACCGGCGAGCTGCTGCGAGCCGAAGTGGGCGACAGGGCCAGGGTGGCGACCATCGGACCGGCCGGAGAGAAGGGAGTCCTCATCTCCAGCATCATCTTCGACCCTCCCAACACCCGGGTCGCGGCCCGAGGCGGTGTCGGGGCGGTCATGGGGGCCAAGAACCTCAAGGCCATCGTCGTGGCGGGGGACCCGAAGTCCCGCGTCCCGCTGGCCGACGCCAAGGGACTCAACGCCCACCTGAAAGAGGAAGTCCCCAGGATCCGGAAGGCCACCCAGGGGCTCCATGACTTCGGTACCTCGGGCGGCGTCGTGACGGTCGAGGCATTCGGTGACCTGCCCATACGCAACTGGCGGCTCGGCTCGTGGCCCGAGGGGGCCAGGCGGATCACCGGACAGACGATCCAGCCCGGGATGCTCGACCACCACTACGCCTGCTATGCCTGCCCCATCCGCTGCGGCAAGATCTACAAGGTGCAGGAGAAGGGGCTGTTCGGTCACGGCCCCGAGTACGAGACGCTCGGCATGCTGGGCGCCAACTGCCTCGTGGACGATCCCGTGGCCATCGCCGAGGCCAACGAGCTCTGCAACCGCTACGGCATCGATACGATATCAGCCGGGGCGGTGGTCGCATTCGGCATGGAGGCCTTCGAGCGCGGGCTCACGGCGACCGCAGAGACCGAGGGAGTGCCCCTGCGCTTCGACGCCCCCTCCATGCTCTACCTCGTCAATGCCGTGGGACGGCAGGAGACGCCGGTGGGGCGGCTGCTCGGACAGGGGGTCCGCAAGGCCGCACAGGCGCTGGACCGCGGCGCCGAGGAATTCGCAGTCCACACCAAGGGGCTGGAGTACCCGGCACACGATCCCCGCGGCCACGTGAGCATGGCCCTCAACTACGTCACGGCCGTGCGCGGCGCCTGCCATCTCGAGGGGCTCTCCTACTTCCTCGACCGCGGGGTCAAGGCCCCCGACTTCGGGTACGTCACGCCACCCGACCCGCACCGCTCGGATGACAAGCCGCCCATCGTGGTGAACCTCCAGAACTACCTGTCGGTCTTCAACCCCCTTGGGATGTGCAAGTTCCTGTTCCTCGGCGGAATCGGGCCGGTCGCCATCGGACGGTGGCTCGGCTTCGTCTGCGGATGGGACATGTCCATGCCGGACGTGCGGGGCGTCGGCGAGCGCCTCTTCAACCTCAAGCGGATGTACAACGTCCGTCTCGGCATCAGCCGCAAGGACGACGTGCTGCCCCCCCGCCTGTATGCAGGAGCAAAGCCCGATGGCCGGGCCAAGGGGGTGCTGCCCGACCTCGGCAACATGCTCTACCAGTACTACCAGCTTCGCAACTGGGACGACGAGGGAATCCCCACACGCGAGAAGCTGGACCAGTTGGGACTGACTCTGTAGGGAACCCATGGACAAGACCTTCGACAGCTCGCTTGCAGCGATCCACGACATCCGGAACGGCGCCACCATCATGACCGGAGGCTTCGGTCTGTGCGGCATTCCCGAGAACCTCATCCGCGCCCTGCTCGAAAAGGGTGTCAGGGATCTCACGATCGTCAGCAACAACATCGGCTCCAGCGACCTGAAGCAGGGGGGGGCATACGGCGTGGCCCTCCTGTTCAGGAACCGCCAGGTGAGGAAGTTCATCGGCTCGTTCCCCGGGCCGGTGGCCAGACTCGACTGGTTCCTCGACATGTACGAGAAGAAAGAGGTGGAAGTCGAGATCATGCCCCAGGGGACGCTCAACGAACGGATCCGGCTGGCCGTGGCCGGCCTGGGAGGCGTCTATACGCCCGTGGGGGCCGGGACGCTGCTGGCCGAAGGGAAAGAAGCTCGCGTCATCGACGGGAAGGAGTACCTGCTCGAGTTGCCCCTGAAGGCCGACTTCGCCCTGGTCAAGGCACACACCGGAGATCGCATGGGCAACCTGGTGTACCGCCGCACCGCGCGCAACTACAATGCGGTCATGGCCGGTGCCGCGGCCGTCACCGTCGCGGAGGTCGAGCACCTGGTGGAACCGGGGGCCATCGACCCGGACCAGGTGCACACGCCCGGCATCTTCGTCCAGCGCGTGGTGAAGGGCGAGCTCTACGAGCGACGCGTGTGAGGGACGCAACATTACCATGCCTTGCGGTTGCAGGGGAGACGACATGAAGAGAGGGTGCAGCAAGGAGCAGATGGCGTGGCGGGCCGCCCAGGAGATCCGGGACGGCATGTATGTGAACATGGGAATCGGCCTGCCCAACCTCATCCCGGAGTACCTCAGCGGGAGGGACGTGGTGATCCACTCGGAAAACGGCCTCCTCGGGATGGGCCCCCTGGCAGCGGCCGGAACCGAGGACCCCGATGTCGTCAACGCGGCCAAGCAGGCCGTCGTGATATCGCCCGGCGGGGCCGTCTCGTCGCAGGCCGACTCGTTCGTCATGATTCGGGGCGGCCATCTCGACATGACCTTCCTCGGTGCGTTCCAGGTCTCGGAGCAGGGGGACATCGCGAACTGGCACGTCCCGGGCAGCCGGATCCCTGGCGTCGGCGGCGCCATGGACCTCGTGTGCGGGACCAAGAAGGTGGTCGCGCTCATGACGCACACCTCCAAGGAAGGGGAAATCAAGGTCGTGAAGCAGTGCACCTATCCCCTCACCGGCAGGAAATGCGTCAACCTGGTCATCACCGACCTGGCCGTCATCCGGGTCGCCCCGGAGGGACTCGTGCTGGAGGAGGTCGCCCCCGGATGGACCCCGTCCGAGGTCCAGGCCGTCACGGAACCGACCCTGCTCATCTCCCCTTGCCTGCGGGAGATGGGCGGGCCTGCATAGGAGGGACATCATGGATACGATCATCCGGAACGGAACCATCGTCACCGCGCTCGAAACCTGCAGAGCCGACATCGGCATCTCCGGCGGCCGTATCGAGGCCATCGCGGGCCTCCTGCCCGATGTCCCCGGCGCCACCGTCATCGATGCCGCAGGCAAGTACGTCATGCCCGGAGGCATCGACGTCCACGTCCACCTGGAGCTCCCCTTCTGCGGCACGGTCAGCAAGGACGACTTCGCCAACGGGACCAAGGCAGGCGCCTGCGGCGGCGTGACCATGCTCATCGACTTCGCGATCCAGTCCAGGGGCAAGTCGATCATGGAGGCCGTGGAAGGCCGCCGCAAGCTCGCAGACGGCCGCGTGGCCACGGACTATGCGCTCCACGGCGGCATCACCGACTGGACCACCGCCGCATCGGAGTTCGACTCGGTCGTCGACTACGGCATCCCCTCGTTCAAGATGTTCATGGTCTACCGGAGCGAAGGGTGGATTGCGGATGACGGGACGCTGCTCCAGGCCCTGGAGGCCACGTCGCGCAACGGGGCCCGCATCCTCGTTCACGCGGAGAACGACGACGCCATCCAGATGCTGCTCAGGAAATACGGGCCACAAGCCCGGGAGCTCGGCGCCTGGGGCCATGCCATCACCCGCCCCGACTACACCGAGGCCGAGGCCATCTCCCGCGCCATCCGCTGGGCAGAGGAAACCCACGGCCGCCTCTACGTCGTCCACATGTCCACCGGCAAGGGCAATGACGAGGTCCTCGCGGGCCAGGCCCGTGGCGTGGACGTGCAGGCCGAGACCTGCCCCCAGTACCTCCTGCTCACCGAGGAGCTCTTCAAGGGGGAGAACGGCCACCTCTACGCCACCTGCCCACAGCTCCGCCACGCGGACAACTGCCGCCGGCTCTGGAAGGGGCTGCAGGAACGCTCGGTCCAGGTCGTCGGGACCGACACGTGCACCTTCGACACCAAGCAGAAGGCCATGTGGAACGGGGACTTCCGCAAGATCCCCTTCGGAATGCCCGGCGTGGAAACCATGCTCCCGCTGATGTACACTTTCGGCGTCGGCCAGGGCTACATCTCTCTCAACCGCATGGTCGAGCTCGTCAGCACGAACCCCGCACGCCTCTTCGGCATGTACCCTCAGAAGGGAACCATCGCAGTCGGCAGCGACGCGGACATCGTGGTCTGGGATCCGGACCGGGAGGTCACCCTCTCCACGTCGATGCTCCAGACCAACTGTGACTGGTCGCCTTTCGAGGGCTACAAGCTCAAGGGCTATCCCCACCTCACGCTGTCCAGGGGCCGCGTGGTCGCAAAGGAAGGGAAGTTCGTCGGTGAGGAGGGATGGGGCCGGTTCGTCAAGCGACGGCCCGGAGGAACATTGTAGCACGGCCGATGTGATTCCTGTGGGAGGGGACTCTGCGCCTGACCATCTTCTGCAGGACTGATTGCTGGATGCATTCATTCAGGAGGCAGACATGACTCGTGAGGAGATACTCAAGCTCGACCGGGCGAACGTGGTGTACCCGTGGGTGGTGCAGGGCAAGGGGGAACCCCTCGTCATGGACCGCGCCGAAGGCATCTACATGTGGGACGTCAACGGCAAGCGGTACATCGACTTCTGCGCGGGCCTGCTGTGCGTGAATATCGGCCATGGCAACCGCCACGTGCTCGACGCGATGAAGTCCCAGATGGACAAGCTCTGCTACGTGGCCACGCAGTTCGCGACCGAGCCCAAGGCGAAGCTTGCGGCCATGGTCGCCGAGGTCACCCCAGGTGATCTCAACCACGTCTTCTTCACCAACGCCGGGGCGGACGCGGTCGAGAACGCGATCAAGGCCGTCCGCTGGGCCACCGGCCGGCAGAAGATCTACTCGTCGTGGCACGGCTACCACGGAGCGACATCCGGTGCGGTCACGCTCACCGGCGACCCGAGGCGCTGGCCGTCCGAGCCCGGTATCCCGGGCGTGACGAAGTACTTCTACCCCTACTGCTACCACTGCCCGCTCGGCTACAAGGACTGTGGAAGCTGCGGCATCGCCTGCCTCCAGGCACTCAAGGCCCAGCTCCAGATGGACGGGCCCAAGACCGTCGCGGCGATCTTCATGGAGCCGATCATCGGAACCAACGGCATCATCGTCCCGCCGGTCGAGTTCGTGAAGGGGGTACGCCAGCTCTGCGACGAGAACGGCATCCTCATGGTCAGCGACGAGGTCATGGCCGGCTGGGGACGTGCGGGCCGCTGGTTCGGCATCGAGCACTTCGACGTGGTGCCGGACATCATCACGACCGCAAAGGGGATCACCTCGGGCTACATCCAGCTCGGCGCCATGATCTGGAACGACAAGGTCCACGCGGTCTTCTCGGAACGCCCGTTCGTGGGTGGGCTTACGTACCAGGGACACGCACTGGCCTGCGCTGCCGGCGTGGCGAACATCGAGGTCTACCGCAGCGAGAACCTCATCGAGAAGTCCGCCCGGGACGGCGAGTACCTCCACGGCAAGCTCAGGGAGCTCATGGAGCGCCATCCTTCCGTGGGGGACGTACGCTGCAAGGGACTGTGGGCCTGCATCGAGCTCACGTCGGACCGCAGCACGCATGCCCCGCTCGCAGGCTACGCGGACTGCATCCGCAACGTGTCCGGTGAGTTCACCAAGCGGCTGTACGCGTTGGGACTGTACCTGTTCGCCAAGTGGGATTTCCTGTTCATCTCGCCCCCGCTGACCATCACCCGGGCTGAGCTCGACGAGTCCCTCGGCATCATCGACGAGGTGCTCGGCTGGACCGATTCGCTCATCGGCCGCTGACCAGGAGGGAAGAACGATGGAGAAGGGATTCACCATGGACCAGGCCATGCAGGAGGCCGCACGCTGCCTGCTGTGCCACGATGCACCGTGCGCGTGCGGCTGCCCGGCCGGTACTGAGCCGGACCGCTTCATCCGCAAGCTGCGGCTCAGGAACCTCAAGTGCGCAGCGCGTGTGATCAAGGAGAACAACGTGCTGGGCGGAGTGTGCGCGGTCGTCTGTCCGACCTGCACGCTGTGCGCCCAGGGATGCACGGCGGCGGGCCTGGACCGCCCCATCCGGATCGGGGAGATCCAGCGCTTCCTCGTGGAGTGGGCCTGGCAGACCGGGTTCTCGCCCCTGAGGGCCTTGCCGCCCGACGGACGCAGGATCGCGATCATCGGGGCCGGACCTGCAGGACTCACCTGCGCTGCCGAGCTTGCCCGTGCCGGCTGCAAGGCCGTCGTGTTCGAGCGGCAACCCGAGCCCGGCGGCATGCTCCGATACGGCATCCCCGCACATCGCATGTCCGTCGAGTTCCTCGGGCGTGAGCTGAGGGACGTCACCGACCTCGGCGTCGAGATCCGGTGCGGTACCCCGATGGAAACGTCGGCCGACATCGACAGGCTGCTCGCAGAGGAGAAGTTCGATGCTCTCTTCCTCGCTACCGGCGCCTGGGGCTCCCTCGCCCTAGACGTGCCGCATCGGGACAGCGAGGACGTCTACGACGCGCTCTCCTTCCTCATGCTTGCCAAGACCGCCCCGGACGGGTTTGCCGCCCGCGTCAAGGGCAAAGTCGTCGCGGTCATCGGCGGCGGTGATTCCGCCATGGACGCCGCAGTAGCGGCACGACGCAGCGGTGCGCTGGACGTCTACCTGCTCTACCGTCGCTCCTTCTCCGAAATGCCCGGCGACCCGGTCGAGAAACAACAGGCCATCGCTGCCGGAATCCACTTCGTGATCCTGTCCCAGCCCACGGACTATGTCATCGAGAACGGCCGTCTGGCCGGAATCAAGCTTGTCCGTACCCGGCTCGATGCTCCCGATGCGTCGGGAAGGCGCCGGCCGGTCCGGATGGCCGGAACCGAGCACGAGCTCCAGGCCGACCTGGCGGTCGAGGCCCTCGGGCTCCAGCCGCCTCCGGCTGCCGATGCCTTCGGCCTGCCAACCGACGCACAGCACCGCATCGTGGTCCGCGATGCCGCTGGAAACACCGGCCGCTCCATGGTCCTGGCCGGCGGCGATGCCGTCCGAGGATCCTCCATCGTGGCCCGCGCGGTCCACGACGGCAAGATGGCGGCCCGTTCCATCCTGGAGGAGCTCGCCAGACGGACCGGGGGAACCGCTCCCGCGGTCATCGACGCACCGGCGGACAGGAGGTAGCCATGGGGAAGCTCAACGACCTCAGCATCGAGTTTTGCGGACTCACCCTGGAGAATCCGGTCCTGCTCTCGTCATCTCCGGTCTCCAACACCGGAGAAATGGTCGGCCGGGCCTTTGACGCCGGCTTCGGGGGCGTGGTCTACAAGACCATCGGCAAGGGTGCGTTCGAGATCATCCACCCCGCGCCCAGAATGGCCGGCTACGACTACGAGGGCAAGAAGCTGGTCGGCCTCCAGAACGTGGAGCAGATTTCCGACCGGCCCATGGAGGACAATCTCAAGGACCTCCGCTACCTCAAGAAGAACTGGCCGAAGAAGCTGGTCATTGCGAGCATCATGGGCTTCTCCCGTGACGAATGGCGTGAGCTCGCGATCGCCACCCAGGATTCCGGCGCGGACATGCTCGAGCTGAACTTTTCCTGCCCCCACATGGCCATCGAGGGGTCGGGGATGAAGGTGGGCCAGGCATTCGGGCTCCTCAAGGAGTACACCGAGATCGTCAAGCGACACGCGACGATCCCGGTCATGGCCAAGATGACCCCCAACATCACCGACATCAACGAGCCGGCCATGTTTGCCAAGCAGGGTGGTGCAGATGCCATCGCTGCGATCAACACGGTCAGCGGGCTCGTGGGAATCGGGCTTGACGACTTTGCCCCAAGACCGAACGTCTTCGGCGTCGGTGCGGCAAGCGGCTACTCGGGTCCCGCAGTCAAGCCGATCGGGCTTCGCTGCATCGCGCAGATGGCGGGCAACCCGGCCCTGGGGCTCCCCCTGTCCGGCATCGGCGGCATCGAGACCTGGGTGGACGTGGTGGAGTTCCTTCTCTGCGGCGCATCCACGGTGCAGATCACCACCGGGGTCATCCACTACGGCTACCGGATCGTCGAGGACATCCTGGAAGGGCTGTCCGACTACCTGGACGAGAAGGGGTTCACTTCGCTGGGCCAGATTGTGGGCAAGGCACTCCCCCGCATCGTGACGCCCGACAGGTTCGACCACGCCCGTCAGGGCATTGCCAGCTACGACCTGGACCGGTGCGTCGGCTGCGGGCAATGCCGCATCGTCTGTCACGACGCAGGCGGCCAGTGCCTGTCGTGGGACAAGGATCGCCGCCGCCCGGTCATGGACGAGACGAAGTGCCTCGCGTGCATGATCTGCTCGTTCGTCTGCCCCGTTGCCCACCCGCCGATGATCGCGTTCAAGGAAGTCTCGAACAAGCCGGCCGTCCGGCCACCCGCGATGGGGTAGACAACCGGGGCGAGATCCCTGGGATAGGGGGGGGCAGCTCGTGCTCTACTGGTGCGTGGCGGTGCCGGGGGTGAACGGGGTGCTCAGCCAGTGGAAGTTGTCCAGGATGACCTCGGAATCGAAGATGCCGTCCGAAGCATCGTGGATGTGGAAGACCAGCTCGAACTGCTCACCGGCCTTGATCTGCCAGGACGTGGTGAGCCAGCCGGTCGAGGAGCCGTGTGCCGAATCCGGGGGGCCGCACTCGTAGCCGGTGCCCGAAATGTTCGTCTTGGGGTTCGAGCACGGCTCGGAGAATGCCGTGTTGATGGCGATGTAGCACTTCTTCTGCCCCTGGTCGATGAAGTCGTAGTACGCGTTCGGGTTGCTGCACGCGGTCGAGTTGATCACCACCTTCTGGCCGCCGGTGGTCTGCGGCGCGGTGAGGAAGATGTAGAACTTGTCGTTGAACGAGGTCCCGATGTATTCCTCGTATTCCTCGGAGAAGAAGATGTAGTCGATGGCGAAGCCCAGCGCATTGGCCGGGGCCTTGAGCACGACCTTGAACTCCACGTTGTCGAACGTCTGGTAGCCGTCCTTGGCATAGGGGTCGCCGATCGAGCTTCCACCGGGCAGGTCGGTGCTGTGCGAAGTGCCGGTGCACGGCCCGGAGGCGAGGAGGGCGTAGCTGTCTCCACCCCACGGCTTGAGGTCGTTCCCGCCGCTGCCGAAGTGGGAGACCGCCTCCCACGCGGACTCGATGCTGTCGCCGGTCGGCGAGGAGAACTGGGCCGAGATGATGGCCGGTCCGAAGCACATCTCCAGAGCGCACAGGTAAGCGTCCACCGTGTGTCCGGTGCACTGGCCGGGGCACTTGACCGGCTCGTCGACCTGCCCGTTGCAGTTGTTGTCGAGCCCGTCCCCTGCGGTCTCGAGCTGGCCGGGGTTCACCTCGCCGGCACCGTCGTAGCAGTCGCCCGGCCCGAACGGGCAGGTGGCCGGGAAGCCGACGACCGGGAGGTTGATGTTGCACCAGTCATCCCCGTCCTCGTCGCACCCTTCGTCCAGCGCACCGTCGCAGTCGTTGTCCACGTCGTCGCAGATCTCGGGAGCCCCCGGGCTGAGCTTGGGCTCCTGGTCGTTGCAATCCCCGAACTTGATCGAGTATCCCGGACCGATCGAGTCGCACTGGCACTGCTTGGTCTCGAAGGTGCCGAACCCGTCACCGTCGTTGTCCTTGTAGTAGGGGATGCACCCCACCGCCCCCGGCTCGTCGATCTGGCCGTTGCAGTTGTCGTCGAACCCGTTGCACTTCTCGGCCATGAAGTGATTGACGTAGGGGTTTTTCGGGTCGCAGTCGGTATCGTCCTTCTCCGAGTCGTTGTCGTCGTCCGGGTCGCAGACGTCGCCCCCCTCGTCATCGTCCGAGTTCATCTGGGAAGGGTTCTTGTCGAACGGGCAGTTGTCCTCGGGGTCCTTGATGCCGTCACCGTCCGAGTCTGCTTCGGGGTCGGCAATCTCGGGCAGGACGTAACCTTCGCCGACCGGATGGCCGGGCCCCTCGTCCCCCGTGACGTCCGAATCGGCCGGGGGCTGGTCGGTTGCATCGGAAGGCTCGTCCGGGTCGGTGCACTTGCCTGCAATGCAGTACTTGTCAGGAGCGCAGATGCCGCAGGAGTTGCCCTTGCCGTCCGTGCCGCACTCCTTGCCCTCGCATGTGCCGCCGAACGTGAATCCGTCTGGGTCCCCGCCAT
>Ga0194127_10008912_pt1 | contig 10656 bp, 8 predicted proteins | sample TA2KigC100mmetaG_FD_148624 | JGI IMG/M metagenome (GOLD analysis project Ga0194127, IMG submission 148624) | Freshwater microbial communities from Lake Tanganyika, Tanzania - TA2015036 Kigoma Deep Cast 100m | ecosystem: Environmental > Aquatic > Freshwater > Lake | place: Tanzania: Lake... | reverse complement strand
ACGAGGGTCTCCGCGGGGTTCACCGCGGCCAGCAGCTGCTGCAGGTCCTCGACGGCCCGGAGAGTGCCCTCCGCCCGGCCTGTCACGCTGTCCGCGAGAAAGTTCACGTCCTTGAGCCAGACGAGGCGGCGGCCGCCGAACATCGCCACGGTTTGGACGGCCTCGCGGAGGCGGTTCACGGCAGCGGCGGTCTCGCCGACGTTGCCGGCGAAGCCGTTGACGATCTCGCGGGCGAACTCGTCGGGCACCTCGAAGGCGAGGGCGTTGAAGCGTTCGCGCGCCAGGCGGCCGACGAGGAAGTCGTCGGCGCCGCAGAGGAAAGTGAAGGGCCGGGCGACCGCCATACTGCGATGGGATGGAGCGGGTAGCGGGGCGCGAGCAAATTCGCGGCGGCGCGGTCCTGGTGAGGGAACGGGGGCGGGTCTTTGCCCCGAATGCACCAGAAAAGGGTGGCGCGGCGCGTGCGGCCCGCCGAGGCTCCGCCGTTCGCCGCTGATGTCGCCAACCGCCGACCCCGCTCCCGCTGCGCTGGGCCCGTCTTGGGCGCGCGACCTGCTGCTGCTGGCCCTGCTGGCCGGGGCTTTGAACTTCCCGCTGCTTGGGCGGCTGCCGCTGGCGAACCCCGACGAGTCGCGCTACGCCGGCATCCCGCGAGAGATGCTGGCGCGGGACGACTGGGTGGTGCCGCACCTCAACGGCATCCCGTACTTCGAGAAGCCGCCGCTGCTGTACTGGACGGTGGGCCTCAGCCGGGTGCTGTTCGGCCCCGGGGAATTCGCGGCGCGGCTGACGCCGGCGCTGTTCGGCCTCGGCGGCGTGCTGCTGGCTTACGCGGCGGCCCGGCGGCTGCACGGGCGGCGCGCGGGCTGGTGCGCGGCGGCGGTCCTGGCGACGTGCCTGATCCACTTCACGCTCTCGCGGGTGCTGCTGCTGGATATGCCGGTGGCGATGCTGATGGCGGCCGCGCTGGTCTGCTTCCTCGCGGGGGTGTACGAGCCGCCGGGACCACGCCGGCGCGCGCTGTTCCTCGGGCTCTACGCCGCGGCCGCGCTCGCCACGCTCGCCAAGGGGCTGATCGGTTTCCTGGTCCCCGGCGCGGTGATGTTCCTGTGGCTCCTGCTGCTGGGGGAGTGGCGTCGCCTGCGGCCCCTGCACCTGCCCTCCGGGGCCGCGCTTTTCCTCCTGATCGCCGCGCCGTGGCACCTGCTGGTCGCGCAGCGGCACGACGGCTGGGCCCGCTTCTACTTCATCCGCGAGCACTGGGAACGCTTCACCACCGACACCCACCTCCGCGGCGAGCCCTGGTGGTTCTTTGGCGCGGTGTTGCTCGCCGGGCTCTTCCCCTGGGTCGGGTTCCTCGTTCCCGCGGTCCGTTCCGCCCTCGCCGGCGGCTGGGCGCGGCGGCGCGAAAATGGCGCGAGTTGGTTCTTCGTCCTCTGGGTCGCCTTCATCGTCCTCTTCTTCTCCCTCTCCCGCTCCAAACTCATCCCCTACATCCTCCCGGTCTATCCCGCGCTCGCCGTGCTGGTCGGCGGCTGGCTCGCGCGGCGCTGGGAGGCCGGCGAGGCGGCGCCGCTCCGCACCGGCCTGCGCATCGGCGCCGCCGGGTACCTCCTGCTCGCGGTCGCGCTCGTCGCCCTCGCGTTCCGCCCGGGGTTGGTGCGGGGCGCCGCGCAGGTCGCGGGGCTGCTGCCGCTCGCCCTTACGCTCGCCGCCGGTCTGGGCCTCGGCGCGGCGGGGATCGCGTGGGCGGCGGCGCGACGCGGGGTGGGAGCCGGGTTGGGGGTGCTCGGGGGCGTCACGGTCCTGTTCCTCGTTTCCGTGGTCGTGGCGGCGCCGGTCTTCCAACGGGCCGGCACGCGTGACCTCGCGGTGGCGGCGCGCCCCCTGCTGCGACCCGCTGACGAGGTCTTCCACTACTGGGCCTTCTACCACGACTTCGTCCACTACACCGGGCGCGAGGTGGGGCTGGTGAGCTATGTCGACGAGCTGCAGGTGCAGTTCCTCGAACCGGCGGAGCGCGCCCGGCGCTTCATCGAAACGAGGCGGAGCTGGTGCGCCGTTGGGGCGGGCTCGGGCGCGTCTGGGTGGTGATCCGCCGCCGCGAGCTCGACCACCCCCGTTCCGCATTTGCCCCCGGCGGCCTGACCTACCATACGGTCGCGGCCACCCCCGTGCACGCGCTCATCAGCAACCAGCCCTGAAATGGCCGCTCCCTTCCTGCCCCTCACCCGTCCGACCATCGACGAGGAGACCATCGCCGGTGTCGCCGACGTGCTGCGCTCCGGCTGGATCACCTCGGGCCCGAAGGTGCGCGAGTTCGAGGCTCAGCTCTCGGCCCGGTGCGGCGGGCGGCCCGTGCGCGCCTTCAACTCGGGCACCTGCACGATGGAGGTGGCCCTCCGCCTCGCGGGGATCGGCCCCGGCGACGAGGTCATCACCACGCCGCTGTCCTGGGTCGCCACCAGCAACGTGATCCTCACCGTCGGCGCGCGGCCGGTGTTTGTCGACGTCGACCCTGTCACGCGCCTGATCGACTTGGACCGCGCCGCGGCCGCCGTCACGCCCTCGACCCGCGCCCTGCTGCCCGTAGACCTCGCGGGCCTGCCAGTGGACCGCGACCGTCTCCACGCCCTCGCAGCGCGCCACCGCCTGCGGGTGGTCGAGGACGCGGCGCAATCCCTCGGCAGCACTTGGGCGGGACGCGCGATCGGGGCCGCCGGCGACTTCGTCTCCTTCAGCTTCCACCCCAACAAGAATGTCACGACCATCGAGGGCGGCGCGCTGGTGCTCAACGACGAGTGCGAGGCCCGGCTGGCCGAGCAGTACCGGCTGCAGGGCGTGGTGCGGAGCGGTCTCGACGGGATGGAGGTGGAGGTGGTCGGCGGGAAGTTCAACCTCACCGACGTCGCGGCCCGCGTGGGCCTCGGGCAGCTGCCGCGGCTCGACGAGTTCAACACGCGCCGGCGTGAACTGGCCCGGCGCTACCTGGAGCTGCTCGACACGCCCGAGTGGCGCGAGCTGGGGCTCGGCCTGCCGCCGGCGGATTTCCGCCAGACCAACTGGCATATGTTCCAAGTGGCGCTGCCGCTCGAGCGGCTGACGGTCGACCGGGCCGGCGTGATGGCGGCCCTGCAGGCGGCGGGCATCAGCTCGGGCGTGCACTACCCGGCGATCCACCTCTTCGCCGTCTACCGCCGCCTCGGCTGGAAGCCCGGGGATTTCCCGGTGGCGGAGCGGCTGGGACGCTCGCTGCTCACGCTCCCGCTGCGCGCTGTTCCCCGCGATGGTTCCCGCCGACGTCGAGCGGGTGGCCGGGGAGCTCGCCACCATCCTGCGCGCCCACCGCCGCTGAACCCCGCTCCCGCCGTGCCCGCCGCCTCTCCCGAGCTCTCGGTCGTCATCCCCGTCTATAACGAGGAGCTGAACCTGCCGGTGCTGTTCGCACGCTTGTACCCGGTGCTGGACGCGCTGGGGCGGACCTACGAGGTGCTCTTCACCAACGACGGCAGCGCCGACGGCTCGCTCGCGCTGTTGCGCGCCCAGCACGCGGCCCGGCCGGACGTCACGCGCGTCATCGATTTCCGATTTCAACGCCAATTACGGCCAGCATATGGCGATCATAGCGGCCTTTGAGCGGGTGCGGGGGGCGATCGTGGTGACGCTCGACGCCGACCTGCAGAACCCGCCGGAGGAGATCCCGCTCCTGCTGGCGCGGATCGACGCCGGGCACGACTATGTCGGCGGCTACCGGCTGGAGCGGCGCGACTCGTGGTTCCGCACTTGGGCCTCGCGGGCGGTCAACTTCGTGCGCGAGCGGACGACGAGCATCCGGATGAGGGACCAGGGCTGCATGCTGCGGGCGTACCGGCGCGGGATCGTGGGGGCGATCGTGCGCAGCGGGGCAGTGAATACCTTCATCCCGGCGCTCGCCTACAGTTTCGCGGCACGGCCGGCCGAGGTGGGGGTGCGGCACGAGGAGCGCCACGCGGGCGTCTCGAACTACTCGTTCTACCGGCTGGTGCGGCTGAACTTCGACTTCATCACCGGCTTCTCCCTCGCGCCGCTGCAGATCTTCACGATGTTCGCGCTCTGCAGCGCGGCGGGTAGTTTCGTGCTGGTGCTGATCCTGGCCGGGCGCCGCATCTTCCTCGGCCCCGAGGAAGGCGGGTTATTCACGCTCTTCGGCATCCTGTTCTTCCTCGTCAGCGTCACGATGGTCGGCATCGGCCTGATCGGGGAATACATCGGCCGCACCTACCAGGTCGTGCGCGCCCGCCAGCGCTACCACGTGCGCCAGCGCTACCACGTGCGCGAGGAGCTCGGCGGACCCGCCGCGGAATCCGCCGCGCCGGTGGCGCCGGTGGCGCCGGGCCCCCGGAGCGCTTAGCGGCGGGCAGAGACGCCGCTCTTTCCGCAACGCCAAGTCTGTCTCCCGGCCGGGCTGGGGGTGACAGGTCCTTCTCCGGCCCAGCATCATCGGGGCTCACAGTTATGACTATGCTGAAACGCTGGGATCTGTTCCGGGAGCTGGAGGTCATAGACAGCCGCCTGTCGACTTTCTTTAACCGCGCCCCCGCCCACCTAGGCTGGGGAGACGGCGGGGAATCGCCGGCCCTCGCCGACTGGTCGCCCGCGGTGGACATCACCGAGGACGACAAGGAGTGCCTGATCAAGGCCGAGCTGCCCGGGATAAAGAAGGAGGAGGCAAAAGTGACCGCGGAGAACGGCGTCCACTCGATCTCCAGCGAGCGCAAGCTCGACGAGGAGAAGAAGGGCCGCCGCTTCTACTGCGTCGAGCGCGCCTTCGGGGACTTCGAGCGCAGCTTCTCGCTGCCCGAGGACCCCACCGCGACCGACGTGAAGGCGGAGTTCGTCGACGGCGTGCTGCGGGTCCACCTGCCCAGGGTGCCCGCGGCCGGCGCTCGAGGTGAAGGTGGCCTAGGCCTGCCCGTTTGCGCCGCCCGTGGGCGTACGCACCCCGGGACGGGGCCGGTTGGTCCCGCTCCGGCGGTGGCGTGCCGTTTCCTCAGGGCGCAGTCACCGTGAGGCCACGTACCGCGCGCCCCTCAGCGACCTGGTCGCCCGGGTAGACGATGACCTGCTCGCCCTCGCGCAGGCCCTCGAGGATCTCGGTCCGCAGGCCGTTACCGCGGCCGGGGCGCACTGTGCGCAGCCGCGCGCGGTCGTCAGCGGCGACATAGGCCTGCGTCGCGCCCTGCCGCCGGAACAGCGCCCCCGCCGGGGCCTGCAGGGCGGTGGGATTTTCCCAGACCACGATCCGCGCCTCGACGCGGTAGCTGTCGCCCAGCGTGGGCCGCCGTTCCGGCGGATCCGTCAGGTCGGCGATGACGTACACCCGCTGCTCCTCGACGCCGAGGGCCGAGATCTTGGTGAAGGCGGAGGGCTCGACCAGGCGGACGCGCGCCTCCAGCTGCTCCGGGCCGCCCCATTGCTCGAGCAGCACGCGGGCGCCGGGGCGCACGGCGACCCCGTCGCGGGACAGCACCTCGATCCGCACCTCGAGGTCCGTGGCGTCGCCCACCTCAACCAGCGGGAAACCGGCGGGCACGACGCGGGCGCTCTCCTGGAACACGCGCAGAATCCGGCCGTTGACCGGCGCGGTGATCACGAGTGGCTCGGGCGGCGCGCCCGGAGTGCCGCGGGCGGCGACGGCCTCGGCCTGCTGGAGCTCGAAGGCGGCGACCTGCACCGCGAAGCCGGCGGCCCGCAGTTCCTGGGCGGAGGCCTCCGCGCGCAACTGCACGGCCTCCAGTTCCTGTGGGGAGATCACGCGTTCCTCGCGCAACCGGCGGGCGCGGGTGAGCTCGGCGGCGGCGAGCCGTTCGGCGGCGGCGGCGCGTTCCCGCTGGGCGGCGGCGGCCTCGCGCGCGGCGCCGGCGGCGCGCACCCGCGCCTCGGCCTGGGCTTGCAGGCGGGCGTCCAGGAAATCCCCCGGCGCCGCCTCGAGCACGGCCAGCACCGTCTTCCCCGCGACGACCTCCGCGCCGGCCTTCCAGTCGATCCGGCGGAGCTGGCCACCCGCAGGACTGGTGATGACGTGGCGATGGCGAACACGGGTCATCCCCTCGTCATCGACCGTGACCACGAGCGGCCCGCGCGTGACGGGCGCGGTCTCGACCGGGAGCGGGCGGGGCCAGAGGCCCACGGCGACGGCGCCGGCGAGGGCAGCGAGGCCCAGCCAGGGCAGGATGCGGCGCCCAAAGGCGGGACGGGCTTTGGTGGGACGGGCGGGCGAGGGCATCGGCAGGAGAGAAGAAGACCCGGGCGGGCGGTTAATCAATCGCCTTGATGGCGGCGGCGAGGTTGAGGCCGGCCACCTTGCGGGCGGCGAGCAGGGCGGAGGCGGCGGAGGCAACGGCGACCACGAGCACGGCGAAGGCGTAGTTGGCCGGAGTGAGGATGAGCGGCAGGCGGACCGTTTCGGTGTTCACCGTGGTCAGGATCGCGCGGGCCAGCCCGGACCCGAGCAGCAGTCCGAGGGGCAGGGCGGCGAGGGTGAGCACCACCAGTTCCCCGACGAGCACCCCGGCGACCTCGCGGCGGGTGAAGCCGAGCACGCGCAACGTGGCGAGCTCGCGGGCGCGTTCCGAGAGGGAGATGCGGGCGCTGTTGTAGATGATGCCCGACGCTACGATGGTCGCGAACACGAGGTAGATCCGCTGGAGCAACCCGATGCTCTCGGCGGTCGTGCGGCGGAAACCCTCGCGCAGCGCGTCCTTGATCACGCAGCCGGCGAGGCGCGGCGTGGCCTTCACCGCGGCGGTGAACTCGGCCCAGCGCGCGCGGTCCACCACGACGTGCGCCCCGCTGATCCGGTCGCCCTCGAGCAGCAGCCGGTTGAGCGCGTGCAGCTCGATGTAGGCGGCCGTGCCCGCGAAGTCCTCTGCCAGCGCCGCCACCGGCACCGCGATGTAGGCGGCCGTGCCCGCGAAGTCCTCTGCCAGCGCCGCCACCGGCACCGCCACCTCGCGCGCGCGCCCTTCCAGTACCCGCGCGACCACCTCGTCCCCCGGGCGTACCCCGAGCACCTCGGCAAGCTTGGCCGAGAGGATGATCCCGCGCTCCGGGAGCCGCAGCTGCCGCGAATGGGCGTCGATCACGCGGCTCAGCGTCCCCTGGGCGGGCAAGCCCTGCAGCAGCAGCCGCCGGGTTACGGGCCCCGCGCGGAGCTCGACCGGCACGAAGCGGAACGGCTCGGCCCAGACCGCGCCCGGGAGGTGGCGGAAGTCGGCGAGGCCCCGCGCGGACTGCGGTTCCGCCAGCGAGAGCGTGACCGTCTGCCGCTGGATCACGTCCCATTGGAAATCGATCACGTGCGCGATGCCGTCCCGGAACGCGTTTGGGACGATCAAAATCCCCGTCGCGAGCGCGAGGGCGAGGCAAGTGAGGGCGCTGCGGCCCGGGCGGCGCTGGAGGTTGCGCAACGCCATCCGCAGCGGGGTGCCGCACCAGCGGCCGAGGCCCAGCCGCTCGACCAGCGAGGGCGCGAAGCTCGCGGGCGCCTCCGGGCGCATCGCCTCTGCCGGCGGCAGGCGGACCGCGCGGCGGACGGCGCCCGCGACGCCGAGCAGGGCGGCGAGCGCGCTGACCGCGGCGGCGGCGAAGAGCACCCGGGTGTCGACCAGAAACTCGAGGTGCGGGAAGCGGAAGAAAAGGTGGTACATCTCCACCAGCGCCCCGCCGAGCGCGATGCCGCCCGCGGCCCCGAGGCCCACGCCGAGGGCGACGATCACCAGGGCGAAGCGGAGGTAGTGCGCGCCCACTTGGCGGTTGCTGAAGCCGCAGGCCTTGAGCATCGCGATCTGCTCGCGCTGCAGCGCCACCTGCCGGCTCATCACCGAGTGCGTCATAAACGCCGCCACCCCGAGGAACACCAGCGGGAAGGCCACCGACAGCCCCTGCAGCACCCGCAGCTCGTCGTTCACGCGCCGGTCCGACGGGTGGTCGCCGCGTCCGTGCGCACCGCGTCCGCCGTACGGGGCGAGCACGCGGTCCACGGCCGCGATCACCGCGCGTTCGCTCGCGCCGGGCGCGAGGGAGAGCGAGACGGCGTTGAAGGCGCCGTACATCTGGAAGGCGGTCGCGAGCTCGCGGTAGGGCATCCAGAAGACGCCGTAGGTGCGGTTGTCGGGCAGGGCCGCGCCCGGCGGGGCCTCGAAGACGAACTCCGGCGAGAGGACGACGCCGCTGAGGCGGAAGCCCTGCCGCGCGCCGTTGAGCACCGCCGCGAGCGCCTCGCCGGGCCGCAGGCCGTGCGCCTCCGCGAACGCCTCGCCCACCGCCAGCTCCCCGGTCGCCACGCCGCCCTCGGGCAGGCGGCCGTGCCGCACGTGCAGGCGGTTCAGCTCCGCCTCGCCGCGCTCGGGCAGCGAGGTGCCGCACGTGCAGGCGGTTCAGCTCCGCCTCGCCGCGCTCGGGCAGCGAGTTGATCAGTCCGACCGCCGGTTCCGCGAGGCCGGGCACGTCGACGCTCACCTGCACCGCGATGGCCGTCTGCACCGCCGCGACGCCCGGGATCGCCGCCAGCTGGGCGCGGACCGCGTCGGGCGCCCGCTTGAGCCGCGCGAAGACCTCCGCGAACCGGTGCGCCTGGTAGTACTCCGTCCGCGTGGTCTCGAGCGAGAGCATCAGCGAGCGCGTCATGATCATCATCGCCAGGCCGCACGCCATCACCAGCGCCACGGCGAGCGCCTGCGACTTCACCGCGCGCAGGTCGCGCAGGAGCTTGCGATCGAGCATCCCCATCGCGGGCTACCAGGCGAGGGAGCGCACCGCGGCGCGCTCCGGGTTGGCCCGCACGCCGGTGATGCGGCCGTCGGAAAGGGTGAGCACCCGGTCGGCCATCCCAGCGATGACCGCGTTGTGCGTGATGATGACGGTGAGGGTGCCGAGGTCGCGGTTGATGCGTTCGATGGCCTCCAGCACGGTCATCCCGGTCCGCAGGTCGAGGGCGCCGGTCGGCTCGTCGCAGAGGAGCACCGCCGGCCGTTTCGCGATCGCGCGCGCGATGGCGACGCGCTGCTGCTCGCCGCCGGAGAGCTGCGCGGGGAAGTGGTCCATCCGGTCCCCGAGGCCCACCAGCGCGAGGGCCTCCTCGGGGCGCATTGGGCCCGCGCAGATCTCCGTGATGAGGGCGATGTTCTCGCGCGCGGTGAGGCTCGGGATCAGGTTGTAGGACTGGAAGACGAAGCCGACCGCGGTGCGGCGGAACCGCGTGAGCGCCGCCTCGTCGCAGGCCCCGAGGTCCTCGCCAAGGTAGTGCAGCGTCCCGGAGGTCGGCTGGTCGAGGCCGCCCAGCTGGTTGAGCAGCGTCGACTTCCCGCTGCCGGAGGCGCCCAGCAGCACGATCAGCTCCCCCGCGTGGAGCTCGAGGTCGATGCCGGCGAGCGCGTGCACCTCCGCGGTGCCGTCTCCGTAGACACGCGTTAGCCCCCGCGCCTGGAACACGGGGGCGCTGCCGGGAGTGGCGGGGGAAAGGGAGGTGGGCGGCGGCATCGGTGCGGGGAACTACGGAACCCGCGCCGTCCCCGGCCCGCAACCGGCAAAGCGCCCGGGCCTCGCCGGCTTCTGGCTCAGGGAGCCTTGGCGGCCGGCGGACGCAACGGTTCGAACACGCGGTCGAGCGGGGCGGGTGGCGGCAGGAAGTCGGTGAGGGCCCGTTCCTTCAGCTCGGCGTTGATCTCCCGGGCCCGCCGCTCGCCGGTCTCGATCCATCGCGGTTGGGCTTGGAGCCGTTCGCGGAGGCGGGTCTCGGCGTCGGCGTGGACGCCGCGTTCGCGGGCGGTGATCAGCCAGGCGAGGGCCTCGGCGTAGTTACGCCGCGTGCCGGCGCCGTTGGCGTGGGCGGCCCCGAGGTTGAAGCAGGCCTCCGCCTCGCCGCCGGCGGCGGCCGCCTTGAAGTATGCGAGGGCCCGCGCTGGGTCCTTCGCCGCCCCGCCTTCGCCCTGGGAAAGCAGCATCGCCAGCCGGAAGGCGGCCCCGCCGTGGCCCGCGCGCGCGGCCCGCTCCAGCAGCGCCAGCCCGCGCGCCTCGTCCTTCGGCACGGCGTCGCCCCGCACGAGCACTTCGCCCAGATCGGCGAGCGCCCGCGGCGTGCCCTTGGCTGCCGCGGCCTCGAGCTCCGCGAGGTCGGCCCAGCCGCCGCCGCCCCCGCCGGTGCGGGAAACGAGTTTCGGGGGCGCATCGCCCGGGGCGGCCGCGGGCGCGGCGGTGGCGGCGAGGCTGGCGAGGAGCAGGGCGGGGAGGAAGGTCTTCATCTTGGGATCCGGGTACGACCGCGGAAAATCGCGGGGGTTTCCGCCGTCGCGCAAGGGTGCGTAACGGGAAGCGATCCCGGGCCGCCCGCAACCCCAAAGCCGCCGCCCCGCGACCGGTCGGGATCAGGACTTGAGCGCGAGGTAGACGATCACGCGCGCGGCCGGCGCCTCGCCGCGGACGCGGGTGTCCTGGAGCGGAACATCACGTTCTCGGAGACGCTCGGCGCCACGCCCGCGGCGTTCCGGCGCCACCTGCGCGGCACGGCCGGGCCCGACCTCCCGGGGGTCAGATCTCCAGCTGCACCTTGAGGCCCGACTCCCTGTCTCCCGCCGCCGCCATCGCCTCGGCGCAGCCCGACAACGGGAACACGGCGGG
>Ga0194127_10008909_pt1 | contig 10658 bp, 12 predicted proteins | sample TA2KigC100mmetaG_FD_148624 | JGI IMG/M metagenome (GOLD analysis project Ga0194127, IMG submission 148624) | Freshwater microbial communities from Lake Tanganyika, Tanzania - TA2015036 Kigoma Deep Cast 100m | ecosystem: Environmental > Aquatic > Freshwater > Lake | place: Tanzania: Lake... | reverse complement strand
GTCCTCGGCAATGCCGAACTTGCCGCCCAGGAGGTTGAACCCGGCAGTTCACTGGCCTCCTCCCTTTCCGAGATTCAAAAGGCTGCCACGAGCGCGACGGCTCTCACGCGCCAGCTGCTCGCCTTCTCCCGCAAGCAGGTCATCGAGCCCCGGGTCATCGACCTCAACGAACTGGTGGGCCGCATGCACACGCCCCTGCGCCGGCTCATCGGCGAGGACATCCACCTGCAGACGACCCTGGCCGTGGCGCCCGCAAGAATCCGCGCGGACCCCGGCCTCATCGAGCAGGTCATCATCAATCTGGCGGTCAACGCGCGTGACGCCATGCCGGACGGCGGCGTCCTGGCCATTGAGACGGCGATCGTGGGCCCCGACGTCGAGCCCGCCGGCTCGCCGGAACCGTCGCCGGGCTCCCGTGTCAGGCTCGTGGTGTCAGACACCGGGGTCGGCATGCCGCGGGAGGTGCTGGCGCACCTCTTCGAGCCCTTCTTCACCACCAAACCGAAGGGCCGCGGCACCGGGCTCGGTCTGGCCACGGCCTACGGAGCGGTGACCCAGGCCGGGGGCACGATCGAAGTGTCATCAGAGCCGGGGAACGGGTCCAGTTTTCGGATACTCCTGCCCCTGGCGGCCGGAAGCGGCGTCGAGCCGCTCACACAGGATGCCTTGCCGGTCGCCGAGGGCGGTCGAGAGACGATTCTGTTTGTCGAGGACGACGACGGGGTGCGGGGGCTGGGCCAGCGGATCCTCGAAGGGCAGGGATACCGGGTGCTCGCGGCTCCGGACGGGCCGAGCGCCGTGGCGGTCTCGCAGCGGTACGCTGGCCCCATCGACCTGTTGATGACCGACGTGGTAATGCCCGGAATGAACGGGCGGCAGCTGGTGGAAGAGATCGTGGCCCACCGCCCGGCCATCCGCGTCCTGTTCACGTCCGGCTACACCGACGATGCCGTGATACAACGCGGCGTCCATAGTGACGACTTCGCGTTCATCGCCAAGCCCTACTCGCCTCTGTCGCTCGCCGCGAAGATCCGGGAGATCCTCGACCGGGCGTAGGCCGATGGCGGTGGTGCTCGGGCGGACCGGCCACCGCGTCGGGATCGTCCTCCCGTCCCGTGCCGGTGCCCCGAGTCCCTACCGAAGCCCCACGATCCTTGCCACCAGCGCCTTGTCGTCGGGCAGCAGACCGGCGGCCGGGAGGCGGGGAACCAGGTCCGCCCAGAAAGGCTCCTTCGCGAACACGGCGCGGAAGATGGGCTCGGCTTCCGCCACCCGCCCCACCGACGCCATCGTCACGGCCTGCCAGAAGGGCAATTCGAGAATCTCCGGCGCGAGGCGCGTCGCGGCCGCGTACTCATTCAGCGCGTCTTCGACCTTCTGCGTGGCGAACAGTTCGTCGCCGCGGTTGGCGTGATCGTAGGCGCGCTGGAGTCGCAGCAGGCGGCGCAGTTCCCCGAGCGGGTCGGGGTGGTCTTCGATCCGGAGATCGACCAGGCGATCCGCACCCGCCCACGGCCGGCCCGTCGAGGCCGCCTTCACGACGAGGATGGCGGCCGACTGCTTGCCGCGGATGTCGCCGCCGACCGCCTGGGCGGCGTCGAGAGCAGCCAGAAGCCGTTCGGCGAGGGGGCCGGTCGTGCTCTCGTAGGCCTTCGCCATGGCCGGCCACACCTTCTCGTTGGCCATGAGGTTGGCCTGCACCGAGTACTGGTTCCCGATGTGATGGCCGGCGGCCTGGATGGCCTTGGCGCCCGTGTGGGCCGCCACGTGTCCCTTCGCGTCCACGAACGCCACCTGGCGGCCTCCGCCCTGCGCGTCGGCGGCGACCAACTGCTCGAGGGCGTCCTCGGCCGTGACTCCGCGCTCGAGCAGCTCGAGACCCTTGTAGCCGTACGACGGGTCGACGAAGGACTGGGTGGCGATGGCGCCGACACCCGCCTCGGCCCACGTCACGATGGACCCCACCGAGAACCATTGCGACTGCACGGCCACACCCATCTCGCCGGTTTGCGGATCGCGGGCGACGATGGAGTAGGTGTGGGCAAGGGGGCCGCGCGCGGCGGGCCCGGGAGCGGGCGTGTCCTGCGCGGCCACCGGTGAGGCGGCCAGCAGGGCGACCACGCCCCACGCCGCCATGTAGTGCAGGGCTTTGGTCCTGCCGCGGGCTCCGATGTCGCGTTGGGCTTCCGCCCGGCCGTGGGCGAGCCCACGCATGGTTCGTGCCAAGGTGTGTGTCACGGTCGTCTCAACCTGCATAGTCCAGCAGTCCGGTGTGGTAGATGAGCAGCCACTGGCTGCCGACCATCGTGTAGCCCTTGCACGCCCGTCCCTTCCAGTGGAAAGGCGTACGATCGACCTTGCGCTCCCACAGGGTATCGACATCCACCACGGCAAACGCGCCGTCTCTCTCCGCCGACACGGCGATCCGGACGGTCCGTCGCCGGTTGTGCACCAGCCTGTAGTCGCGGAACAGGTCTTCCCATCCCGCCTTCCACCGCGCGCGGTCGAAGCGGCCCAGCGGGAACACCCACGTGGCGGGGTCGTGTGACGTTGCGTCCGGAGGCCACGGCCAGACCATGTCGGGATGGAACAGCGACACCAGGGCCTCCGCGTCCTGTTGATCCCAGGCCCACGTCTCCTTGTCCACCATCGCCTGAATCTGTTCTTCGTCGCGCATGCGTACTCGCTCATCCCTGACAACACAGGCTGCGAACGTCAGCACCCCAGCCGCGACGGCTGCCGCCTAGTCGAACTCGCGGCGGGGAGGTGCTTGGTCAACTCCCACGCGGCCGACGGCGATATCCGCCCTGAAGTAGTTCTCACCCCGCACGGGCGATGCCGCCACGCGGCGGAGCATCGCGATCTGTCCCACGTGCGTCAGCGCATCTGCAATTGGCCCCTGGAACAGGCGGTCGGCGGAACAGGCCAGCGTGGCGTCGGACGCCAGGTACCCATCCAGGGCCGCGAGGCTGTCGAAGAAGCGCCGGACACCGTCCGGCCACTCCCGCGCCGGCGCTTCCCGCCAGGCCTCCCCCCCCCGCGCCATGGACAGCGCCCAGTCCATGAGGTCGCCGAGGTGCCCCAGAATCGCGCTGGGCGGGCGGCTGGTGTCGCTGATGGTCAGGCGGCCGAAGCCCTCCGGAGCGTCCCGCAGCACCTTGGCGGCACGGTACGCCAGCGTCGCGACGGTCTGGCGAAGGAATCGACGGGTGTCGAGTCCGCAGCTTTCCATGCACGCATTATGGCACCCTCCTTGGGGCCTCTCGGCAGCGAGGGTAACCGAACGACCCTTATGCGACCCAAGTCTGCGCGCCGGCGACCCAGCACGGACGCCTGGGACGCCCCGAGACACGGCTTCTGCACGGACGTGTGCTGCGGCCGGCGTCATCGTCCCCACCGTGGTGTCGAAGGTCCCGTCGATGCGTTCGCCCCAGCCGGTGACGTCCGACACGATCCTCGGAACCTGCACGCCATCCCGCCTCGCCAGGAAGGTCACGAGACGCGGCGGCTGGCGGGTGGCGGTCCGACGCATGGCCCGTCGCACGTCAGACCTAGCACCAACAGGGAGTAGGATCGCAGGAGCGCAACTGCCGAGCCGGCCAGCGCGTGTCCGCCGCGCCCTTGCCGGGTGCTGGGGATCCCGCTACCATCAGGACCGTGAAGGAAGTCGCCGAACTCCTGAACGGCATGTGCGTGGCTGGCGTCATCAAGGACTACGCCCTGTTCGGCGCAGCCGCCCAGATGCGCTATACCGAGGCAGTTGCCACGTTGGACGCCGACGTCCTCGTGGCCACGGCGACACCCGGAGGCCTCGACCCATTGGCGGCAATCCACGCCTACGGCCGCGATCGCGGCTATGCCGCCGAGGGAGAAGCCATGCGCGTGGGCGCGTGGCCGGTCCAATTCATCCCCGTCTTCAGCCCCCTGACGGAAGAGGCCGTCGACTGCGCAGAGACGGCGGACTTCGAGGGCGTTCCGTTCCGAGTCGTCGGCGCGGTCTATCTGGCGGTCATCGCCTTGAGCGTCGGGCGCGCCAAAGACTTCGCGCGGGTGCTCGGGCTCATGGAATCGGGGGCAGCCACTCACGCTGACATCGGAGCGCTGGCGGCGCGGCATGGACTGTCCGACGCGTGGAACCGGTTCGTCGGGAGGTTCCTCGATGACCGAGCGTGAACGGATTCTGCGGCGCCAAGCCGAATGGCAGAAGTCCCGCCAGGCCGTTCCGTGGCCGGAGAAGATCCGGCAGGCCGAGCGGATGCGCGCGTCGATCGAGGCGTTTCGCAGGATGCGGACCGCGCATCAACCGCCCGTGGCGCCCGTATTACCTCACGGCGAACCAACCGCCAAGGATTGAATCCTGCAACTCCCTGAGGCGCGCACTGCGCGGGCCACCTCCTGCGGCGTGAAGCTCCACCCCAGCTGATACTCGCCCATCTCCAGAACGGCCTGGTCGGGCCATGCCGTCTTGCCGTCGTGGAAGAACGGGCCTGTCTTCTCCACGCTACAGGGTGCCCGAGACGTCCGGATCGTCTACCATGGGGCCGCAGCCCCCGGATTGGAGGGGGACGTGCCCAGCAGGATGCAGCTCGCCCGGTGGAGCCAGGTGCTCGGTGGCGTGATGGTCGTGGCGGCGGCGTTGTGGCTCTTCGTGCCCAGGTGGACCCGGGATGACACGCCCACCTCGCCCCAGGTCGAAGGCACCTGCACGGTGGAGAAGGAGCGTGTCCTCAGCGAGGGGATCAAAGTCACCAAAGCACCGGGGAGTTCGACGAAGTACAAGTCGGAGTACTACCGGAACGTGGCGGTGACTGTCACCTTCCAGTCACGCGGGCAGACGCACCGGTACGAAGCGGCAGGTGTTGACCTGAACTACACGCCGGGACAGCAGTGCCGGTGCTGGTACGACCCACAGCGCCCTTCGTCTGTGAGTCTCACCAGCCCCGAGATGCAGACACTCTACGCCGACCTCGACCGGACCATCAACGCGTCGGCGGTGCTGGCGATTGGGATACTCTTGATCGTGGTCGGGCGTTACCAGTCCATCCGTAAGAAGGACAAGGACAGCGAGTCCGATACTGCGGGCCTCGGGGCGTGACCGCCCGCAGAACCGAGCCGGCCGAGAGCAAGGCTGCTCGGGTGCTGACGCGGAAGGAGCCGAGGCGATGGTCATGAGAAGGCGCGCGAAGATGTGGCTGTGGATCGTGTTGGGCACGTTCCTCCTCGTGCCAGCACTGCTGGCGCTGGCCGGCATGGCGCTGCCTCGCGATCACGTGGCGCGGCGCCAACTCGTGGTCCGCACGGCCCCCGAACGGGTCTGGGCGATCGTGTCGGACGTTGGCAGCACGGCGCGCTGGCGCAAGGACGTGACGACGGTCGAACTGGAGGCCGCCCCCGGAACGACGGTGCGTTTTGCGGAGACGTCCGGGTCGGGCACGGTGCGCTTCGAGGTCGAGGTGCAGGAGCCCCTGCGGAGGCAGGTCGTTCGCGTAGTGGACGAGGGCCAGCCGTTCGGGGGAACCTGGACCTGGGAACTCGAACCGGACGGACCGGGAACGCGCCTCACCATCACCGAGGCGGGCTTCGTCAGCAACCCCATCTTCCGGGTGATCGCGGCGCTCTTCATGAAGCCGACGGCCTCGCTCGATGCGTACCTCTCGGCGCTCGCGGCCGAACTGGGCGAGTCGGCGGTCCCTGGGGATCCGCCAGCGCGGTGAACGTGTGGATCGCTGAGCGCGCGGTCGTCTATCTGAAGCTGCATCGGGTCGAATTCGCCATTCGGCGATCTCGCGCAGGGCGCGCTCCTGCTCATTCCGGCGCTGCTGGCGATGCCTGGTGTTCACCCCGCGACGCAGGACTGACGTCACGGCGCTCGACGATGCGACGCTTCGTGGTTCTTGTCGGACTGGTGATCGCTCTGACGCCTGGCGCGTGTTCTCGTTCGCCGATTCGCGTGGCTGACTCACCGGGCACAGCGTCGCCAGGTGGCCGAGGCCAGGCGTCTTCGGGTACGACGGCGAGCGACGAACTCAGGCGCGTCGTCGCCGAGTTCCAATCGCGGCAGCAGAACGCGGCCGTTGTGGTCGGCGTGCGGCATCGCGGCGTCACCGTGTTCCGGGAGGCGACCGGGTTCGCCCGCCTCGAGGAGCGCGTGCCCGCCGATCCAGACATGGTGTTCAGCATCGCCAGCATCACCAAGGCGTTCACGGGCGCGGCGCTGCTCAAGATGGTCGAGACCGGGCGCCTTGACCTCGACGCTGAGATCCAGCGGTACGTGCCCGGTTTCCCGCGCCATCCGAGCGGGAGGCCGGTCACGCTTCGGCTGCTGGCCCACCACCTGGGCGCGGTCAGGCATTGGGGGCCCGAGCGGAACGACACCCTCTACGCCCGCCACTTCGACCGCGTGCACGACATCCTCGCGTTCTTCAAGGCGGATCCCTGGGTGCCGGATCTCGCGCCGCTGACGCGGTGCGCGTACTCGAGCTACGGCTACAACACGATCGCGATGGCCATCGAGCAAGCGGCGGGGCGGTCGTTCCAGGCGTGGCTCAGCGAGACCGTGCTGCGCCCCCTCCGCCTGACGTCGGTCGAGTTCGATCGGCCCGGGCTCGGCGGGGCGCGCCGGCCGTGGCGGTACTCCTGGTACGATCTGAAGGACTTCCACGAGCTTCAGGACGCGCCCCAACGCGTCCCGGATTGGGACTACAGCCACAACATGGCCGGCAGATCAGGATCTGGTCATCGCGGTGCTGGCCAACAGCTGGGGCCGTGGATCACGCAGCGGCGAACTCATGGACGACGGCCCGGATGGGCTCATCGGCCGGCTGGCCGCGGTCTGCGGCGTGCGGTGAGTCCAGCGCCTCGCGGCGACGGGCGTCCGGCCGATGGTTCGCGGGCGGTGCGGACGGGATCTCGTGACTAGGGTTGTGGAGGATGCGATGTCGACAGTGAACACGGGCAGGCGGCTTATGCTCCTGTCGGTCGCCGCAGCGGTCATGGTGTCTGCGGGCGTCGCCCTGGGGGCTCGCCCGCAAGCCACACCGCCGGGGCTGCCGTCGGCACCGATGGCCTTTGGTGCGTTCACCGCCACGTTTGCCGCCGACGGAGCCTTCGTGCTCGAAGGCCAGGGCTGGCCGCCGTTCAAGGGGGCGTGGAAGGCAGTTGGCGGCGCCATCGAGATCACGAGCACAGGCGGCGGGCGAGGCTGCGACGGGGTGGGGCGTTACACGGCGCGCGTCGACGGCGTTCACGTCAGTTTCACGCTGGTGTCGGACGGGTGCGAGACGCGCCGCATGATTCTCGACCGCAGCACGTGGCGGCCCGCGGGCACGGCGGCCGCACGTTCCGAGCGGCGCATCATCCGGACGCCTGGCCCCGCGCGCGGCACGTTGCCGAAGCCCGCGCCGGCCGCGGGGGCCTGGCCGTCGTTTCGCGGTCCTCGAGCGTCAGGGGTTGCCGACGGCCAGCGCCTGCCCGCCAAGTGGGACGTGGCGACCGGCGACGGCATCCTGTGGCGTGCGCCGATCCCCGGCCTCGCGCACTCGAGCCCCATCGTCTGGGGCGACCGCGTCTTCGTGACGACGGCCATCAGCAGCGACCCGAAAGCGACCTTCAAGCCCGGCCTCTACGGCGATGGTACCGCGTCAGGGGACCGCTCGACGCACAAATGGATGGTGATGGCGCTCGACGCGCGCACGGGCAAAACCGTGTGGGAACGCGTGGCCTTCGAAGGCAAGCCGCTCGAACAGCGCCACATCAAGTCCACCTACGCCAGCGCCACGCCAGCCACCGACGGCCGCACCGTCATCGCCTGGTTCGGGTCGCAGGGCGTCTACGCGTACGACCTGAACGGCGGGCTGCGGTGGAGCGTGAACCTCGGCCGGCTCGACCTCGGCGCCTACGACATCCCGACCTACGAGTGGGGCACCGCCAGCTCGCCGATCATCTGGAACAGCCTCGTTATTCTCCAAGTCGACACGCAGGCCGACTCGTTCCTGCTGGCGCTCGACGTCGAGACCGGCGAGCAGGTGTGGAGGACCGAGCGCGACGAACTGCCGTCGTGGGGGACGCCGACGGTGGTGCAGACGACGGCCGGCCCGATCCTCGTCACCAACGCGTCGAAGCTCATCCGCGGCTACGATCCGCGCACGGGCAAGGAGCTGTGGCGGCTGGGCGGCAGCTCGAAGATCACGGCGCCAACACCCATCGCGAGCGACGACCTGCTCGTCATCGCCAGCGGCCGCGGGCCCGAGCGGCCCATCTTCGTCGTGCGCGCCGGGGCGATGGGCGACCTCACGCTGCCCGCCGGCCGCACGAGTTCGGACGCGGTGGCCTGGAGCCGCACGGGCCGCGGCTCCTACATGCCGACGCCGCTCATTTACGGCGGCCTGCTCTACGTGCTCGGCAACAACGGCGTGTTCGACGCCTACACACTCGCGACGGGCGAGGAGGTGTACCGACAGCGGCTGCCCGTCGTCGGCGGCGGCTACAGCGCGTCGCCAATCGCCGCCGACGGGAAGATCTACCTGTCCGGCGAGGACGGCGACATCCTCGTCATCGCCGCCGGTCCGGAGTTCACGCACCTTGGCACGTACGCGATGGGCGACCCGGTGATGGCTACTCCCGCGCTCTCGAACGGCGTGATGTTCGTCCGCACCCAGACGACGCTCGTCGCCGTCGGCTCGCGCCGGGGGAAATGAGACGGGCCCAAGCCCCGCGCCCGCTCGCCCGAGTCACGGTGTAAGACGCTTCCGCACGGTGTCGAGGACGGTGCGCGATGACGGGAGTACGCCGAGTGCCGCCATCGCGCCGCCGTCGATCACCATGTCGCCGTCGACGAGCACCTTGAACTCTCCATACCGGCCGCGCACCATGTCCACGTCCGCCTTCAGTTCACGCCGAAGTCGTGCCGCCACACGGACGGCATGAAGACCGGTGACTCAGTACGCGCAGTAGCGAATCGCGATTCGTGCCATGGCACGCCCCCTTGCCGTATCCGTGCCGCCGCCGTCGACCACCCTCTGCCTATGGAGCCGCCCACCCTTCTCCACCGAAAGCGCGACGGGTCCCGCGACGATGCTCAAAAGCCCGGCGGCGAAGTGCACCGCAAGGGCCAGCCACACGAGACCCGACGAGGTGGCGAACGTGACTCGATCCATGTACAGGCTCATAGACGAGCAGGCGAACGCCGTGGTTCGATGCGGTCCGGTCGCCCAACATCACCAGTGGCGACAGGCCCTCGGGAACCGCCCCGCCGAGCGCAGCCGCCATCGATGTCCGGCAGCAGGTCCGCCGTGCACGTCGGCCGTCTCACGGCTGGCACCCGCGCCAAAGGAACTGGGCCAGCACCACGCGGAACCCGCCGGAACCAGGGCGGCTCCTCCTGCCGGCGGTCTTCGGTTTACAATCGCGGGACTCCCGGCCCTGACACTCGCTGCCGCCCCCGCCGCGAGATCGGGACGGACGCGCACGACCGGAGGCCGCGGCGACGAGGGGGTTCGGAAGGAGGCAACCGACGTGGCATCGAAGACGTTCACAATCACGCTCCTGCGCGACGGCGCCATGAGCGCCATCCCTGTCCCGTTCGATCCCAAAGCCGTGTTCGGCAAGGTCCGGGCGCCGGTCAAGGTGACCATCAACGGCTACACGTACCGCAGCACCATTGCCGCCATGGGCGGCGAGACGTTCGTCCCGCTCCGCGCGAGCCACCGCGAAGCGGCGGGCCTCGAGGGCACGGAGACGATCCGTGTCCGGCTCGATCTCGACACCGAGAAGCGCGAAGTGACGCCCCCGCCGGACTTCGTGAAGGCGCTCAAGGCGAGCCCGCCGGCGTGGGCCCGCTACCAGGAGATGAGCTACACGCACCAGCGCGAGTACGTCGAGGCCATCGAAGAAGCCAAGAAGCCGGAAACCCGGGCGCGGCGCGTGGCCGGCGCGGTCGGGATGATCCGAGTCAGGCCGGCGCGCACACGCTGAGGCGCGGCCCCGAGATTCCCGAGGGGCGGTGGCGGAGGAGGGCGCGGAGGGCTAAGCCCCGGATGCCTCGGCCAGAAGCCGATCGAACGTGTCTCGCGGCAGGACCTCCAGCCCCGGGACCCACACATCGGCCTCCGTCAGCGACCGCGCGCTGACCCCAATCGTCTTCACGCCAGCGGCGCGGCCGGCCTGCACCCCACCGGGCGCGTCCTCGATGACGATGGCCTGCGCGGGAGGCACGCTCAGTCGCTCGGCGGCCTTCAGGAAGACGTCCGGGAAGGGCTTGCCGCGCGCGACATCTTCGGCCACCACGCGCACCTCGAACCACGCAGCCAGCCCGAGGGCGTCCACCCCGGCCTCGTCGTTGAGTCGCGGCGCGGCTGTGGCGACGGCCTGCACCCAGCCGTCGTCCCGCAATCGCTCGAGCCAGGCCAGCACGCCGGGGAGGGGCTGGATGCCGTGCGACCGCACCAACTCGCGGTAGTGGGCTTCCTTGTCGAGGCCCATACGAACACGCTCGGCGGGCGTCAACTGATCACCGAACCACTCGACCAGGATCTCGTGGTTCTGCTTCCCCAGCGTCGAGAGGAAGCGCTCGTGCGTGACCACGAGGCCCGCCGCGGCCGTCACATCCCGCCACGCCACCCAGTGGTACCCCAGCGAATCCACCAGCGTACCGGCCATAT
>Ga0194127_10008908_pt1 | contig 10659 bp, 10 predicted proteins | sample TA2KigC100mmetaG_FD_148624 | JGI IMG/M metagenome (GOLD analysis project Ga0194127, IMG submission 148624) | Freshwater microbial communities from Lake Tanganyika, Tanzania - TA2015036 Kigoma Deep Cast 100m | ecosystem: Environmental > Aquatic > Freshwater > Lake | place: Tanzania: Lake... | reverse complement strand
GGGGTGGTCGCCTTGGACGAGATCGAACGGGCGGTGGCGGCCCTCGAATCCGTCGGCTTCACGGCTGAGCGGCACGCCTGGTCGGTCAATTTCCGCGGCCGCTCGCAGGTCAGCCTGCAGCTCAGCACCGAGGAGTTTTATCGGGACTTTCCGGCCCGGTCGATGGCGGCCGACATCCACGGCATTCTGCTCCGCGTGGCCGCGCTCGATGACACGCTCGCCGGGAAGATCAAGGCCTGGCGCACGCCGGAACGGCGACCGAGCAAGTCGATCAAAAACCTCGCCGACATCGCCCGGCTCGTAGAGGCCCATCCGGCGCTCGAGGCAAAGCTTCCCCAAGACGTCGCCCGCGCGATCGCGAGATGAATCTGCGGGCCGAGGTCAGCCGAGCGACGGGCGACAGGCGCATCGTGCACCGTGGCGCCGGGCGGTAAGGTTTCCGTCCAGCGATCTCCCGCCGTGATCAGGTGGCCGTTGACTGTCCGTGGAAAAAGTCATCCACGACCTTTTTCCACTTCGGACACCCCGAGAAAAGCCGGGGCTTTTTCGGGGTGTCTGCCGTCGCATCCAGCGGCGGATCACTTTGGCCACGGTCTGCTAAAGGCTGCTGCCGCCGCCGGGGAGGCGGCGGCGGAGGAAGTTCATCCGCGCTTCGACCGGTAGCGCGAGCCTGCGGAGGATGAGGTCGTCGAGCTGGCGGTCGGTTTCGGCGGCCAGCACACCCCGGGCGCGCCGGTCGCGCGCCGCGGCGGCCGACCGCGACGTGCGGGTTCCCCGATCAGCGATCTTGTTTTTTCGCGCGGCCACGGCGGCCTCCCGGGGGTTTTGTGGTCTCGGTCGCCGGGGCGACGGCGGGCGCTTGCCCGCGGAGCAGCGCTGCCGTCCGCTCGAGGATCGGCAGGACCGCCAGATCCCGATCCCGCCCGGCCGCCCGCTTGCTCGCGATGATGTCGTCGAGGGCTGCCACGAGCGTCTTGCGACCGTCGATCTCGATCGCGACGGCCCGGCTGCGGAGCGACTCGAACGACCGGACGCCATGGATCACCGGCATGAAGTCGGCCTGCAGCCCGCTGGAGTCGGCTGAAAGCCGGTAGAGCCGCGAGACCGGATAGAACGGCCGGAGGATCACGGCGTCGAGGCGCTTGGCGATCCGCTTGAGCTTCACCAGGTTCGCCACGGTGTCACGAAACATGAAGTCGAAATCGAGCGTCGTCACCGGTGCTCCGAGCAGTGCCGCGGCGGCATTGCCGATGAGCACGGTCTCGAGCTTCTCTGCGGAAAGTCCGTCGAGGAGCGCACCGAGGAACGGGGTGGCGTTCATCCTGCCGAGTGTATCCTCAGGTCGTCGTGCCTCGGGGCGCCGCCGCCCGGTCCTGCGATCCCTCGTCGGCATCGCCGCCCTGCTCATCGCACCATGAACGCTTCTCCGGCGCGCATCGGCATCCTCACCGTCTCCGACCGGGCCAGCCGCGGCGAGTATGCCGACGAAGGGGGCCCGGCGATCCGTGCCTACCTGGCCGAGGTGCTCGCCTCGCCGTGGGAGCCACTCGAGCGCGTCGTGCCCGACGACATCGATTCGATCGCGGCCACGATTCGGGCGCTGGCCGACGCCGGCTGCTGCCTGATCGTGACCACCGGCGGCACCGGCCCGGCGCCGCGCGACGTCACGCCGGAGGCGACCGAGCGGGTGTGCACCAAGCTCCTGCCGGGCTTCGGCGAGCTGATGCGGAAAGTGTCGCTCGACAAGGTGCCGACAGCGATCCTCTCGCGGCAGACCGCCGGCGTCTGTGGCGGGGCGCTGGTGGTGAATCTGCCGGGCCGGCCGCGGAGCATCCGCGAGTGCCTCGAAGCGGTCTTTCCCGCGATCCCCTACTGCATCGATCTGATCCACACCGGCGCCCCCGCGCCCCCGCGCCTCGAGACCCGCCCGGAAAGGCTCGTCGCCTTCCGTCCGAAGGGTTGAGGGAAGTCAGCCGCGGGCCGCCAGCGCCCGCGCGAGCACGGGCGCGAAGTAGGTGAGGACGGCATCGGCGCCAGCCCGCTTGATCACCAGCACGCTCTCGGCGGCGGCCTTGTCGCCATCGAGCCAGCCGTTGGCGGCGGCGGCGCGGATCATCGCGTATTCGCCACTCACCTGGTAGGCGAGCGTCGGCATCCCGAACGTCGTCTTCACCCGGTGGATGATGTCGAGTGCCGTCCCGGCCGGTTTGACCATCACCATGTCGGCCCCCTCGGCGACGTCGAGGGCCACCTCGCGCAGGCTCTCGAGCGTGTTGGCCGTGTCCATCTGGTAGGTCTTCTTGTCGCTGACGCCGAGCTTGGCCGCGGTGCCGAGCGAGGCGTTGCTGCCGACCGCGTCGCGGAACGGGCCGTAGAAGGCCGAGGCGTACTTGGCGGCGTAGGAGAGGATCCCGACGTCGTGGCGGCCGGCGGCGTCGAGGGCGGTGCGGATCGCGCCGACACGGCCGTCCATCATGTCGCTGGGGGCGACGACATGGCAGCCGGCCTCGGCGAGGACGAGTGACTGCCGGCACAGCACCGCCACCGTCTCGTCGTTGACGATCCGGCCGTCGACGAGCAGGCCGTCGTGGCCATGGGTCGTGTAAGGATCGAGGGCGACGTCGCAGATGATCCCGACGGCGTCGCCGGTCTCGCGGCGCACGGCGCGCACGGTGCGGCAGACGAGATTCTCCGGATCGACGGCGTGGGATCCGTCGACGGTCTTGCGCGCCGGATCGGTGGCGGGAAACAGGGCGATCGCCGGGATCCCGAGCCGGGCCGCCTCGGCCGCGGCGCGGACGATGCCGTCGATCGGCAGTCGCTCCACGCCGGGCATCGCCGCGATCGGCGCGGCGGCGTCGTGGTCGTGGACGAACATCGGCCAGAGGAGGTCGGCCGGCGTGAGCACTGTCTCGGCGACGATGGCGCGGAGCCAGGGATGCTGGCGGTTGCGCCGCATGCGCGTGGCGGGGAAGGAGCCGAGTCCTGGATGGTGCATCGGAGGGGCCTTTCGTCAGCGGCGATCGACGACTTCGGCCGTGCCGGGGGGCACTGGGGGCGCCGGCGGCGAGCCGGTGCGGGAGGCGATCGCGCACGACTCCTCCGACTCCCACACGCGGACCTCGCGGGCAATGACGCCGAGGTCGGCGAGGACCGCGGGGCAGACCACCTCGAGGAGGTAGCGGGCCATGTTCTCGGCGGTGGGATTCCAGGGGAGGAGGAACAGCTTCGACGGTGTCGAGAGCCGGACGGCGGCGATCGCCTCGGCGTCGTCGACGAAGAGGATGAAGGCGTGGTCCCAGTGGTCGTCAAGCCAGCCGAGGAGGCGCCGCTTGATGAGCGAGAAGTCGACGATCCGGCCGACCGGATCGACCGCCGCCGCGCCCGCCGCCGCCACGACCTCGACGTCGACGCGGTAGTTGTGGCCGTGGAGGTAGGCGCACTTGCTCTCGTGGCGCCACAGCCGATGGCCGGCGCAGAACCGCAACTGGCGGAGCAGTGCCAGGCTCGTCGCGGCGGTGGCGTGGTCCACGGCGTCGGCCCGCGCCTCAGGCGTGGGCGACATCGGCGACCTCCACCCGGATCGGCTGGATGTCGAACTTCGGATTCTGCCCGAGGAACCGGCAGGGGTTGTTGTGGAAGATCTCGATCGCATCCTGGAGCGAGTGGCCGCGGCGCCGCAGCTCGAGGATGCACTCCTGGAGCGTGAACGGATCGCTCGGGCCCCAGTCGGCCGACGAATTGACGAGGATCCGCTCGCGGCCGTACTTCTCCAGCATGTCGACGGCACGCTTCGGCGAGCACTTCGTGATCGGATAGAGCGTGAACCCCACCCAGTAGCCGGCGTCGAGGCAGGGCTTGATCGTCTGCTCCTCGACGTGGTCGAGCCAGATCCGCTCCGGATCGACGTCCATCCCGGCGAGGACCTCGAGGACGGTCTTCGTGCCGTGGGCCTTGTCGGCGAGGTGCGGGGTGTGGATGAGGACGAGCTGGCCGTGCTTCATCGCCATCTCGACGTGGGCCTGGAGCGACTCGATCTCGTTCTTCGTCGATTTGTGGAGGCCGGTCTCGCCGACGCCGAGGACCGTCGGCTTGGCGAAGAACTCGGGGAAGTGCCGGAGCACGTCGCGGGTCAGGCCGGGGTTCTCGGCCTCCTTGGGATTGACCGCCACCCAGCAGAAGTGGCGGATCCCGTACTGTGCCGCGCGCGTCGGCTCGAACTCCGAGATCTGCCGGAAGTAGTCGATGAACGTCTCGGGGTAGAGCCGGTCGAAGCCGGCCCAGAAGGCGGGCTCGGCGACTGCGACGACGCCGCTCATCGCCATCCGCTCGTAGTCCTGCGCCGTGCGGGCGATGGCGTGGTAGTGGGGCTGGATGATCTGCATCGTGAGGGTCCTCGGGGAATCGGCCGGCGGCGGAGGGGGCGGTCAGACCGAGGCGAACAGCTCGAGGAGGGCCACGGTCCGCTCGCGCTGCGGGCGCTCCTCGGCGACCAGCGCCAGCGCCTTGCGGATCAGGTCGAGCCTGCGCTCCGACGCCGTCAGGGCGCCGTTGCCGGCGCCACTGCGGGCGACGGCGGCGTCGTAGCGGTCGAGGTAGGCGGCGATCTCGAGGAGCTGGTGGCGCGACTCGAGGAAGTAGTTTTCGGCGACTTGGGCAGGGGACAGCATGGGGCACCTCGGAAGCGGGGCCGGACGGGTGCGGACGCCGGAAAAATCATACCCCGGCGACCGGGTGCGGGCAGGGCGCGCCGCGGCAGCGGTCTTGCGGTCCTGCAAGCGTCGCCGTGGCAGGGTGTGACACTCGCAGCGGTGGTGATGCCGCGCCGGCCGGTCAGACTTCGGCGAGCGGCGCCGTGGCGTCGCCGAACGTGCCGGGGCGGACGTCGAGCTTGTCCATCATCGAGAGGAACAACCGGCACAATTGCCTCTCGGGCTTGCCCGTGTAGTCGAGCACCCGCCCGCTCTCGAGCCGGCCGCCGGCGCGGCCGAGGAGGACGACGGGGAGCTGGTCGTTGTCGTGTTTGGCCCCGGCCATCATGCTCGAGCAGAGCATGACCATCGAGTTGTCGAGGAGCGTGCGCTCCCCTTCCTCGATCGCGTCGAGGCGGCGGGCGACGTGGGCCATCTGCTCGAGGAAGAACTGGTTGACGCGCAGCCAGTCGTCGCCGTCGGAGTGGGAGAGGAGGTGGTGGATCATGTAGTCGATCCCCTGGGCGGGGTTGTCGACGCGCGGGAGGTTGGGGAAGCGGAGCGCCGAGTGGTCGTTGTTGAGCTTGAGGGTCACGACGCGCGTGGTGTCGGTCTGGAAGGCGAGGACGAGGATGTCGCACATCAGCCGCATGTGCTCGGCGACGTCCTGGGGGATGCCGTCGGCCGGCCGCGGCCGGTCGGGGGCGGCGAGCGCCGGCCTCCACCCCTGCAGCTCGCCACGTGTCCCGGCGCCGGCGATCCGGCTCTCGACGTCGCGGACGCTGTCGAGGTATTCGTCGAGCTTCCGGCGGTCGGCCGTGCCGATCCGCCGGCGCAGGTCGCCGGCGTCCTCGAGGACCGCGTCGAGCACGCTCTCGTCGCCGCGCTGCGATCCCTCCGTGAAGAGCCGGTCGAAGGCCAGCGCGGGAAACAGCTCGAGCGGTGTCGGTGTCGTCGGTGAGCTCCACGAGATGTGCGAGCTGTAGAGCATCGAGTAGTTCTTGTGGACCGAGGGGTTGGCCTTCTCGCAGCCGAGGACGAGGCTCGGGACTTTCGTCGCGCGGCCGTGGGCCGCGGCCACGAGCTGGTCGAAGCTCGTACCGGAGCGGATGTCGCCGCCGCTGGCCAGCGGCGCCCCGGAGAGGATGTTGCCGGTCTGCGAGGAGTGGATGTTTCCCTTCCGCGCTTGCTCGTGGTACAGCCCCTTGACGAACAGGAGCTTCTCGCGGAACGGCTCGAGCGGTTCGAGGACGCGCCCGAGCTTCATCCCGGCGCCGCTCCCCTCCGCCCACCACTCGCGGGAGTGGTAGCCGTTGCCGGAAAACAGCACCGCGAGGCGCAGCGGGGGGGTGGCCGCCGCCTCGGCCCGGGCGGCGAGCGACTCCATCCAGGGCAGGGCCATCGACACCCCGAGGCCGCGGAGAGCGGTGCGGCGTGAAACGGCGGCTCGTGGCATGACGGGTCTCCTCCGGGATGGAACGTCAATCGGCTGCATCGCGACCGCGGATCGAGCGGAACTGGGGGCTGGTGACGATCGCCTCGATCGCCGTGCCGACGCGGTGGTCGGCGGCGGCGAGACGCTCCTGGATCGTGTCGAGGAGCGGCTCGTCGGAGAGCTGCACGCCCCGGCCGAGGGCGTAGCCGAGCAGCTTCCGGCAGAACTGCCGTTCGACGTCGCGGCCGCGCTTCCCCCCGAGCCAGTCGCGGAGGCCGTCGACGCCTGCCACGGCGGTGCCGTCGGGGAGCGTCGTCCGGTCGTCGATCGGGTGGCCGGCGGCGTCGGCGGTACGGCGCCGGCCGATGGCGTCGAACCTCTCGAGGGCGAAGCCGTAGGGGTCGATCCGGCGGTGGCAGGTGGCGCACGATTCGTCGGCCGAATGGCGGGCGATCAGCTCGCGCTCGGAGAGGCCGGCCGGCAGCTCGTCGGCCAGCAGTGGGACGTTTTTCGGCGGCTTGGGGAGCTTCTCGCCGAGGATCACCTCGGAGAGCCAGTTGCCGCGGAGAATGGGGCTGGTGCGCGAGGCGCCGCTGGTCGTCGCCAGCGTGCTGGCCAGGCCGAGGATCCCGCCGCGGCCGAACGTCCGGACGCCGTCCACGCGCCGCCAGTGGCTCCCCTCGACGCCGGGGATGCCGTAGTGGGCGGCCAGAGCGGCGTTGAGGAACGTGTGGTCGGCGTTCACGAGCGAATCGATCGGCCGGTCGTTGCGGAACAGGTCGTCGAGGAACAGCACCGTCTCCTCCTCCATCGCGGCGCGGAGGGGGTGAAACGTGGGAAATGCCTCGGCGCTCTTCTCGTCGTGCGTGGCGAACCCATGGACGTGGAGCCACTGCGTGCCGAACTCCTCGGCCAGCCGCCGCGCGCGCGGGTCGGCGCGCATCCGCCGCGTCTGGGCGACGAGCACGGCGTCGTCGGCAAGCGCGCCGCTGGCGGCCACCGCCAAAAGCTCGTCGTCGGGGAGCGACGACCAGAGAAACAGGCTCAGCCGCGTCGCCAACTCGTATGGTGTGACCGGCGAAGCGGCACTGCCGGCGCCGGGTGCTTCGAGCCTGTAGAGAAACTCCGGCGCCACCAGCACGCTGGCCAGCGTGAGCCGGATCGCCTCTTCGTGGGAGTGCGACTCGGCGCGGAGGCGCCGGTACAGCCCGCGGAGTCGTTCCTCCTCCGCTGCCGCGAGCGGCCGACGAAACGCCCGGGCGGCGCGGGCGACGACGGCGTCGACGTGGGCCGGCTCGGTCGCCACCAGCTGCCGCGCGAACGCCTCGGCGCGGGCGACGACGTGGGGGCGCATCGGCGTGAACGACTGCACGCCGGCGGGGTTGTCTTGCGTGGCGTATTCGATGAGCTGCTCGAGGGCGTCGCGCAGTTCGAGCGGCTCGCGGCTGACGTACTCGAGCCCTTCCCAGGCCCGGTCGAGCCGGGCGGTCTGCTCGGCGTCGAGGAGGAGCCGGCGGAGGTGGTCGTCTTCGCGGAAGAAGACGTTGAGCGTGACGACCTCGTCGACCGGGACGATCTTCACGTAGCAGGGGGCCGTGGGAAACAACTCCCGGAACGCGGCGAACCCCTCCTCGATCCGCCGCGCGGCGGGAGACCCCGGAGCGGCGATCACCGCCGCGCCGGCGCGCAGGCCCGGCTCCCCAGCGGGCGCGCCCCCCACGTGCAGCGCCGGCTGCACGCAGGCCGTCGGCGGAGCCTGCGGATGGAGCGCGGCGGCGGTGACCAGCTCGCTCCCCGCGGCGAGATCGGCGGGGATCTCAACCGTGAACCGGTCCGGGGCCGCCACACACAGGTCGGCCGGGCCGACCGCCAAACCATCGGGATGGTGGCCGAACGCACCGGCCCCGGCAGGCGCGGGGGCCGCGAGCCAGGCGCGGAAGCTCGGGGCGAGGACCGGCCCCGAGGGGGAAAGCAGGAGGCGGGCGAGCGCACCATCGGGGCCGTCGGGGAGTTGGCCGGCCTGCGCCGCGGCGAGGAGGCGCGAGAGCTCGGCAGCGGCAGCCGCACGCTCGGCGCCGGCCGGTGCGGTGAGCCAGCGGTCGAGGACCGAGCCGGGAGGGATCGCGAGGGCTCCGGTCGGCTGGTCGGGCTCGTGGGCGAAGTGCCACACGCCGGCGCGGCCGCGGCCGTCGGCGTGGGGATTGCCGGCGAGGATGTCGGGCGACACTTCACCGGCGAGGTGCCAGGTTTCGTCGCCGTGGGCGATCGTGAGGTCGACGGCGGTGAGGTCGCACACATGGCTGCCGTCGCGCGGCCCGACGACGAGGCAGATCGCGTCGCCGGGCTGCACGGCGACGCCGGCGAGCGGGCCGGCGGTCTTGGGCTTCGGCTCGTCGGCAAACCCACTGGCCAGCGTCTGGCGGACGCCGCCGCGCCGCACCTCGAGGCTCCAGGTGGTGCCGTTGCCGCAGCCGACATGGGCGCGTGTCACGACGGAAGAGACCGTCACCGCGCCGGCGACGGGGCTCCGCCAGGCGACGATCACGCGCTTCGTGGGGGCGGGGTGGACGGCCACGCCGTGGGCGCCGAGCGTGCCGGGGATCTGCACCGACTGATCGGAGGCGTTGGCAACGACACTCAGGGCGTCGGCGGCGACGAACCCGCGCACCGCCTCCCAGCCGCCGATCCCACGCTCGGGGGTGGCGAGGAGGTCGAAGTCGACAGGCCCGGCGCCGATCCCCAGCGCCCCGAGCCACCCGGCCAGGAGCAGCGGATCGACGCCGCGCCGCGCCGCCAGCGCCTCGAGCGCCGGGGGCGCCCCGGTCGCCTCGCGCAGTTCGTCGGCCGCCGCCAGGCTCGCCGCGGCGCTGCTCGCTAGTTCCTGCCGCCAGCCGGCCAGCGCCGCCGACAAGCGCCCGACGTCGGCCAATGCCACGTCGCCGCGCCCCGGTGCCACCAGCCGCGGCCGCTCCCAGACGACGACATCGCCGGCGGCACCCCCGGCGCCGTCGCCACAGTCGCCGGCGTCGAACGAGACGGCGACGGTGGCGCCGGTGGGGGCGTCGGGGAGGCGGATCCGGAAGTCCTGCCGGGCGACCAGCGGCGACCGCGCCTCGAGCCAGGTCTCGGGGCCGTCGGGGCGGCCGAGGCGCCGGCCGATCTGGCCGACCTTGTTGAAGCGCCACAGCGCCCCCTGCCATTGCCGGACGCGCTCGGCGAGGCCCGCGGCGTCGGCCGGCGCGGCCGTGGCGAACGCGCGGCGGAGGTCGTCGAGTGGCGATGGCGATTCGGCGGGGGCCGGCACCGACAGTGCCGCATGGAGGATCCCGAGGTACTTCGGGCTCAGGCCGCGCTGGGCCGCGACGGTGGCCACTGCCGACGGATCGGCCGCGAGGCGGCCGCGCTCCTCGACCAGCGCCCCGAGGTACGCGCCGACGGGGAGAAAACCCTCGCGCCCCATGTCGAGCTCGATCCCTTGCTCGACAGTCGTCTGCCCGCCGCGGCCGGTGGCTTCGAGCGGCACGGTGAAGGTCCGGTAGATCGCCCGGATCCGCGCGAGCAATTCGTCGGTGACGTCGCGGTGGGTCGTGCCGGTGGAAAACCCGATCCCGTCGGGCAGGAGCACGGCGTGGTCGGTGACCACCTTGGCGGCGGCCAGGTACTTCTCGAACAGCGCCGGCGACATCGCCAGCGTCTGGCCGGTGTTGGTGAAGCCTTCGCCGGCGCCGCTGTCGGCGGGAAACTCACGGGCCGGCTCGAGGCTCTCCAGGCCCGTCAGATCGCGGATCGCGAACGTGTATTCGGCGTTGTTGAGCCGGCGGAGCACGACCCGCCCCGGGTCGCCGGCATGGGCGCGGGCCTCGGCGCGGAGAAACCCCCCGAAAGGGGCGCCGTGCGCTCCTCGGCGGTCGGCTGCACCGCTTCGCGCGGCGGCATCTGCCCGGTGACCACCATCTCGGTGGCCCGCTGCCAGGTGGCGACGTCGCGCCGCATCGCCTCGGGGGTGAGGTGGGCAAGATCGATATCCCCCTCGACCCGATCCCCGGCGTGGCACTCCTGGCAGAACTGCTTCACCAGGGCCGACGGTTCGACCGCCCGGGCGGCGGCACCGCCGCCGAACACACCGATGGCTACGGCCAGAACCCCCGCGAATGGCCGCGCGAGCGACGGGACAAAGGCCGGCATGGCATCCCCTCTGGCCGCTCCACGTTGAGGGCCGTGCTGCTCCACGGCATCGCGGCGAGCCATCACTATAACGCCGGACGAAACCGCCGGGGCCGATGGACTGGCGACGGATCGCCATCATCCCGGGCATCATGCCAGGGGATTGTGCCACACGAGACCGGGAAAACGGGCGAAGTCACCGTACCTTCGGCCCGACGTCGATCGGAGCGGCGGTGCCGAGGGTAGAGTGAGGCGTGCACCGGCTCTTTCCGCCGAGGTCCGCATGCCCACCCCCTCCCGGCCTGCCGATGGCAGCGTTGTTTTTCCCGACCATCGCGCCCTGATCGCCGCCGACGCGCGGCGGTTTCG
>Ga0194127_10008905_pt1 | contig 10660 bp, 10 predicted proteins | sample TA2KigC100mmetaG_FD_148624 | JGI IMG/M metagenome (GOLD analysis project Ga0194127, IMG submission 148624) | Freshwater microbial communities from Lake Tanganyika, Tanzania - TA2015036 Kigoma Deep Cast 100m | ecosystem: Environmental > Aquatic > Freshwater > Lake | place: Tanzania: Lake... | reverse complement strand
AAAATACCGCCTGGAGTATCCCAAAAATCAGCAGGGAGCGAAAAAGCCTGAGACGCACCATTAAGGCTCCTCCTAACATTGCGCCGATAATCAGAGATGCAAACCCGAGTCCCTTATTAATGGCGCCGACTTCGCTTACAGAAAAACCTATCCCCCTTATAAGAGGGGCGGTGGTCAGCGCCCCTGCATAGGCGTCTCCCAGTTTATAAAGGATAATGAGCAATAAGAGCAACCATGCAGAGTTTCTCGAAAAATAATCCGTCATGGGACCCCACACAGCTTCCTTCATGCTTTTTGGAGGGATTGCCTGCTCTGCAGGCTCAGGCGCCAATAGCGTTGGCAGCATACCCATTGCCATTACCCCGGCTATTAATAAATAGGTATTCTGCCATCCGATATGGTCTGACAGAACAAGGGCCAAAGCTCCGGAAACAAGCGTTGCGATCCTGTATCCCATGACAAAAACGGCTGCTCCAACTCCTCTTTCCTGTTCGCGCAGGACGTCGGTGCGGTAAGCGTCAATTACAATGTCCTGAGAGGCGGACATGAAAGCTACAATTAAAGCAAGGGCCGCGAGGAACAACGGGGCATGCTGCGGAGAACTGAATGCCATTGCAGCAATCCCTATGACAAGACTTAGCTGTGTAATTAGTATCCAGCCGCGGCGCCTTCCCAGCCAGGGCGGTACAAAACGGTCCATCAGCGGCGACCAGAAGAATTTCAATGTGTACGGCAATCCGATCAGAGCGAATATGCCTATAGTGCGCAAATCAACACCTGACACAGCCATCCATGCCTGCAAAGTTCCGCCGGTCAGGGCCAAAGGAAGGCCTGATGAAAAACCAAGGAATGTTATAACTGCAATCCGCCGGCTGGTAAATACTTTGAGATAAGGGGAGATGTCAAGTTTTGATTTCATTTTTTAAAGCTTATCTGCAATCATTTGTATCGGCCATATTATAGCAATAGATTGTAAAACGGAATACCATATAAATAACTTTACTTATTCATAATAAATTTATTATTCTTTTTTTATACATTTCCTTATTAGGATATATTTTTTAGATTAACCTGTAAAACAAAAGGAGGGGACATTATGTCTAAGAAAAGTTTATTATTCCTGATCATTATCAGCATCTCTGTTCTCATTTTTTCTCTCACAACAGCAGACGCCAAATCAGGCAAGGGCGCCAAAGCCATTTTTGACAGTGGCGAAGGCCCTTCCGTAGGGATGTCCGTTACTCGGGCGCCGGCGCGCGTCTCTGAAGCGCCGGCACAGAAGGAAAAGTATACTGGAATCTCTTATCAATTAGCGCTTCTCTCTGACGATGGGCAGTTCAAGATCGTACCCAAATCCCGCACTTTCAGGACCGGCGAGAAGATAAAAATGCTCATACGGACCAACAGGCCCGGTTATATGACGATCCTCAATGTAGGCCCAACCGGAAGAACAAATGTCCTGTTTAACGATTATGTTGAGGCATTTACCATACAGGAGATACCGAGAAACACAAACTTCAGGTTTGCCGGTAATACCGGCGTGGAAAAAGTCCTTGTAATGCTCTCAGACAATCCCAACCCTATCGGCAACCAGACAACTACCACAGCCTCAGCTCCTCCACCTCCGGTAAATACCACTGCAGTTGCAACTCCTCCTCCACCGCCTCCTCCACCTTCTTCAGGGTATGAGACAGCAACTTCTTCAGGCACACCACTCCCACCTCCGCCCGCTGCCATGATTGCTTCAATAGAAGGCGCTAAAAGCATTAAAGGCTCAAAGGATATAGTTGTAGAAGATTCCATGCAAAACACTTATACGGTCGTATCTCCGAAAAATGGATGGAAACCAATTAAAGGCGGCATGAAGGATATAGTGCTTGAATCGTCCGGTGGCTCTAACTATGGCGTTATTCCGGCGTCTGCGATTGCTGACGGAGGCATTCTAACTCTTGAAATAAAGCTTCGTCACCGGTAAAAGGAGAAACAGATGAAAAGCGGATTTGCACGTTCTATAGCTGTCGTTGTGCTGATAACTTTCATCTTCGGTGCATGCGCGTCTCTTCCACCTTCCGGCACTGCGCTCACTGAAGAGGAAAGGGCGTCTGCCCAAAAAACATGTATCGCAAAATATACCGCTCTCGGAGCTGTTGGCGGCGCTGCTCTTGGTTACCTCCTTGGAAGCAAGAATGCCAAACTTGAGACTACGGCAATCGGTTTTGCTGCCGGTGGAGCGCTGGCATTTGCCATAGCATACGGTAAATGCCTTGCCTATTATTCAAATCTCACGAGTTTCCCCGTTGCCGGCAGGCAGGAAACCGCACAAAAGATAGGCTATAAACCCTCCCAGGGCTATCTTACGAAAATTGAGAATTTCTCCCTTAACCCGCAAGGGGTAGCACCCGGCGGTAAGGTAAAAATGAATGGATCATATTATGTTATGGCTCCTCCGGGAGAACAGGAGGTAAAGGTGACTGAGACAAGAATGCTCAGCTATTACGACCCTGAAAAAAAGGAGTGGACGGATCTTGGCGCTGTTGACAATGAAATCACCTCTGCGCTCGGCACAAGAAAGGCTGAAGGTAATTTCGATATCCCCAAAGATGTGCCTGAAGGCCGCTATCGCGTGACGATGAAGGTATCAGCCCAGGGCAAAGAAGATGAAATGACAAAGGAACTTACAGTAAAGAAAGAATATGCTTTTTCAGGCGTATTCCTGTCCGCAAAATTACAGTCTCTTAGTGAAGACTTTGCCACTTTGGAGTAAGAACATATGAGATTCATAAAATTTTTTATCGCCATATTCCTGATCTCCATGGCAGTCGTCCCTATGCAGGGGATAGAGATAAAAGCAGAAGATTCCCCCATTACAACCAACCACATATCCCGGATCAATGACCTTTTCAGACAAAACAATGTTCCAAAAGGATTGGTTGTCCTTGACAAGTATGGACGTGTGGAGTTAAAGGGTGAATATTCTGATGAGAGGGGGGTCGATAGGGCATTTTCACTTGCGCAAACAGTTGTAGGGCCTAAATGGGTCTCGCCTGTTACCCCTGAAGAAATCAAGGTCAAGGCATGGGAGAAGAGCTTTTCAGACCTCTTCAAACGCGCGAAAGTCCTTACTCCTCCGGTAAGGGGCGACGAGCCTCCAGGTCCCATCCGCAACAGGTATGCGATAGTTGTAGGCATAGGAAAGTTCATTCACGAGAAGCAGGGAATCTCCCCGCTTGAATTTACAGTCAAAGACGCCACGAACTTTTATCAATTCCTTATTGATCCAAAGATGGGCGGGTTTCCAAAAAACAATGTAATCTTCCTTACAGACCAGAATGCAACACGCAACAATATTGCAAAGGCCTTTGATCAGATAAAGGGTTTGGCCCAACCGGATGATCTTGTTACAATTTATATGAGCACCCACGGCACGCCGCCTGATAAATTCGGAGGGGTGCACATAGTCACCTACGATACAAAAACACAGCCGAGGGAAGACGTCTGGTACACTTCAATTACAGATGCAATGCTGAAAGAGTTTATCGAAAACCTTAAGGCCAAAAGATTGGTCATGATACTTGATATCTGTTTCAGCAACGGCGCCTTCAAGAATATCCCGGGTTTTTTACCGCCGGGAGGGAAATCGATCGGCGTTGCGAATGAGAGCGAGGGATACAGCGTATCTAAAAAACAGGCAAAAAGGATACTTGGCGCCAAAGACATTATTGTCGAAGAACCGACTTATGTAAAGACTGAACCTTCAGGCTCCAAAGGACTCGATGACGGATGGGGGAAAGTGCTTATAAGCGCCAGCAGTGAGAATGAGAAGTCATGGGAATCATACAGGTATCATAACAGCATATTCACCTATCATTTCATCAAAGGTCTTTCCCGGAATAACGGAAATATAAGGGATGCATTCTATTATTCAAGGCCCCTTGTCAACGAAGATGCTGTAAAAGAATGGCGCGATGAGGGCTGCACAGGCCAGCATCCACAGGTAAACGCAACAAACAGCAACTGGAATATGCGTCTCTCACAGGCGAGAGCAAGATAACAAACATTCAAAAGGAGGATTTATAAATTATGAAAACATCTCGGGCAATCATGGCAGGATTTCTCATCATTGGATTAACAATCATGGGCCTGTTCATCTCAGGTTGTGAAAAACCTAAACAGGCTGAGGCGCCAAAACAGGAGACCGCGCCGGCCCCGCAGGCAGTCCAGCAACCATCTTCTCAGACACCTGCTCCGCCTCCGGCACAGTTAGGCAAGGGTAGCACAGACTCCACAGCTCAAACAGCCGTTCCTACAGAAGCAAAGCTGAACATGCAGCAGGGGATGAACTATCTTAAGTCGCACGATTATGACAACGCCATTAAAGAATTCACTGTGGCCATACAGAAACATACCGCTTATGACGTAGCCTATTCCAACAGGGCGGTTGCTTACATGCAGCAAAAGAAATTCAACAAGGCAATGGACGACCTGAAAAAGGCAGAGGAGATCAACCCGAACAACTCGACGGTTCACTACAATTTTATGGCCCTTTATTCACTCCAGAACCAGTTGGATCGCGCTCTTGATTCCCTCGACAGGGCGCTTGAACTCGGGTTCAATAACTATGACGCACTCAGAACCGACCCTGACCTGGTGAATGTCAGGAAGCATTCTGAATTCAGAAAGATTCTGGAGAAGCACAAGGTATTTATTTATAAATAGAGTCTGTGGATAAACTATTAAACACCCTCACCCTTGCCCTCTCCCCTCAAGGGAGAGGGTAGTAAAATCGCCCCTCCCTTTATCTGAGGGGAGGAGGAGATGGAAAAACTTTATGAGCGCTTTTAAAACTACTTTTAAACTTTTTATTCTCCTCATTCTCATAATCTTCATTGCAAACTGTGCAGTCAATCCTGTCACCGGTCAAAAAGAGTTTATGCTGATGTCGGAGCAGATGGAGATTGACTGGGGCAACAGTGTTTATCCGAATGCGGTATGGGGTGAAGTTGGAGGCGGCGGAAGATATTACGACCCTGAACTGGAACGCTATCTGTCTCAGACAGTGAACAGGCTGAATGCTGTCTCTCACCGGTCAAACCTTCCCGTTGATTTCATCATACAGAACAGCTCGGTCCCAAATGCGTGGGCCATCCCCGGTCATGTTGCAATGACAAGAGGGCTTGTTGCAAATCTCGAAAATGAAGGACAGTTCGCCTTTGTTATGGGGCATGAGATGGGGCATGTGGCTGCAAGGCATTCCGCTGCACAGATATCACGGAGCATTCTCGTGCAGGTCGGCCTTGTTGCAACAGGGATAGCTCTCGAAAACAAAAAAAATGCTGAATGGATTCTCGGCGCCGGAGCCATAGGCGCAAACCTTTTCCTTCTGAAATACAGCCGCGACCAGGAACTGCAAGCAGATAGTCTCGGCACACTGTATATGGCAAAAACAGGTTATGACCCTAATGAATCCGTCTCAGCCCACTACAGGCTTGACAAGGTCACTGACGAATATCTGAAACAGGTGGGGAAAAAGAGCAGGGAAGCCATATTTCTGGATGAATTGCTCTCAACACATCCTCCTACAAAGGAGAGGGTGGCAAAGATCCAGCAGACTATCAGCACCATGCAGCCATATCCACGTTCAGGCGACGGGAAAAACGCCAATACATTCCAGCAGATGACTGCAAAGATCAAACGTAGTCATATAGCATACTTATGGTATGACGTCGCCTTGAAGAATTACAGGGAAGACAGGACAGCCGATGCAGAGTACAACCTTAATCAGGCCTTTCAGATAGATGGAAAACAGGCGCCGTTCTATAACCTGAGAGGCCTCTTAGAGCTAAAGAAAAACAGGACATATGAAGCAAGGACAAACTTTTCAAGGTCGATTGAGATAGACAGGAATTACCAGCCGGCCTATCATAGCATGGGGTTTTCATATTATCTTGAAAGGAATTACCAGACAGCGCTCAGCTATCTGAACCAAAGCCTTAAAATCTACCCTGACAACATTGCTTCTCACTACTTTGCAGGCATGAGCTATTACAGGCTTAAGGATTATGAGAATGCTGTAAAGCACCTTGAACCTTTCGCTTCAGCGAACAGCAAGCACAATGAAATTCACGGGATACTGGGAATCTGCTATGATCAGACCAATGAGAAAGAATCCGCATATCAGGAATACAGGAAACAGGTCGAAGTCGCCCCTAACAGTGAATTGGGGCGTCATGCTGCTGAGAGGATAAGCGCTTTGGAACAGATATTCAGGAAGGAACAAGAAGAAAAGGAAAAGAAGAAAAAGAAAAAATAGATGAAAGATTTATCTTTAAAAAGGTCTTTTCTAATCTTTGTCGTTATGCTTCTATCAGTCTTTCTCTCAAATGCATTACTTGCAAAGATGAGGATGTGGCCTCTCACAGAAATTGTAAGGCAGGCTGAATATATTTGCATAGCACAAGTCCAGAAGATCACAGAAAGAAAAGAGCCCGGCCGGCATAATATCCTGCAAAACGAACTCATGCCTGTTGAAAACCTTAAAGGCTCTTTGCCTCTCAACAAGACAATAATTATATATACTGAAAAAGGTCGTGAGGATGAGCCTGAATTCCCTCCTCCAGGCACAAATGTCGTCCTTTTTTTAGCCAAGGATAAATCATCAGGCAGCTTGCATACTGTATTTCGCTTCCAGGGAATGTGGGAGAGCTATACAGAAAAACGCACATCGAAACCAAATGAGCAGAGCCTTGAAGAAGTTAAGGAAATCATTCAATTTCAGTCTGAGTCAGAGGATGGTCCGGCTTCCGGGAACAAGATCTGGAATTATGACGAATGGACAGCTGATAGATTATGGAATCAGGGAAAGACCCTTTATGAACAAAAACAAGAGACTGAGGCATTGGATAAATTCAGGGAAAGCGCCAAATACTGGCCGACTATTGAACGCCTGAAGCGTATCAAATCATTGGAGGATGGCTCGAAGAAGACACAGGCAAAAAGCCTGAGAGATGAAGGATATGCCCTTCAGAAAAAAGAAAATCTGAAAGGCGCGATTGAAAAATACAAGGAAAGCCTGAAATTCTGGCCTGACAAGCAAATGGAAAAGCATATTTCGTTGCTCGATAGTTTGTCGCAGGGGAAATACGCTTCTGACAGGGTGTATAACATTATTCCATGCGGTCTGCTTGAAACCGGACAGGTTAATGTCCCGGAAGATTTTGTCATCACCTATGTAACCGGACCTTTGCATGCTGAACAGGGCGGAAAAAGCATATCAAAGGTCCTTGCAAACGGCGATGTCGTTGTCACCAGAGAGCAGCACAAAAAGCGAGCTGAAACTTCTGAGGGAGAAACCGTTTACAAACAGCCCCCTGCCGCAGCTGTTAGGAAGATTTATTCCTATGTTACGGCATGCGGGTTCTCCGATCTCAAAAAACAGTACTGGAATGTAGACGTCAGGGATGGGATAAGTGAATATCTTGAGGTGACTGCAGGCGGACATACAAACTCGGTCACAGTTTACTATTACCATGTTGAGCGGTTCGATGCAATCCTCGCCGTACTTGAAGATGAAATCAAAAACGCCGTGAAAAGGATTTCTATCTCAGGCGGGGATGCTGAAAAGATCGTATGGGAGCTCTCTGAAGTCAAGCTTCGCGCGGATCAAATAAGAAAAGGCGGGGGCAAGCCTTTTACAAAGATAGAATCAAGCCCTGAAAAGAAGGCAAAACCCGGCACACCGCAATCAGCCTACACCATTTATTTCGGAGAAGATATGGGGACTCATACAAACAGGATATGGACCTTCCTGATAGACGCACAGACAAAAAAGATCTCTGTTTATGACGCTGTAACCGACAGCACGATTCCTCTGAAGGATTGGCGGAAGAGCAACAAGTGAGGATGTCCTTGAACTGCAAAATGAGGCGAGTATGATCAAAATAGTTTTTTCTATTTATATGTTTTTTTTCATTCCATCCATTCTTTTTGCAGGCAGTTACAAAAATAGCGTCATAACCCTCGCAGTGAATTCAGAACAAGGGATTGCAGATGAGAAGACTTCTTCAGATGGCAAATCAGGCAGTATCCCCTCTGAGAAAAAAGATATTAGGCTCTCACTTGAAGAACAGGAAAAATTGGCGAAAGAACTTTACGGAACCATGGCAAAGGCCGACAAATGGGAAACTGACACGTTCATCAAGCTCCATAATCAGGTCATCGATCAGTGCCCTGATACAAAACGGGCGCAGGAATCCCTCTGGCGCCTCTCAAATCTCTACTTGCTGGCAAACGACCCGCCTGAATATCAGAAGGTCATTGAACTTATGGAAAAGCTTATCAGCAAATATCCGGATTCAACTCTCGTTCCTGATGCAAAAACCCGCCTCCGCATGTCATACGAACAAACCGGCAATTACAAAAAAGCAATTGCACTCTATGAGGACCTGTTTGCAAAAAATCCTGATATAGCCGAAAGCGATCAATATGCTGCTCTTCTTCTCGGCTACGCAAAGGCGCTTGCTGAAACCGGAGACACGGAAAAGGCAAGGGCAATATATCAAAAGGTGATCGATTTAAAAGATGCAGAAGACTGGCTGAAGGATATAGCAAGGGATGCATTATCCGGAACAGAGAAATCAGGGTCAGGAGAAAAGAAACAATAGGGATGCATAAAATTTCTCTTGAGTCCTATTGCATTTTCTGTCTATAATTTGTTTCAAATAAAATTAAAAGGAGGGGTTTTATGAGTAACAGAAACAGGTTATTTGCACTTTTCATCATGCTTTGCTGTGTCTCTTTAATGCTCTTTGCGGGATGTGCAAAACCACCGACACAAGAGGTTGAGAGCGCTGAAAAGGCAATAGCAGATGCAAAAAAAGCAGAGGTTGATCTTTATGTTCAGGACATTTTTGCAAAGGCTGAAAATTCACTGAAACAGGCAAAGGAACTGATAACACAGAAAAAGTATAAGGAAGCAAAAGCTGCAGCTGAAGAGGCTGCAAAATTAGCTTTGGAAGGTCTTACACAGGTCGCGCCGAATAAGCTGAAGATGAAAGAAGAGGCTGCTCAGAATATTTCAGCAGCAGAGACTTTAATAAAAGAAGTGAAAGATCTTGCTTCTAAGGCAATCAAGAAAAAGGTCGGGCCAAAACAGGATGAACTGAAAACCTTTATCGGCAATATTGAACTTGAAATGGTTACCATCAATGAAAGCATAAAGAATGAGCAAGTACGCCAGGCATATGACAAGATTACTGCTCTGCTGGAACAATTAAAATCGCAAAAAGAAACCCTTACTGCGGCTTTAGAACAAAAACAGGCAGCCGGAGATGCCCAACAGGGGAGAACGCGTTAATTTTTCGTGAGGGGAAGCGCTTTCACCAACACTACTTTATCCACGTGATAAGGGACGGCTATCAGCCGTCCCTGTCTTGACCGCAAATCATACGGTTTTCCTAAATCATCCGGGGAACCACAGAAACCAACCGGGGAGGACTTATGAAATCAAAGCTGAACATTGCAGTCATATTTTTTTCTGCATGTCTCATGGCCTTCACTCATATTTCACATGGTATGATCCGTACGCTTCCTGTATCTGAATTGATCAGCACCGCTGAACATATAGTAATCGCTGAAGTGTATCAGATCACAAAAACAGGATATACACCTGAGAGCAAGCTCTCGCTGCTCAAGAATGAATTAAAGGTTACTGAAACTTTGAAGGGCACGTTATCACAGAATGAGCCAATAATTATCAACACCATGAAAGCAGAGGATTGGATAGAAGATAATGTGGAGATACCCTTGCCAGGGTCGAAGGTATTTCTGTTCCTGAAGAAAGATGAGAAAGGCGAGTTCAGGCCGGTTAACGGAATCCAGGGTATCTGGCCTATGCAGGGAGAAAAGCTCCTTGGCATGGGGACACGCTATAAGGTGGATGATATACGCAAAATGATAAAGCAGAGTAAGTAGTATTTCATAAGCATCATGGAACTCTGGCGCAGACTGATCTTACTGTTTTTTATCTGTACAGCAATGCTTCTCGCAATGTTTGCCGACCTGTCTCCTCTTGTGTTGGTCAAATACATTGATTTTGTGAAAGAGCAGAAATAAGTCTGACCCCACAGATTTCAAAAAAATGCACGGTTCAAATAGTATCACCCCCTACCCCGGTAGGATTGACAAGTAGCTTCAGAGCTGTATAATTTTAATTATGAATAAAATTACAAGGAGAATTTTATGCTTATTAATGTAATTTATCAGAATAGTAAATACGGCTTGGTAGAAGACTCTGAACTTGATAAACTTATTGTTGAGGGAAAAATAAAAAAGTTTTTGCGTTCAACGGGATGGTGCACGCTTGGTGTAGACCCGATAAGAAAAGATTCCCGCATTGATTTCAAAGGGCAGGAAAGACGTCAAGCTGTTAAAAAGGCTGTTCAAGTCAAATAGAGGTGGCTTCCATAGATAAAAGAAAAGACAAGAGATTTGATACTCAACTTCGTGTCAAGCTTAATGCTGGATCATTAATAGCCTGGGGTGTATTGTGTGATGTTTCTGAAAATGGTTTATTTGTCAAATGCAACCTAGATTTCATAATGGATACCGCAATTTCTATTGAAATATTCATGCCGGATAATGCCAATTCTCTCGTTAAGGGTAT
>Ga0194127_10008902_pt1 | contig 10662 bp, 8 predicted proteins | sample TA2KigC100mmetaG_FD_148624 | JGI IMG/M metagenome (GOLD analysis project Ga0194127, IMG submission 148624) | Freshwater microbial communities from Lake Tanganyika, Tanzania - TA2015036 Kigoma Deep Cast 100m | ecosystem: Environmental > Aquatic > Freshwater > Lake | place: Tanzania: Lake... | reverse complement strand
GGGGTGGATATCCATAGAGATACGATCAATGGGTAACGGTTGATGGTTGATGGTTCATGAACAAGAAATTCCTGCAGTAAACCCTACCGGCCTGGGTTTTTCCCCATTGACCATTTGCCATTGTCCGTTAACTATAGGCTACTTCACGGTTGCACAATACTCCGCCAGTTCCTTCTCGTTCATCGCCAGAATCTTCCTCCACTCATCGTTGAAGCGGCCGTCCGTGATCTCCTTGATGCGCGTGTCGAGTCGAGCGGGCTTCGCTGTGAAATGCACCCCTTGCGCTCGGCTGACATAGAGCGCCACCAAATTGGGGGCAATATCGGCGATACAGACCGGCGTGCACAGGCCGCACATGACGCAATCCATGAACATTTCCGAGACACTCTGGAAGTCGCCGAAGACTGCCTTCCACACCCCTTCACGCACGTCGATCTTCTGCGGACAGGCTTCGGTGCACGCGTTGCAATTCCGGCAAAGTGGAGCTTCGGGATACAGATTGAAGAGATCTTGCTTGGGGTCTTGCAGCTTCTGAATATCGTACAGCGCCTTGCGCGCCGGGAATGGCGGCATCATGGTAAACGACATCCCATCCTGAACCGCCGTCTGACAAGCCAAGCACGTTCTGACCTTCGGATCATCCTTGGTCCGATAGTAGGTTGCGCAGGCCCCGCAAAACCCACCGAGGCAACCCACGCCGCGTACAACTTCCTGACCGGCATACCACATGGCCTTGATGACGGTGACCCCTTCCGGCACCTCGTACTTCTTGCCGGAAATGTCGATCGTCACCATCCGAGGTTTGAGCACCTCAGGCTGATCGATTACGTTGATATCTTCTTGGTTCATTGTTCCTTCATGAAGCGTGAAGCGTTAGGCGTGAGGAGTGAAATGAAATCTCCCTCACACCTGACACCTACTCCTTAACGCCATTCTACGCGAACGAATCAATGATCGCGTTCAGCGTTGCGCTCGGACGCATGGCCTTGTACGCTTTGGCATCGTTCGGATGATAGTACCCGCCGACGTCCTGCGGCTTGCCCTGCGCGGCGAGCAATTCACCGTCGATCTTCTTTTCGTTGTCGCTCAAATCCTTGGCAATCTTTGCGAACTTCTCCGCAATCCGCTTATCGGCGGTCTGTGCGGCCAAAGCCTGTGCCCAGTACATCGCCAGATAGAAGTGACTGCCGCGGTTGTCGATTTCACCGACCTTGCGGGCCGGAGACTTGTTGCTCTCCAGGAATTTTGCGTTGGCTTCATCCAAGGTATCCGCCAAAATCTTGGCTACGGGGTTGTTCCCCGCCTTTGCCAAATGTTCCAGCGATGCGGCTAAGGCTAGAAATTCACCGAGCGAGTCCCAGCGCAGATACCCCTCTTCTTGGAACTGCTGAACATGCTTCGGCGCCGATCCGCCCGCGCCGGTCTCAAACAACCCGCCACCGTTCAGTAACGGGACGATCGAGAGCATTTTTGCGCTGGTTCCGATTTCGAGAATCGGAAACAAGTCGGTGAGATAGTCACGAAGCACGTTGCCAGTGCAGGAAATGGTGTCTTTGCCTTCCTTCATTCGTTCGATCGAGAAACGGCAAGCATCCGCTGGCGCCATAATCTTGATTTCAAGACCGTTTGTATCGTGCTTCGGCAAATAGGCATTCACCTTCTTGATCAATTCGGCATCATGAGCACGGTCCTTGTTCAACCAGAAGACCGCCGGGGCACCGGTTGCACGCGCCCGTGCGACTGCCAACTTCACCCAGTCTTGAATCGGCGCATCCTTCACCTGGCAGGCGCGCCAGATATCGCCTTCTTCCACCTTGTGTTCGTGAAGTGTCGCTCCAGAAGCATCCACAATGCGGATCGTGCCGTTACCAGGCGCCTTGAAGGTCTTATCATGGGATCCATATTCTTCCGCCGCCTGGGCCATCAACCCGACGTTGGGAATTGTCCCCATCGTACGAGGATCGAAGGCACCCTTCTGCTTACAGAATTCCACCACCTCGCGGTATATCGGCGCATAGCTAGAATCAGGAATCACACACTTGACGTCCTGTAGCTGCCCCTGCGGATTCCACATCTTGCCGGAATCGCGGATGACCGGCGGCATCGAGGCATCGATGATGATGTCGCTCGGCACATGGAGATTCGTGATCCCCTTGTCGCTGTTCACCATCGCCATCGGCGGACGCTTTTGATACACGGCTTGGATATCGGCTTCAATGGCTTTCCGCTGCTCATCAGGCAGGGACTTGATCTTCGCATACACGTCACCGAGACCGTTGTCCGGATCGACGCCAAGCTTCTTAAACGTCTCACCGTGCTTCTCAAAGACATCCTTGTAATAGACCGTCACGCCATGGCCGAAGATCTTCGGGTCAGAGATCTTCATCATGGTGGCCTTCATATGGAGCGAGAACAGAATGCCCTTCGCCTTGGCATCCTCAATCTGCTCTTCTAAAAACTTGCGGAGCGCCTTCACACTCATAAAGGTCGCATCCAGCACTTCACCAGCCTGTAACGCAACCTTTTCCTTCAAGACGGTGGCCTTGCCATCGGCTTCCACGAATTCAATCTTCGCGGTTGTCGCGGCAGGAACCGTACGCGACTTTTCATTGGAGAAGAAATCGCCGCCCGTCATATGGGAGACATGGGTCTTGGAATCCGAAGACCAGGCTCCCATCTTGTGCGGATGCTTGCGGGCGTAGGCCTTCACGGACAAGGGGGCTCGGCGATCCGAGTTGCCTTCGCGCAACACCGGATTAACCGCACTGCCCTTCACCTTATCGTAACGAGTCTTGATGTCCTTTTCCCTCTCGTCTTTCGGATTCTCCGGATAATCTGGCAGCTTGTATCCTTGCCCCTGCAATTCCTTGATCGTCGCAACGAGCTGCGGGATGGAGGCGCTAATGTTCGGCAGCTTGATGATGTTCGCTTCCGGCGTCTTAGCCATTTCGCCGAGCTCCGCCAAGGCATCCTGCTGTTTTTGCACCGGGGTCAAGTATTCTGGGAACACGGCGATGACGCGGCCGGCGAGAGAAATATCGCGCAGTTCTACGCTGACACCCGCCGCCTTTGAGAAGGCGTTGATGATCGGGAGGAATGAATAGGTCGCCAACATCGGTGCTTCATCGGTTTTCGTATAGATAATCTTGTCTGCCTTGCTTGCCATAACGCTCCCTCTTTTTGTGACTGGTTTAGTTCAGCGCATTGAGCGCCGAACCCGCCTTGAACCACGCAATCTGTTGTGCCGTAATACTGTGGTTCGCCTGGATGGTGAGCGCGTTGCCATCCACCTTGTGAATCGTTACCTGCACCGGCTTGCCAGGGGCCAGACTGTTCAGCCCCGTCACACTGATGCGGTCCTGCTGCTCGATCTTCTCGTAGTCCTTCGGATCAGCAAAGGTCAACGCCAAGATCCCCTGTTTCTTCAAATTGGTCTCGTGAATACGCGCAAAACTCTTCGTGATCACCACACGCACATTGAGGAACCGTGGCGACATCGCCGCGTGCTCACGGCTGCTGCCCTCGCCGTAGTTCTCGTCGCCGACCACGATGGATCCGATCCCCTTCGCTTTGTAGGCCCTGGCCACCTGGGCGATGGTGAGGTTCGATTCACCCGTCAGGACGTTCGTACCTTTACCCGGCTCCGAGGCAAAAGCGCTGTTGGCACCAAGAAACATGTTGTCGCTGATCTTATCCAGATGGCCACGGAACTTGAGCCAAGGACCGGCTGGCGAAATGTGGTCAGTCGTAGTCTTGCCCTTGGTCTTGATCAAGAGCGGGAGCTTGTCGAAATCCTTCCCGTCCCACTTCGAAAACGGCTGCAAAACTTGCAACCGCTCGCTGGTCGGCGGAATGTCCACTGTGAGATTCGAGCCGTCCTGCGCTGGCGCCACATAGCCTTCCTCACCCTTGGCAAAACCCTTGGCCGGCAACTCTTCACCAACCGGGGCTTGGAGTTTGAACTCCTTGCCATTGGCGCCCTTCACCGTCTGATTCACCGGATCAAAGCCGAGATCACCGGTGATCGCATAGGCCGTCACCACTTCCGGGCTTGCCAAGAATGAGAGCGTTTCATTGATACCGTCATTGCGGCCTGGGAAATTTCGATTGAAGGAGCTAACGATCGAATCGGCCTTCCCCTTCACCCCATCCGCACGCTTCCATTGACCGATGCAGGGGCCACAGGAGTTCGACAACACCGTACCGCCGAGCTTCTCGAACGTATCCAGAAACCCATCGCGCTTCATTGTGTGATAGATCCGCTCGGAACCTGGCGAAACGAGGAAGGGAGCCTTTGCCTTCAAACCTGCCTTCAATGCCTGCTGCGCGACATGAGCCGAACGGCTGATGTCTTCATACGATGAATTGGTGCAGCTCCCGATCAGGGCGGCCTTCAGCTCGACTGGATAGCCCTTCTCCTGTGCTTCGGCCTTCAACTTTGAAATCGGCCGCGCCAGGTCCGGCGTATGCGGGCCTACCACATGCGGCTCCAACTTCGACAAATTGATTTCAACGATCTGATCGTAGTATTTTTCCGGCGACTGCATCACTTCAGGATCAGCCATCAGCAAGGCCTTGTTCGCCGATGCTAACCTGGCCAGATCAGCACGGTCTGTAATATTCATATAGTCGACCATCTTCTGGTCAAAAGGGAACACCGATGTCGTGGCCCCGAGTTCGGCGCCCATATTACAGATGGTGCCCTTGCCCGTTGCGCTGATCGTCTCGGCTCCAGGCCCGAAATATTCGACGATCTTATTGGTTCCACCCTTGACCGTGAGCAGGCCGCAGAGATAGAGAATCACGTCCTTCGGCGAAGCCCAGCCACTCAACTTACCGGTCAACTTGATCCCGATCAATTTGGGATGAAGCACTTCCCATGGCAGACCCGCCATCACTTCACCGGCATCTGCCCCGCCGACTCCGATCGCCAGCCCACCCAACCCACCGCCGTTCGGTGTGTGCGAGTCGGTCCCAATGATCAAGCAGCCAGGAAACGCATAGTTTTCTAAGACTACCTGGTGGATGATCCCGGCTCCAGGCTTCCAAAATCCAATCCCATACTTCTTAGCTGCGGACGCCAAGAAATTATAGACTTCCTTGTTTTCATCCATCGCGCGTAGGAGGTCCTTCTCCGACCCCATTTCTGCGCGAATCAGGTGATCACAGTGGATGGTGCTCGGCACCGCCGCTTTTTGCTTATTGGCCTGCATGAATTGCAGCACGGCCATCTGGGCCGTGGCATCCTGCATGGCCACGCGGTCAGGACGCAACGCCAACATGGCCTTGCCACGCTCCCAATTCTGGGCCTCGAAGTTGTCGGCATGCGAGACCAGCACCTTCTCCGACAGCGTCAAGGGGCGACCGAACTTCTTCCGGGCCTTCTCGAAGACATCCGGCATCTTGGCATAGAGATTTTTCGCGAGCTCGAGTGACATCACTCTCTCCTTACAAGCGAGCCAGGATTCTGATGCCAGAAGCCAGAGAGGCACTCTCTCAAGCCACACATCAGTCACCAGTCTCTGGTTAGAGCGGCCCTTCCCACCACTCAGCGAGCGGCAGGACCTCCCGCAGTTATTTCAACGGGGCACTTCCCGCGACTATTTTAACGGCGGGACCTCCCGCCGTTTGGGCGCGGCGTAATTCACCAAGTAATCGAACAGCCGGATCAAGCGGCTATCCTGGCGCTTTTGATCGACCCAGTGACCAATCAATCCGATCGTGCGCGACAAGATAAAGAAGCCATTCAAACTGTCGATCGGGAACCCCAGGTCGACCAGTACGGCTGCCATTGTGCCATCCACATTCAAAATCAAATTATCTTTCTTCGCCGCCGTAACCTGCTCAACTTGCAAGGCAAAATCGAGACACGGCGTCTTGATGCTCAGGTTCTTCACATAGCCCACGAGCTCTTTCACACGCTTGTCCGGATTGCGCAGACTCTTCACGCGGTGACCGATGCCGGGGACAGGGCCCACATTCTTCTTCATGTACGCCAAGAACTCGTCTACGTTCATCTTGTTGTCCACCGCATACTTGAACCAGCGGCCGGCGTCCGTTACAGCGCCGCCGAATCGGGGCCCGATCATAATGAGACCAGCCGCCACCGCTTGGGAGAGACCGATCCCGGCGCAAGCTGCTAAAATCGTCGCATACGCGCCACTCACACAGGGACCGTGATCCGCCGAGAGCATCATGATGCGCTTGATGATTTCGGCTTCCTGCTCGGAGATGAGCCGCTTATCCCACAACAGACCGATGACATGCGGAATTTCATAGCCCTTATTGATGAGTTCGGAGGCCGGATAGCCGTCATAGCAGGGTTCGTCGCCACGGTCGTCGCTGATGGTAGTACGGATCAGCGGTGCGACAATGACTTCGTCCGCCTTCATCGCCTCTTCGACCGTCTTGGGCAATTTCGGCAGGGTTACTGGCTCAACGATCTCCTTGACCTGCCCAGACTTCAGCAGTTCCTGGTAGGTCTCCTTGATCGCCGGGCCCAAGGCCCCGAATGTTGCAGGGACGATGGCGCCGGCTTTCTTGAGTGCGTCCGACTTGGAGCGGGCTGACCCTTCACCCTTCATGCCTTCCTTTGCACCGGCATGGCCGAACTTCATACCCTTCGGCAAGCTTTCTTGGCAGAATCCGGAAACGACACCGATCAACTTGACCCGGCGCTTCTTGGCTCCATACCATTCGGCCGCCCGCTCTTCGAGATCCCCCCCCATCTCGCCGACGATCACGACTGCTTTGGTCTGCAGATCGTTCTCGAACATTTCCAGATAATTGACATAGTCGGTGCCGGGATAAGCATCGCCCCCGATCCCGATCGCCGTCGTAATGCCATCCGCGAATTGTGAGCAGATCCAGATGATTTCGTTGGAAAGCCCGCCAGACTTGGTGATGACGCCAAATGACCCTTCGCGGTAGAGCTTGGAGAGCACCAGATTGTCGAATGCCCCGCCGATCACACCCAGACGGCAGGAGCCTGCAGAGATGATTCCAATCGAAGAGGGCCCATTAAACACCTTGCCCAATTTACGCGCATGAAAACCGAGGATCTTCGCGTCCTTTTCAGGCACACCCTCGGTGATCATCGACACGACCTTGATATGGGAATCGTCGAGCGCTTCCATGCCACCCTTCATTGCGCGATCCGCGCCGATGTAGACCAAGCTGGTGTTGATCGTCGAATGGTGCTTCGTTGCTTCGGCGATCGTCTTATAGATCGGGATCGCCAGCAACCCACTGCCGTAGGGAATTTCGTTGGCCTTGCCGGCATCGGGAGGATAGACGAACGCTTCGACATTGAGTGGGCGCTTGATCAAGTAGCAGAACTCCGCCATCCGGCGGGCTGCATTGACCCCTGCTTGGCCGCCCTGAATCACCACCCGGGTGTCTTTGTTAGCCAAAATACTCATCGAAATCTCCTCTTTCGTTCAGGACTAAGTGTTGAGGACTGAGGGCCAAGTGAACGCCCTCCAAATCAGCTCAGTCCACAGTCCTGAGTCCTCGTGACTATTTCTGCAGTGCTTTATCGACGATGTCCGTCAGCGGAGTGTAGCGATCGAAGACGTTGATATCGAAACCTTCGTCTTTTAGCGCGCGCATGGCGTCGAGCCCTTCTTTCTCTCGCGGCCCGCCGCGGCGTACCCAAATCTTGACGTCCCTCAATTTGCCGTCGCTCTTCGCCTTGCGGAATCCGTTGATGATGCCACCAAACGTCTTTTTGACGTCGGTGAAATTGGCAATGGCGCCGCCGACGATGATATTTTTGATGCCGGGCAAAGAACAAATTTTCTCCGTCAGCACTTCGACGGCCCAATCGGGAGGATCACCCGAATACTCGGCATAATTCGCCAACTTACCGCCGCGCGCGACTACGGCATCGGAATAATATACGCTCGCGCCACCACCGGCCGGAAGCATCGCCGTATCACCGCCGGGAATTTCGATGAACTTAACCGAACCCTTGATCTTGCTGTCCACTGCCATCACTTCCAGCTCTTCCTTGCTGTAGGCACGACCAAACTCGGCGGCAAAGGCAAAGTTCCAATCGAGGTGGCGGAACTTGGCGTCGCCGTCAAGCAACGTGACTGCATCGAGCGCCACGAATGCTCCATCGCTCTCGCGAGTGACGACGGGATTCACTTCGAGGTACTGCGCATCTTCACTGTCAAAGCAGGCAAACATCTTCCCGGCAAAGGCGGCCATCTTCTTGACGAGCAGCCCGGTAAAACCCGCGTCCTTCGCCAGCTGCTCCAGCGGCTCTTGAGAAGGAGTCTGTCCGACTTCGAGACAGAGGCGCTTCACACGATCCCAATTGGATTCAACTTCGATCCCGCCGCAATTGGCGACGAGAATTTCCGTGCCTTCGCGGGTGGATTTCACCGCACAATAATATTCTTCCTTGTGGGCAATCATTTCGGACACGATGACTTGCGAGACTGTGATGCTGCCGACATGACGACCGATCATCTCTTTCGTGGCGGCGACAGCACCGCTGAGATCGAGACCGACCTTCACGAGCCCTAGCTTAAACCTCGAGCCGAGCGCTTCGTGGGCTTTTGCCACAAGCTTCGACGCCTTCATCCAATCATTGGCTTGTCCCAACTTTGCAAGTTCGTCTGCAGAAGTGACTACCACATAATTGGGAACGTGGATACCCCACTTTTTCATCAGCCCCATCCCGGGGCCCTCTAACACCTTGGCCATGACTCACTCCTTCAATTGTGTAATACGCCGCTGCAAGGGGAGAAGTATTTTAACGAAATCGCCTTGATGGCTCAAGATACCAAAAGGACTATTTGTGGTGAGGTTCAAAAGGCCCAGTGACACATCTGGAAAGCTTGATCCAACACCAAAGAATTGCAACCTATTGCCTTGAGACGGTTTTTTCACTTTCGCGTGAGAATTCACCGCCACCTTCGAGGATTCTGACATTGGGGGCAAAAGAATGCACTGCGTTCGCTTTGGAGGCGGCGAATCATTCGCCCACAGCGGTTGGGACATGGCTGATCTTCTTTTCCATACACGAGATGATGTTGCTTGAACTGCCCCTCGGTTCCATCAGGCGCGAAGAAATCTTTCACACTCGATCCTCCGCAGGCGATGGCGCTGCGCAACACCTCTTGCGTCACATGATAGAGCTGTTCAACTCGTGTGGAGGAAAGACGGCTCGCCATCACATTGGGATGCAGTCCGGCTCGAAAGAGAATCTCATTTGCATAGATATTGCCAATACCGGCCAGCGATTGCTGGTGCATCAACAAGGGCTTCAGCCTGCCTCTGTGGCTCGTGATGAGCCGAAGAAAGTCGTCGCATAATACGGTCAACGGATCGCACCCAAAACGGCGGGCGCAATATTGATCCAGCTCTGATTGATCAAAAAACGAGAATCGGCCAAATCGGCGCGGATTCCAATAGCGCACTTCCGGTTCCCGACCACCGGTGAACGCCATCCGAACATGCACGTGCTGCGGATGCTTGGTCTGTGCTGATCGGAATAGGAGCAACCCCGTCATGCCCAATTCAGCTACGGCATACCGCACGTCCCGTTGTTTGACGAACCGAAGGGCCACGCTCTTGCCATACCGATCGACTTGCTGCAACACAGATCCCGCGTACCAAGGAAGCGAGGAAAGCCCTTCTCGAACGATATCCTTCCGGCCCACCCAGCAGTCGGTGACCTCCGCTCCAACCAGCGCGACTCGCAGTTGGCACGCCACGACTTCAGCCTCGGGCAATTCCGGCATGTCGGCAGTTCCTCAGCAAACCATAATTAGGCCACAGGTGTGCGGATAAAGACAATGTACGAAAGAGTGAGCGCAAGAAGCCGACTACGCGGCTTTGTGAAGTGCGAGAACACGTTTGATCGTGGATTCGAGGTTCGGGAGCAGCATGACACCGAGACGGCGGGTCATGACCAGCCTCAGTACATCGGCATAGGCCATGTTTTCTACGCAATACAAATAGGCCATCACCACTGAAACGGATCGGCGCATTCCGGTACGGCAACAGACCAAGACTGGATTTTGCACGATATGCCACTCCACCCACCGAACAGCCTCGGCCAATCGCCTTGGATTCGCCTTACCGAAATCCTTGAATGGAATCTTGCCGTAAGCGAGTCAAGTCATCGCCTCGACCGTGTATTCTTCGGTCACCAACAACAGCGCACCGCTTTGGACAGGCAGTTGCATGAGATCGTTGATGTTCCCAACAAACAATTGGTCTGTAACGAGATTCATTGTCTGCTCAGTGAAGCACTCTGCTTGAAAGATCAAGCATCAATCAGATCCACACAGTTGCAGTCTGTTTCCAGAGACCGCTATACTGAACCCTATTACACACAGGGAAAATCGGCAGGGCATCCTCGATGGTTACACTAACCCAGCAGGAAGTGGAGCGGCGCCTCAGTACCGTGCCCTGCGCTATCTGTAAACAGTCCAACTTTGCCATCGACGAACGATTCATGGGGACCGACGGGGACTGGCGGGGTCTCTGCAAGAAGTGCTTTTATACCTTTCCGGTCTATACCGACGCAGAGTTTTACTTGCGCACGCAACCGGATGTGCCGTATCGGCTGAAAGAGGTGTCCTGCACTGCCTGCAACCATCAGGGAGTCAGTCTGGACTTCCGGGCTACGATGTCCGTGCGCCC
>Ga0194127_10008898_pt1 | contig 10663 bp, 13 predicted proteins | sample TA2KigC100mmetaG_FD_148624 | JGI IMG/M metagenome (GOLD analysis project Ga0194127, IMG submission 148624) | Freshwater microbial communities from Lake Tanganyika, Tanzania - TA2015036 Kigoma Deep Cast 100m | ecosystem: Environmental > Aquatic > Freshwater > Lake | place: Tanzania: Lake... | reverse complement strand
TTTTATGTGGATGCAATCCGTTCTGTCACCTCGTCCGATGTGTGCGCCTACGTTCAGCGCTACCTGCGCGGCGCACCGTTTGCAACGTCCGTCTGGCTGCATGCGGACGATGAGGCCCGGCAGCGCATCATGCCGCGCGCGCACAAGCATCAGCCGTAACGCTTCATACACAGTGAAAGGATAGTCATGCATGCTCCGCCCGCACGCAAACTCATCGTCGCCGCCTGCTGCGCAGTGCTGGTATGCATAAGCGCCTGCGCGCATACCTCGCCGCCCGCCACAGAACAGCTGCAGTCATTCCATGAATTTACGCTGCGCAACGGAATCCGGGTGGTGGTACGGCAGAACCCCATGAGCCGCATGCACTCGATTGTGCTCAATATCAAAGGCGGCACCGGCGCTGTGGCTCCGGGCAAGGCCGGCCTTGATTCGATCGCCCTCCAGTTGATGTGTTCGGCCTCGGAGCGCTATCCGGACACAGTCCGCCGGGACATTATCAAGCGCACATCCAGCGCAATACAGGCACGATCCAATCTTGATTTCGCGACAATTCAGCTGCAGACGATTGACACCTACTTTGCCGAAACATTTGATCTGTTTCTCGATCTCATTGTACGGCCCGCATTCCCGCCGGAGCTGTTCCGGGAATTGGTCACCAACGCGATCAATGCATACCACTCCGAGCTGACCGACGGATATGCCCGGGCTTCACGCGCTGCAAACCAGGTTTTCTTTGAAGGGCATCCGTATCTGGCCTATCTGCAAACCCCGGCAACGTTGACCGGCCTGACCCTGCAGGATGTGCAGGACTTCTACCGGCGCACACTGGTCGCGCAGCGCCTGACAATTTTTGCCTCAGGCAATTTCAACCTGGATGCCCTGCAGGAGCGTTTAAACGAGACTGTCGGATCGCTGCCCGAAGGCAGCCCGGCTCCCGCTGTGCCGGCGCGTTTTGAAAACAGCGGCCGGGCGCGCCTGCTGCTGGACGGCACTGCCCGCCTCAGCCCTGATGCCGCCTATCTGCGGGGCAACGTTGCGATTATTCCTCCGAATCATCCCGATTACTATGCGCTTGAACTGGCCGGCAGAGTGCTCACCGATATTATGAATGATATTCTGCGCACAAGAAACGCACTGGTATATTCCGCCTGGGCGGGCATGTTTAATAAAAGGGCAAATTTCGGCACTCTCGCGGCGTACCGCACCAACGATCCGCTGAGGGCGCTTGAGCTGACAGCCGCCGCGATCGATGTCGCCGCGCAGGGCAAAAGTGTTTCACCGTTCAGCCAGAAAGATACTCCGGGAATCTACATAGATATCGACAAAGCTCTCGGGTTCTACAAGGTGTCATTTTCTACGGAATATTTTTCAGGCATTCAGGATAATGCCGCCGTAGCCCTGCGCATGGCAACAGCCTACAACACGCATGGCGACTACCGCCATTTTCTGACAAGCACAGACATGGTCACCCGGATTTCAGCCAACGATATTGTAAGGGTTGTGAACCGCTATCTGAAAAAGGGCCACATCACCTGGGCCCTGAGCGCCCATCCCGTTTTACAATTACGGCTCTCAAGAAAAACAGCGCGGCCCTGCCGCCATATGAAATCGTAACCCTGCCGCAATAAAAAAACAGGCAGGGGTCAGGGCGGTGCTGCTGCGGCCTTCAGTACGGTTTCAAGAAAGCGCTCCGGCGGGCCAAGCACGCCCGAGCGTGTATGCAGGGTAATCAGTGAGCCGTCCGGCTGCTTCTTAAAAGCGATAAATCCCGGGGTAACAGCCATCTTCACGGCGCGCGCGAAGCTCGCTTTCTGATCCGGAACCATGGGGAACGGCACGCTGTGCTGCTGCCGGAAACGGGCGACATCATCGGGGCTGCTGCCTGTTCCGATGCCCAGAACCCTGATCCGGCGCTGCGGCGTCGACTGCTTCTGCGCCAAATTGAAAAGCTCGGCGACCGCAGGGGCCTCGCGCGCGCACAGGGCGCAGTACAGCGTAAAAAGCTCGACAATGATAATGTCGGCCTGCACCCCGGCAAGCGTGAATGTATCCCCACTGATGCCCAGATAGGCGCGCTCCCCGTCTGAAGGCGGAGAAACGAAAGCCAGGGCCTGCGCCTCAGCAGCGCCGGCAGCATGCCGGGGCAGCGTGAAACAGCACAGCAGCACCAGCCCGAACAGTACGACAGCCCGGTACCCATGCGTGGTGATCGGCAGTCTCATACAGAGCTCATCTCCATCATTTCCGTCTGTGCGCTCATTCTCCTGTGCAGCACGGAACCGGTCACGCAAGGTCAACCAGCTCCACCTGCATGGTGTTCAAATAAAGAAGAGCAACTGTGGAGCGCTGCTTCAGCCATCCTCCGGCCTCGCCGGGATTGATAATCAGCGGGGGGCCGGGGCGTATATCCGGAACATGTGTATGACCGTATACCACGACATCAACCGTGCTCACTGCGGACAGCGCGTCGACGCAGCCGTCCTCATGCATCAGCAGAAAACGCCTGCCTTCATAATCAAACAGCCGCGGGCCGCTCTGAATCGGCCCCTTTGTCTGAAAGGCATTGTGCAGGCCGACTCTCTCACCGTCATTGTTGCCGAATACAAGCTGCATGGGGCAGGCAAGGGCCGCGAAATCAAGAATGCAAAACGGTGAGATCATGTCACCGGCATGAATGACAAGGCCGGCCCCCCTGGCATTGAACAGTGCTACCGCTTTTTGAATCGCCCCGCGATTGTCATGGGTGTCGGCGATGATGCCGATACAATGCCTGTCGAGCTGCATAGGTACTCCGGTGCGCGCTAAGGTAAAAACGGTCCGTGCAGGCCTTTCGGCAGTATAAGAAAGCCGCACCTCCCTGTCAATCGCAAAAACCGCTTCCAGCCCGTACGGCACGCCCGGGCAGCAGCCTTGAGTTCCGTCGCGAATCTGTTAAAATTAATCCATGCGCGGCAGGCGCTATGCTGAAGGGCTGCTGGCATAGCCGGTCACGCCGCAGATAAGGCAGCGCATCACCCGCTATTGACGTTTTTAGATGAAACCGATACGAATACAACTTTGTATGCAGTCTATAGCAACATTTTTTCCCCCCCATTTTCTATTTCCGCATGGTCGTGTATACTTATAACGGATACTTTCACATACGCAGCGGTGCGCCAAGTCGATATGTTCAGCAGGCTATGGCTGCAGACGGGAACAAAGCCCCCGGCAACCGGGGCATCACTGCCATCGGGCTTAGGAACTGATTTTTCCACGGGGTGCAGAGTATGGCAATGTCATTTACCGCAAAACTGAATCTGCGTCTGTTTTTTTTGCTGGTGGTTATTGCTCTGCTCACCTCGTTAAGTCAACGCCAGGCAACAAATTTCAAAAACATCAACTCTTTGCAAAGCAACAGCCGGCAGGCTATCAGCCTGCTGCTTGACTACCAGGCTCAGCTCCATGCTCTACTTGCCGCCGTGCAGCAGCCCGGCGCGCAGGGCACCATACCGCTTGCAAAAATACTGGCTGATGAAGCGCGGTTGTTTACAGAGACTTTAGACTCAGACGCCTTCATTACCTTCTCGGGTGACAGCACGCACATACGTCAGCTCTCGGACGAGATCCGCCGTCAGCGCAACAGGTTGATCGAAGCTGCAAATACGCACGGAACAGCTCAAGCGGCGCTGCAAAGCACCGGCAGCCGTATCATGGCCGCACTGGATGAGATCCACCGTTATTTTGAATACCAGAGCACGTCAGCTGATGCGCTTTTCCAGAAAACCTTAAAAAAAGAAATGTTCTTATTCTCGGAACGTTTTCATTATGTGCACTTATTATTGCCGTGCTGATTATACTGCTGCTGCCCCGCTCGGTTGTGCGGCCGGTCCGCAGCGTTATCGAAGGCTTGAGCCGCAGCGCTAACACCACAATAACCGCAGCCAACAGCCTGGCGGCCGCATCACATCAGATTGCCAGCACAGCCAGCGAGCACGCCTCCAGCCTTGAAGAGGTTTCAGCCCAGCTCAAGGAGCTGGCCGCAACATCACAAAACACCGCTGGCAACGCCAACCAGGTCACCGATATGCTCGGCCGGACACGGCTCTCAGCTGAAAAAAGCACTGAGGCCCTTGCACGCATGCATGCGGCCATCATGCAAATCAAGGCATCATCGGAAGAAACCGCAAAGATCATGAAAACGATCGATGAAATCGCATTCCAAACCAATCTGCTGGCCCTGAACGCGGCCGTGGAAGCAGCCCGAGCGGGCGAAGCCGGCCGGGGTTTTGCTGTTGTGGCCGAGGAGGTGCGCAATCTGGCGCGCCGCAGCGCCGAGGCATCCCATACTACAGCTGCCCTGATTGAAGATGCGCAAAAAAGCGCTGCAAAAGGGGTTGCGGTTTCACAGGAGGTCGGCGAGGCCACCAGTGATATTATCACCAGCATCGGAAAGGTCGATGCGCTGATGACAAACGTGGCCGAACTCAACGACGCGCAGGCCCAGGGCATTCACTATATCAGCACAGCTGCATCGCATATGGAAGCAATCACGCAGTCAAACGCTTCCAGCGCAAACCAGCTTGCAACGTCAACCGACAGGATTGCTGACAGCACGCAGGAGCTCAACCGTATGGTTCAGATTCTACAGAACATTGTCGGCGGCGGCACAGGCGACACGACAGGGCAGCAGGGAATGCATCACGAACCGGCACGGGTTACCCCGCTGCGCCCGGCACTGCAGCGCGCGCCGGGCCCCGGGCTTTCAGGCAGCGCGCAGGATGTTGTCCGGAATCTGAAGGTGCGCCGCCATACTATGGAGTAAGGTCGGCGCCTTGAGGCCGTACCAGCGATTGTCGGCAGCAACGACTCCCGCTCTCCATCTTCTCCGAACGCCCGGCCCCCGGATGTCCTCAGGCCTTGACCAGCAGCGACAGCAGCGTGCGCAGCTCATTATTGCGGCGCAGCTTGCGCAGGGCCTTGCTTTCAAGCTGCCGCACGCGTTCGCGCGACACCTTGAACATCTCTCCAACCTCTTCAAGCGTCTTTTCAGCTTCATCGTCAAGGCCGAAGCGCATTTTCAAGATTGCGGCCTCGCGCGGCAGGAGCGTATCAATAATAGCTGCGGCTTTTTCCCTGATGGTTTCACTGCAAATCACTTCAAGCGCAGAGGGCTTTCCGTCGGACAGGTAGTTCTCCAGCGGAGCGATATCCCCGACCGGGGAGCTGTCCAGCGACACCGGCTCCTTGAAAGCGGTTAAAATTCTGCTGATTTCGCGCGCCGGAATCCTTAAATGCCGGGCAAGATCGGCAACCGTCAGCTCATGGCCCTCATCCTGCAGGGCCTGCACAGAAGCCTTGCGTATTTTATAGTACTTTTCATTGACATACACCGGTATGCGGATCACCCGGCTCTTTTCCTCAATCGCCCGGTTGATGCTCTCCCTGATCCACCAGGAGGCATAGGTGTTCAGGCGGAACCCCTTGCGGCCGTCGAACTTTTCAACCGCCCTGATAAGGCCCAGATTGCCCTCCTGCACCAGATCGCGAAATGATGCCGCGCGGGTTTTATAGTGACGGCAGATGCTTACCACCAGACGAAGGTTGCCTTTAATGAGCACCTGGCGGGCTTCGCGCAGCCGCGGCTCAACATCACATAATTGCTGCCAGATCTCATGCAGGCGCCGCAGCGCGCTTCGCGCCCGACCGGAGACGGAAAGCCTGCCGAGCTGCTCCTGCAGACAGGTCTCCCAGCTCTGCAGCTCATTGATGTGGACCCTGGAAAGAGAATCGCAAAAATCCTGCTCGCGCTTCAGCAGAGCCCGGGTGTACTTTTTCCTGTCAGAGGCCCGCTGGGCAGTGTCGCGCAGATGCTGCAGACGCTTGATCCGCTTGTGCATCTTCAGGGCCTCGTCAAGATGCACCGCCTCATAGAGCGAATTTTGATTAAACAGCTGCACATCGACAGGGCGGCAGCCCTGCAGCACAACAACCGTTTCAACCGCGTCCCTGAGCAGGGCAATCTTGCACCGGCGTGCCTCGGACAGCTGCCTGGCCCAGCGCTGCTCTTCGGTGCGCGTCAGAATCGGGTTCTTTTTTATTTCACCAAGGTAAATTTCGAGGGGGTCGGGATCGGCTCCGGCGCGGAAATGCGCCCGGGAATGAACAGCTCCAGCACCGTTGCCAGGCGGGCCGCCTAGCACAGGGAAATCAACGTCGCGTGTCGATTCTTCCTTCATATGATCGCCCCGATTTTTATAGCACGCTGCCTGCTGCGCCGCAATCCCGTAACCGGCTGTACTTATCAGCCGGGATGCCTCCCGCGGCCTGCTGCACATACTGATCACGGCACGCTGTACTGCAAAAAAATACGGTCGAGCCCCCTTGCTTGAGCGCAACCGCCTCGCGCCGGGGCACGTACAGTTTGCAGACCGGATCCTGCACCAGTTCATCCACCGGAGGGGCCCCCGGCTCGACTGAGCGGGCACCCGCGGACATCATGCCAAGGGATCGCAGCAGGCGGAAAAGGCGGGCACAGGCCCTCCAGAGCACATACAGCGCCAGCACCACCAGTACAATCCTGATTAAAAATGGCATTGCAGCTCCTGTTGCAGGCTGCGGCCTGATCAGCGCAGCCCCAGCACATCCTGCATATCATAGAGTCCTGCGCCCCGGTTCCTCAACCAGCGGGCCGCCTGCAGAGCTCCCTGCGCAAAGCAGTCGCGGCTCTGCGCGCGGTGGATAAGCTCAAGGCGTTCTCCGGTTCCGCCGAACAGCACCGTATGCTCTCCGACCACATCACCGGCCCGCAGGGTCTGCATGCCGATTTCCTCCGGGGTCCGCTCGCCGGTGATCCCCTTGCGCTCAAATACGGCGGTCTGCTGATAGTCGCGGCCCCAGGCTTCGGCCAGAATCTGTCCTATGCGGACCGCGGTTCCGCTGGGAGCATCCTTTTTATGCCGGTGATGGATCTCAAGTACCTCGGCGTCATAGCCCTCGCGCAGAATAAGCGCCACATCGCGGACAAGCTTGAACAGCGTGTTCCGTGTTCACGCCCCTGCTCATATTAGGGGCGCACACGCAGGCAAAATCGCGCGCCGATTCACGGATGTGGATCAGCTGCTGAGGGCTGAACCCGGTCGTTCCGATTACGGCCCGCACACCGCGGGCGCGTGCGAACTCAACCGTCCGCATTGATACCTCGGGAAACGTGAAATCAATGATCACCTCAAAAGGATCCGGCAGATCCTCAAGGCTTCCGGCTATCAGGGCCTGTTGCCCCGGAAGCCCGATAACCTCCGCCAGGGACATCCCGATATGCCTGCTGCCCGGCATTTCCGTGGCACCGGCGATCGTGCAGTCGTCGGCCAGGCTCAGCAGCCGGCATACATGCTGCCCCATACGGCCGGTTGCGCCGACTACCGCACACGCTAGTTTTTCTTTCATGCCCTGCTCCTGTTGCGGGATCCGGGCCGGCCGCACAACGTACCAATGCCTATCCCGCCTGAACTGTCAAAGAAAAATTGTATGCTTTACATACGTTCAAAAATTTGCCTTAATAGTCGTGGTATTCCTTATATCTTTAAACCGCGCCCATGTCAACCGTACGCATGGGAATGGACCCGGAGCGACATCATGCGGGCAGTGCTTCAGCGGGTGCATCAGGCTTCGGTCAGTATTCAGGGGCGAGTCACCGGCGCTATCGGCCGCGGGCTGCTGGTATTCCTTGGGATTGCCGCCGATGACACGGAGCAGGACATGCAGTATATTGCTTCAAAAATCATCGGCCTGCGCGCGTTCGAGGATCAGGCCGGGAAAATGAACCTGTGCCTGCGCGATATCGACGGCAGCATTCTGGTCGTGTCCCAGTTCACGCTCTATGCTGACTGCCGCAGGGGGCGCCGCCCGTCGTTTACCGATGCGGCCCGGCCTGAGCAGGCACGCTGCTGGTATGAACGTTTTGTTGCAAGGCTGCGCGAGCACGGCTTGACGGTACAGACCGGGTCATTCCGGGAAATGATGGATGTTTCGCTGATAAATGACGGGCCGGTAACGTTTCTGCTTGACAGCCGGCGGTTATTTTAGGGCACTTTTGGTAAGACTATAGGAGCAAAGAACACCCTCCGTTCGCCCTCGAGCCTGTCGAAGGGCCAAACGGATCAGGTGTACCACAGCAGGCCCGTTCATGGTTCGACAGGCTCACCACGAACGGAGATACATTGTTACTTATAGAACGCTGCAGTAGAAAAGAAATCGCTCAAAAAATTCAGTAACGCCCAAAACAATACACTGGCCAGAGGTTTCTCCACGCTGAGCCAGTTGTGTATAATGAACAGATATGTTAAAAATACAAGCCATACTCGTTAGCGGGAGGTATCGACATGCTGAAAAAAAATCGAGGTGAATCAAAAATTATTTTAATCCTTATCCTTCTCATCGTGGTTGCCGGCATCTATGTCGGATTCAAATGGGGCTATGCGTCCTGGGATGCAGCCGGCCTGCGCGAGGATGTCAACGAAAGCCTCGTATACTGGTCAACCCATGGAGCGCCCCCGCCGGAGAATATGCGGATTGAAATCCTGCAAAAAGCCCGTGAGAACAACATCGAACTCTATGATGAAGATATCGACATCGAACTGGGCGACCAGTTTCTAAACGTCTACCTGTACTGGGAAACAGAGCTTGCCTTTCCGGGAGGCTATACCTACTATCTGCCGTTCAGCATTGAGCGCGAGGTGCGGATCAAATAACATCCGGCTTACACGCGCTATGAGCGGCGGCGCACGACATACTTTGCCAGTTCCGTCAGAAGCCCGGTGTGCTGCCGGCCGGAAAACACACCGAGGGCATCAACCGCCTCGCGCGCGAAACGCTCAGCCGCATCCAGCGCATAGCGCGTGCCGCCGCACCGGTCAACAATTGCAAGAATCTCATCAAGGTGCCGGGAGCGCAGGGTGCGGTCCTGCAGCAGTGCACAGAGGCGTTCACGTTCCCCGGCGGGGCAGCTCTGGAGCGCGTGAATGACCGGCAGCGTCAGGCTGCCCTCGCATATATCCTTGCCGATGGTTTTGCCGAACTCCTGCTGGTTGGAGCGGTAATCCAGCACATCATCGACAATCTGGAAAGCCATTCCCAGGCTGATGCCGTAGGCGTGCAGTGCATCGAGCTCTTCGGGGCACACACCGCTGACCATGCCGCCGAGCACAGCCGCGCCGCCAAGCAGGCTCGCGGTTTTATTGCGAATGATATGGAAGTAATCCTGCTCGGAAAGATGTAAATCGCCGCAGCGCGCGATCTGAAACAGCTCGGCCTCGGACAGGCAGGTTGAAATGTCGGCCAGCACCCGGATCACCCGCAGATCGTCCGCCGAACCGGCCAGCCACAGCGCCTTGGCGAACAGATAGTCCCCTGCCAGAATAGTCGCCTGATTGCCCCACAGCACATGCGCCGCCGAGGCTCCCCGCCGTATATCGGCATGATCGATCACGTCATCGTGCAGCAGGGTTGCGGTATGCAGGTACTCCAGGGCACAGGCAAGCGGAATCTGGGCCCGGCCTTGATAATCGCACACGCGCGCCGAGATGAGCAGCAGCAATGGCCGCAGGCGCTTGCCCCCGCTGCCGAGAATATGGGTACAAATGGAGCGCAGCACCTCGACCTCGCTGGCAACGGTACTGAAAAGCAGCTGCTCAACCTGTTCCATCTCCTGTTCAACTGCTGCTGTCAATCGCTCGATAACTGACATTCCGTGTGATCCTTGAGGGTTCGTGCAACCGTCAGCACATCAACTGCGGCGGCGCCGTAGCGTTTAAGTGTGCGGGCGCATTCATTCACCGTTGCGCCGCTGGTAAAGACATCATCAATGAGCAGCAGCCTGGCGCCTTCATGGCGGCGGTCCCGGCACGCAAACGCTCCCTTAACGGCCCGCTGGCGCTGCGGCCGGCTCAGGCTTGACTGCGATGCACTCCAGGACATGCGCTGCAGATAATCGCGCTCTACCGCAACGTCCCACAGCCGGCCCAGACGCAGCGCCAGCAGCAGGGACTGATTATAGCCCCGGCTGCGCAGCCGCTGCGGATGCAGCGGCACCGGCACAAGCGCTGCATAGCAGGCCGGCCGGCCGAATCCGCTCAGGCACGCGGCAAAATCCGCAAGCGGCCCGGCGAGCATGCTTGCGCGGCTGAATTTGAACCGCTGTATGGCCCGGCGAAGTTCCCCTGCGTACACGCCCGCCGAGCGGGCATAATCATAGTGCGGCGGCCGTATAATGCATTCGCCGCACAGATGGTCGCTGCCGCGGGGCGACGGGAATACAGCTCCGCAGCAGGTACATACCGGACCGCGGATGGGTTCAAAGCGCGCATGACAGGCGCCGCACAGACCGGATGCATGCTCCGGCAATGCGTCAGCGCACAGCATGCAGGTACGCGGCAGCAGCACATCGAGCACCCGGGAGAACAGATGCGGCGTATACCGGCGCAGCCTGGTGCTACAGCGCGCTGCTTTGAGCAGCCTGTCAGGGCATATCGCTGACAGGGATGCGGGGGCAGTCAGCCCACAGCGCTTCAAGATCATAGAACGCCCGCTCAGCCTCCTGAAAAATATGCACGATCACGTCCCCGTAATCCATCAGAATCCAGCGCCCTCTGGTGCGGCCCTCTACTCCGCGCGGCATGATCCCGCGCTG
>Ga0194127_10008897_pt1 | contig 10663 bp, 10 predicted proteins | sample TA2KigC100mmetaG_FD_148624 | JGI IMG/M metagenome (GOLD analysis project Ga0194127, IMG submission 148624) | Freshwater microbial communities from Lake Tanganyika, Tanzania - TA2015036 Kigoma Deep Cast 100m | ecosystem: Environmental > Aquatic > Freshwater > Lake | place: Tanzania: Lake... | reverse complement strand
TGGTTATGCTGGCCGCGGCCACCTTGTTTGGGGAGGAGTTCGACATTCGCCGGATCAAGTTCAGTCACGGGGTCCTGGGTTTGAGCGCCTTGGTGGCGGCGGGCGTACTTTGGTTTCAATTGCCCTCGATAGGCAAGGGTCAACCGATCCTGGCCGGGGCCAATCCTTTCCTCGGGCTGAATTTCTGGGGCTACGCGATCCCCATTTGTGTGGGACTCACCCTGGGTCCTTGGCTGGATTTGCAGCAGTGGCAAAGAGCCATTCAGATCCAACGAGAGGGGAAGTCGCCCCTGCTCAGTTATCTGATCGGGGGATTCCTTTTTTTCCTTTTCCTGCTGGCCCATGGAACTTTGGCCCTTTGGGTGGCCGGTCAGATGGGTGGGGCTTCCTTGCGGCAGGGGATCGACGGATTGGCCTATGGGCAGGATGAGATCACCCGTTTTCTGTGGGGCGTGGCCGCCCTGCATCCGTGGGCTTTCGGGGCCTACGCGGTGGCTTTGTTCATCATGACCCTGACCACGCTGGACAGCGGCTACATCGCCTTACGCTGGCATCTGAGCAAATCGGGCGGGGCGGGTCGGCCGTTCCCGCTGAGTTTGTTGCCGGAGGGGCTGCTGGCGTCGCCCGTGCCGGTGCTGGTGTTCTCGGGACTTTTCACTTTGGCCGCGGTGTATTTGCGGCTGGAGCTGGAATATTTCATGATTTTCTACGCCACGTTCTTTGTGGGGTATGCGGCCTTGGCGCTGGTGCGGGCCTTTCACACGGGACAAGGGAACGCCCTGCCGCAAATCAAGATGTTCTGTGTGGGGAGCGTGGCGGTGGTGATCTTTGCCTACGGCTACTTCCTTTCCAACCCGTGGGGCATGATTTTCGGATCCGTTTTACCGGTCGGCTATATCGGCTGGATGCTGCTGAAGCCGGGAGCCGGCCACGAGTTTGTAAAAGGGGTGGAGGAGTTAGAAGGAACCGCGGCCGGCCCCACGGGGCCGCTGGTGGTGCCGCCGGAGAAGGAAGAACGCGTGGAACCCGGGAGGGTGGTGCCGTTTCCCAAACAAGACGGCGGGATCACCACCGATCTGTTCGGTCACTTTGAGGGCAAATGGTTTGTCCACTCGTTTGTGGCGACGTATGCGGACACCAATTCGGTGGGAAATGTCTATTTTGGAATGTATGCGATGTGGGTGGGCAAGACCCGGGAGCTGTTCTTCAACCGCTGCCTGCCCAAGTTCAACCTCAAGACCACCCCCTACTACATTTTGACGCGCTCTTTTGAGCACAAGTTTATGCGGGAGACGCGGGAGTTTGAGCGGGTGAGCGTAAAAATCAAAGTCGGGGAGTACAATCGGAAGTTTGTCACCTTGGAGCACGCCATCTTTGATTCGGCAGGCAACCAACTGGGCAAGGGCAAGCAGCAGCTGATTTTTGTCTCCTCGGGAGATTACAAACTCCTCGATATTCCTGACGAGGTCTACGAAGCGTTTGTGGCGTACGCCTAAGCGCCGAGTGATTTAGCGGCCGAGTTGGCGGGCCCGGGCAAGTGCGGTTTCCCGGTCGGCGAATTTTCCTTCCAGCTGCTCGTCCATGAGTTGAGCCAACATCTCGCCCATTTTTGGTCCCGGGGGGATGCCGATTTCCTGTAGATCGTGACCGGTGACGAGGGGCTGCGGCTTAATTTCCTCCTTGGAAAATTCGGACTGTTTGGCGATCAGAAAGCGGTGGATGTCCAGTTCGCCGTGACTGGCGGTGCAGTCAGCCCGGTGCAACTCCAGTTCCTCGGCAAAGGTGGGTCGGGCCAAGAGCCGCTTCAGGGTGCTCACCCGCATCTGCGGGGCATCCTTAAAGGCCATGTGGTTGGCGATGCAGGCGACGATGGCCCCAACATCGTCATTGGAAAAGCGGAGCCGACGCAAAATCTCCTCGGCCATCCGGGCGCCAACTCCTTCATGGCCAAAGAAACGGATCCTTCCGGACGGTTCGGTGCGGGAGGTGCGGGGCTTGCCGACATCGTGCAATAGCGCGGAAAGGGCGAGCACAGGGGAAGGATTTTTCAGGTGAGTAAGGAGCAGTCGCGTATGGACCCAAACGTCACCCTCGGGATGGTGTTCGGGGGATTGGGCGCAGCCGCGCATTTCCAGGAGTTCCGGCAACCAAACGGCGATCAGGCCGGAGTCGTGCAGCAGGTCCAGGCCACGGGCCGGATCAGCGCTGGTGAAAATTTTCACCAACTCGTCCCGGACGCGTTCGGGAGCAAGGTTTTTGGATTCCGGAGTAAGACCGACCAGGGCCTTCCAAGTGTTGGTTTCGATCGTGAAACCCAGCTGGACGGCGAAACGGATGGCGCGGAAGAGGCGCAGGCGATCCTCGGTGAAGCGGGAAGCGGGATCGCCGATGGCGCGGATGGTTTTGGCATCGAGATCGGCGCGCCCTTGGACGTAATCCAGCACCGTGTTCTTCAGCGGATCGAAGAACATGCCGTTAACGGTGAAGTCGCGTCGTTTGGCGTCTTCCTCGGCGGTGGTGAAAGTGACCGAGGAGGGACGGCGACCGTCGAGGTAAGGGCCATCCACGCGGAAGGTGGCGATTTCAAAGACAGGGTCGCCTTGCTTGAGCCGGATGACGCCGAAGGCCTTGCCTTGGGGGTCCGAAGCCTTCGGGAAGATTGTTTGCACTTGGTCCGGCGTGGCGGAGGTGGCGATGTCGATATCGGGGTAGGGCCGGTTCAGTAAGGCGTCGCGGACACAGCCGCCGGCGTAGACGGCTTGGTGGCCAGCCTCAGCAAGGCGGCGGACCACGGCTTCGGCTTGGGGGTGGCGGATCATTTTTTTCCCGGAGATTTCAGGGTGAGGTAGGCAAGGCCCCCGAAGAGGCCCCAAAAAAGTCCCAGACCGTAAATGAGCAGGGAGTAGGCAAGGGCGGACTCGGCTTCTTGGCTGATGCCCAAATGAGTGAAGAGGAAAATCATGACTCCTTCGCGAACACCATGCCCGCTGACGCTGATGGGCAGGGCGGCGGCGGAAAAGACGAGGAGAAGGATCAGGCCGGCGAGGGCGTAGTCAATGGGCAGGCCGAGGGAGCGAGCGAGGAGCGTGGCGGCGCCGAAGCTAAAGAGGTGAACGGCGATGGCCACCAGAACGGTGGCCACGGTGGTCCAGCCGCCGTGCATCGTGTCGCGCAGGCCGTGGAGCAGGTCGAGGACCACGGTGCGGCCGGGCAGTTTGGCCGGGAGCGGCAGGTTGGGAAGAAGGCCGGGGATGACGAAGCCGAGCACCAGGAGCGCGGCTCCGGTGGGTCCCAGCCACGGGATGGCCTGGGCCAGAGGAGCAAACGTGGGATCTTGGGCCAAGCGGGAGGCGGTGGCGGGAAGCAAGGCCAGGGCCAAACCAAAGAGCACCGCCACGCCAAAGACGCGGTCGAGCAGGATGGCGAGGGCGGAGCGGGCCTTGCGATCCGGGAACCAGCGGATCAGATAATAAAGGCGGATGGCATCGCCCCCGGTGGAGCCGATGAGGAAGAGGTTGAAAAAAAAGCCAACGAAGGTGAGATGAAGGGCGCGGAACAGAGGAAGCTGGATGTTTTGGAGCCGGAGGAGGAACCAAAACCGGACCCCGCATAGTAAAATCGAGGCCAGGGTCAGAAAAAGAGCGGCGGTGAGCCCGGCAGGATCGGCGGACAGAAATCGTTGGCCCAGTTGGGCCCAGTTCACCTTGCCGGCGAGGAAGCCAAGGATGCCGGCGGTGACGGCCACCCGGATCCAGGGGGCGAGTCGGCTCAGGAGCGTGCGGGCTGGTTTTTCTTCCACCATGCGAGACTGGCACGAACGTCCTCGGCGGACACATCCGGAGATAATTCGAGGGAGACGTGGGCGGCCCGCGGCAGCAGGGGCAGGAGGCGGGCGAAAGGAATCGTGCCCTGCCCGAGGGGAAGGTGGTCACCATCCTCGGGGTGGTAATCGTGGAGATGGGCGCCGATCAGGCGCGGGGCAAGGCGGCGAAGGTGCTGCTCGTGATCGATGAGACCCAGGTTTTCCTTGGCGGCGGCGTGGCCAAAGTCGTGCCAATAGCCGAAGGTGGGGGCGGGAAGCTTTTGGAGGATGTCCTCCCAAAAATCATCCGGAGGGATTTCCCAAAGATTTTCGCGGCATTCCAGGCCCAACTGCAGGCCCAAGGCGGCGGCCTTTTCGCCGATTCGAAGAAGAAGGGTCTCCACGCGGGGCCAGATCCCAGCGAAGGCGGTCTCCATTGTACGAAGGGCTTGGATTTTTTTCCGGACAAACCCCCGTGAGCCGATCTTTCCGGCCGCCAGGAGGGGTTCGAGTTTTTTCTTGGGCCGCCGCGGCCCGGCGGAGCCGAGGTGAAGAACGACACGTTTTGCACCGACGGCGGCGGCCGCCTTGAGGGTCTCCACAGTGTGGCGTTCGGCAAGACGGCGGGCGGGCTCCCGGGGATCGGAAAACTCGTAGGCATTGGGATGGGGCCGCGGGAGCTCGACCGGGACGGGGCAGAAGTTATGGAGAGTCTCGATGCGGGGCGAACCGGGTTGGCGGTGGGCGGAAAGGATGCCGGGCCAAAGGCTGAAGCGGGTGTTGTGACTGAGTTCGACCGAGGAAAAACCGAGGGCGGAAGCCTCTTGCAGGAGCGCGGTGCCGTTGGGAACGCGGTCGGCATGCCAGCAGGTGGACAGGGCGAGGTTCGACACCGGGGTATTTTCCAGCCGACCCTGAAGAAGGGCGATGCAAAAGCGAGCAGCGCCAGCGCAAAAATCCTGCCTTGGGGTTTGAATGTTGCGGCCGGGGGTGGGAAAGTCCCTGCTTATGGTGGCGAAAAAAATTCTGTATGAGGGGCGGGTGCAGGGCGTGGGATTCCGTTTTGGCGTACGCCAGATCGCGGAGGGTTTTGCAGTGGCTGGCTATGCGGCCAACCTGCCCGACGGAAGGGTGGAAGTGCTCTTGCAGGGGGAACGGGGCGAGGTGGAGGGCATGGAAAAGGAAATTGCCGTGAGCCATCTGGAGGGGTTTATCCGGAAGCAGGAGGCGGAGGAGGTGGCGGTGGAGGGCGGAAAAAAAGGGTTTCAGATCCGATGAGCGCGGCCGTTTGGACGCAGTCGCTCCGCAAGGAGTTCACGTTGGGTTGGGGACGTGGCCGGGTGCTGGCGGTTGAGGGACTCGACTTGGAGATCAAGCGGGGCGAGGTGTTCGGCCTGCTGGGTCCCAACGGCAGCGGCAAAAGTACGGCGATGAAAATGATCCTGGGATTGCTGCGGCCAACCGCGGGGCGGGCCGAGGTTTGCGGGAACCTGGCCGGGACGCTGGCGGCCCGAAAGCAGATCGGCTTTCTTCCGGAAAATCCGTATTTCCCCGCGTTTCTTTCTGGTTTGGAACTGGTGCGGTACTACGGAAAACTTTGTGGCCTGGGCGGGAAAGCTTTGGAGGGCAGGGTTGCGGAGTTGCTCTCGCTGGTCCGGCTGGGAGGTGAGGCGGGCCGGCGGCCTCTGCGGACTTATTCCAAAGGCATGCTGCAGCGGGCTGGCTTGGCGGGAGCCCTCGTCAGTGATCCGGAAATCGTCATGCTGGATGAGCCGACGGCGGGTGTGGATCCGGCCGGCTCGCGGGAAATTCGTGATTTGATCCGGGAATTGAAGGAACGGGGCAAAACGGTGATTTTTTCGAGCCATCTGCTGGAGCAGGTCGAGGATGTGGCGGATCGGGTGGTCATTCTGCACCGGGGCCAGAAGCTGCGGGAGGGAAGGCTGGAGGATTTACTCACCATGTCGGGAGAGTGGCAGGTGCGCGCAAGGGGGCTCGGGGAGGCCCAGCGCCGGGAGTTGCATGCCTGGTTGGTCCAACACGGGGCCGAGGTGTTGGGGGAGGGCTCGCCGCGGGAGCGGTTGGAGGACTATTTTCTGCGCAACCTTCCGGAAAGGGAACGGCGATGAGGGAGAGTTGGCGGAGGATCCGGGCGGTGGCGGAAAACACTTTTTTGGAAGCGGTGCGGCAAAAGGTTTTTGCGGTGCTGCTGGTTTTTGCCCTGGTGTTGTTGGGCGGGGCCAATTACTTCGCGGAGTTTTCTTTTCAGGAGCAGTTCAAATTCCTGAAAGATCTTGGCTATGCGACGATCAGTCTGACGGGTCTGTTGGTGGGTTTATTAGGGGCGGCGCAACTGATCCCGGCGGAAATTGAGCGACGGACCATCCTGACCGCCCTCTGCCGGCCGTTGCGGCGGTGGGAGTTTGTGGTGGGAAAATACTTGGGCTTGGTGGCCCTGCTGGCGGTGATGTTAGCGATCATGGGCGCCGTCTTTTGGGCGGTGCTCCGGTGGAAGGAGGCCCAGTTGATCGGGCTGGAGGGTGGGGAAGCCGGGGTGGTCCAGGCCATTCAGGCGGAGTCCCGCGATCCGCGGCTTTGGCAGGCGTTTGCCCTGATGGGGGCCAAACTGTTTGTGGTATGCGGCCTGGCGGTTTTTTTTAGCACGTTGGCGACCTCGACAACCTTCGTGGTGGCGATGACCCTGCTGGTTTATCTGATCGGGCACCTGCAAAGTGTGGCGCGGGAGCAGTGGTTGGAATCCGGCGAAAAAGCCGCGTGGTTTATCCAGCTGTTTCTGGCGGCGGTGGCCCTGCTCGTGCCGGATTTCAACCTTTACAGCCTGATTGATGAAATTGTGGCGGGCAATGTGGTGCCCTGGCGGGCCACGTTGGAGGTGTTGGCTTATTCCGTTGCCTATGTGGCGGTGCTGTTGGCGGCAGCGGCCTGCCTTTTTGAGGAAAGGGATTTGTGAGCCGGGTGGTTGCGCTGGCGTTGGCGGGTGGGCTGATCTTGGGTTGGGGGATCGGTAAGCTGCCGTGGGAAATCCGAATGACCAAAGAGCAGCGGCTGGCCACGGTGGGGTTCCCGGGGCCCACCGCGGTGGCGGTCCGGGAAAAGCTGGGGCAAGGGCTGGTGTTGGCCGCGTTGGGGGGATTCCGCGGGTTGGCGGCCAATGCCCTGATGTTGCAGGCGCACGGGGCCTGGGAAGAAAAGCAGTGGGTCCGGGTGCGGAGTGCGCTGGAGCTGGCGACCCTACTCCAGCCACGGGTGGCGCTGTTTTGGGATCTGGCTTCATGGCACCTGGCCTGGAATGCGGCGGTGGCGGCGGAGCGTTATGAGGGGTTGGAAAGTGAGACGCGCAGGCGGATTGAGGCAAGGAAGTGGGTGGAGGCGGGAAGAGAACTGCTGGAACGAGGCACCCGGGCGGTTCCCGAGAAGGCGCTTTTGTTCCAACGACTGGGAGATCTGTATTGGCAACGGTTGTCGGATTATCAGGCGGCGGCGGTCTGCTACCGGGCGGCTTTGACCAAAGGAGATGTGCCGCCGTATTTGGAACGTTTTGTTGGGTACGCCCTCGACAAGGCGGGGGACAAAAAAGCGGCCTTGGCCTATTTCCAGGAACTGCGCCGGACGATGGGAGAAAACCCCGATCCGGCCCGCCAACCCGAGGTAGTGGAACGGGAGATGCAGAGGCTTACAAAGGAACTCCGCACCTCTCCAAACGGAAAGCGCCCGTGAAATACGGGATTTTCGGCGACATTCACGGAAATCTGGAGGCTTTGGAGGCAGTCCTGGCCGACATGGAAGAGCAGGGGGTCACGCATCCCCTTTGTTTGGGGGATCTGGTGGGGTACGGCGCCAACCCGGCGGAGTGCCTTGAGGTGGTGCGGGCGATGGGCTGCCCCGTGGTGCGGGGTAACCACGACGATCTGGTTCCTTCCGGGAAAGCCCCGCATGCCTTTTCCGAAGCGGCGAAACAGGCTTTGGAATACTCCCGGCGGCAGTTGAATCCCGGCCAGCTGAATTATCTCCGGCGGTTGCCGATGATCTGGACGGAGGGCCCGCTCACCCTGGTCCATGCCACCTTGGATGGACCCGAGTCTTGGGGATACATTTCCACTCGTCTGGAGGCGCAGACCTCCTTTTTTTACCAAAAAAGCCTGCTTTCCTTCGTGGGTCACACACACCGGCCGTGCGCCTTCGCCCAGGAGAACGAAGTCCGCCCATTGGAATTTCGCCGAGTGGATGTGCACCCTGACCGAAGCAAGGCGGGTCGCAAATTCCTCTTTAACGTGGGATCGGTAGGGCAACCTCGAGACGGGGATTGGCGTGCTGCTTATGCCCTTTTTTGTCCGGAAGAGTACTGGGTGGACCTTCGAAGGGTGGGGTATCCCGTTGAAAAAGCCTCCGCAAAAATCCTAAAGGCGGGTTTGCCTGAATCACTTTCCAAACGCTTGTTTAAAGGAGAATAAACAGTTCAAATAGTTACTAAAAAGTTATTTGGGGATAAGAAAACAAATCGTAACTTGACATCCATTACGGCCGTTGGCAAGGTAGGGGGATGAGCAAGGTAGGTAGAAAAAATATGAGGTGGACGTCTGATCAGGTTTTGGTCGAAATCCGGGCCTGGAAAGACCGAGGTGAGCCTCTCTACGCAAACCATGTCCGCCTGAATTTCCAGGAACTCCTTGCGGCCTCCATCCGCTATTTTGGGAGTTGGCAAAAGGCCGTGGAAACGGCCGGAATCCCTTACGATCAGGTCCGCAAGTATCGAAAATGGTCAAACGAGACCATCATTCAAGAGATTCAAAACCTTCATGGCCGCGGGGTGGATCTTTCCTTCCGCGCGATTGCTCTCAGCCAATACAACTCCATGGTTTACGCCGCGATTCGGCCGAAATATTTCGGCAGTTGGAAAGCCGCCCTGGAGGCGGCCGGCCTGGAATCGGAAGAAATTTACCGCTATCGCAGCTGGGAAGAGACCGACATTCTCGGGGAAATCCGCCGGCTCAAGTCCGAAGGTGCAGATCTCAGTTCCAAGTCCATGGATGAGAAATCGAACCGTCTGATCGCCACGGCCCGGCGCCGTTTTGGAAACTGGGGAGCGGCCCTGGAGCGAGCCGGCATCAACTACGACGACGTCCGTCGACGTAAGCGGTGGAGTCGGGAGACTCTGGTCGAAGGCATCCTCGGCCTTAAGAGACAGGGCATTCCCCTGATTACCCCCGAGGTCAAAAAGGCCAATCCGTCCTTGTTTGCGGCAGCTTGCAAAAAGCACTTCTTCGGCACGTGGAAAAAAGCACTGCGGGCAGCCCTCCGTGCGGAGCAACTGTCGGAAGCGGCCCCCTTGGCCTCCCCGGTCGGGCCTGCGATTCTCGCTTAAATTTTCTTTCCCAGCCGAATCGGCCTTGCTGACAAGGCCCCTTCGCTCATTCTGTTGGACTGCATGAATGCACGCGTGTGGGGAATGGCCTGTTTTCTGGTTGGCTGGTTGGGCAACAGCCAGGGTGCCTGGGCCCAGCTCGACGTTCGGCTGGAAACCCCCAAATCCTCCTACCTGCAGTACGCTCCGATTCCGGTGACCGTGAACTTAAAAAATCTCGGGGGCCAGGAACTTGTCCTCGAAGAAAGCGGAGATCGGCCCTGGCTCGAAATGATCGTGCAGTCTATCGACGGTCTCCTGCTGAAACCGGACCGGCCTTTGGCTCCGCCCGCCTTGGTCCTGAAACCAGGGGAGAGTCGGGCCCTGCCACTCGATTTGGCGCCCCATTTTCTGGTGCGGGAACCGGGCGGGTACCGGGTGAGGGCGTCGGTACGTCCGCCCCAAGGAACTTCCCTGTTGACCGAGCCGTTGCCGTTCTTGGTCGGGCGAGGGGAGATTATCTGGAGCATGCCCCGGGGGCATGGGAAGGAGCGCCGCATTTTCTCCCTCGTGAAATTCTACGAGGATCCGAACGTGGGTCTTTACCTGCGGGTGGAGGTTCCGGAACAGAATCTGGTGTTTCCCTCCCGGCGCTTGGGCTCTTTTCTGCCGCTGGGTCAACCGACGGCGGAGTTTGATTCCGAAAACCACCTCCATTTGCTGTACGCCGTTGGACCCGGGCAGCACCGAATCAGCGTGGTCAATCAGGATGGAAATCCTTTGCGGGAGGAAAATCGGCAGGAAACCCTGGGAAAACCGAAACTGCGCAAGGGCCCCGATGGCTTGGTGGATGTCGAAGGGGGCACGGTGATTCTGCCTTCCCATTTGCGGGAAAAACTTTCCACCCTTCAAGCGCGCGCCGGGACGGTTCCCGCGCCCTAACCTGAAGCGCAACACCTTATAAAACCAACGGCGTGCCCTTGGGCTTTACGGGCTTGAGACGACGAAGCCCCGATGGGCCGAAGAGCGCCGGATCAAGCGGCGGGGCGAGAAACACCCGGTCCCAGACCCGTTCAAACGCATGGGCGGCATCCGGGAATTCGGCGGCGACGGCTCGGGCACGCCTATAAAATTCCCGGGGGCGCCGCCAGGCGGCCTCCCGGGAAACCGCAAACTGCCCTCCACCGACATACCGGACTAAACCTGGAGCCGGTTCCCCCCACAGGCGGTGAAAAAAACCCGCCAAATCCAACTCCCGTCGTTCGGGATTTTTCGACCAGTGGACAAACGTAGGACGGCCGCGGGCATCATCCGTCTCCCAAAGAAATCCCAGCCAAAGAAAATCCTCCGCCGGGGGCTGCTCCGATGCCAAGCGGCGGAGGACTGAGTGCAGGTCAGGGGCATGGTCAAAGGGACGCCCTTGGGCAAAGACGGTCCAAGCTGCCAGCGAGGCATAGCGTTCCACCAGGTGGTGGAACCACGCGTGCGCCTCGCGCCCC
>Ga0194127_10008894_pt1 | contig 10665 bp, 9 predicted proteins | sample TA2KigC100mmetaG_FD_148624 | JGI IMG/M metagenome (GOLD analysis project Ga0194127, IMG submission 148624) | Freshwater microbial communities from Lake Tanganyika, Tanzania - TA2015036 Kigoma Deep Cast 100m | ecosystem: Environmental > Aquatic > Freshwater > Lake | place: Tanzania: Lake... | reverse complement strand
GGAGGGTTGTTCTTCCCCGTCATCTTCATCGGCGTGGCGTTGATCGCGATGATCTATCTCTGGCGGCGGAGCGTGATCGTCCTCTGGTTGGGCGATGGCTTGGGGAGGTTCATACGCAACTTGATGTGAAGTAGCGATGATATGACCCCGCACACTGGATCGCATGAAAAGGCTGCATACAGCCTGGCAGGGATCGCCGTCCTGCTTCGTTTCGCGAGGGATTGATTGTTCCCCCGTGGCTTTTCGATATTCTGGCCATCCGGTGGGTTGTGCCGCGCGGCCGCGATGAGTCACACCACCGCGTTACGCGGTTCCGCACGCTATGTCGGGCTGCAGGAAACTGCCATGTCATGAACGTCCATGAGGAGATGAAAATGAAGAGATCGCTGATTGCCTACGTTGTCATCCTTGTCCTTCTCTGCGCGGGATTCGTCGTCGGCGCGCGGATGATGGGCAGGCAGGGAATGTACCTCGGAGGCGGATATATGCTCACGCCCGCCATTGCCGCGCTTATCACGCGCCTGTTCTTCCACAAGCCGCGTTTCAAAGACGCGTACCTGCGCCTCGGCAAATTCGGCGACTATATCAAGTTCTGGCTGGTTTCATTGGGATACACTGCGTTATCCTTTGCGCTGTTCACGGCGGTTGGTGCCATTCGCTGGGATTTTTCAGGGCAGGTTTTCCTTGACCTGCTCGACCAGCAATTCGCCGCGACCGGGCAGGATCTGACCGCCTCCCTTCCGCCCGGTTTCACGCCGCAGATGATGCTGTGGCTTTTCGTGATCGGCGGGTTGACCGTCTTCAACATCTTCCCGGGCATCATCAACGGTTTTGGGGAGGAGTTCGGCCATCGCGGCTTCATGTTCCCTTTTTTATCGCCGGATAAACCCTGGCTCGGGTTGTGCATTGGCGGGTTCCTTTGGTATCTGTGGCATCAGCCGCTATTGTTGATCGTTCCGTCAGGTCCCGCCGTTCCGCTTTGGCAGACGATCACAACCCACGCCACTGCGATCGTCGGCTCAATCTTCATGCACACGTATTTTTGTTATGTATATGCCAGGAGCCGGAGCATCTTCGTTCCCTCCATTGCCCACATCGCAATGAACAATGCCATGCGCTCGCTGGCGTACTTTGTTGTTGTGCAAGACCAGTTCACCGCGAACATCGTGCAGTATCTGGTCATGGTCCCCGTCATTGTGTTCCTGTATTACAGGAAGGAGTTGGAGGTCATCCCCGGGTTCCTTGCCGGGAGGAATGAAGGAGGATAAGCCAAGCCCGCTCATTAACCACTGGAACCGGTGCAAACCAGCTCGGGTGTTGCGCCCGCCTCTTGGACAGCCTGCCTACGTGCCGGAGGGCTTTCCCGCGGATTTCAAATCCACCATCCCCTCCGGCGAGAGGATCACGATCGTGTTGTTGCCGCTCTTCTCGAGCACCTGGAACAACCGCAACTGGCGCAGGTCCGGGTTGTCTTCGAACAACCTGGCCGCGTTGGCCAGGTTTCTCAACGAGGCGCTTTCCCCGCGCGCCCGTTCCAGCGCGGCCAGGCCCTCCTTGCGGGCGTTGACCACCTGCGCGAAGATGTTCTTCAATTCCCCGGGGAACATGATGTCCTTGAGTTCCAGCGCCTTCAATTCGATCCCCAGGCCGGCTGTCTTGCTGGAGCATATTTCGAAAAGCGCTTTTCCGACCTCGGCCCGTTTTGCGAGCAGCGAGTCCACCTCCATCGATCCGATCACGTCCCTGGCGGCCAGCTGGAAGATCTGGTACAACGCCTCCTGGTAGCTGACCACCGTGTTGACGGCGGCGTAGGGATCGACAACCCGGTAGCCGGCCGACAGGCTGACCTTCAGGCTGACGTTGTCCGCGCTCAGCACCTCCTGGCCGGGAATGGTGATGTGGAACTCGCGCATGTCGATCCGTTGAACGGATTGCCAGGGGAACGCGTACCAATGCCGGCCCGGCTTAAGGATGCGCGTGAATTTCCCGTTCGTGTACAGCAGCGCGCTTTGGTATTCGAATACCACGATGCGGCGCATGACGACGAATGCGCCGAGAATTCCAGCCATCGCAAGGAGCGCAGCGATCAGGGCAATTTCCATGGTCGTTCCTTTCTTGAGATCGATCCACACCGAAAGGCCGCAGGCGCGCGGCGGAGGTCTTAACCTGCAGAGCCGTCTGCCTGTTGCACAAGGCCGGCCCTTCGGCATGGAGGTTTGGGGGTCGAACCCGTGACCAGCGAGGGTGCAACGCGCGGGACGAAACCGGAGAGTCCGGCTGCGCCGCTCCGACCCTCGATTCGCCTGATGTTACCATGCCTGCGTGGGGCGGGTAGAGACTCATTTATAATGCATTCCCGATGGTCGATTCCAAATTGATCCTCGTCTCCGGCGCGACCGGTTATGTGGGCGGTCGACTCGTCCCCAAACTGCTCGAGAAGGGCTACCGCGTGCGCTGCATCGTGCGCGACCCGGCGCGCCTGCGCGAGAGGCCGTGGGCAGGACGCGTCGAGGTGGTCACCTGCGATGCGCTCGACCGCGAGGCGCTGACCAGGGTCATGCAAGGAGTTTCGGGCGCGTACTATCTGATCCACGGCATGCAGGGAGGGAAAGACAGCGCCGAACGCGACCTGCAAATCGCGCGTAACTTTGCCCATGCGGCGGAGGTGGCCGGCCTCGAGCGCATCATTTATCTGGGCGAGCTGGTGGATCCCACGGCGGATCTTTCGCCCTACCTGCGCTCGCGGCATGAGACCGGTCACCTGCTGCGATACGGCCGCGTGCCGGTGACCGAGTTTCGAGCCGGCATGATCATCGGCTCCGGCTCGGCGCTGTTCGAAATGATTCGTTATATAACAGAGCGTCAACCCATTTTGGTTTGCCCGGCCTGGTATTTCTCTTATGCACAGCCAATCGCCATCCGCGATGTACTGAGTTATATGACCGCCGCGCTGGATACTCCGGATTCCATCGGCCGCGTGATCGAGATCGGCGGTCCGTCAAGACTGCGTTATGCGGATATGCTGATGGGTTATGCAAAGGAACGTGACCTGAAGCGCCTGCTGATCCCCACGCCGGTAAATGCGCCGCGCCTCTCCGCCTATTGGGTGCACATGGTCACGCCGATCCATTGGCGCGTGGTGCTCCCGCTCATCGAAGGCCTGCGCGCAAAACTCATCGTGCGCGATGACACGGCGCGGAAACTCTTCCCGCAGATCGCGCCTCTGGATTATCAATCGGCGGTGCACTTCGCGCTCGGACAGATTCATCGCGACAACGTGGAGACATCCTGGTCCGATGCGCTGGTCACCGCCATGGGCGATGTGAAGCCGTATGAGTTCACGGTGGAGGAGGGTATGTTCATCGAGCGGCGGCAGGTGCTGCTCGACCTGAAGCCGGAGATTGTCTTTCGCGCCTACAGCGGCATCGGCGGCGCGCGCGGCTGGATGTACATGGACTGGGCCTGGGCATTACGTGGTTGGATGGACAAGGCCATCGGCGGAGTCGGCATCCGCCGCGGCCGGCGCCACCCGGATGAGATCCACACCGGCGAGTCGCTGGATTTCTGGCGCGTCGAGATCGTGGAGAAGGACGCGCGCATGCGCCTGCGCGCAGAGATGAAAGTGCCGGGCAAGGCCTGGCTGCAATTCGATTCGCAATCGCAGGATGGAAAAACGCTCTTCACCGTCACGGCCTACTTCGCGCCGCACGGCCTGAGCGGATTTTTGTACTGGTACGCCATGTGGCCGTTCCATAAGTTCATCTTCGACGGTCTGACGCGGCGCCTCGCCTCGCGCGCCAGGATCCTCGCCCGCGCATATTGATGAGGATCCTCGTCACCGGTTCCACCGGATACATTGCCAGCCGGTTGATTCCGCAGCTGCTCGAACACGGTCACGCGGTGCGCGCGCTGGCGCGCAAGCCGCAGGTGCTGCGCGGCCGCGCCTGGTTCGAGCGCGTTGAAGTGGTACAGGGCGACGTGAAGGATGCGTCTTCGCTTGCGCCGGCCCTCGATGGAATTCACACCGCGTATTATCTGATCCATAACATGTCCGCCGGGCGCGGGTACACCGAACGCGAACTCGAAGGCGCGCGCAACTTTGCCCGCGCCGCGCAGGACGCCGCGGTGAAGCACATCATCTACCTCGGCGGGCTGGCGGACCCGCAGCAGCACATCGCTCCGCACATGCGTTCGCGCATCGAGACCGGCGCGGCGCTGCGCGCGGGAGAAGTCCCGGTGACCGAGTTCCGCGCCGGCGTGATCGCCGGCTCCGGCAGCATCTCCTTCGAGATGATCCGCTTCATGACTGAGCTGTTTCCGGTCGTCCCCGGGCCGCGCTGGCTGAAACATAAATCGCAGCCGATTGCCATTCAGAACGTGATCGATTATCTGCTGGCCGCGCTGGAAAACTGGGACGGTCACGGGCAGGTCTTTGAGATCGGCGGCCCACGCGGGGCGGACTATCAGGAGTTGATGCGGAGGTATGCGCAGGTCCGCGGATTGAAACGTTCATTTTTATTGTTCCCGTTTCTTCCGGTCTGGTTCATGGCCTTTGGCATCGACCTGATGACGCCGGTGCCGTATCGCATTGCCTACGCGCTCGTGGGAGGACTCTCGGATGACAGCGTGGTGCTGCACGACGATGCGCGCCGGGTCTTTCCTGAGGTGGAGCTGATCGATTTCGATTCGGCGGCGCGTGACGCGCTGGCGCGCTTGCATCCGCGCACAATCGAGCGCGTCTGGGACGACGGTCAACGCGCGCGCCGGGTTTTGAAACACGAGGGTTTCTTCATCCATCACCTCGCCATGGATGTGGACGCGGCGCCGGGCGAGGTCTTCAAGGTGATAACAGATATGGGTGGCGAAAAAGGCTTGCCGTTCTCAAATTGGTTGTGGAATTTTCGCGGCGGGATTGATGGTCTCTCCCTCACCCTCAATCCCTCTCCCGAAGGGAAAGGGGAAGTAGGTCACGTTTTAAACGTGACCTACGAGATCGATTCCCTCGAACCGGACCGCTTGCTGCTGCGTTCCCGGCTCAAGGTGCCCGGCGAGACCTGGATCGAGTGGCGCGTCGCTGGTCAGCCGGGCGGCTCGCGCATTACCCAGACCTTCTACTTCGCCCCGCGCGGGTTGGGCGGCTTCCTCCATTGGTATTGGCTTTACCCAATCCGCGCCTTCCTTCTTGAGCGGGCGGTCGGTGCCATGGCGAAGGAGACTCAGGGGAAGTGACCGTTGTCTGCATAGCCCTCCTGCGGACCCGGGCGGTTCCCTTGGACCTAACCGGAGACGACTCAGGCACCCGCCGCATGATCAACCGGCGCTTAAAGACACCTCTTATTTATGCTTAATCCATGATACACTTCTGCACATCGTTCAGGCTGGATCGTTGAGACCTTCGGAGAAGAGATGGAAAACAAATTATACATAGGCAACCTGCCCTACACCGCCACGGAAGAGGATCTTCAGAACCACTTCAGTGCTGCAGGTACCGTGACCTCCGTGGCGCTGATCAAGGACCGGGGTACCGGCAGGGCCAAGGGATTTGGGTTTGTGGAGATGGCCACCGCCGAGGAAGCCCAGAAGGCCATCAGCATGTTCCACGGTCAGGATTTCATGGGTCGCACCCTTACCGTGAACGTTGCACGTCCGCGCGAGGATCGTCCCCCTCGCGGTGGTGGACGATAAGCATACGATGCTCCAGCCCTGAACCTTGAAAGCAAGCCACAGCCCTGCCGCCGCAGGGCTGTTTTCTTCGGTAGCAAGAAGGAGTTGCGCTCATGGTCGACTTGATCTGTTTCATCGACGACGATGACCGCTTTGAAATCCCGCTGTTCACCCAAACCTTCGGTGATGATTTCGATTTGATCGCGGGGACCAGCCTGGAGGCCTGCCGGCAGGCGATCGTGCGAAGAGCGGATCGGATGCCCGGCTTGTTCGTGCTCGATTTGTATTTCCCCTGCGGCCTCCCGGATGAGAAGGTCATGGAAGAGCTTGCCGCCCATCCCATTGAACTCCCGAATGACCGGGCGGATCTCCGCCAGGCGTATATGAATTTTCTTGCCGCAAGGGATCGCCTGAACAAGGTTCTCTCCGCCCGGAAGCAGGGACCGCAGGGAGGCCTCCAACTGGCGGCGGAGGTCCATGGCCGGTATCCGAACATCCCGATCGTCTTCTATTCGCGCAAGGCGACTGCGGAGGATGTGCTTCGATGCATGCAACAGGATGGAGTAGTCGATGTGATCACCAAGCCCACCGGCAGGGATGACGAAGATACGGTGCATCTCACGTTGAAAATGAAAGGGGCAATTGCCTCCCGCTTCCTTGTCGCGCTCGACCCAGGGAATCGACAAAGGATGGCTGAGGTTCGAAAGGCGGTCGGTCTTATAATGGAGGGGGTAAATTTCTTCAATCCCGTATGAGACCAAGTTTAGTGTAAAAGGAATCGAACATGGCAATGGATAAATCCACCATCGACCTCAACCGCGCCTCCACCGGGCGCATGCGCGCGCTGGCCGAGCGCCTGAGCGATGAACAGATCCAAACCCGAGTCGGTGAGCACTGGACGGTCGCGATCGTCTTCGCCCACCTCGCCTTTTGGGACCGACGCGTGATGTACGTGCTGGATATGACGGAAAAGGACGGGAAGCTCTTCATCCCGGAGATCGATATCTTCGTGAACGATCTTTCGCTTCCGTTGTGGGCGGCTATCCCACCGCCCGAGGCGGCCCGCATCGGCATCGAGACCGCGGAGGCTTTGGATCGAAGGCTGGAAGGGTATCCTCCCGCCCTGCTCGAAGAGATCTTCAACTACAACAAGCGCTGGGTCGTCCGCGCCCTGCATCGCAACGAGCATCTGGATGAGGCCGAGGCCGCGTTGAGAGGTGGATGACGGACGATGGACGATGGACGATAGACAATGGTCCATCGTCCATCGTCCGCATATGCTCCCGGGATGTCAATTCAACACTTCCGTCAAGTGGGGAGTGGTCTTCAGGATCAAATCCGTCCCCATTTTTCTCAACTCCGCTTCCTCGCCGAAACCGCATAATACCCCCACCGTCTGTGCCCCGGCGGTCCTGCCGGCGCGGATATCCACCGTAGTATCCCCGATCATCACGCAGTTATCGGGCGGCACGTTCATCCTGCGCGCCGCGAACAGCACCGGGTCGGGGTAGGGTTTGGTGTGTTCGACCGTCAGGCCGGTGACGATCACATCGAAATACTTTGCCAGGTCGAACTGCTCCAGAAAGCCCTTGGTGCCTCGCTCATCGCGGGAGCTGACCACAGCCATGGGATAGCGTCCGTGCAACTGCCGAAGCATTCCGTCGACCCCTGGCACAAGCAGGAATCTGCGTGAGGACTGCCGTCGGTGGCGGTACATCCAGTCGATGATCGCGGCCATTTTGTCGTCCACTCCGAGCGCATCGGCGAGGCTGAGCAGGGCGTTGCCGGGGGATTCGATCCACATCACGAAGCGGCGCGCGATTCGATCGGGGTCCCGAAAGAGGAATCGCGGCAGCAAGCGGGAAACCCTGCGGGCGTACAGGTCATCGGTATCGCTTAGCGTTCCATCCACATCGAAGCACAGCGCTTTAATTCGCATAGGATCAAGGGGCATGGCGCAATTGTACCAAAGGGGCTATACTTAACCTTTAAGCGGATCATTCTCCTCCCCTGCCGCCCGCCGTTTCCATTTCAGAGTGCTGCGTAAATGTCTGAAGGGAAAGCACCGTTTTTTCCTTGCTTTTCGCATACAAATTTAGGTATTTATGCAATAGGCAGTAGAATCTGGAAATATGCCCGAAGATCGCAGCCGAGCCCTGCTTGAACTACTGATAAACGTAAGCCGCGAGGTGGCCACTGCGCTGGATCTGCGCACAGTTCTGCAGCGCCTGATCTTTGCCGCCCTGCAGCATGTGGGCGGGGAGCGCGGCAGCATCGTGGTGCTGGACGACCAGGGCAAGCCGGTGGACGCGACCATCGTTCATGGCAAGCAGCTTCATGAACATACGACCATCCAGCTGCGCGATACCGTGGAACGCGGCCTGGCCGGCTGGGTGGTGCAGAATCGCAGGGCGGCGTTGGTGCCGGATACCAGCAAGGACGAACGCTGGCTGCGCCGTGCCGACGATGCTGTGGAACAGACCGGCGCCAAGGCCGCGATCTGTGTGCCCCTGATGGCACGCGAACGCCTGGTGGGGGTACTGACTCTGGTGCACTCGGTCCCCAACGTCTTTGATGAAGAACACCTTGAGTTGATGCGCGCCATTGCCGACCAGGCCAGCGTGGCGGTGTTGAATGCGCGCCTGTATACCGAAAGCCAGAGGACGGCGCGCGTCATGTCTGCGCTGGCGGAGGGGGCCGCGGCGATGAACACCTCCCTGGAAATGCAGGATGTCTGGCGGCGTGTGCTCAACCAGACCATGCAGGCGCTGCAGGTGGAGACCGTGGCGCTGGCATTGATCGACCCGGCCTCGAGCGAACTGGTCTTCCACGCGGCGGCCGGGCACAATTCCGGCAACATTCCGGGCCGGCGCGTTCCCCAGGATGCCGGCCTGGCAGGCCTGGTCATCACCGGCAGGCACGGCGTGATTTCCTCCAACGTCAATCAGGACAGCCGCTTCAGCGAGGTCGACAAGTTTGGAGGGATCCAGATGCGCGCCGTGGCGCTGGCGCCGATCCAGGCTCAGGGCAAGGTGATGGGCGTGCTCGAGGCGGTCAACCCGGTCTCCGGCGCCTTCGACCCGGATGCGATGCTGGTGATGGCAGGCCTTGGCAGCCTGGCGGGTTCCACAATCCAGAACGCGCAGTTCATGGAGCGGCTGCAGCAGGCGCATCAACACTACCGCGAGCTGTTCGAGGACAGCGTTGACCCGATCCTGATCACGGATTGGAACGGCAGGATCCTGGAGGCCAACCGCCGCGCTGTGGCGTTAAGCGGTTTCAGCGGCGACCAGCTGCACGGTATGAGCATGGACAAGCTCCACGACATCAACACCCGGAAGACCGGTATGCAGTATGAATTGCTGAAGGCCATGGAATGCAATTACGAATCCTCCCTGCATCAGCAGAACGGCGGATCGGTTCCGGTGGAGGTGCACGCCCGCCGCGTGGAATTCGAGGAGGCGGATTCGATCCAATGGATCCTGCGCGACATCACCGCCCGCAAGGAGCTGGATGCCCTGCGCGATGACATGACCGCCATGATCTATCACGACCTGCGTTCCCCGCTCGGCAACATCGTCTCCAGCCTGGACATGATGAACTCGTTCCTGCCGGAGAAGGAGGGCACGCTGCGGTCGATGCTCAACATCGCCAACAATTCCACGGCGCGCATCCAGCGCCTGATCAATTCGCTGCTGGATATCAGCCGCCTGGAGGCGGGCCAGCATGTCATCGACCAGAAGGCGGTGGATCCGATCGCCCTGCTGATCGAGGCGATCCGCGACGTGCAGCCGAGTGTGAACGGCCGTAACCAGAAGCTCGAACGCAAACCCTCCACGGTCCTGCCGCTGATCTTCGTGGATGTGGACATGATCCACCGCGTGTTGATCAACCTGCTGGAGAACGCCAGCAAGTTCACACCGGTCGAGGGGCATATTGAGGTAGGCGCGGAAACCAACGGCACGTACGTCAAATATTCCGTGCGCGATAACGGACCCGGCATTCCCGAGGCGGATCGTGAGCGCATCTTCGAGAAATTCACGCGCCTGCGCGGCGGGAAGGAAAGGGTCAGCGGCCTGGGCGTGGGCCTGGCGTTCTGCAAACTGGCGGTGGCCGGCCATGGCGGGCAGCTCGGGTTGGAAAGTGAAGTGGGGAAGGGTACCACTTTCTGGTTGACCCTGCCGGTGGCGCAGAGGAAAGTGACCGGGCAGTTGAAGCGTCAGACCGGCCGCCTGATGCTGATGAAGGCGGAAGAATCCTGATCCATTACGTGCTTCGCGCGGACTAATTCTCGGGCGTAATGGAAGGTTGCGCGATGCAGAATCCACGTGCTGCGAAGAGTGAAATCTAACCCAGGAGCGCCATGCAGGAAGTCGTCAGGAATGTATTCATCGAAGACCAATTTCCCGGTGTGACCCTGGGTGTGATCGTCACCGACCGCGGGCTGATCCAGATCGACGCCCCGCCCTCGCCGGAGGACGCGCGTTCGTGGCGCGCTTCGCTGATGAGCCTGGGCGGCGGGCTGGAACGCGTGCTGGTCAACCTGGATGCGCATCCCGACCGAACCCTGGGCGCGCGCGCCATGGAATGCACCGTGATCGCGCATGAAAAGACGGCCTACACGTTCCGCAACCGGCCTGGCACATTCAAGGCGCAGGGAGAGGAAACCGGCGCAGACTGGGAATCCATCCCCGGCCTGGGCAGTGTTCGCTGGGCGCCCCCCGAAATCTCGTTTGACGATACCCTCACCTTGCACTGGGGCGAATCGCCGTTGGTGCTTGAACATCATCCCGGGCCGTCCAACGGTTCCATCTGGGTCAATTTGCCGGCGGAGAATGTGTTATTCATCGGGGATTCCGTGCTGAGGAACCAGCCGCCCTTCCTGGCCGGTTCGAATCTAAAGGCGTGGCTGTCCTCCCTGAACGCCCTGCTCGATTCCCCTTACAAAGGGTACACCATCATCAGCAGCCGCGGCGGCGTTGTGACGACCAGCGTCATCAA
>Ga0194127_10008890_pt1 | contig 10667 bp, 11 predicted proteins | sample TA2KigC100mmetaG_FD_148624 | JGI IMG/M metagenome (GOLD analysis project Ga0194127, IMG submission 148624) | Freshwater microbial communities from Lake Tanganyika, Tanzania - TA2015036 Kigoma Deep Cast 100m | ecosystem: Environmental > Aquatic > Freshwater > Lake | place: Tanzania: Lake... | reverse complement strand
CCCCTATTCTGTAATGGCGCTGAGGTATGTTCCGCTGGTTCTTGCATTCCCGGTGTAGCTCCTTGTACCGATGGTGAAACTTGCGACGAAATGAACGACACTTGTTCTGTTGAGCCTGAGTGCTACTTCAACTCCGACTGCTCTGACAATCTCTTCTGTAATGGTGCTGAGGTATGTTCCAGTGGTTCTTGCATTCCCGGTGTGGCTCCTTGTGGCGACGACGAGATTTGCGAGGAGCTAACTGACCGTTGTGTTGGTGAGCCGGATTGTTATTTTGATTCCGATTGTGACGACAATCTATTCTGTAATGGGGAGGAGGAATGCGTTTCTGGTCAGTGTGTTTTCGGCGTAAAGCCGTGTGAAGACGACGAAACCTGTCATGAATCTACCGACCAGTGTGTCTTCGAACTCTGTCCGAAGTGGGACCTCGACGGCGACTGTGATGTAGATAAGTACGATGCTAATATTCTCAAATCTCGTCAGAAGAGTGAGCGGGATGCTCTTAAATATGAGCAAAAAGCCGAGATGGATGCTCTTAAATATGAGCAAAAAGCCGAAAAGCTTGCCATGAAGCCGGTGCTTACAAAGGCGCAATATAAACTTCTTCTCGATGAGCAAAAAGCCGAGATGAACGCTCTTAAATATGAGCAAAAGACCGACAAGGCCACTCTTCTCAACAAGCACAGGGCGGATTCTGCCGAGCTAAAGGCGTCGTACACTCGTTAATGTTTTTCGTTTATTAAAATAGAGAGGAGGTTTTTACTCTATGGGTTGCGTATGTTTCTGTGCGCAACCTATTTTTTTTGTACTGGTGGTTACCATAGGTAACCAGAAGGCAAAATTTTAATTTTAATAATCTTTATAAAGAATTGATTTGTCTAATAGTTATGAGGTTGAGTGTATTGTTTTTAGTTCTGATTTTCTTTGTTAGTTTTGCGAGTGCTGTAATTCCGGATGATTGTGATTCATCTATGGTTGCATTTTGGAGAATGGAGGGAAATGCTAATGATAGTTATAAGTATGGTTATAATGGAACTGCATCGGCAGGAGTTGCATACAACGATAATATAATTACTAAAGCCGCTGTATTTAATGGAGCAAATAAAATAACAGTTTCTAATAGTGCTATTAATGAGGTTTTTAAATCGAGATTTACTCTTGAGTTTTGGATGCAAACAGGTGATACTTTGACTGGTTCGCTTGTTAGAGGAGGAACTGATAATAACAAATTTTCTGTAGGTATTGATAATAATAGATTGGTTGTTAATGCAAGCGGTGTGAAATTAAATTCTTCGACGTTAACAAATCCAAGAAATTATTTCGTGGCGGTTGTTTATGATTCTTCTGGGTCAAATATTAGTTTGTATGTTGATAATGTAAGGGTTGATAGTAAGACTATAACTTCTGCGCCTAGTTTTACTGGCAATTTAGTTATTGGTGAGGGTTTTATTGGTTTAATTGACGAGGTTGCATTATATAATCGTACTTTAGAGGAGAGTGTAGTTATCAGCCATTATTTGTTGGGCAGCAGTAATCAACTCGCTGAACGAAAGGATTATTGTAATATCGATGGCTCTAAAACACAGGCTATTTTATATGATTGTATTGACCCTGATTACCCCTTTGAAGCCTATCTATAAAAAAAATCCATCAAGGCTGAACGGCAAGGCTGCGCGCAAAAACAGCCCCGTCGGTTGACATAGCGCATAATTATCTGATGCGCCCACCGCGACGCACGATTTTTCATCACAGCGTTTTTGTTGCCCACTGTTGACACACAATCGACCCTGTTTTATAGTCTGCCAATCGCAAAGCACGTTCTTATCAGTCTTTGCATACAGGTTGTTCGAAAGGTGTAAACGCACGGCGTGCGCTCTGTGACACCTGCTTGCCGGCAATCATGAGGGATGCGCACTGCTTTGCGGCACGCTGAAGTGGCGAATAATGAGCGCAACGCAGCGGATGCTCCTTTTTCAACAGCCTGCTATGGCATTTTTTAAATGGCTATAGCCTTACAAAACCGGCCGTTCTCCATTCGCCTGCCGGGGTCAACGGATCGCACACTCTGTCTGCGCCGTTTCATGGCCATGCTGGCTAACCCCCAAACGGCCCTTTTTGAAGCGGCTACAGCGGGCACTAAAAAAGTTACGGGGGGAAAGGTGCATATTCACGTATGGTAAAAGGCCGGCTTGAAATACAAAATGGCGAATCACGACAGCGCTGAACAGGCGAGGGAAAGCCAGGACAATCACGCAGGCCCAAGGAGCATGTCAGTTTATTGCTGTTGTTGCAAGGGTTCCCGGTATTTTTTATCAGCGAGAAACATCATTTCTGATCTCTTCAAAAGGCGCCGTAACCTTGGGTGTCCAAATTGTTGCGGGCCTTGACTGGTAACCCGAGATCGGCTTGAATGCCATATTGTTTTTATATTCAATTGTGCGTTCCATGCGATAGTTTTCTTTGACCAGAATCCACAGGTCTCCGCTCCAAACCCATGAATTATCATCAAGCACAATCACAGAAAAATAATGGTTATAAATTTTTTCAAAAAGATCCTGCGGCACATACGGCTGATGTTTTCCCAAATTATAAGCCCAGACATTAGCTGCAGTTTGAAAAGGTTTTTTGCCGGCAAGAAATGCATACACCGGATGTAAATGAACGAAGACCGGACCCGGGGCAGCGCGCAGCCTTTCAAGCAGTTCCTCACCCTTCTGGAACGATTCACCGACAGGAAGCCACTTCGAAGGCGGATAAACAAGGCGCACAAGCTGAAGACACAAGAGCGCCATCACTAACAATCTCAAACAGGTACGGCAGGGAGAACTATTTTTGATCAGGCCTAATCTCTGCAGCCATATCGGAATTATAATAGAAAGCCATAAAGTGAGATACATGCTGTCATTGGCGTAAGCTCCGACTATTGGTTTGATGCGCAAATAAGCTATAATAGAAGGGATCAATGTAAGCTCCCAAATGGATATCTCCGCCCATTTACGCCAGCGTAAAACAAGGGTGATAACCCCGACCCCGGCTATCAGCAATAGAATTGGGAACACTTTGAAAATTTCAGCCGTAATCTCTGCCTCGTTTTGCGGATTTTTGGGAAATGAAATAGGGTTAAGAACGGTATAATAAAAAAAACGGCCGCTTGATGAGGCTTGCAGATAAAGGAAAAACAAACAGCACAGAATGCTGAAAGTCCCTGTGAATAGCAGGGCTTGTTTTTTGTTTTTTAAAAAAATAAAAAACAATACAAAAGGAATATAAATAGCTGTTGATTGTTTAGTAAAAAGTGCCAGGCACAGCACAAGTGAAGATCCTGCCGCAGCCCATTTCCAGCGGTTTGTCTGGGCAGCCAGCCAAAGGCCAGATATTAAAAGACAATAAAAAAAACTATCCAGCCGACCAATGTCATACCAGGAGGCATGCAGGTCATAAAAGCCCGCAAAAATCCCAATGCTCACGAGTCCTGTCCAGCGTGCTCGCTTTTCATGAACAACGATAGCATACATTAGAAAAAAAATCAGGATAAGGCTAAGCACAGAAACCCCCCGCAGCACGAGGAGACTGGGCTCCAACCACCAGAAAGCCGCAGCAACGGCAACATAATAAAACGGTGGATAAATTCCACACATATAATCCATGCCGGGTGCAGTATAAACGTTTTTATGCTCTAAAACTCGAACAGCTGTAAGCAGCATATCTCCTTCTAGCCATTCGAGTTCAAAAGGAAAACCGATACGTTGTGAAATGCAGTATGCAAGAACAGCCACAAACCAGCTGCTGATGCCGACTAGGCACACCCGTAACAGAAGCTCGGTATAATGCAGCGTCTTGTTGAGAGCGGAACCCACCTTGTGTTGATCCTGCCAGGCAAAGGTTGAAAAAATTAAACCCGTTTTGATTACGGGGCGAATTTGTTTATGGAATTAAAAGGGATATTGCTGAGCCGAATCCAGCATTCCGCAAATGGCTGATTATTTCATTTTTAATACAATGAGGCATTGCACCCAAAAAACAAAGGCTCCGGCCTGTATGTTGAATTCTTTGTATGATTTAATATTAAAATCCTTGAATAAGGTTTCAAAAGATGTTTGTGCCCTGCTGAAGCTGCCACGATCATATTTTAAGAGAAGTTTGTTGATGGCATTGAGATGCTCTTTATACACGTGGTCAACGATGATAATAACTCCTTCAGGGTTAAGGTAAGCCCCTATTTTTTTTGTCAGCATCGTGATGCTTCGATCTTCCAGGTGATGAAGAACGCCGTTAAGGATCACAGCGTCAAACCGGTTGTCGCCCAGATGTTTTTCAGGGCTCAACATGTCTCCAAGAATAAAATTGCCACCTAATTTTTTTTTTGCGTAATCTATATACAGGGGGTTATTGTCAATGCCGACATAATCGCATCCGGGGCAATGTTTTTTAAAAAGGCCTGTTCCGCAGCCCAGGTCAAGAATAGTCTTGGCACCCTCGCGACAAACCTCAGCTTTTATTTTCTTGAAACGCGGCAAAAAATGAAAAGCGGACCATGTGTTATAAAACAGGGGCCTTGCCATTACTTTCTGAAGCATTATTTTAACTCTTCTGTTCAGAATTTATTTGATCGTTTGCAATAAAACAGCTGATAGGAACCTAAAACGGGGAGTATATGGCGAAGTTTGTCAAAAAACCTGATCGACTTTCCCAGCGCAGGCATTTTGAGGGCAAGTCTTGCAAGCGGAGGGGGGAGAAAACAGAGCCTGTCATGACTGACAACCGATAATCCGCAGGCATTGAGCTCCCGGGAAAGTTTTTTTCTTGTAAGCGTTATATACTGAAATTCATCTCTCATCCTCATGTCGCGGTAGATAAGCAATTGCAGAATAATAAGCGGGTTGAGGGGATTGGGCTCTACAAAAACAGCCGGTGCGTTAATTTTAGAAATACAGATGAAAAGCTCTTTCCGCTGCTCACGTGTCAAGTGGTGCAGAAGGTGAAAACAAAACACAATGGACTTTGATGGGATCTCATGGCTTTTCAGGAACTCTTCCATTGTAGAATTGATAATGGTAACCTTGCCGCCGATTTTGGGGTCGTGCTCATTGACAAACAGTTTTGTGATTGTTTCCGCGTACGCCGGCGAAGGCTCTATGAGCCAGATGTGCGGGAAATTGCTCACCAGTGCAAACGAAAAACGGCCCATCCCTGCGCCGAGCTCAAAAACGTTTTCAAACTGTTTTAAATCTTCGGATATAATGTCCCGGATCAATGCAAAAATATAGTCAGAGAATGTGCCGTCAGCGCAATACATGTAACTATGGGTATCATGAGCAAAGTATGCGTTGTTATTGTCCATAATGGCTGCAGTATCCTTTGATGGTTTTGAGGGATGCCAGCGGAATAAAAAGAAGGACAGCTGTATTCAACGGGCACGTATAGTGTGCAGTCATGCGTGCAGCTCTGAATTATTCAATTCTTCAGCCCCAAATCAAAACCGTACCGCGTCCTGCCCTCAAGTTGCCCGCAACATCTTCTTTATTATTCATTTTATTTAGGTTTATATCAACAAAGAGAATTTCCGTCAAACAAAACATTTTATGCCTGTATCATGTTTCACGTTGGCTGTGTTGTATGAAGGGCGAATTTTACACCGCAGGAGCGTTACCGCAGGCATGGGTAAGAGCCGAAACGTTTCAACGGGCGCTGTGCTGCCGGTACAGATGCTGCTCATATTTTCCCGCCGGTGATACCATTTGACACGCAAACAGCTATGGCTTATGGTACAGGAGAGATGCCGGAGTCTGTATTTTTGCGGTGTTTTTTGTTCACAGGGGTTTCCCTCTTTGAGGAATCAGTGCCGGTATGGGTTGTATTCAGGTTCTTTCGGAACTGGTCGTCAACAAAATTGCCGCCGGCGAGGTGGTCGAGCGTCCAGCCTCGGTCGTCAAGGAGCTATTGGACAATGCGCTTGATGCCGGTGCGCAGGCGATCACTGTTACGGTCAGCCACGGCGGCAAAAGCCAGATTCGCGTCACGGATGACGGCAGCGGGATGGATGAAGCCGATGCGCGGGCCTGCCTGATCCGGCACGCGACCAGTAAGATCAGCTCGCTTGAAGATATACAGGATATTGCGACCATGGGGTTTCGCGGAGAAGCCCTGCCGAGCATTGCATCAGTTGCGCGCCTGACCATCACCACCCGTCAGGCCGGCGCAGATGTCGCCACGATTGTGCAGGCCGGCGGGAGTGAGCCACCGCGCGTCAGCCAGGGCGTGCACGCAGCCGGAACCACGATTGAAGTCGAGGACCTGTTTTTTAATACGCCCGCGCGCAGGCGGTTTTTGAAATCCGACGCAGCCGAGTACGGCGCAATAACCGAGATGTTCAGTACGCTTGCGCTGAGCCGCCCTGATGTCAGCTTTACCCTGCTCAAAGGCGACCTTGTCGCGGCTGACTACCCGGCCTGCGCTACCCGGCGGGAGCGCATGTCCCAGGTGCTCGGCGACGAATTCGCGGAGCATGTGCATGACTTTGCGCTGAGCGCGGCAGATTTTACGGTGCAGGGCTTTCTCGGTTCGCCCGATTATACCCGCGTCAACCGCACAGGCCAGAAACTGTTTATCAATGGCCGCCCGGTTGTATCGCCGGCGATCAACAATGCGCTCAGCCGCGCCTATGATGAGTTTCTGCCTGCGCGGCGGTTTCCGGCGGCGGTATTGTTTTTTGATATTTCCCCGGATGCTGTCGATGTGAATGTGCACCCTGCCAAGCGCGAAGTGCGCATTCGCAATGAACGCTCTTTTCTTGACCGGCTTACCGGCGCTGTGCGCGCGGAACTTCGCAGGCGCGGATTTCATGTCCCGGAGCCCGAACACGAGGTTCTGCGGTCTTCTGATTTCAGCGCGCGTGAAACGCGCGCTCCGTTCCTGCATGAGCGCGGCGTGGAAACATCGTGGCGGGTCCCCGCCTTTGCGCGCCCGTTCATTGACAGCCGTCCGGATATGCCGCAGCATGAGCCGCGCCTGCGCGCAGAACAGCCCCTGCTTGACACGCACGGGCCGGAGGACCTGCCCTTTGACATGACCCGGATCGTGGGTCAGCTGCATGCCTGCTACCTTGTGGCTGAATCGCGGGACGGGTTTCTTCTGGTTGACCAGCACGCCGCGCATGAGCGCATCGTGTATGAGGAACTGCTTGCGGGCATGCAGCGCGGAAAACCCGCTGTCCAGCAGCTGCTTTTCCCCGCAACACTGAATCTCGGTGCCCGGGAGTCGGCTCTTCTGCAGCAGGACCGTGAATTTTTTGAAGCCATGGGCTTCGGGGTGGAGGACCTGGGCGGGGGATCATTTTCAATTAGCGAGGTGCCGGCCTGCCTGACTGACAGCGATGCCGCAGCCCTGCTGACCGACTGCCTGCATGAACTGCTTGAGCGCAGCCGGCCGACATCCTTTGATTCCCGCAAGCAGGAAGTGGCTGCCGTGCTGGCCTGCAAGACGTATGCGGTCAAGGCCGGCCGCACCCTGGATGCTGCCGAGCAGCTGCACCTGGTGCGCAGGCTCGCGGCCTGCGATAATCCGCACGTCTGCCCGCACGGCCGGCCGACATTTATCCGTATCGGCAGTGCTGAAATTGAAAAACGTTATGTTATCGAAGTTGAGCCGCTGCGCATGGGAAACGCTGAAAACATTTTATCAATACGCCGCAAGCAAGCAAACCGCCGCCACGCCGGGCGCAGTCATCGCCATTCAGACATTCGGCGATTTGCTCAGGTTTAATCCGCATTGCCACATACTGGTAAGCGACGGCTGCTTTTATGAAACCGGCTCATTCAAGCTCGCCCCGCCCCCGGACCGCAAAAGCCTTGAGAAACTTTTCCGCAGCAAGGTGCTCAAGCTGCTTCTTGCAAAAGGCAAAATCACTCCGGGCACAATCACACTGCTTGACTCCTGGAAGCATAGCGGCTTTACAGTTTTTTGCGGTGATCGGATATACCCGAACGACGATACTGCCATGGAGAACCTTGCCCGCTATATAATCCGGGCATCATTCTCTCAGGAGCGTATGACCTATCTGCGGGATGAGGCAACAGTTGTGTATAAGGGTAAAAAAGGCCGCGAAACCAAAACCTTTGATGCCTGCGAATGGCTGGCGGCCATGTGCTCACATATTCCCAACCGGGGCGAGCAGATGGTGCGCTACTATGGTTACTACAGCAATGTCTGCCGGGGTAAACGGCAAAAAGAAAAAACAGACGACGCAATCCCGTGCATTATTAAAACCGACGCTGCTTCACCTGCCAGGCGCAGGTCCTGGGCGCGCTTGATACAGAAGATTTACGAGGTTGATCCGCTCACCTGCCCGAAGTGCAAGGGGGCAATGAAGATCATCAGTTTTATAGAACAGGCCGAGGTAATAAAACAGATACTTCAGCACCTGGGCCTGTGGCAGGCGCAGAAGCGGCCGCCGCCGAAGATCAATTCGCCGCCATCGGAGTATTGGGCGGCAGAACAAATCTCCTCATATGATTGTATTGACCCCGATTACCCCTTTGAAGCCTATCTATGAAAAAACCCATCAAGGCTGAACGGCAAGGCTGCGCGCAAAAACAGCCCCGCCGGTTGACATAATGCCCCATATCAGACTGCACGCCACACCGCACAATTTTTAATCACGCTGTTTATTGATTGTCCGACCCTGCCTGCCTATATATTGCGCCGACATTACTCTTGACACACAATCGCCCCTGTTTTATAGTTTGCCCATCTCAAAGCAAGTTCCTATCAATTAGACCTCCGGCAATTGCGCTTACGGCCTGCCTCCCAAAAAGCTCTTGATTTTTGTGCAGGCATTAAATACAATCATAATGCATGCAAATAATGACATCAGGAGGAGCCATGAAAAGCATTACTATCAGAGGTATAGACGTGGAGCTTGATGCTGCTATTAAAGATCAGGCAGTCCGCAGCAGACAAAGCGTCAATCAATGGCTGATTGAATCCTTAAAAAAACTCACCGGCAAATCGAAAGAGCCTGTTTTTAAAAAATATAATGACCTTGATGCCCTGGCAGGAGGCTGGAGCAAACAGGAAACAAAAGATTTCCTTGCCGATATTAAAATATTTGAAAAAATCGATAAGGATATCTGGCAATGAAAAAAGTTGCCATCGACACAAACATCTATGCGGCATTTAAAGCAGGCAATGCCGACATTGTGGAGCTGTTCCGGCACTGCGACTATATCGGCGTTGATATAACAGTAATTGCCGAGTTGTATGCGGGATTTGCCATGGGTGATCGAGAAAGAAAAAATCGCAGTGAGCTTGAAGCATTTCTCAACACACCGCGGGTTTATATTTTGACGCATGACCTGGAAACAGCCGAATTCTACGCCCTTATCGTTAAGCAGCTCAGAGAAAAAGGCAAACCGATTCCGACAAATGATATCTCGATTGCCGCAAGCGCCATGCGGCATAGTCTTGCGCTGATTTCACATGACAGACATTTTGAAGCAATCAAGGGGCTTCTGCTGACAAAAGAAGGGTAAGCAAACCCTGTCCGGCTGAAGAACTTACGTTGTGGACAAATTGCACAAAACCTCACCTGATTGATAGTTATGGAAAGACATAAAACGGTTCTAAATTGATAGGAACTCGCTTTGGGATGAAGAAAGTATATGTCGGTGATTATGGTGTGTCAATAAAAAATCCGCCGCAAGATATGGGACGGGGTTTTGGTGGCGGCCTGAGATGCTGATATAAAATATCTTGCGGCGCGGCGCGCGGTCTGATATGGGGCGTTATGTCAACCGCAAAGGCTGTTTTTGAGCGCACCCCTCACGATCAACCTTTGACGGATTTCATTTTACAGATAGGCTTCAAAAGGATAATCCGGGTCAACGCTGTCGTATACGGGGATGTAATCAGCCGCATAACAGTCTGATGGCGGCGCTTTGGTCTTTGGCGGCGGGCGGCTTTCTGTCTCCGTTCGGCAGAGCTCACGGTCGTAGACCCACAGCCCGATATGCTGAAGTATGGCTTTGATGACTTCGGGCTGGTCTATGAAGCTGATTATCTTCATTGCCCCGTTACACTTGGGGCAGGTAAGCGGATCAACTTCATAGATTTTCTGTATTAGCCGCGCCCATGCCTTGCGTTTTGCCGGGGAGGTATCGTCAGCTTCAATGATAGCGGGGATTGCAGTATCAGTTTTTTCGTTTTGCCGCTTGCCTCGGCAGACATTGCTGTAATAGCCATAATACCTGACCATCTGCTCACCCCTGTTTGGCACATGGGAGCACATAGCGGCAAGCCACTCCAGCGCAGCAAAGGTCTTTGTCTCCCCGCCCTTTTTAGCCTTATAGATGACTTTTGACTCATCCCGCAGATAGGTCATCCGCTCCTGAGAGAAAGAGGCCCGGATGATGTAACGGGCGAGGTTTTCCATGGCAGTGGCATCTCCTGGATATATCCTGCTGCCGCAGAACACGGTAGATACTTCAGCACCTGGGCCTGTGGCAGGCGCAGAAGCGCCCGCCGCCGAAGATCAACTCGCCACCGTCGGGTTATTGGGCGGCAGAAGCAATTCCCACATATGATTGTATCGACCCCGATTACCCTTTTGAAGCCTATCTATAAAAAAACCCATCAAGGCTGACCGGCAAGGCTGCGCGCAAAAACAGCCC
>Ga0194127_10008888_pt1 | contig 10668 bp, 9 predicted proteins | sample TA2KigC100mmetaG_FD_148624 | JGI IMG/M metagenome (GOLD analysis project Ga0194127, IMG submission 148624) | Freshwater microbial communities from Lake Tanganyika, Tanzania - TA2015036 Kigoma Deep Cast 100m | ecosystem: Environmental > Aquatic > Freshwater > Lake | place: Tanzania: Lake... | reverse complement strand
CCGTTGATGATCACCGCCGCCGGTAGCTCGCCACCGGTGAGCACGAAGTCGCCGATCGATACCTCTTCATCGGCAAGGCTGCGAATGCGTTCATCGAAGCCCTCGTAGTGGCCGCAGATCAGCACCAGCTGCTCGACTTCAGTGGCCCAGCGGCGCAGATCGGCCTGCTCCAGCGGCTTTCCCTGGGGGCTCATCAGCAGCACCCGCCGCCGCGGCAGCACCGGAATCGCCTCCACCGCGGCAAACACCGGCTCGGGCTTGAGCACCATGCCGGCGCCGCCGCCGTAGGGGTCGTCGTCGACTTTTTTGTACTTATCGGTGGCGAAGTCGCGCGGGTTGTGGGTGTGCAGCGCGGCGATGCCCGCGGCAAAGGCCCGGCCGATCACCCCCAGGCTCAGCAGCGGCGCGAAGGCCTCCGGGGCCAGGCTCACCACGTCAAGTCTCATCACAGAGCGAGACGCATCAGCTGGCGGGCCGGCTCACCCGGCGAATCTCGGAGCTGAAGCTGGCGCGGCCTGGGCTGCCATCGGCACGGCTCTCCACGGTGGATCGCAGGCGCAGGTTGGGCTTGGTAAACCAGATGCGCTCGCGCACCTCCGCCTCGCCGCTGCTGAGGGTGAGCTCGAGGCTACCGTCGGGCCAGAGCTGCCAGCGGCCCTGTTGGTCGCCGTTGCGGAAACTGCCGTCGCGGCTGAACTGCAGCTCCTGGGCGGTGCCGTCCTTCGGTCCCACCTGCAGGCCCCCGGGAGCGTCTGCGGCTTCGGGCTCCAGATAGGCCACCAGCAGCTCGCCGCGTTCGCTGCTGTGCCACTCGTCGCCGTTCTCCCCCTCCAGGCCGGCATCGAGGGCAAAGCGGCTGCGCAGCCCCATCCACTCGCCGGCGCAGCAGCGCAGGAAGGCGCCGATCTCCTGGGGGGGGAAGGGGGCAGTGTCGGTGCTGGGCTCAGTCATAGACGCGATTCTCTCAGCCGCCAGGGTCGGTTCTGGGGGGCAGAGCTGTGTTGTGGGTCATCGGCGTTGAACATTGCCTCGATGTCATCGTCAAAGTCAGCCTTGAGATCGCAAGCCAGAACGGCTTCGGCAAGGGTGATGGCCTCTGAATCCTCAGCCTTGCTGGGCCCATGCCCTCCCTCGCTGGAGAGCCCTCGTGCGCTCTTGTCCTGAGTTGGCTGCATCGGTTCAGCGGTCAAGGTTGAGCTTTAGTCCCCCCGGTAGCCCAGCTCGGCCAGGCGGGCGGCGCTGCGGCGCCAGTTGGGCACCACCTTCACGAACAGCTCCAGATACACCGGCCCGCTGAACACCTTTTCCATCTGCAGCCGCGCCCCCTGGCCGATGGTTTTGAGCATGCGGCCGCCCTTGCCGATCAGGATGCCCTTCTGGCTGGAGCGCTCCACCAGCACGGTGGCCAGTACGGCGGTGCGGGGTCCGTCGTCGACCACCCGATCGATGCTCACCGCCACCGAGTGGGGCACCTCCTCGCGGGTGTGGCTGAGCACCTGCTCGCGGATCAGCTCCGCCATCAGCAGCTGCTCGGGCTGGTCGCTCACCGCGTCGGCCGGGTAGAGCTGGGGCCCCGGCGGCAGCTCCGCGCTCAGGGCCGCCACCAGGGCTTCGGTGCCCTCGCCGGTGAGGGCGCTCACCGGGTGCAGGGGCCAGTCGCCCACCAGCGCGCGGTAGCTGGCGGCCAGCTCTTCGGCCTGGGCCGGATCCACCAGGTCGGCTTTGTTGAGGGCCACATGCACCGGGGCCCGGCAGTGCTGCAGCAGCTCCACGATGAAGCCATCACCCCGACCCGCCGGCTCGCTGCCGTCCACCAGCAGCAGCACCACATCCACTTCGCCGATGGCGCCCCGGGCGCTCTGCACCAGCCGCTCCCCCAGCAGGTGGTGGGGCTTGTGGATGCCCGGGGTGTCGAGCAGCACCAGCTGGGCCGCCGGGGTGGTGAGGATCGCCCGCAACCGGTTGCGGGTGGTTTGAGCCACCGGCGAGGTGATCGCCACCTTCTGGCCCACCAACTGGTTGAGCAGGGTGGATTTGCCCACGTTGGGCCGGCCGATCAGGGCCACGAAGCCGGAGCGGTAGTCGGCGTTCTGCCCTGGTGCCGATCCGGCCCCACCGGCTCCCAGGAGCCGCGCCGACTCCTGCGGATCGGGGATCGGCAGGATCTGGCCTTCCAGGATCGTGCCGTCGTTGATCGCGTCGTCGTTGGGAAGGGGCGGGGGAGTGGCTGTCATGGGTTAACAGTGCCAGCCCATCGGACCCGGGGGAGTTTCCATAGGCTCGGAGGGCAGAGCACCGCTGGCTCCATGTCTGAGACGCCCAACACCCTTCGCCAACCCACTTTCCAGCAGGCCATGGAGATCACGGCCCAGTGGCTGGCGCTCTGGGAAAACGGGGAGCTCAGTGACGAGGTGCTGGGCGATCGGGTGGCCGAGTTGGTGGCCAGCCGCGATGGGGCCCGGGGCTTCTTCGTGGTGAGCCTGGCCGGCGATGGCCCGCTGATGGACCGGTTGCCGGAGCCGCTGCTGCTGCAGCTGCGGCTGGCTGGCGCGGGGGTGGTGGATCTGACGGCCCGCAATCTGGCGATGAGCACGGCGATGGCGCTGCATCATCAGCGGGCCGGGGATGCCGCCCAGCAGGGGGCGTCGGAGCGGGTGCAGGCCCGCTGCACCGACTTGCTGCGGGGCCTGGAGCCCCAGGCGGTGAAGCAGCGGCTCGAAACCCTTCTGGCTGCAACAGCAGGGGAGGGCGACGACGTGGCCTTCCTGGAGCGTTGGGGTTACGACACCGACCAGAGGGCGGCCATCGCGGCGGCGATCGAGGCGGTGGCGGAGGGCTGAGCCAGGCCAGGATGGCCCCAATGCCGGCCCTCCCCATGGTTGTTCGCCCCCTTGCCATCCGGGCTCTGCGCGCTCTGGCCCTAGCACTGGGCTCGGCCGCGCTGTTGGCCCCAACGGCGGCACAGGCGATTGAAACCATCAAGCTGCGGCTGCCCCTGCTGGACACCGACTTCACCATCCGGGTGTCCGAATTGCGGGATCCCAAACGGCTGTCGGCTGGCGACAGCGATCTGGCCGAGCTGGACCGCGCCACCGGTGGAGCCATTGGTGAGCGGCTGGCGGCCCTGATGCGCTCCAACCTGCCCCTGGAATTGCGGGCCGTGGTGCGCAATGCCCAGGGATCTCCGCTGCTGGAGCAGGTGTTGCTGCTGGTGGGCTCCCTGGGCGATATCGACGGCCTGCCCGATCCGCTCCAACCGGCCCAGTTTCAAGAGGCGATGGAGCGGGCCGCCGCCCAGGGGGGCATCAGCCTGGTGGATGTGCTGGAGCAGTTGCCCGGCTCCAGCGTCACGGTGGAACTGGGTCGGGTGGGCTCCTCGGTGCAGAGATTTCGCCGTCAGCGCCTCCCCGCCGACCAGCTGATCGCGGCCGTGCCGCCGGTGAGCAGTGAGGGGCGCCTGCTGCAGGCGGGCCTTTCAACGCCAGCCCGGCGCGAGCTCACCATCACGGCGCCCCATCGCCCCGAGCCCCTGGCTCTGGTGGTGTTTGAGCCCAACCGGGGATCCACGGCGGCGCCCAACCGGCTGGTGGTGATCTCCCACGGACTCTGGGATGACCCCAGCAATTTCGAGGGGTGGGCGGTGCACCTGGCCAGCCATGGCTACACGGTGGTGCTGCCGCGCCATCCCGGTAGCGACCAGAGCCAGCAGCGGGCGATGTTTTCGGGCAAGCAGCCGCCACCCAAACCGGAGGAGCTGGCCCTGCGGCCCAAGGATGTGTCAGCGGTGATCGATGCCGCGGCCCAGGGCCGGCTGGGCCTGAGCCAGCCGGTGAACACCCAGGTGGTGTTGGTGGCTGGCCATTCCTGGGGGGCTACGACGGCCCTGCAATTGGCCGGGGCGAGGCCCACCACCAGCAAGCTCCTGGAGCTGTGCAACGACGTGCGCCATCCCTCCCGCAATCTCAGCTGGGTGCTGCAGTGCAACTTTGTGGGATCGGCTGACAGTGCTGCCCTGGCCGATCCCCGGGTGGTGGCTGCCGTGGCGGTGAGCCCGCCGATGCGCCTGCTGTTCGACGCTGATTCCGCCCAGGCGATGGGAGCCTCGGTGCTCGTGGTGAGCGGCGGCAGCGACTGGGTGGTGCCCCCTGGCCCGGAGGCGATTGAGCCGATGGCCCGAACCATCCGCGCCAGCAGCCAGGGCCATCGATTGGTGCTGGTGGAGGCAGCGGACCACTTCAATCTGCGCTCGTCCCGCCCGGATGGGGGAGGCCCCCTGCGCGGCCTGATCCTGGCCTGGTTCAATGCGGCCGCCCAGGGTGCGCCGGGGACGGCTCCCCAATTGCCGGGCGGGGGATGGGGCAGCACCACCCATCCCCTGCGGGATGTCACCCCCGCCCTGTCGCAGGTAGCGGTGCCAGCGTTGGGTCAGCCATGAAAAAAGCGCCCCTTAGGGGCGCTTGAGAAGCCGATTGGCTGGGGGCTCAGTCGCGGCGGCCGCCGCCGTTGAGGGCAATGATCAGACGCAGGATGAAGATGAACAGGTTGATGTAGGTGAGATACATCCCCAGGGCACCGGCCAGGTATTGGTCGTCGCTGTAGGTGCGGGGCATCGTGTAGAAGTCCACGAAGGCGGCCCCGACGAACAGCACGGTGCCGAAACCGGCGATCAGCAGTTCGAAACCACCGCCGCCGAAACCAGGCACGAAGATGCCGCCCACGATCTGCACGACCATGGCGATCAGCAGGCCGAGGATGCCCAGCCCCACCACGCCGCTGAGGGCCTGGCCGACGTTGTCGCTCATGCGGCGACCCATGAACGAGGCCGCCACGAAGGTGATGCCAGTGGCCAGGGCCGCCGTGCCGATCGCGCCGATGCCGGCGGTGCCGATCGCCATCGCCACAATGCCGCTGAGCGTGAAGCCGGTGATCAGGCTGTAGGCCGTCAGCAGCGGCAGGGCCGTGCTGTTGTTGCCCTTCATGGCCACGTTCTGGGCCACGAAGAACAGGATGAAGTTGCCGATCAGGGCCACCCAGAACAGGGGCATGAACAAAGCAGGGTTGCTGGCCATCAGGGCCAGACCGCCGATCACCCCGCCAGCGGTGAGCACCATGCCGCCGCCCACGTAGGGCAACGCCTTGTTGACCACGTTGGGGCCTACCAGGGCGCTGGACTGGGCCTCACGGATGGCTTGCTGAAAATTGCTGCTGGCCGGCATGGCGCACCAGTGGAAGGAAACTCCACCCATCCTGCCAGCGGTTTTCAGCCAGTGGGAGGCTCCAGGGCCGCTGGGGGGTGCGGATCTCCCCATGCAGGCAAAACAGGTGTGTGGCGTTGTTGCCGGGTTTGAACCGCCGGTTTCAGGAGTTGCCGTCGCCCTGGCGCCCGGATCCCGGCCAAAGCCTCACCGCGAGCACCGCAACACCGGTGCCGATGCAGGATTCAACAAAACGCAGCAGGGCGTTCAGGCCCGGGCTCAGCTTCGGATCCAGGCTGCCGGTGACCATCACCACGATCACCGTGATCGCGGCCAGGCGCCCGTGGCTGGGGATGTTGATGCTGGTGCACAGCAGCACCGTGGCGAAGATCGCCAGGGCCATGCCGAGTGGGTGAAAGGGCAGCAGCGTCAGGTAGACGGCGCTGGTGATGGCGCCGATCGCTGATCCCACAATGCGCAGCGAGGCGGAGGAGGTGGTTTCCTGGCGGGTCGCCTGGGTGACCACGATCGCTGAGATCGCCGACCAGAGCCCGCCGATCTTGGGCAGATAGCCGGGAAACAGGCTGGTGAACCAGTAGCCAAGCACGTAAGCCACCAGGGCTGCCAAGGCGATTTCGGCGGGGATGCGCAGGCGCTCAGCGCTGGTCATGGTTCAAGGCGGCTGCGGGGGGTATCGAATCGCTTTTTCACTGCTGGCGCCAGCTTCTGGGCATCCCGATTGGCGTAGGCGGTCACCAGCCGCTGCACCAGCGGGTGGCGCACCACATCGGCCGCCGTGAGTTCGCAGATCGCCACGCCTTCCACCCCCTGAAGCACCTGGGCCGCCTCAATCAGGCCGCTGAGCTGGCCCGCCGGCAGGTCGATCTGGGTGGGGTCACCGGTGACCACCATGCGGGAGTGCTCGCCCAGGCGGGTGAGCACCATCCGCATCTGGGCGGCGGTGGTGTTCTGGGCTTCATCGAGGATCACGAAGGCATCGGCCAGGGTGCGACCCCGCATGTAGGCCAGTGGAGCCACCTCGATCACCCCCTTCTCCAGCAGGGCGGAGGTGCGCTCCGCACCGAGCAGGGCATGCAGGGCGTCGTAGAGGGGGCGCAGGTAGGGGTCGACTTTCTGCTGCAGGTCACCGGGCAGAAACCCCAGACGCTCCCCCGCCTCTACCGCGGGCCGGGTGAGCACCAGCCGCTCCACCTTGCGTTCGGTGAGCATCCGCACCGCTTGCACGGTGGCCAGAAACGTTTTGCCGGTGCCGGCTGGCCCCAGAGCAATGGTGAGGTCATGGCGCTCCATGGCCTCCACGTAGGTCCTCTGGCGCAGGGTGCGCGGGCGCAGCAGCTTGCCGCTCTGACTGCGGGCCAGCACCTGGCGTCCCAGCTGCTGGTGCTCCTCGCCCCGGCCTGTATCGAGGGCCTGCAGGGCCGTTTGCACGTCCACCACGCCGATGGTCTGCCCCTCTTCCCAGAGGGGGCGCAGCAGTTCCACCAACGCGGAAGCCCGCTCCAGTTGGCTGGGGCGGGCCTGAATCACCAGGTCGAGGCCCCGCAGGACTAGGGAAGCGCCGGTGAGGGCTTCCAGTCGATGCAGGGTCGACGACTCGGCGTCGCCCGCCAGGGCCAGGGCCGCGGCGGGGTTGGGCAGGGGGATGGAAAAGCTGGTCCGCCCCTCTGGCTCAGCCATGGGGCGAGGGATCAAGCTTCGGCGGAAGCGGGCTCGGCTTCAGCGGCAGGCTCCGCCTCGGCACTGGCGGCGGCGGCAGCAGCTTCAGCAGCGGCCTTGGCTTCGGCGGCGGCAGCGGCCTCGGCAGCCTTGGCTTCTGCCGCATCCTTGGCGGCCTGCTTGGCCGCGGCGTCGCGGGCTTCAGCCTGCTTCAGCTTGCCGACCAGCTCAGCGGGACGGACGCTCTTCTCGACCAGTCCGCCTTTCTCGAGCAGGGAGCGCACCGTATCGGTGGGCTGGGCGCCCTGGCTCAGGCGGGTGCGGATGGCCTCGGTATCGAGACGGGTCTCCTTGGTGCGGGGGTTGTAGAAGCCCAGCTCCTCAAGCGGACGCCCGTCGCGACGGGAGGTGCTGTTGGTGGCCACAAGGCGGAAACTCGCTTCCCGCTTCTTTCCAAACCGCTTCAGGCGGAGCTTGATCATCGTGGCCTTGCCGCTAGGTGTCCAAACAACCAATGTACCTGCTCGGGTGCTCAGAGCTCCCCGAAGCCCTTGCGTTTCTTGGCCGGCCTGGCGGGCCGTCGCCCGCCCCCTCCAGCTCCACCCATGGGACCGGGCATGGCTGGCATTCCTTGCATCCCCGGCATCCCTCCCATCCCCGGCATGCCGCCGCCTTTGGTCATCTGCTGCATGAAGCCGCGCATCTTCTGGAAGTCGGCCAGCACCTTGTCCACATCGGCCGGCGCGTGACCGCTGCCTGCGGCGATGCGGCGGCGGCGGGAGGGCTGGGATGCCAGCAGTTCCGGCTGCTGCCGCTCGGCCTCTGTCATCGAGCCGATCATCGCCTCGATCCGCTTGAGCTGCTGCTCCCCCTGCTTCAGCATGCCGTCGTCGATTTTGTTCATGCCCGGGATCAGCTTCATCAGGCCGCCCAGGGAGCCCATGCGCTTGATCAGGCGCATCTGCTGCAGGAAGTCGGAGAAGTCGAAGCTGGCTTCCTGGAGCTTCTGCTGCATCTTGGCCACATCGGCCAGCTCCACCTCTTTGGTGGCCTTCTCCACCAGGGTGAGCACGTCGCCCATGCCGAGGATGCGGCTGGCCATCCGCTCGGGGTGGAAGGGCTGCAGCGCCTCCACCTTCTCGCCGGTGCCGATGAACTTGATCGGCGCTCCGCTCACCTTGCGAATGGAGAGGGCCGCACCACCGCGGGAGTCGCCGTCAAGCTTGGTGAGCACGGCACCGGTGATGCCCACCTGCTCGTGGAAGGAGCGGGTGAGCTCGGCCGCTTCCTGGCCGATCATCGAATCCACCACCAGCAGCACCTCATCGGGGCTGCAGGCCTGGCGGATCCGCACCATCTCCTCCATCATCGATTGATCGATCTGGAGGCGGCCGGCGGTGTCCACCAGCACCGTGTCGAACCCCTCGGCCTTCGCTTTTTCAACGCCCGCGGCGGCGATCGCTTCCGGCTTGGCCTCGATGCCGAGGCTGAACACCTCCACACCGATCTGAGCGCCCAGCGTCTTCAGCTGCTCGATGGCGGCGGGGCGGTACACGTCCGCCCCCACCAGCAGCGCTTTGCGACCCTGCTCCTTGAGGTGGAGGCCGAGCTTGGCGGTGGCGGTGGTCTTGCCGGCGCCCTGCAGGCCGGCCATCAGCACCACGGAGGGCTCCCCTGCTTTCCCACCGGCGGCCAGTGGGGCGTTCTCGCCGCCCATGGTCTCGACCAGCTGTTCATGCACCAGCTGGATGAATTTCTGATCCGGGCTCACGCCCCGCACCACCTCGGCGCCGACCGTCTTGCGGCGCACCTCGTCGACGAAGTCCTGCACCACCGGCAGGCTGACATCGGCCTCCAGCAGGGCGCGGCGCACCTGCTTGAGCGCCCCCTGCACGTTCGTTTCGGTGATCGAGGCCTGGCCCCTCAGGCTCTTGACCGCATCTTCAAATCGCTGGGATAGCTCGTCAAACATCGCGTTGCCGCTCGGGGGCCAGGAGTGGGGCGTGGCCCCGGACGTGAAGCGATCGTAAAAACCGGCCCGGCGTGCACGGGGGCGCGGCTCCGGCAGGTGGGGGCGTCAGGGGGCTTTTTGGAAGCTCACCAGCCGCCAGATGCCGCCATCCCGGCCGAACACATAGCGGTTGCGCAGCTCCAGCTTGGTGGACTCGCCTTGTGGATCCCCCTTGGCGTTGAGCCGTTGGTCGGCGTAGCGCAGGTTCACCGTGGTGGCGATCCGGTTGCCGTCCCGCTCGTCGATCGCCAGGGAGGTGATCGCGGTGCTGATGGTTTGGGTTTCGCCGCGGGCCTGGTCGCTGTCGCGCTCGGCTTCGAGGCGATCCACTTGGGAGGGCCGGGCCAGCACCTCCAGGGGAATGCGGCTGTTCTTGCCGGCCAGGATCGAGGCCTTGGCATCAAGCCAGGCCTCAAGAAGCGCCTGAACCTGCGCTTCGCTGGGGGCCTCGGCCCGCAGCGGCAGGCTGGCCGGTGCTGGAGCAGGGGGCGCGGCGGGTTTGCTGGCTTCGACCGGCACCGGAGTGGGTGCGGGTTGAACGGGGATTGGGGTACGGCCGGGGCCGGGGGCGGGCGGTCGTGGGCGCATCACCGAGGCGATGGCCACCAGCACCACGCCGGCACCAACGGCCGCTGCCGTGGCCGTGCGGCGCGAGGGTCGCTCCAGCTGCGGCCAGCGCCAGTTGGCGCGCAGGGTCTCCAACCAGGCGCCCGGGTTCCAAACGTCACCATCCCAGTCCCCGTCGTCGTTGTCGGCCGGGTTCAACGGCTGGCTGGTGGTGTCCGCCGGGCTGCCGGCCTCGAGCGGCACGCCCCAGGGGAGGCTGCTGTCGGCGGGGACTGGAGCGGGGGGGCTGTCGTGCTGCTCCACGTAGGTCTGCACATCGCGATCGGCGAAGTAGGCCTCCAGATCCGGATCGGCCTCCAGGTCGCGGTAGCCGGGCAGCACGTCGCGGGCCAGCCAGTCGCGGCAGTAGGCACAGAGCTGGGCCAGGGGATCGGGGCTCTGCTGGTCGGCCCAGCGCTGCAAGTCCGCCGTGGCGCCTTGTTCAAAGGCGGCGCGGGCTTGCTCCACCTGGCCCAGTAGCAGGTGCTGGCAGGCGAGCAGCGGCTGCACACCCTCCTGGCCGCTGGCTTCGAGCCGTTGCCGGGCGGCGGCAATGCGCTCGGGTTTGCGCTGGGCAAAGCCTGAGGCGGTGAGGGCGGTGCTGGCCAGAAAATCCGCCGCAGCGGAGGTTGGCGCCCAGCGGCTGAACAGATCCACCTGCTCCTGCACCGTCAGGAAGGCGCGGATCTGCTTGAAGAAGGCCTGGAACTCCTCGGGTCCCATGCTGGGATCTCCAAAGCCTTCGAGTCCGCCGCGACGGGCCACCAGCTCCTCGAGCAGGGCGAGTCCCTCGGCCCGGTCTGCCTGGGCCGTGAGGTTGCGGCTGAGCAGGTCGAGCACGCGGTAGGGCCGCAGGTTGTCGAGCTCGTCGCTGAGTTGCTGGCGGATCGCTGGCAGTTGGCCCATCCGCTGCAGCAGCTGCTGGCCCTGCTGGAGGGTCTGGGCGGCGCCCTCGTAGCGCCGTTGTTGGTGCAGATCGGCGGCGGCGGCCAGGCAGGCCAGGCCCGCCAGCAGGGTGAGATCGGCTTCCCGGGTGCTGCCCAGCGCAGGCGCCTGGGGCGGCTGCAGGGCCCGGCAGGCGATCTCGAAACAATCAAACGCCTGACCCGCCTCCAGGAGCAGCAGCAGGCCTCCCACGTCCTTGCTGGTGGGCACATCCAGCGCCGGCATCACCGCCTG
>Ga0194127_10008887_pt1 | contig 10669 bp, 10 predicted proteins | sample TA2KigC100mmetaG_FD_148624 | JGI IMG/M metagenome (GOLD analysis project Ga0194127, IMG submission 148624) | Freshwater microbial communities from Lake Tanganyika, Tanzania - TA2015036 Kigoma Deep Cast 100m | ecosystem: Environmental > Aquatic > Freshwater > Lake | place: Tanzania: Lake... | reverse complement strand
AGGAAGCAGCGGTAAGTAGCTTTACTCCGGGTGCCGCAAGGCTACCTGGTCGGAGCTGGCTAACCGGCGTAAGCTGGAGGGCAAAATCGACGGTCGGTGCACGACCCATATGAATGAAACGCAGGGGGGCTGAATTATGGACTTAAATCTGGCTGGCAAAACCGTTATCGTCACCGGCGGAGGCTCTAACATCGGCCGCTCCATTGTCCTCACCTTCGCCGCCGAAGCGGCAAATATCGTGATTGCTGATATGGACTCAGCCCAGGGTCAAAAGGTAGCCAGAGAAGCGGATGCCCTGGGCGGCAAAGCCCTTGCCATGAAAACCGATGTTACCGACCCCGAATCAGTGGCTGCCATGGTCAAGAAATCACTGAAGGAGTTCGGCAAGATAGACGTCCTGGTCAATAACGTGGGTGGCACCGTAGACCAGCTATTTATTGAAAAACCCAGAGCCGACATGGAAAAGGACGTCAAACTCAATTTCTGGGGCTTCATAAACACCACCAGGGCTGTGCTGGACCACATGGTCGAACGGAAATACGGCAAGATTATCAGCATCGGCTCCGATGCCGGCAGGATGGGCGAGTACAGGGAGGCTGTCTATGCCGGATGCAAGGGCGGCATTATCGCCATGTCCAAATCGCTGGCGCGGGAGCTGGGACGGTTTGGCATAAACATAAACGTCGTCTGCCCCGGCCTTACCGTCCCCGAAAGCCCTGAGCAAACCGGCGAGCTCAGCATGTGGAAAGGCCCGATGGCTCAGGCGTTTACCCCTGAGCTCAGGGAGAAGGCAGCCAGGGCTTACCCCCTGCGACGCATAGGCAAGCCGGAAGATGTCGCCAGCATGGTTGTCTTCCTGGCATCTGATAGGGCAAGCTTCATAACGGGGCAGACCATCAGCGTCAGCGGTGGCTACACTATGATATAAGGAGGCTATCTCACATGAAAGCTATTGATACGCATGTTCACCCCAGCACTGCCGCTTTCGACCGTAAGCGCATGTGGGGAGCAGAGGTTACGGAGTACATCTCCAGGTATTACGGCGTCGAGTACCAGGTGAAAACAGATGAAGAGATGGCGCAGGACTTCAGGGAGCTTGACCTGAAGGCTCTCCTCATAGGCTGGGACACGGAGAGCGTCACCGGCATGGATACCAGCAGCACCAATGACGAAGTTGCCAGGCTGATTAAAAAGTTCCCCGATGTCTTTATCGGCGGCTGGGCTATGATTGACCCTTGGAAAGGGAAAGCAGCCATAAACGAATTGGAAAGGTGCGTGAAAGAGCTGGGGCTGATGGGCTTGAAATTCCAGGGCGCCCTCCAGGCTTTCTTCCCCGATAACAGGCGCTTTTACCCGCTCTACGAAAAATGCGTGGAGCTGAACATACCTGTCTCCTTCCACACCGGCACCACCGGCGCCGGGGCTGGGATGCCCGGTGGCGGCGGGATAAAATTGAAATACACCCGGCCCATCTACATAGACGATGTGGCTGCGGACTTCCCCGAACTGACCATCATCATGATTCACCCCGCCTGGCCCTGGTATGAAGAGCAAATCGCTGTCCTGCTTCACAAGGGCAACGTCTATGCCGACCTCTCCGGCTGGGCGCCAAAATACTTCCCCGAAGTCATCCGCAGAGAGGTAAACGGACGATTGCAGGACAAATTCATGTTCGGCTCTGACTTACCCGGAGATTCCCCCGAAGCGCTGGCTCCAGGAATTCGAAAGCGGCGGCTACAAGCCGGAGGTCGTGGAGAAGGTGCTCTACAAGAACGCCCAGCGCATTCTAAAACTCAAGATTTAAGGCTGTCCCCAAACCCCAGAACAACGCCATTCCCGTAGTGGGTTTTCAAACCTGCAACTGCTGCTTGCTGCCCATCGCCTGTCCACCGTAGTCAACTCACACAAACACGCCCCCCTCGCTGAACAGAATGACGGAAAGTTTGAAAGATTAGAAGTATGCATAGTCTCTCGACACAACAATGTTGACTTCTAAAATATTTCAGTGCTACTATTGCGACAGCGCAACTCTCTGGTTCCTATGCTTAAGGAGAGGAATATATGTCATTGCTTGATGATTATGTTAATGTAGCTGAGGCTGCTATTATTCTCGGTATTCACTGGGAGACTGTAAAGAGATTGTGCCGCGAGGGGCGTATTCCAGCGGAGAAAGTCCATAACACTTGGCTTATTCGTAAGGATAAACTTGAGTGTTTTGCAGCTACTTACACCGATCCTAGGCGGGGCAAGAGAAAGAGGAAAGTAAATCAGGAACTAAAATAAGAATGAGCACACCAGTAAGATATCCACATCTTCACCTGATAGATTGGCCTTTCCGTGTAGTTCCTGATGAGAGTTCTTGCTCTTTTATGGCTGATAGAACTCGCCTAGCCACGGAGATAAAAGCTCTGTTGAGAAATCTATCTCGTCAACCGATATCTAGTATGCATTTGATGTGGGCATGGTTTGGATCTGGCAAGACCCATGCTCTAAGGCATATCGAGTATTTGTGTCATAAGGAATTTGTCAATATCACGCCAATATATGTTGAATTTCCAAAATCAGCAAGGAATTTTCTAGATATCTACAGAACGTTCATTACAGGCATCGACTTGGAGGTACTTAGCAATGCCTATCTTGAGGTATTCACGAGTCCTGTCAAAGACAAAATATCAAAGGAGTTGAACCTCGATTTTCACGATTTGTCCAATGCATTGATGTTTCTCTATTCAGGGAATAGTGAACAACAGGAGACAGCTATCAAATGGTTGCGAACTGAATGCAGGGAGAAGCAAGTTCTAAAAAGTATAGGGATCTCTAAACCAATTCAGACAGTTGAGGATGCTATTAGGATAATCACTTGGATAATTCGCATCATAAACATGGGTGGTGCATCTTCTGGTGAAATTTGCAGGGTTCTGTTCATGTTGGATGAGTATCAACGTGCGGGAGGGCTTAGAAAGCCATCCATGGACGAAGTAAACGGATGCTTGCATTCGATTTTTAACAGATGCCCAAATGGTTTTTCATTGATAATATCCTTTTCCGGATATCCGGAAGGTAACAGACTTCCCGCCTGGCTATCACCAGAGATAAGGGATCGCCTTGATAAGAAACCATTACTACTTCCGCCGTTATCAGAAGACGAAGCGTTGGTGTTTATCAAGGATATATTGGAGCATTTTAGGAATCCTTCTTCGACTATTTCAGAAGCGTGTTTCCCTTTTACAGAGGAATCTGCCTACGCCATAGTAAAGATGATACAAACCAAGAAAGGCAAGCGACAGGATGAACCCAAGCCCCGAACCATAATGCATTTTTCCAACTTGGTTTTGCAGGAAGCAGAGCCTCTGATTGAACGCGGTGCGTTAAAAATAATAGATGGTGATTTTGTATCCAACGTATTACATGGCATAAGCCTAACAGAGGAGGATTAGTGGCACCTATAGTAAGCGAAATAGTTGGGCAAAAAGGGGTATACCCCTTCCTTAACAAGATATCTCAAATTGGAGATGTAGTTACAAATACAAAATTGGACGAGTTGATAGCCCAGTCTGATATGAATGGTTTGTTGTTTTCTGAACTCGCAAATGCAGGGCTTTTTATTCCTACAGACGAAGGATTCTATATCTCAACGCTAGGGAGAAAAATTGTCGTTTTATTAAAAGGCATCAATAGCGATAGCACTATCATTGACGTATTCAATGAATTGAACTCTTTACAGCCGGAATTAAGGCCTTATGAACTTATTACTGAAAGTATTACCGATTATTTTATTGAAAGCATGGATAGACACTGCGATTTCATAAGGATTCGTATTTGTTCACCATGGATTAGGCTGTGTGATACACATTTAGAAAGACTTATATCGGCTGCAGCTAAAGCATCTCAAATGTACCATAACCTGCAGATTCTCGTAATAACGAAACCAAAAAAAGGATACAATAATTGGGGAGCTTCAATAAAAACATTCGAAACGTTAAAGAGTCTAGGAGCTGAAATAGTCACTAATGCTAGTCTACACACAAAACTTTATATCAGCGAACCTGGTCCTCAGGGAGGATCTCACTATGCCATCTTAGGATCCGAGAATCTAACTGGGAGGGGAAATATAGAATTAGCCATACGAATAGAACATGATAATGAAATTCTTAGAAAACTCAATTTGTATTTCGACGAAATCAAGGAAAGGTCTAATCCATTAAAGGAGGTGTGGTTATGACCAATACTGTTGCTGGATGGTTTGGGCTAAAAAGGTCGAACTTTATTTTGGATCCAAAAGAAGATGCGGATTTCTACGCACCCAGGACAGGGGTTGATATCCCCAAATTAATTGAAGGGATACAGGTGAATCTAGTTACTGAGCGGCCCCCTAAAAGATTCTTTTGGGGTATATACGGAGGCGGTAAAACCCATACCCTTTTTCACATAAGCCGGCAATTAGAGAAGTTTTTGCAGATTTATCCTGTTTATGTTGAATGCCCTAGTGTTCCGAGGAAATCCACGTTTATTCATCTTTATCACGATGGTATTATGGCGAGTATGGGGCAAGACTTTGTAATGGAAATGTTCAAGGACTTGATTGCTTCAATAGGAACGGTAAAATACGATGAGTTGCTAAGCAAACTAAAAGAAGTACTAGAAGATGAGGAGCTCTCTCGCGCCGTCGCCAATCTGTTAGGCGCACGTCCTGAAAAAGAACTAGCTTTCTGGAGGTATATATCTGGCGTAAGTGTTCCGGCGAGAGATCTCGCAGAGTTGAACTTGACCCAGGCTCTCGTTGATACCATACCGTCTAGATTAGCGAATATTGTGATAATCATAGGTAGAGTAGTCAAGATAACGAAGGGAAAAACCCTTGTATTAATATTGGATGAGTTAGATAGGCTTAAGAATGTAACAGATGAATATGGAATTTCAACGTATGAAGAGGCACTCCGGAAACTGGTAGATGAGAATCAAAGAGATGTTGCTCTAATACTCGGGTGCTCAGCAGTAAATACGAGGGAACTACCAGATATTATTGGCCTGGAAGCAGGTCCTATCTTATCACGGATAGGCTCGCAAAATATCATATCGATTACTGAGATATCAGCCAACGACGTAGATATTTTCATCAACCGGATCTTGGAGCACAGCGTGAATAGAAGTATTGCACATAAGAAAATAGGAGAATCTCAAAAAGATATGAAAGAAACACTGGACGTTGACACTTTTCCGTTTACAAAAGAGGCAATCGAAGCTTTGAAGGGAACCTTAAGAGGTACGATGACTCCGCGAGAGATTACGCAAAGGATGTCGGACGCTGCCGGTAAAGCTTTCCTATTGAAAAAACCTTTCATAACCAGCGACATCATTGGAGGCTGAGATGACAAATGCAATTCCTAACTTGACTTTTAGGATTGAGCCAGGCTATACATGTCCGCAAGAATTATCGTCACCAGAGTTTGTTTCTCAAAATATTATAGTCGGTGGCCTGCCTGCTGGTTCAGAATTACAAGCATTTTTTTTAGGTAAAGTTGCTGAGCACACAAGAGGGAAGAACGTATGGATCGATTACGAAGGTGCGCATGCAATCTACGTAATGGGCAAAAGACGGTCGGGTAAAACCTATACTTTAGGCGTGCTTTTAGAGGGGCTCGCTTCAAGTAGTTGGATTAGACAGGGGGCAAATAAGCAGGCAATGGTTTTACTTGATACTATGAACGTCTTTATTACAATGCCTCATAATATTGAAGATGTCTATGGAAGCAGCAGCAAATATTCTGCTGAATTAAAAAAGTGGGGCTTAGAGAAGGAGAATTATAATATCGTTCTCTTTTATCCTAGAGGGACTGCTCCACCACCTGAAGGAATAACAAGAGAAATTGCTATCAGGCCTGCCGACTTGTCAGGGGACGATTGGGCGGCTCTTTTTGGCGTAGATACTTATAGTGACCCAATGGGTCAACTTATTTCTGACCTTTATGAAAGGGTTGTACTAGAAGGGTATGAAGACTTGAAGGGGAATCGTATAAGCGCAAATTTGGAATACTCGATTGATGACCTCCTTGTCTGTATTGATAACTGCCAAGCTATAAATAGTGGATATCACCCGGATACAATCCGTGCAGTCCGTACAAGGCTTAAGGCTATAAAAAGGCTTCCAATTTTTTCAACAACAGGCGTAAATCTCAAGGAAGTTTTTAGTCCAGGACAAATCTCTGTTCTTTTGCTTCGAGATCTAGGACAAGAGCTTAGGTCGCTTTTAGTGGGAACTCTTGTAAAAAAATTAATAGAATTGCGAAGTATATCAGATAAATATGAAAGGCTTGCGGCGGTTCACTTGGAACATTCCAAGGCGTTGGAAGCACAAAATCAATATGAGGAAGCAAAAGAGGAGCATATTAAGTATCAGAAATACTTAAAAGAACTGCAGGACGGTTTACCACGGGGCTGGGTCATAATAGATGAGGCGCATAATTATATGCCAGCGAAGGGAATAACGCCTTCAGGAGAGCCCCTGAAGAAATATGTAGGGGAAGGTAGAAATCTCGGCTTGTCAATAGTTGTGGCAACACAAAACCCTTCGGCATTGGATCCATCTATTCGACGAAATGCGGATATATTAATTATTCATTCTATGAGCATGAGAGATGATATATCAACTGCTGATGGTATGATAAATACTTTTCTTCCAGATTCTTTCGAATTTAGATCAGAAAAGGTGTCATCAAGAGTTTTTGAACAACTAGTCCGAAGTTTACCGTTGGGATATGCGCTAGTATCAAATGATAGAGCTAATAGGGTATTTGTGGCGAAGATTAGGCCAAGGATAACCGTTCACGGCGGAGTAGAGTATTAGTGGAACCGCGCTTGATTTTAAAGACTCATACTGAGTCTTTAAGGCCAGGGAACTATTCTGTCCTGATTGCTAAGTGTACTTCACCTGACCGGAGTGCTTATCCAGAAACTGTTGAGAAAAGCTTGACGCAATTTTTCCCTAGCAAAAAAGGCAAAGAGGTCTCATCTATTGCCAAATATACCGTACTGTCGGCAACCTCTAAGAATCGCGGCTTCGGTTTTCTATTAGACAATATGATTTGGAGTTGGAAAGGTTACGTAATAAATACGGTACTTCATTTTTTAAATAAAAAGGAAAACAATGACTTTCCTGCCTTTGCCGAGTTAACAAATATAGAAAAGATTTGTTATCTACGCTTCTTCTTAGAAACTGAAGGGGCAATTATTCTGAAGCTGGCAGAAAGATTTTGCAGGACCGGAGAGCTGTCTTATCAATACCTTAAAGATGATATACAGAACATTTTTAAGGAAATATATCAGGAGTATATTGACATCGCTCCTGATTTCAGGGTACGTAGTAGAATCAAAGAAACGTTTGGAGGAATGAAGTTAAAACGCCCTTATGATGAGAGTACTCTAGCACATAAAATAAAACCCCATATTCAAGCGCTAGCCGACCTAGGCATCTTATCCGTCGAGAAAACAGATGTGGGATACACTTTTGATCCAGTTAGCGTTGGAGCGAGTTCGTCATTCTCCATTATCCATAGTAGGTTGAAGAACATTCAAAACATGGAGCACATGTTCTGCAACCACGATTATTTCCCTTTGATTGCAGAGCTTTATGGCTTAGTACCTATTCACTATTCGGAAAAGCATAGTGATTTGCTCAGGGAGACTATTTCATATGGGTACAGTGTTATGCGAAATAGCGTTACTCTCATGGCAGATATGGATGCGCTAATCGAGTGGAACTGTATAAAGATGCTATCTAAACACAATGTTATAGTAGAAAGGCGACATGTAGAAGATTTTTTTGCCCGTATTAGGAAAGAGCATCCCTCCAATATTAAATACCATGTCGATGGTAAGGGGAGGATTGCTTATCTGGTTTTTACAGAGCCCATATGAATGAAAACCAGTTTATTATAGAACGTGCTAGAAGTAGCCCTAACTATACTAAAATATGGTTGCGAGGCGACATTGATATGCAATTACGCCCCTTTGCTTATGTAAAACCTACTGACGTTCTTGAGTTTGCTCCGTCACTCAGTGGCTTCAAGGAAATATATAAGGTGTTTGAAGACAGAGCAACTGGAGAGCTCAAAAAGGTGAGATTACACCCACCCTATGAAAAGAAAGAGACAATCTATCTACCTCCTCATCAATTCGAAATAACATTTCGTGAAAGAAAAGACTCGGAAGACTGGGAAAGTGTTAAGTACCTGGAGAATTTCCATTATCGCGGTAAAGGCTTGAATAAGATAGTAGGAAGAAGGACGGTTCTACTTGCAGAAATAAAGGAATTTGGCATAGTTGGATTTGGCATTCTCTCTGCTTCGGTCGCAATTTCATCACCACGTTTTAAGCTATTGAATACTAACTTCACTGACCTAATGAGCAGTGGACTCATCAATCAAATAATTCGGATACCAAGGATTGTCATTCATCCGGAATTTAGGGGAGTGAATCTGGGCGTGCTAATGGCTAGGCACTTAGTTGACTATGCAAAAGAATATTGGGACATCAATCACTATGCACCCACAATGGTAGAAGTCATGGCAGCGATGACTGAATATCATAGTTTTTTTGAAAAAGCCGGGTTTGTAAGAGTTGGATATACTAAAGGTTATAAAGGTAAGGCAATTATCCCAAAGTACGGAACCGGTAGCTTTGCACCAAGAAACCCGACTCAGTATAGTTTTATGGAGAATCAAAAGCAAAAGCCTTACCTCGTATATCCGCTTTTTCCGGATATTGAAGAAAAGGTAAAACCTTATACCAATTCTGTATTAAGACACTTCTTGCCCAAACTGCCCAAATTAAAGAAACCATTAGTTTTTCATGATATATCGCTTAAGTACAAGATCGAGAATGGTTCTACTGAAAGGAGTCATGTCATTAAAGAGGCTTTTGGGGTTGACTCTGAACACGCTTTTTCACCTGTAGTGGAAGATTTTTCGCTGATTATAGAGCCAGGAGACGTAGTATTAATTACAGGAGCCTCCGGAAGCGGTAAAAGTACTCTCCTTAAGTTACTGACAGTAAAACGGGACATTTTGAGAAAAACCTTACAATGGTCTGGCAACTTTCCTAGATTCTCTGCTAATTCAGTTGAACTTTTAAATACCCGATTCGAATTATCTAAGTCACTTGTGGATCAAGTGAAAACTGACAGTAATATAAAAGAGGCAATCGAACTCCTAAATTCAGTAGGTTTAACAGAAGCATATCTCTATATAAAGAGGCCGAACCAAATATCCGATGGACAGAGATATAGATTTGCAATTGCGAGACTTTGTGATTCAAAAAAACCGCTATGGATTGCAGATGAATTTGTTTCAACACTCAATCCAGAAATGGCTGCGATTGTTGCAAGGGGTATAAGGAAAGTCGCATATAAATATGGGGCCACTTTGATTCTGGCCGCTCCTCATATTAATAATTTTATTGGCTCATTATTGCCCAATAAGCTGATTAAACTGTCGTGGGGATCGAAAGCAACGGTATATTCGCTAAAGATAGCAAGATTCTCACAAAACGAAAGCGATATCTCATTGTCTATCCTTAACAATGGTTCTTTACCACTTAAAGATCTTCAGACCGGCTTAATTACTATGAATGGTGAATTCATAGCGCAAAGCTATTTCGAAAGTATTAGTCCTCAGCAACTGATTAATACGACAATAGAAGTTGGCAAACTAGAGAATGTCTACGCATCAGCAATAAAGACTCTTGGAGGTGTTGGCGATATCCTATATGTGGGTGGAAACCCAAGTTGAGCCTACATTAGGCAATGAATCGATAGCTTTCTAGGCAACTCTCTCACCCAAACTCTCTTTGAAACTACAACTCTATCAGCCCACCGTCGAGATAGATCTTTCCTTGAAGTGACTAGTGATGCGTGTGAGGCTCGGAAACGATGAGGAGCCTGACTAGCAGAATACGCAGGAGTTTGGAGATTAGCAAATTTGCTGATTTTTGATTTACCTGCATTACACTCTCCTGACTTTTGTGCAAACTGGCTTTATCTGAGGGCACGGAAATTCCAGGCATTCCCCACGGATGCGGGCGTGAACAGCGAGCTATAGGGCGATAGTCAATAGGCGGGACTCGTTGCTCGTCGCTCGGGACTCGGCGATAGCTGCAAGATGCAAGCTTCAAGATGCAAGAGGATGAGACGCGGTAGGCGGTGGGATTAGACGAGCTTGAGCCACGATGGCGATGGCTGAATGTTAGATACCAGGCGTTCGTCTGCTGTCCACAGTTGGCAGTCTTCAATCTGGGCCAGGGCGACATACTGCGCATCATAGGCATTGGTAAGGCTGTATTCGGCAGCAACCTGTAGGCTTTGCAGGTATAGTCTTGGCGGCTCCGCCACTTGTATTCCCAGTTCGAGGATGCTGCGCAGAGCCAATCCGGCTTCGTCCAATGTGAGGCGCTTTCTCTTGAAAGAAAGATAGAGAGCGTTGGTTATCTCTGCAAGAAATAGCGGAGGAACAAGTATCTCAATAGAAGAGACTATCCATTGCTGCAGTAGAGCGTCTGCGCTAGGCTCCTTCTCGTCTTTTAGTACCCAGCGAAGTGCTAAGCTGGCGTCTACAACTACCTTAGTCACCGTGCGACGGTGCTATCCTCTCGCATTCGGCGGATTAATGAATTGGGG
>Ga0194127_10008883_pt1 | contig 10671 bp, 6 predicted proteins | sample TA2KigC100mmetaG_FD_148624 | JGI IMG/M metagenome (GOLD analysis project Ga0194127, IMG submission 148624) | Freshwater microbial communities from Lake Tanganyika, Tanzania - TA2015036 Kigoma Deep Cast 100m | ecosystem: Environmental > Aquatic > Freshwater > Lake | place: Tanzania: Lake... | reverse complement strand
GCTGAAAGTTAATAATTTAATTTAACGAAGTAGATGCTAATTTATAGATGATTTAAATAAAGTTTGACTTTGTTAGCAATGTTAACCTGCATTATTTATAAAATGGTAACTTCATTCTGCTTTTGCAGGTTAACCCCGACTTATAAAAGCTTATAATTTTAAAAAGAAATGCATTAAAATATTAGCTTTTCTTAGTCGAATAATGATTACAGATGAATTGTTTTGAGTTATGAATAATTTGGGTTAAATTATTCCTTTGTGATAACCGAAATTCTTTTTTTCCCATCCATCCGTACCATTAATGGCTTTTCGAACCTGACATGCTTAAAAAATTTTGCCTGTTTGATCAATCGCTGATTGTCAAGCATTTCATAATTAATGTAGCTGGCCGACCGATCGGGTTGAACGGAAAAATAGCCGACATTAGCAGAAGTCACATTGTGAAAGAAATGAGAGCCTGAGGAAGCATCGAGCGGAAAGCCTTCGAAGCTGGTTTCGACAATCACTTTTGCATTCGAAATCTGGGGCCAGTCCACCGGAATGCCTATCCAGCGATCACGTGTTCCCCAGCGGCCCGGACCGATCAAAATATATTGCTTACCATCCGTCACAAAAGCCTTGTTGATTTCATCAATTTCCGCAGCCATTTCCACAGTCTTCGATTTATCGAACTGCTTACCATCTATATAAATTACATCTGTGATATGTTTTATTAATCCGTTACCCATTCCTTTCTCAGCATACAGTACGATATCCTCTTTGTTGATTTTCTTCAGATCAACATTATAATCATGAGTACTGCCTATCATCGGCTTGATCTGTAATACATAAAATGAACTTTTATTGTTTTCATCCTTGTTCAGATCGACGGCAAACTCTATTTCGACCGGAGAGCCAAAAGCTTCCTTGACAATATCAAGAATCACGTTGATGGTTTCATTCAACGGAATGTACTTGTATTTTAAAATATTTGCAAAATTGATGACTCTGGGTCCCGGCCTGTCGAGCCCGGCAGTAATTGTGTTGTTGTTGGCATCAAAAACCGAAGCACAGTGCTTTAGCGTACCCTGCTTTTCTGCGTCATATATATCGGCTTTAATCAGTCCTGCAGTGTCTCCCTCAAGCAGGTTAAATTCCTTTTTACTTAAATCAACGGCATAAAATTGAGTTTGTGAACCTTTTACCTGGTCCTTTGGCGTGAGAATTTCAGTAGTGGCATATTTGGGTGAAAACCGGTATGCCTTCTCTCCTTCCACCACATACTTACCCAGTCCAAATGCAGCTACTGCGAATCCTTCCTCTGGCTTCATGTGGGCAAAAGGATAGTAATTATAGGATTGAGCTACACCGCTGAGATGTGGATAATACATTTTTTCAAACTGGTTTCCGACAACTTCCTGAATGATCACAGCCATTTTTTCTTCTTCAATTTTGTAATTCACCGCTCTGATATAACCACGTGCTACCGGTGAATAAACGGATGAATACACCAGTTTAATTGCATCTAAGGTTTGCTGCAGCCTGATGTTGATATCGGGATGGATATTGGGAAGGAGGTAAGTCTCGAAAATCCCGGCGAAAGGCTGCATCATACTGTCTTCGAACAATCCTGATGACCTGACCGCAATGGGTTTGGTAATCAGTCGCAGAAGTTCTTTCAGACGTTTGGTAAGGGTGGGGGTAAGTTTACCTTCGAGAAACCTCTCTTTTAAGTGTTCATAAGGAATGTCCTCGGTTATAATTGAATACAGATTATTATGATCAAGGAAGTATTCAAATTCATCCGTGCCGACAAATGCTGTCCTGGGAGTGCGTATATTGATTTGCGAGACATGCCGGGTAAAATCGAAGTTATAAATCAGCGAGTTGACAAAGGCCAGTCCTCTTCCTTTGCCACCCATTGCGCCATTGCTAAGCGTTACGATATTCGTTTCATCAAGAATGGCCGATTCCTCATAAGGAATCACCTTACCCTGGTTTTGCTCATTTCTGAACCGGTGGATCACACTGATCAGATATTCTCTGATCGCCTCGGCATCATTGAATTCAAAAGCTTTTCGCGGGTGTAAAATCCTTGCAGCCTGGATTTCACCGCGAGCCATCAGCCACATCGAAAAATGGTCTTTCTGTGCATGGTAAAGGATCGATTCCGTAGGGATAGTCCTTAAATGCTTCTCGAATTCTTTGAGTGATTTCACTTCAACCAGCTTTCTTCCCGTATTGTCTCTGTAAATAAAATTCCCGAAACCAAGATAATGCATGATAAAACTCTTAATTTCCTGAACCAGGTTTTCAGAATTTTTATCAATGAATGTAGCCTTTAATTTATAAGCCTCAGCAGCGTGCCCCGTATCGGAGGACTGTATGATGACAGGAATTTCCTGCTTTTTACTCCGGAGGAATTTCACCAGATCGAATCCTGCCGTTTCAGCTATTTCACCATCTTTGCTGAATTTAACATCCGTAATCAAACAAAACAAATAATCACTGTACCGGTTAAAAATATCAATGGCTTCTTCATAATTTATTGCCAGCAGTATTTTCGGTCGTGCTCTCAGTTTAAGCACTTTGTAGAGGTCATCTGTACTTACATCGTCAATAATTCGGGTGGTTTGTTCAAGCACTACCTGGTATAGCAATGGAAGGTAGCGTGAATAGTACATCGGAGAATCTTCAACCACAAGGATAAAACGGACAAGAGCTAATTTCGTATCGTTTTCGAGATTGATTTTATCCTCCACATGTTTGATCATTGTAAAGAATATTCTCGATTCTCCGTTCCAAACAAATATCCGGTCGAATGAAAACGGCCGCTTTTGGGCTTCAAAAAAAGCAATGTCACTGTTATTGTTCAGCAGTAAAAACACGGGGATATACGGGAAAGATTTTTTAATCCTTTCCGAAATAACAACCGGAAGCTTCTTATCCACACCCACCATAATTACAACCAGGTCGAAATGCTTGGAATGCAATTGCTCCAGCGCTTCTTCTTCGTTCGAAACCCCGGTTATTCTTGGCATCGAAGTCAGATTCAAACGCATATATTCACCAACAAGGTGCTCTGTGAACCGGCCTTCATTTTCGATACAATAAGCATCATACAGGTTGGCAACAATTAAAAGTTCCTTTACCTTAAATGGCATCAGGTCATGATAGATATCACGGTCATAGTTGTTTTTATTCAGGAACCTTTGAAGGAGTTGCATGCTTGTAATCGGGACATCCGTTTTCTTTTTAGCCTGCTCATCTTCCTCTGTTTTATATCCGAAACGCTTCATCACAGCTTTGCCTTTAATGCTGTTCAGGTAGCCGCCGATGATATTGGAAAGATTATTGATCAGGTCGCGTTCTTCCTTCAGAAAAGGACCTTCATCGGCGTCGGGAAAGCTTTTGGTATAATAGATTTCGATACTCCCGGTTTTATTGTCGATAGTAAAGAACTCCTGCTTCTGCGACCACTGCGTCTTGTAAAATTCTTTCGACCTGAACTCCTGGCTCTCATATACGATCCTTGCTTTTGTAAACTCCGGATATTGCCACCCATCAGGCAATATATAAGCGATCTGTTGTAAAGTTTCGTACTCCGATTTCCCTTCCTTCATGATTGCCGTTGTCCGGTTAAGGGTGGAAAGTTCCTTGAGCCGCTCGATAGTCTCAGAGCGCAATCGTTCGTATCCACTCTGCAGTTTTTCTTCAACACTCATAATTTCAGATTTCTGTTAATCTTCAGCATTTCTGTTTCCAAAAATAATGTTGCCATTTTCCCAAATTTCAGGATTCATTCGACAGGAAATCATTTAATCCGTCATTAGATGCCCGAAGTCAACTAATTTTTACAAAATTAGCCTTTCGTTTCGTTGTTTTTCACTTTTGCCGTCGAAACAATTTATATTTATATTGTTAATAAATTAGCAATCAACAATTGTTATCAAAAGCTTATCAAAAGGCAATTATAACATAAATATAAATTTATAAATATTAAAAAGGTTCAGGATTTTTTGTTTTGGATTGCTTTTTTTCTTTAATATTGCGCCACTTTAACATTACTTACTATTTAAATAGTTAATTAAAAGATAGTTACAATTATGGCAAACGAGCAATTAGTGAAAAAATTCATGGCCGATATTATCGCCAAGAATCCCGGTGAAGTAGAATTTCATCAGGCAGTGCAAGAGGTAGCAGAATCCCTGCTTCCTTTTATCGAAGAAAATCCTAAGTACAAGACTGCAAAAATTCTCGAGAGAATTGCAGAACCTGAAAGGGTAATTCTTTTCCGGGTACCATGGGTTGACGACAAAGGAGAACTCCAGATCAACAAAGGTTACCGTATCGAGATGAACAGCGCAATTGGCCCTTACAAGGGAGGTTTGCGTTTTCACCCGACAGTGAACCTGGGTATTTTGAAATTTCTTGCTTTCGAGCAGGTTCTGAAAAACAGTTTGACCACCCTGCCTATGGGTGGCGGTAAAGGCGGTTCAAATTTCGATCCGAAAGGTAAGTCGGATATGGAAGTCATGCGCTTCTGCCAGAGCTTTATGACTGAACTGTCGCGTCATATTGGACCCGATACAGACGTTCCTGCAGGCGACATAGGAGTAGGCGGACGTGAGATCGGTTTCCTTTTCGGACAGTACAAGAGGTTAAAAAATGAATTCACCGGCGTACTCACCGGTAAAGGAATTGAATGGGGCGGAAGTCTTATTCGTCCGGAAGCAACCGGCTACGGTCAGGTTTATTTTGCTGAAGAAATGCTAAAAACCCGCGGCGACAGTATGAAAGGCAAGATCGTCACTGTGTCGGGTTCAGGAAATGTGGCTCAGTATGCAACTGAAAAAGCTACTCAATTGGGTGCAAAAGTTGTTACCATGTCCGATTCCAATGGATTTATCTATGATGCTGCTGGATTCGATAAGGAAAAACTGGAATATGTGATGTGGCTGAAGAACGTAAAGAGAGGCAGGATAAGTGAATACACCGGGAAATACAAGGCCGAATACCATGAAGGTAAACGCCCGTGGGGTGTGAAGTGTGAAGTCGCTCTTCCGTCGGCTACCCAAAATGAAGTAAGCGGTGCCGATGCCAAGACACTGATTTCGAATGGTTGCTTTGTTGTTTCGGAAGGCGCAAATATGCCATCCACACCGGATGCTATCGAAGTTTACCAGAGCAGCAAGATTCTCTATGGTCCTGGTAAAGCTGCAAACGCCGGCGGTGTTGCCACTTCGGGTCTCGAGATGTCGCAGAATTCGCTGCGTCTGAGCTGGACACGCGAAGAAGTGGATACCCGTTTGCACAACATCATGATCGCCATCCATGCCAACTGCGTAAAGTGGGGCAAGGAATCGAGCGGTTATATTGACTATGTGAAGGGCGCAAATATCGGCGGTTTCGTAAAAGTTGCCGAAGCCATGCTTGCTCAGGGAATTGTTTAAAAACGATAGGTTATTGTTATGCGAAAGCCTCCTTCAAAACAGGGGGCTTTTTTATTTTGGGATTAATCAGATTTGCTTAAACACTGGTAAAAAAATTAGAAACATAAGTGAAGCAACCTGGTATATCATAAAATTTTTCATCATTTCAAAACGGCATTTACTTTCTGAAACCATATCATGAAGATAAAATACAGACTTCCACATGGATCCTTTAGGACTGGCATACCGGTAAATAAGTACCGTGCTATCAAATTTTAAGCTCTTTTTTCAAGCATCTCTTTGGCAGGTATGAGCGAACCATTCGCTGTCTTTAAATTCTTCATAATAAGTCACTTTTCAGGATGTTTTTCACAACAGGAAATTCACCTACGAAATCTTCCTGCGGGCTGTCCAGTATTTTACTGTGATATAAAATAGAAACGAAGTTATTGGATTGAATCATTCCGTGTAAATGATTTTACTCGGCGGAGCATACTTTGAATAAGCCCAGAATTTAATAAAGTATTTCTGGTACTGATACTCAGCATACATAATTTCAAAAATGACTTTCACCCAACTTCTCGAATCGTAAACAATAGGTATAAACTCTCCGATATATTGTTGGTCCGGCTTGCTGTTAAATGTACCCAGATTACGGCCCATGTAATCCATAAATGTCATTTTTATTACCCACAGGATACGCACACCAGCCAAATAGAAAGTATTTTTTTTCACCTTCCATCTCAAAAGTATATTCCTGTTTTTGCCCAGCCTTAAGTCCCAGGCAATGTTCTGTAAAATTTTTCGGATCGTGCTCCAGGCCATTTTTTGTAAATGTTTGTTTTGAATCTTCGCTCAAATTCATAATTGCACATTGAAACTCGGCAGAATTTCTAGCAAACAGGCAAATTCTGAACCGGAATAATTGATTGGGATTTCCTGAGATCTGATTTTTGATTCGTATTTGAATTAATCCGGGATCTGTATAGTAATATTCCAGGTGTGTTTCGCCATTATCGAGTAATGATGTGTCCTGCAGTAACCTGTTTCCGCCCTTATAATAACCTAATTCAATGTCATTTACACCGGATTCGGAAAGGACTGACGTTACAATTTCATAATCTTCCTGAAAATATTGATAAAATATGGCTGTTTGACCTTCTTTTAGTTTCACCTCAAAGATTTTATCCAACTTAAACCGACTTTCCGATGCTTCCAGCATTATTTCATTATAAGTTTCTTCAAACTCCGTATCAACATTAATGCTCTCATATTTCGGGGTCAAAGCGATATCGTTTTTAGCGGCTGCAGAAAAAGGAAACTGGCTGAAGTTTTTTATTTCCCCGCTATTTTCTCTGTATTGAATCATCACCGAAGATACATTTCCGTTGCTCGTGTAATTAATGAATGTTTCAAAATTATCGGAAGTCAGTATAGCGGTGTATGTTTCCTGCGAGTCCTCCTTAATTTGAGGAAGCCTCTTTTTTAAATGAACATAATGGGTTGATGAATCAATCGGTTGAAATACATTAACCGGTATAAGCTTTTGATAAAAAACAATTCCCTTTAACTTATTATCGTTGTCAAGTTTTAATATTGTGCTGCCATCTTTTGAAAAGTAAAAGTTTCCGTTTTCATTGAACCTGTTCCAAATCGTTTTATTGTATAATCCAACACTTCCATAAATGTCGATGAAATTAGTTGCAAGGAATTCGGAATTTAATGTCTTATTAATATTTTCATAGAGACAGAATTCCAGATTCAAACCCTCTTCACCTATAAAATATTTCCAAACTTCGCCCGGAGATTCTATAAATTCTACAGTATAACGGCATATTTTAACTTGTTTTAATTCTCTGTTACCCTTTTTATCAGCCTCATAGAAAAACCGGACATCAAGACTATTATAATTTATGTTGAGATAGATATTTTCAGCGTCATCCTTTGGTTTGGGATATTGCTTGTTAGTTTTTTGCATATCCTTGTACGACACTTTTACATTCCATTCTTTGGGAAAGTATTCTACATTCCAGCCGGATTGGGGTTTGTATAGGTCAATACAAAAAATCACTCCATCATTAAAACTGAGGCTCAGTTCGTCGAAATCAAAAGTCCCATTGCAGCTTAAATATGAACGCATAAACAAATTACTTTTTTTGCTGATTTCGATGATTGTTTGAACTTCTGAAGCGCTTATGCTTTTTCCTATCAGATCCAGATAAGGGAATTTTGGTTTTTGTTGCGAGAACAACGAAAAGCATATTAAGGAAAACATGATTGGTAAAGAAAGTTTCTTCATGGATATTTTTTGTTTATTGTTTTTTTCGAATCATAGGACGTTATTCAAGTCAATAAAATCCAAAAAAATTCCGTATGATTGTACTTCCATGAATTTTCGAAGGAAGATACGGGGTGTGAAAGTAATTTGAAAAAAGAGACAATTGGTGATGATGAAAAAATTTTTCTTATTAACCACAGTAGTTGTCAGTTTGACTATATCTGTATTCAGCCAGGTTAAGAAGGTTCTGTTCGTGGGAAATAGTTACACAGCCGCAAATAATTTACCGGAAAAAGTATCGAAACTGGCTTCTTCCCTGAGTGACTCTGTGTATTACGACAGCAATACGCCCGGCGGCTACCGTTTGTCGGATCATGCAACAAATGTAACAACGCTGGCGAAAATCAGCCAGGAGGATTGGGATTTTGTCGTTATCCAGGCTCAAAGCCAGGAACCTTCCTTGCCTCCCGAGCAGGTTGCCGCTGAGGTTTTGCCTTATGCAGCTATATTAAATGATTCTGTTAAATCGAACAACCCTTGTTCGGAAACCGTGTTTTTCATGACGTGGGGAAGAAAGTACGGAGACCAGCAGAACTGTGCTAACTGGGAACCTGTTTGTACCTTTCTGGGGATGCAACAAAGACTGATGGCTGGCTATATGACCATGACTGAACAAAACAGTTCAACTGTTGCACCGGTAGGATTGGCATGGAAACATGCAATGGATGATGATCCTGACAGCCTAATCAACCTGTATTCAGGAGACCTCAGCCATCCCTCAGCTGCCGGAACTTACCTTACCACTTGCGTTATGTATGCAGTCATGTTTCAAAAAACACCTGTGGGTTCAGAATACCTGGCTGAACTGACAGAAAACGATGCTCAATTTTTACAGCAAATGGCTTTCAATGTCGTTCTGGGAGAAGATTATAACTTTACTTTTTTCGATACTTATACAAATATAAACTATGATTTAAGCTGGCAGAGCTGGTTTGATAAAGGGGCCATAACGTTAGCGGATTTTACGGTAAGCTGCACAGGTAATTCATACTTTTTTACCGATTTGTCTTTAAATGCTGAATCCTGGCATTGGGATTTCGGAGATGGCAGTACATCCTCCCTTCAAAATCCGGTTCATTCCTTTGCTGAAAGCGGTGTTTATTTGATTTCTCTGCATTCCGGAAATGATTGTTTCGAAGATACAGCCGGGGATATGTTAAATGTTGTCGTTAATACGACCGGGGAAGTCCGCGATCAGCCATTTGTGTCGGTATTTCCAAACCCTGCAACTAAGAAAATTATGATTAACCTTAGCCCGCATCTATCAGGATGCTCTGTAGAATATGAAATCTTAAATTTGCGGGGAATCCTTGTTAAGGAGGGTGTTATACATTGTGATGAGAGAGATTTGAGTCATGAAGTTGACCTGTCAGGGCAGAATCGCGGAATGTATTTTTTAAGGATTTCTTCTGATCGGAACGAAATATGTCAGAAATTGATAATTCGTTAATTTTTAAAACTCCTGTTATGAAAAAAATAATCACGTTCGCCCTGTTGACAATGATGGCAGGAATAATGTCCTGTTCGAATAATACCGGTGTTGACAACAGAGATAAAAATGCCAGCTACAATTTTCCATTTAATGATCCAAATTTACCGGTTGAGGAACGAATAGACGACCTTATTTCGCGACTGACCCTTGATGAAAAAGCGTCCTTAATGCTTTACAATAGTCAGGCAATTGGACGTCTCGGCATCCCGGAATACAACTGGTGGAATGAGTGTCTTCACGGTGTGGCAAGAGCAGGGAAAGCAACGGTTTTTCCGCAGGCAATCGGGCTTGCAGCAACTTTCGATGAGGATCTGATCTTCATTGTTGCTACATCAATTTCCTACGAAGCCAGAGCTAAACACCATGAGGCGGTAAAGATGGAAAACCGTGCACAGTACAACGGACTTTCTTTCTGGACGCCCAACATCAATATCTTTCGCGATCCCAGATGGGGCAGAGGCCAGGAGACTTACGGCGAAGATCCTTTTCTGACCTCACGGATAGGGATTGCATTTGTAAAGGGCTTACAGGGCAATGATCCTAAATATTTAAAAGCATCGGCATGCGCCAAGCATTATGTGGTTCACAGCGGCCCGGAAAAAATCCGGCATGAGTTTAATGCCCTGCCTGATGAGAGGGATTTCAGGGAAACCTATTTGCCCGCTTTTCAGGCTTTGATTGAAGAAGGGCATGTCGAATCCGTGATGTGCGCATACAACCGGACGTATGACGAGCCTTGTTGTGGCAGCAATTTTCTGATTGACAGCATACTTCGGAAAGAATGGCGTTTCGGCGGGCATGTCGTTTCGGATTGCTGGGCGCTCGACGATATTTGGTTAAGGCATAAGGTCGTACCGACCCGCGTTCAGGCAGCAGCAATGGCAGCACAGGCAGGTGTAAACCTTAACTGCGGTTATCTTTACGGATATTTGCCAAAGGCTGTTGATACCGGTTTGATAAATGAAGAAACAGTGAACAATGCTTTGAAACCATTGCTCAAAACCCGGTTTAATCTTGGTCTGTTTGATCCGGATGAAATAAATCCCTATTCGAAGATTCCGAAAGAGGTTGTCAATTGTGAAAAGCATAAACAACTGGCTTACGAAGCGGCCGCCAAATCAATAGTCCTCCTTACAAATAAAAACAAAGTGCTTCCTCTTAACCGGGAAACTTTGAAGAACTTGTTTGTCACAGGCCCCACAGCCAGCGATGTTAACTGCCTGCTTGGAAATTACAACGGATTATCCGGAAATTTCGTGACCATCCTGGAAGGATTGATCAGCCGGGTGAATGAAGGAACAATCGTTGAGCACAACCAGGGATTCATGTATCATAACGATAGTATCATGCACGGCTTTTGGCAGGCTACAAGGGCAGATGCGGTAATCGTTTGCATCGGTATCAGCCCGCTTTTCGAAGGCGAGGAAGGC
>Ga0194127_10008880_pt1 | contig 10672 bp, 5 predicted proteins | sample TA2KigC100mmetaG_FD_148624 | JGI IMG/M metagenome (GOLD analysis project Ga0194127, IMG submission 148624) | Freshwater microbial communities from Lake Tanganyika, Tanzania - TA2015036 Kigoma Deep Cast 100m | ecosystem: Environmental > Aquatic > Freshwater > Lake | place: Tanzania: Lake... | reverse complement strand
ACAATATCAGCGAATCCAGTATCATCAGAAACAAATAATACCCGTTCCCACGTTTTTCCTCCATCTATGGTTTTATAAATTCCGCGTTCGCCTCCCGCACTCCAAAGTGGACCGTAAGCAGTGACCCAAACGATATTTTCGTTGGTTGGATGAATTATAATATTTCCGATGTGTTCGGAAGTTTTCAACCCCATATTGGTAAATGATTTTCCTCCATCTACTGATTTATATACACCATCCCCGTATGCCACAGAACGTTGGTTATTATTTTCTCCGGTTCCTACCCAAATTACATTTGGATTAGAGTCAGCAATTTTTACACAAGCTATTGAATATGATCCATATCCATCAAAAATTGGGGAGAAAGTTACACCGTGATTATTGGTTGTCCAAACACCTCCCGATGCAGCTGCAATAAACCATTTATCAGGATTTGAAGGATGAATAGCAATATCAGCAACCCTACCTGAAGTCAAAGCTGGACCCACTAATCGAAACGAAAGTGGACTTACCGTTGAAGCATCATAATGCAATTTTGGTGTTGATTCTTCGGTTTTTTTCTTTTGATTCCATGCAGTGAGTGAACACAGTAAAAAGGTTGATAAAATTATTCTTGTTGACATAACAAATTTTAGGTTTGCAAATATACGAAGGAAATGGTTAATGAAAAAAGTACTAATTGCCAATCTTGGTGAAATTGCGAGAAGAGTTATTTGAACACTCAAAATAGATAAAATATGTGCTTTGATGCCAAATAGAGTTTTAATTTAATAATGACCTTGAGTGAATTTCTTGTGTAATGTTTTTAAGAGGCATTGGAAACAGAAAATAGAAGAAAACTATAATACCTGTATCCTTTGAAGAATGAATTTGTAAAACGGATTTCTTAGGATTTTTAGAGAAATAAAATTACTCAATCTGGCATAGACAATAAATCCTTAGAAAAATATTTTAACCTAAGTAATCTGATTATTAAAAAAAAATCTAAATTTGAATTATCCCTGTCCTAAACTAGGGGGAATTATATATCTCAATGAAACAGGTATTAATAGTTTTATTTATTTCTTTTTTCGCGTATTTCGGATCAACACAAAATGCCACCAGTTATTTTGCTAAATATAGAAAATTAGCTGATACTTTAGGTGAAACTTACGGAATTCCAGCGTGTGTAATTTTAGGAGTTGCCTATCATGAGTCGGCCGGGGGAACCAGCGAATTGGCAAAAAAACTGCACAATCACTTTGGCATTAAAGGTGATTGTAATTATGCCGTATCACATCATAAAAGTAGTTACAGATATTACGCAACTATTGAGGATTCATACATTGGTTTTTGTAAATTGGTTGCTAATAAAAAAATGTATGCCCTAATGAAGGGTAATACAGACTGTGAACTCTGGTTGAAGAAAATTGCTGCAACAGGTTATGCTGCAGATGCAAGTAAATGGTTTGGAAACGTGAACTCAATAGTTCGAAAATATTGTCAATAGTATAATATTTGTCCTGGGCGAATTGAAGTAGATTTCAATTTATTGTGTTTCATTAAATGTTGCACAGTTGTTCCCGTTTTTCGAGAAATACTCGTAAGTGTCTCACCTGATTTTACGACATGTTTTCTGGTAGCCGGTTTCTTCTCTGGCTTGGGATAGTTTTCCATTAATTTTTCAGGCGCATTATTTTGATTTGTTTTAACAGGCTTATATTGAGCAGGAGTTTTATTTCCCAAAATATCTTCAACAATAAATATTTTATCCAATTTTTCTTGATTTTTACACGGACAATACTCTTTTTTTTGTTCCTCCGTGAATTGATAAATTGGATTAACCTTGTGATTCATAATGGCTGTTTTTACATGTTCATAGCCAATGTAATTTTTATCTGTATTTGAGGCCCAATATTGTAAGGCCTCTCTATTGGAGTAATCACAATATTGCATTAGAATTATAGAAGATATCCAACCACTTTGATGCCAACCGTTCCAACAATGTAAATAAACCATTGAATCAGAATTGTGATTGGCCCTGTTTTGAATTTGCTTTAAGATATAGTAAATGTTTGCAGAATCTAATTTAGGTTTACAAATGTAATTTAAACCCGCATTTTGAAAAGAATCTAATTTTTGAGGGCTGAAATATTTAGTAAAATTTTTATTGTACAAGTAAATAACTTCGTTAAAACCTACTTTTTTTAAATCGTTTAAGGTACTTTCCATCAATGGGTTTTGAACGGAAATAGAATTATTATTTCCCCCTCTGTACACCAAATTTTTTAAAACTACACGCATATTTCTCAAGCCATTCAATGAGTCATATCCCTTTCCCTTGTTATCAATTAATTTTGTATGTATAGAATCTAGTCCAAAGCGATCTTTTGTCTGGCCATGAGTAATTCCAATAACTGATAAATGAAGGAGTAGTAATAGGATTATTGTATTTTTAGACTTTTTATTTCTTTTAACCCATAAAACGAGGCCGCCAATCAAACCCAAAATTGTTAAAATCATAACCCACCAAATTTTATTAAAGTCATTTTTATCACCAGAGTTATTATCAAACTTAAATTTATCACCAAACTCCCATTTTTTTCCATTAATATTTCTAAACGCCGTTACTACACTTTTTTGCCTTACAAGAGAATCAGGGAACTCAACAAAAGCGCTATCTACTATTTTCATAAAATTATCTGTTAATACCCACTGCAACGAGCGAACTGTAAAATTTGGAACCATTTTAGTTCCGATAACTTTGTCTTTTTTAAATTTTTTCTTGAAAGCTTCTGGATCACTAGAATAATAACAATAACTATCTGTCTTTAATTTGTTAACCATAATTTTTATTGGAGAATCTTCACCTTGAACCCACAAATAAAATACTTGGTTATTAATTTCATCTCCGCTGTTATATATGCCAAAACCATACCATTTTGATTTTCTATTATGTTTCTGTGAAACCTGAGAAATAAATACTCTTTTATACCATTTTGAATATGGTCGATGATTGTAAAATGCCGTTACCTGTTTCGTCTCGCCTGCGATCACCGTAATTTCTTTTTCTTTGCTATTTTGATAATCCCAATGATCAAATTCATATAAATAATCTGAATTAGAGGCTATCAATTTCACCGGAATCTCTGGAAAGAATTTTGCTTTTAAAAATCTAAATTCATCGCTACCATATTTTAAGCGTATTGCATTAACCATCTTCCCCCTGCCCCCATCTGTCCGAATAGTAAGATACTGCGGTACTAATTTCAATCCAAAACTTTTTAAAATATGCTGATATGCATTTTCATTTCGAATAGTAAAAAATTTACGAAAAGCTTTTACTCTTGCTTGCCAACTCGCTTGAGTTTCCCCATAAAGTTGTCCTCTTCTCATAACGTGTTGAGGAATTTCACGCGCTATTTTTGATGCAAAATAAGATATTCTATTCTGAATACTGTCAATGTGCATATGGGTTCCAAGCATAAGGCAATATTGATTAATAAAAAAATGTTTAAGGGGCTTATGCTTAACAATATCGCGTAAAATTTGTGTCGACCACGTCGGGTTATACCAAGTTGTTTTAGTTGGACTTAGACGCTGACTCAAATAGTTTAAATTAGTAGAACCTAAGTCACAACCCAAATCAGAATCATAAAAAATCCAACGCCAACGATTATCTAAATTTTCTGCTTTCCAATAGCGAATATTTCCTCTTGAATCAATATTTTGAATATGTGTTTGAAGAATTATCCAATTCAAATATTCCTCAACATTCATTTTTGAATTCAGGGAATCAAATGCACTTTCATCCGGAAATTTCTTTTTAATGTAAGTAAGAAATTCACGGTACTTTTTATTGCTCGTACCTTCCAATTCTAATAAAATTGTTGAATCTTTATCAGCGCCAAAATTATATTTTAGGTATTCCTTGTTTAGTTTTTCTCGGATATTATAAATTCCGAAATATTCCCCATTTACATAGAGAGCACTTTGGCGATAGTCTTGATAATCAATTCCCATATCACGTGCAATCGAAGCTAGGGTAATATCTTTTATTCGAGTTGCTCCTTGATCTGACCCACTTGTTCTTAAAACTACACTTTTAAATGCATCTAAATATCTATTCTCGAATGGATTTATTTTGAGAAAATCAGACCCCAATAAAGAATCCCTATAAATACGTAATGATTTTTCTTTGAGCCCTAACGTAAATCCTCCATGTGGCATAACCCTACAATATGTTCCAAAATTATTCTCGGCATTAAGATATTCAAAAAATACTGGAAGTGATGTCTTTTGCCAAACCTTCCCTACCATCTTTTGATTTTCTGTTATGTAGCCGTCTATTATTCCTCCTTTACCAACAAATTGATCGTAATTTAAATGGAGAGAAATTACAGGTAAATCATTGCTCGACCTTATGAAGTAAGACCCAACATATACTTTATCTGTTTTCGGAATATAAACCTTGACGATTGAATTTTTATTGATACTAATAGTTGCATTTCCACCCGAGGAACGTACTTTACTACCGTTCACTTCTACTGAAAATGAACGGCCATTTTTACTTTTTAGATTAAGAACCTGATGTTTTGAAAAAACCCCTGGATCAAGAGAAAGCTTAATACCACTTTTATCAATTTTATTTAAGGGAAGGAACTGTTGAGCAACGTAATGGTAGCCAGCAATCAAATAAGAAAAAAATACTAAAATTTTAAACATTTTCATTTTATAATGTTTTTGCTCTTGACAAAAATAACATCTTACTAAAAAATTCGTATCTAATCAAAATAATTTTATTCACGTATTTATTGGAATTTCTAAATTGTACACAGTAATTGTTGGTAGACCGCTTGATTTTGTCTAATTTTTACCACCCTTGGTTGTAAAAAAATACACTGAATTTAGTTCCTGAGAACAATAAATTTGTATTCATATGATTTTTATGATGAAATAAACCGTTCCCCTTTCTAATAAATTAGCTGCCATTGAAGTCCATGTGAATATTGAAAATTAATAGGTTTACAAATATTGGAAGGCAATGGTTAAAGAAAAAAGGTCTGAATTCATATCAGATTCTTCGGTTGTATGAAAATAATATAATTAGCCAATTAAATTTTCCCAAACCGCTATTTTTTCATCCAAGCTTGACTTTAATTGCTCATATTCACTTAAGGTTGACGTTGCTTTCATTTCATCTGAATAATCTAATTCAGCCAAAATCACATTCATTTCTTCAATCCTAAGTTCTAACTCAGAAATTTCTTTCTCGATTCGTTTGATTTCTTTTTCGTTTGCATTGGTATTTTGTGGTGCAGGCTTTTCCTCTCTGTGAACAGATAAAGTTTTAACTAACTTCTCACTTTGATTGAATTCTTTTTGCTCTTCTGTTTTCTTTTTTAAAAATTCCTGAACGGTGTAATGGTGAATCTTCAAAGTTTGATTGTATATTTCCCAAATTCGATTGGTCAAACCGTCCAAGAACTCTCGGTCATGCGATACAATTATGAATGTCCCTTCGTAATTAATTAACGCTTGTTTTAGAACTTCTTTACTCGCAATATCTAAGTGATTTGTTGGTTCATCCAGAATCAGGAAATTAGATGGGCTCAATAGTAGTTGACAAAGAGCCAAACGCGTTCGTTCACCTCCTGATAATACTTTCACTTTCTTGTTTACATCTTCACCGGTAAAAAGAAAGGTTCCTAAAATTGTTCGTAAATCTTTTCGAATATCCCCAACAGCAATATTGTCGACTGTTTCAAAAACTGTCAATTCTGTATCAAGATCTTCGGCCTGATTTTGAGCGAAGTAGGCAATATTAACATTGTGTCCGTATTTTACTGTGCCATCACCTTCAATTTCTTTTATTATTCTTTTAAGCAGTGTTGATTTACCGACACCATTTGCCCCTAAAAATGCTATCTTTTCTCCACGACCTACTGTAATATTAATATTTTTAAAAATCAATTTCTCACCGTATGTTTTTCCCATTTGTTCAAGTTCCAGAACCCATTTTCCAGGCTGAATACTCAATGGAAAAGTCAAACGCATTCTGGATGTTGGATCTTTCTCGATTTCTATTCGCTCGGTTCGTTCCAATTTCTTCATCAAGGATTGAGCAAATGCTGCTTTACTACTTTTCGCCCGAAATTTATCAATCAACATTTCTGTTTGTTTGATATCCTTATCTTGCTGTTTTTTAGCTTGTTCTAAACGATCTAAATCCTCCTCTCGCAGCGCTTTGTACTTGCTATAATTGTAAGGAAAATCTAAAATTTTACCCAATGATATTTCGAGTGTTCGTTTTGTAACATTATCCAAGAACAAACGGTCATGCGAGATTAGAATTACAATTCCTTCAAATTTTTGAAGATATGTCTCCAACCAACTGATTGAAATAATATCCAAGTGATTCGTAGGTTCATCGAGAAGTAATATATCCGGCTGATTCACAAGAATTCTAGCCAATTCTGCACGCATTTTCCACCCACCAGAAAACGAATTTAAAGAGCGATCCAATTCAGCATCTTGAAATCCAAGTCCTTTTAGTGTTGTCACAATTCGTTCTTCCCAGGTGTGACCATCAAATAATCCATACGCGTGATTCAGTTCAGACAACTCGTCTAACAGGGACATGTAACTGTCAGATTCATAATCTGTTCGAGCTATGAGTTGATCATTTATTTCTTCCAATCGCGTTCGAATTTCATTGATTTTTCCGTTTGATTTATTGAGGAATTCATAAACACTTTCTGTTGAATTAATGACAATATCTTGGGTTAAAAATCCAAGAGTAATTCCCTTGGATAAATGAATTTTACCTTCCGAAGGTTGTTGTTTGTTTGAAAGAATTTTCAAAAGAGTTGACTTTCCCGCTCCATTTTTTCCGACAAGCCCAATTCGTTCACCACGATTTATCTGTAAATTAACGCCTTTAAATAAAAACCCTTGTGGCAAGTAAACACCCAAATTCTCCAACGTAATCATGCCGCAAAAGTAGTTAATTTAAATTCTTACTCTAATAAATTTTGTATTTTCACATGAAATTTAAACTGATGAAAATAGAGTTGTGTGCTGCATCCATTGAGTCCGTTAAATTGGCAAAAGATCTCGGAATCGATCGAATAGAACTTTGTCAAAATTTGGAACAAGGAGGATTGACTCCCTCAGTTGGATTTATCGATTATGCATTGTCAACAGGCCTTGAAACACATGTTTTAATTCGGCCTCGGGCAGGTGGATTTTTTTATAACGAAGAAGAGTTTCAAATTATGCTTCGTGAAATTGAATACTGTAAGGTAATTGGTGTTCATGGAGTTGTAATTGGTGTTTTAACTGAAAAAAATGAAATCCACTTGGAACAACTGGAACGAATTTCAGATATTTCAGATTCGATGCAAGTTACCTTTCACCGAGCTTTTGATGATACCATTGAATGGAAAAGATCAATGGAGATACTCATAAATTTGGGGGTGAGAAGAATTTTATCCTCAGGTATTTCAAGAAATGTTGACTCTGGATTTTCTGTGCTAAAAGAAATGGTAAGATTTTCACAAGGGCGTATTGAAATAATGGCGGGCGGTGGAATAAATGCAGCCAACGTTCAGAAAATAGCCAAAGAAATTATCCCTGATGCAATTCATTTTTCGGGAACGTCAAAAGCCCTACTTGATGAAGATTCACTTTTTTCTGAGTCAATATTGCAGGTTGAACGTAAGAAGGTAGGACGTATTATAGACTTAATCCGAGTGCTCTAATTTTTATCAAATTTGTAGGAGTATTGAACCATAATAGTTCGTGGAGCTTCAATTTTTAGCGGTCGTAGCGAATAACTTCTATTAAAAATATTACTTCCAATCAATGCGATTTTGTGTGTTTCATTGAATGAATACGAAAAACGAGCATCAAAAATCCAATTTCCAAAACGGTGTGAATTATAGTAATCCATATAGCAAATATCTTGAAGAACATCGATATCTGAAGTTGCTTGTTCAAAAAGTTGAATTATTGCATCCATATTCTCTATTTTACTGAAATATTTAGCACTTAACCCAAAACCCATTTTTTTTTGAATAAATATCTCTATATCAGCCTTCACATTATGTAAAAACCTATATTTTAGAATATTGTTTGATGGATTTAGCGATGTCGAATTGAAACTAAATTCACTAGGAGTACCATTTGGTCCATTATAAAGATAAACAAAGTCAGGCGTAAGAGTTTTGGGTACAATATAATTATAGCCAGTTATAAAACTTAATTCCACTTTTTTTCCAATTTTTGCAGTCCCCATAAAGGAGATATCTAAACCTAAAATCCTTGATTCACCAGTATTTAAAAATTTAAAACCTGCGCTTGAACCCATTGTTTGAGGAGATGTAATTGGGTTCCATATTCCAAACATGTATTCAATGGTATTTTGGTATTCTTGCCAGAATGCAGCTACATCAATATATCCGTAGATTTTACCTAATTTAATTCCTTGTTTGATTCCTATTTCGGCGTTCCACGAACTTTCCGGTTTTAAATTTGGATTTGGGAAAACCCCAAAATTGCCCACGCCTGTTTTTATAAATCGCTCAGTGATTGTTGGAAAGCGATAACCCTGTCCGTAAGATCCACGCAGGTATGTTTCTTGGTATAATTTAAGGCTTGTCCCTGCTCGAAAAACTGGTTTCAATGCCGTAACAGTATCGTTCAATTGAAAATACTCTAAGCGTCCTCCTGCTGACAAATTCAAGGATTTATTGAACTTGCTCTCTATCTGGGCATATGCCGACACATTCAATAATTGATTATTTGGTGAACCAGAACCTACATATATATTTGCAAAAGAATTTATATACGTACTTGTAATCCCACCGATAAAGTCAAGATTTTTCAATTCAGGATAATTTTTTTGAAACATATAGTCGCCATAGTAGGTGGTTGCTCTATTCGATTGATTTGCACTCATTTGATTATCTGCATGTAAAATTCGTGCTCTTAGGGAGTGTTTTCCATTTGTTTCAGTATTCAAATTAACATACGGATCTAAATTGAAAATTATTTGGTCCTGTAAAAATATCGCTCCCGGATATGCACGATACAAACCAGAAGTATCATTCAACCAAGCCAACGGCATATTCGTTTGTGAGAGCATAAAATTTCCATTAACTCCATAACTTAATCCTTTGTATTTTTCGGATCGTTTTCTCAGATTAAAATTTAATCTTCCTCGTTTCGAAATCAATTGTTTTTCCGTGAAATTGCTGATTGTATCAGGAAAAACTGTAGCAACGATGGAATCCGTCTTTGGCGGGCCAATATACCCGTGATCGTAGTTTAAATTTCCGCCCAAAACAAAATCGATGGTATTATATTTTTTTGAATACAAGAAGTTCACACCATGGATATAAGGATAGCTTTCATTCCATTTGGCATCAGGTGAAGAGGATGGAGCAGAGTAGGCACCAGAGTAAACATTCAATTTGAAAACCGGTTTTTGTTGCGGATAAGCTGTTCTGATATGAATGGAACCTGATAAAGCTGAACTTCCGGAAAGCACGGAGGCAGCGCCTTTAATAATTTCAACTTGACTAATATTTTCAATTGGAATGAATCCCCATTCAGGTCGGCCTGCATCGCCAGAAAGCATTGGCATATCATCAACAATTACAGCCACTTTTGATCCAACGCCGAAGGTAAAGCCACTACCACCTCGTATTTGTGGTTCACCATCTAAAATATTTAATCCTGGTGTTTGATCTAAGGCAGTTTCAATACTGCGTGTATTCTTATTTTCGATCAATTGTGGTTTAATGACCACCATCGATACGGTTTGTTCTTCGATTGATTTGTCGAATTTCCCGACTTTAATCTCAAATTGATCTAATTCTTTGATGAGGGATTTTAATTGAAAATTATAAATGACAGTTTGGCCACTTAAAATAGTTATAGTGGAAGTATCATTCTTCATGTCTGTATACTTACAAACGATTTTAACCGAACCAGCGGGAAGTTCCATTTGATAAAATCCTTTTTCATCAGAGCGGGCTCCTCTTGTAAAATCTTTCCTGTAGATTACTTCTGCACCCTCAATCGGATTCCCTTTATCATCGGTTACAACTCCCTCGAGAAATCCGTTTTGAGAATAAAATTTTTGAGTTAACAATAACGCTAAAAGAAAAATTAAAAATCTCATCAATTTAAGGAACTAAAACCTTTACAGACGAACCAGTAGATTGAATAAAATAAAGTCCGGTATTGAGTTTTAATCCCGTAATATCTTCTATTGAACCACTTCCATGAATTTTTCCCTCACAGGATACAACTTTAATTTCTTGGGCATTACCATTGATTATTAATCCACTTTGATGAGAATAGAAAGCAGTAAATTGTCCTTCATTACCTGCAGAATTTATCCCAGCTGAACTATTGTAAATCAATTCAATATCATCAAGGAGAACCTCATCGTTATTTGTTCCTCCTCCCGGGATTTTATTGGTTGCAAAGGTAATTAACAAAAACGCAGGCGACACGTTTGTGCTTGGAATGTAGTTAAAAGGAACTGAGATTCTGACCCAAGATCCATTGGTTTTTGCATAATTGCGCTCAGCGATTGCAAGAACGTATGGCAGGGAATTGGCATCAATGGGGTCTCTAACATCGTAAGAATCGTGCAATATTGCATGAACTCGAGCGGAAT